>CAFBMH010000039.1_pt1 | contig 21461 bp, 17 predicted proteins | sample 7268361 | NCBI WGS metagenome assembly CAFBMH01 (sample SAMEA6814057, study PRJEB35770) | freshwater metagenome | biome: Freshwater; feature: Freshwater reservoir; material: water | place: Czech Republic | collected 2017-05-23 | depth 30m m
AGCCGGAGGGCCCATACGGTCGCGACGACCTGGGCACCGTTCGCCGGTCGGTCGAGGGCTTGGGCGCAGAACCGGCCGGTGTAGGTGATCTGGCTGAAGACCAACTCGCCCAGGGCGAGTGCGAGCAGTACGCGGATCGACACCTGGGGGACGATCAACGAACACGTCGCCAGCACGAACGACACGCCGACGAGACCACCGAGTACCACGGTGGTCCACGCTCGACCTGATTCGATGTCGGGGTCGCCGCGCTCGCCGGCGATGCGCTGCACGAGGACGTAGCCCATGCCCACGGTCGTGAACGGTGAGATCACGTTCATGAAAGCCACGGTGCCGGCGAAGATCCCGTAGGTCTCCTTGTCGAACGCTCGGCCGATGAGCACCAGCGTGATGAGCTGGCTCACCATGCCGGCGACCTCGGTGAGCATGGTCCAGCTGGTGTCGCGAAACATCTTCGTGGTGGTCAGGCGGTGGAGCCGGCCCTGAACCTCGGTCTCGGGATCGTGCGGATACTCAGGATCCATAGGTTCGGTCCAGGCTCAGGTCGGCGGCCGACGGACGACGAAACTGGATCGGGGCTTGTGCGAGTCGGCCTTCGCGTCGGCGCGATCGGCGTTGTTCAACGCGGCGCGGGCGTTCACCGGCACCTTGGACACCGGTGTCGGGATCGGCGCCGGAGCGCCTCGTTCGCTCGACAGGGTCGGGATCTCCGGTTCGGCGCGGTCGCGCGCGGCGAGCACGACCGCGACGACGAACATGGTCCAGCTCAGGTCGCGTCCGATGACGCCTTTCTCGGTGACCGATTGCAGCATCACGAAGCTGAAGAACGCGAGGGGGAAGAGGCCGAGCACGTTGGGCGTGCGCCGCACCTGTCCGATGGAGCGGAACAGTCCGCGGAGAAAGACCACGAGGAACAAGGCCGCGCCGACGATGCCTACGTTGACGAGAAGTTCGAGGATCGCGTTGTGGGCGTCGGGAGGGTGCCAGAGGTTCCGCTCGAGCACGTAGCGGGCCGGTCCGGCTTTGTTGCCGGTCCAAAAACCTGACCACCCGAAGCCGAGGACCGGCTTGCGGGCGATCTCGTGCAGCACATCGCCCCAGAGTTGGGTGCGCCCGGTGAGGGTCGCGTCACGGCCGAGCGACTCGCTGATCGGGCCGAGGTTCGTCGTGACGAAGGCGGCACCCAGCACGCTGGTGCCGATCAGGGCGAAGGCGACGCCGCCGTACAGGGTGGCATGGGCCCGCAGACCGGTGAAGAGCACCAACAACACCATGAGGAGCACGAAACTCACGAGCGCGGTCTTGGAGTTCGCGCCCACGATGAGCACGACGTTGAGCAGGCAGAAGGTCCAATAGAGCAGCCGGCGGCGAGGGAATGCCCGCGCCGCGAACACGAACAGCAGCGCCGCGAGCAAGGACGCGCGCCCGAGTGCGTTCTTGTGCGGGAACACCCCCGACCAATCGCCCGACGTAGCGGCCTCGCTGGTGACCTGGGTGACGCCGTACTTGCGCACCGCGAACACGAAGACGAGGTTGATGACCGTGCCGACCATGAGTGCGAACGTGGCGAGCCGGATGATCTCGTGCAAGGGGAAGCGAACGACGAGGTAGTACCCGAAGAACGCGGTGAGCACGAGCGCGACCGAGCGGCGGAACGTGACGTCGGGGGTGCTCGACCACGCGGTCGAGGCGACGAGCACGAACATGAACGCGAGCAGGAGCGGTTCGCGCTTCACGGCACGCATGACGTGCTTCCAGCTGCCGACGAGGCGGGTGAGCGCGATGGCGAAGAGTGCCGTGAACGCCGCGATGACCACGGTGTCGCCGGTCGGGACGTCGGCGTTGTCCCGCAAGAACCAGGACGACGGGAGGCTGTACGCGAGCAGGAAGAGCGCCGTGATGGCCAGCACCCGTTCGCCAGCGCCGGGTGCCCGCACCCGCACCAGCGCGGGAGTGTTCATCAGTCGAGGCGCTTCCGGGCCGCGCGCTCGTACGCATAGGCGCCGCGGCGGAGGAGCGAGTGACCGGGCTGGGTCCTAGTGCGGTTGAGAACGGAGCCGAACACACGACCGCCGGCCCGGTTGAGCTCGGACGAGATGAGCTGTAGCACCTTGAGGTCGGTGCGCCGGCCGTCGACCACAATCAGCGCGCCGCCGACGGACGACGCGATCGTGGCGGCATCAGCGGTGGCGAGCACGGGTGGGGTGTCGAGGATGACGAGGTCGTACTCGGCCTCGAGGTCCCGTATGAGTGAGGTGAGCCGCGGCGAGGCGATGAGCTCGCCGGGGCGGTCGAGGTGGTTGCCGGCCACGATCACCGAGAGGTTCGGGATCGAAGGCAGCTCTTGGACGATCGCTTCGGTCTCCTCGGCGAGCCAGTCGGAGAGCCCTTTGTCGTTCGGCACCGACAGCAGCCGCTCGATCGACGGGCGCCGCAGGTCGGCGGACACGAGAACGGTGCGCTTGCCGGCTTGGGCGTTCGCGATCGCCAGGTTGGCCGCGGTGATGCTCTTGCCCTCGCTCGGGTGGGCGCTCGTGATGATGATGCTGTTGCGGCCGGTCTTCGCGATCTGCATGTGCAGCGAGGTGCGGAGGCGGCGGTACGACTCACGCGCCCGCTGCATGCGCAGCGAACGACCGTTGGTCACCATGACCAACGCGTTCACGCCGTTGGCTCGGGTGAGGCGGAACACGGGCACGTTGGCGAGCACCGGTGCGCCGGTGGCCTCTTCGACTTCGCTCGAATCGGTGGCGGAGCGGTCGAGGCGGGCCAGCGTGAAGGCGAGCACCACGCCGGCGATGAGGCCGAGCAACCCACCGGCCAGCTTGACGAGGCTGTTGCTGACCCCGATGGGGCTGGTGGGCAGCGATGCCTCGCGGGTGACGTCGGCGGCCTTGGCCCGGTTGTCGCGGGCCCGCTGCGTAGTCGAGATGTCACCCTGGAGCGCTAAGGCCCGCTGGGTGAGGGTGTTCTTCTGGAACTGCAGCGTCGAGATATCGAGGTTCAGTTGTTGGCGTTGGTCGAGTTGTTCTTGGGTGAGGGTGCCTTGGGTCCGGCCGAGCTCGTTGAGCGCGTTGCTCTTGGCGTTGATCTGCGGATCGATGGCGATGAGGGAGGTGCCGGTGGTGGTGAGGTCGGCGTTGAGCTTGGTGAGCTCGTTGTCGTAGAAGCCCTTGGCGTCGGCCTCGCGTTTGGCGGCGTACTCGGAGGCGAAGGCGTTGACGAGCGTGCGGGCCTGCTCGGCACTGGTGTCGGCGTAGGTGAGGTCGAGCACGTTGCGGTTGGACACGTACGCGACAGTGAGACCGCCGAGCAGTTTGTCGGGGTCTTCGCCCTTCGCCACCTTGTTGGCGACGGCGGTTGCGATCGCGGTGGACTTGAGCTTGTCGGCCTCGGTGGCCGGGTCGGGCTCGGCCGGGTTGGTGATCGAACCACCGGCGGGCGTGTTGCCGAGGGTGACCTTGGCTGCTGCCTCGTACGACGGGGTGCGCGAATTCGCGAAGAGGCTTGCGCCGACGAACCCGACGACGAGCGTGAGGATCACGATCCACCAACGGCTGCGTAGCGCGCGGAGGTATTCCTCTAGACCGGGTGCCTCGTTCTTGGAGCTTTCGTACATCACGGTTGGATCATCCTCGAGGACAGCGTGGGGAGACTGGGGTGTCGTCGGGGGTCAGTCCTGTTTGCTTTTGCCCTGGGCCTTTTGTTGCTTCTTCCACGCACGGACGCGGGCGAGAGACTCAGGACCGTCGATGTCGGCGACGGACCGTGGCGTTTCATCGGCGAACGCGCCGGCGTACTGCTCCCAGTTGTCGGGACGGATGCCGAATCGCTTCGCGAGCAGCGCGAGGAAGATCTTGGCCTTCTCGTCGCCGAAGCCGGGCAGCGCCCGGATGCGTTTGAACAGTTCCTCACCGTCACCTACCTCTCGCCACAGGTCCATCGGCCCCGCCGGGTAGTTCTCAAGCAAGAACTCGCACATTGCGTAGGCGCGCTTGCCCATGGAGCTCGGGAATCGATGCAGGGCCGGCTTCTCGCAGAACGCCGCCTCGAGCGCTTCGGGACCGGCAGCGACGATCGAGGTGACATCGAGGGTGCCTAGACGCCGCAAAAGCGTATGAGGCGAAGCGAACGCCCACTCCATCGGCACTTGTTGATCGAGGAGCATTCCGAGCAGCAGGGCCAACGGATCGCTGTTCAACAACGCATCGGCGTCGGCTTTGCCGGTGACCTTCAACGTGCCCGCTTGCATGCGGCGACGCTACCCGCTCGGCCGCAGGTCGAGGGCGCGCACCCGACCCTTCAGGACCCGCGCCGGATGGTGCGCTTTTGGGCGACGATGCGAGCGGGGAACTCGACGAGATGCCGCAGCGAGGGCTTGCTGCGGAATGAACGACCGTAGATGCGCATGAGATCAACTGCGGTGCCACATATGGCGGCTCGGTTGGCCAGCACGGTGAGGCAGGCAGCGGCGTAGGCCTCGGGGGAGATGAGCGGACGAAGTGTCTCGAGCCAGTCCTCGGCCTCGTCGAACCGGAGTTGCGACGTGAGTGATCCTGCGCTTTGGTGGAAGATCACCAGCGGTTCGGGTAGGTGCACGTGAGGCGCGGCGAGCGACGCCCGGATGAGCCAGTCCCAATCCTCGTAGGCCCGGCCGCGCATAGGTATGGCGATGGCGAGGTCGCGCGTGGTGAGGAAGGTCGAGGTCTGGATGACACGCCCGCGATGCGGGGGCGCGCCGAGACCGAAGAGGAACTCGGCGACGGGTTCACCCGGTTGTGGGTCTCGCAGGGGCCAACGGGTCGCCCGGTCGATGCTGAGCGCGGCGATCGCGGTGGTCGAGACGAACGGTGCGTTGTCCTCGACCGTGGAGCGCACGAATGCGAGTTGGCGTTCGAGTTTCGTGGGGAGCCACGTGTCGTCGTCGTCGAGAAACGCGACACATCGGGACGTGGCCTCGACGACGCCGAGGTTGCGCGCCTCCGACGGCCCTTGCTGACGCCCGGGCCGCAAGACGCGGAACCGTTCGTCGGCGATGTCGTCTTCGATGGATGCGTACGCCTCGGTGTCGACGCCGTCGACCACGAGGAGGATCTCGCGTGGCGGCAACGTTTGACTGAGCACGCTGAGGATCGCTCCTCGGCATCCGATGGCGCGGTTGTACGAGGGGATGACGACGGTGACGTCGGCCTGCTCAGTCACCGATGCGTCGTCCTGTCGTGGCGGCATCGAGCGGCTCGCGTGGTTGGTTGTCGGCATCGGCGGGATTGATCGCCGAAGGGTCGACGCCGTAGCGCTCGATAGCGGCCTGGACGACGGATGTTTCGATGGTGCCGCTTGCCGCGAGCTCGGCCAGGACCGCGACCACGAGGTGTGCCGTATCGACTTCGAAGAAGCTGCGCAGCGCGTCGCGCGTGTCGCTGCGCCCGAAGCCATCGGTGCCGAGCGACAGGTAGCGATGAGGAACCCAGCGGGCGATCTGATCGGGTACGAGCGTGAGGAAGTCGGTGACCGCGATGACGGGGCCGGTTGAGCCCGCCAGCTTCGTGGTGACACGCGGGACACGTGGTTCGGCGTCGGGGTGGAGTCGGTTCCAACGTGTGGACTCGAGTGCGTCGCGCCGTAGCTCCTTGTAGGACGTGACGCTCCAGAGCTGCACACCGACGCCGAAGTGCTCGGCCAGTTCGGCTTGCGCGCCGCGCGCCGCGCCCTGCGTCGAGCCCGAGAAGAGGATGGTCGCGCGATGTTCGAGATCGTCGCGGCCGTTGTCCCACAGGTACATGCCCGAAACGATGTCGTCGACGGTGACGTGATCGGGCCGCGGTGGCATCGGATAGTTCTCGTTGTAGACGGTGAGGTAGTAGTAGACGTCTTCGGACTCGCCGGCGCGGTTGCCGTACATGCGCCGCAGTCCGTGATCGATGATGGCGCCCAACTCGTATGCGAACGCCGGGTCGTAGGCCTCGACCGCCGGGTTGGTCGCGGCGAGCAGCAAGCTTTGACCGTCCTGGTGCTGCAGGCCTTCGCCGGCCAGCGTGGTGCGGCCTGCGGTGGCCCCGATCATGAAGCCGCGCGCCCGGGAGTCGGCCGCGCTCCAGCACAGGTCGCCGACTCGCTGAAAGCCGAACATCGAGTAGAAGACGAAGAACGGCACCATGGGCACGCCGAGGTTGGCGTAGCTGGTACCGGCCGCGATGAAGCTCGCCATGGAGCCGGCTTCGGTGATGCCCTCCTCGAGGATCTGTCCGTCGCGCGATTCGCTGTAGGACAACAACAGCTCGTGGTCGACCGGTTCGTACTTCTGGCCTTCTTCGGCGTAGATCTTGAACTCGCGGAACAGCGCGTCCATGCCGAACGTGCGTGCTTCGTCCGGAACGATGGGTACGACGCGTGGCCCGAACGCCTTGTCGCGCATCAGATCTCGCAACAGACCGGTGAACGCCATGGTCGTCGACACGGCGCGGCCGCCCGAGCCCTTGTTGAGATCGTCGAACACCGACGGTGACGGCAGGTGAAGCGGACGACGTTCGAACACCACGCGCTTGGGCAGCGAGCCGTCGAGCACCTTGCGGCGCTGCATCATGTACTCGTACTCAACCGAACCCACGGCGGGGCGGTAGTAGTCGGGGATGCCGTCGGCGATGGCCGCGTCGGGGATCTCGTCCTGCAGATACAGCCGCTCGCGCAGCTCGTAGAGCTGCTGCGTGGTCATCTTCTTGATCTGGTGGGTGGCGTTGCGGCCCTCGAACCCCTCGCCGAGCGTCCAGCCCTTGATGGTCTTCGCGAGGATGACCGTGGGGCGCCCTTCGGTCTCGGTCGCGGCCTTGTACGCCGCGTACAGCTTGAGGTAGTCGTGTCCGCCACGCGGGAGCGTGCGCAGCTCATCGTCGCTCAGGTGCGAGACCATCTTCGACAGCCGCGGGTCGGGCCCGAAGAAGTGCTGCCGCGCGTACGTACCCGATTCGGTCGCGTAGCGCTGGAACTCGCCATCGACGGTGGTGTTCATCTTGGTGAGCAGGACGCCGTCGCGATCCGCGGCGAGTAGCGGATCCCACTTGGATCCCCAGATCACCTTGATCACGTTCCACCCTGCGCCGCGGAACATGCCTTCGAGCTCTTGGATGATCTTGCCGTTGCCGCGCACCGGACCGTCGAGCCGTTGCAGATTGCAGTTCACGACCCAGGTCAGGTTGTCGAGCCTTTGGTGACCGGCGAGCGCGATCGAGCCGAGCGTCTCGGGTTCGTCTACCTCGCCGTCGCCGACGAAGCACCACACGCGCGATGCCGACGTGTCATCGAGGCGTCGGTTCAGCATGTATTTGTTGAAGCGTGCGTGATAGATCGAGTTGATCGGGCCGAGGCCCATCGACACGGTGGGGAACTCCCAGAAGTCGGGCATCAGTCGCGGGTGCGGGTAGCTCGAGAGGCCCCCTCCGCCGATCTCCTGACGGAACCGGTCGAGGTGTGACTCCTCCATGCGTCGTTCGATGAACGCGCGGGCGTACACGCCGGGCGCGGCGTGGCCCTGGAAGTAGACGTGATCGCCGGGCTGCCCGCCGTCCTTGCCCCGGAAGAAGTGGTTGAAGCCGACGTCGTACAAGGATGCTGACGACGCGAACGTCGAGAGGTGACCGCCGATGCCGTCGGCGCGCTTGTTGGCCCGAATGACCATCGCGGCCGCGTTCCACCGGATCCAGCGCCGGATGCGGCGCTCGATCGCTTCGTCGCCGGGGAACCACGGCTGTTGATCGACGGGGATGGTGTTGACGTACGGCGTGTTGATGGTGGGCGCGGTGCCAATGCGCAGTTCCTGCGCTCGTTCGAGGATCCGTGCGATCAGGAAGCCGGCTCGTTGCGTGCCGATACGGCCCACCACCGCATCGAGCGAGTCGATCCACTCACGCGTTTCCTCGGGGTCGATGTCCGGGAGTTGATGCGAGTAACCGTCGATCATGTCGACCATCCTCGCACCGAAAACCGGGAACGGTCTGTCCATCGCACAAGGTTCACGTGTCAGGATGCCCTGATGCAGCAGCAGCTTTCCTTCGGGAACGAGGCCATTCCGGTCCCGCCGGTCGCCGAACGAGCGCCCGTTCGCGAACCATCGGTGCCCGCACCGAGCCCGCCGTCGGTGGGCACCCTCACCACCCGCACCGTCGTGTACACCGACGGGGCGTGCAGCGGGAACCCGGGCCCCGGCGGTTGGGCGTGGGCCGTTCCGGGTGGTGCGTGGGCCCGGGGGGCCGAGGCGAGCTCAACGAACCAGCGCATGGAACTCCGCGCGGTGCTCGAGGCTGTTCGCTCGCTGCCGGGGCCGCTCGAGGTGGTGAGCGATTCGACCTACGTGGTCAATTGCTTCCGTGATCGCTGGTGGGCTGGTTGGCAGAAACGCAATTGGCGCAACAGCCAGAACAAGCCGGTCGCGAACCGCGACATATGGGAGCCACTCATCGGCCTCGTGATACCCCGAGACATCGTGTTTCGCTGGGTGAAAGGTCATGGCACCGACCCGATCAACGGCTACGTCGACGAGCTCGCGGTGAAGTCGGCGCGCACGCAGACCGCCGACATCGGTCAGTCTTCGCCGAACAGTCCGTCGCGCCGTCCGACTCGCAACGACTGGTAGGTTGCGTTCAGGCGCGCCATCGCCAGGCCGTCGTCACCGCTGCAGTCCGGGTGGGTTTCTTTCGCTCGTGCCCGATACGCGTGTTGCACGTCGGACCACGTCGCCTCGCTATCGAGCCCGAGGCAATGCAACGCCGAGGCCAACGGGTGGTTCGGCGTGAGCCGCGGGCGCGTCGACGCAGCCTCTGCCGGTTCGAACTGCGGCCCCGGTCCGACCGGCGCCGCAGGTGCCGCCTCGTAGAGCGTCTCGGTCGGGAACATCTTCGAGAACGATCGGTGTGGCGCGTCTCGGGAGCGTCCCGAGCGCGGGTCGGCCTCGGCGTCGAGGGGTGGTGGCGGGTGCGTGCGGCTCCGGACCACGGCGTGCTTCACGAAGTCGTCGCGCGTCCACCAGAGGTTCGCCTCGTCCGAGATGCTGCTCTGTTCGTTGGACTCGTCGGCCTTGGGGCGGCCTCGCCGGCCCTTGCCGAATTTTGACGCGATCGTCAATGGAGGACCCCTGTGTCGCAGAGCATCGATCTTTGATCGGCACGTCGGGTTGTCGGGTTGAGCGTTCCTCGCCGGTTGGCGGAAGGCACACCGCTCGATTCCGAGCCGCTGATGGACCTCCATTAGGATGGGTAAATGCAGCTCAATGGTTCTTCTGCTCTCGTAACCGGGGGCGCCTCGGGTCTCGGCGAGGCCACGGCTCGCCGGCTCGCGGCAGCGGGTGCCGTTGTCGTGGTGCTCGATCTGCACGACGAGAAGGGTGCAGCGGTGGCCGCGGACATCGGGGGCGTCTACGTGCGCGCCGACGTCACCGACCCGGTGTCGGTGCAGGCCGCGGTCGATGCTGCTGCGTCGGCAGGCTCGTTTCGGGCGTTGGTGAACTGCGCCGGGATCGGCATGGCCGGTCGAACGATCGACCGCCATGGCGTGCCGCACGATCTCGCGGTTTTCGAGAAGGTCGTACGCATCAACCTCGTCGGCACGTTCAACGTGATCCGGCTCGCCGCGGCGGCGATGGCGAACACCGAGCCGGTCGACGAGTTCGGCGCCCGCGGCGCGATTGTGAACACCTCGTCGGTCGCCGGTATCGAGGGTCAAACCGGGCAGGCCGCCTACAGCGCGTCGAAGGGTGGCGTGATCGGCATCACACTGCCGATTGCTCGTGACCTCGCGAGCATCGGCGTTCGCGTCAACACCATCTGCCCGGGACTCATGGACACCCCGTTGCTGGGTAGCGCGTCGATCGCGGTGAAGGTCGGACTGGGTGATTCGGTGTTGTTCCCGAAGCGCATGGGCGCCACCGCCGAGTTCGCGTCGATGGCCTACGAATTGCTCACGAACGACTACATGAACGGCGAGGTCATCCGCCTCGACGGCGCCATCCGTTTCCAACCGAAGTAGCGGTCACCGTTCGAGCACTGCAGCAAGTGCAGTGTCGATGTCGGGATGCGCGAACACAAAGCCCGAATCGGCAAGCGCCGCCGGGCGCACATCGGCGCTGGTGTAGAGCAGGTTCTGTGCGAGCTCGCCGCCGAGGAGGATGCTCGGTCCGAACTTCGGCACGGGGAACAGCGCCGGTCTATGCACGGCTTGCGCCAAGGCCTTGGCGAAAGCGGCATTGGCCACGGGGTGCGGTGCGGTCAGGTTCACGGGGCCGTGCACGTCGTGCTCGAGCAGATGGCGGACCGCGGCGAGGTGATCGTGGAGCGAGATCCAACTCCAGATCTGGTGTCCGTTGCCGAACCGACCGCCGACACCGAGGCGGAAGAGCGGCAACATCTTCTGGAGCGCTCCGCCGTCGCGGCTGAGCACGATCCCAGTGCGCAGCGTCGCGACGCGGACGCCTGCGGTCGCGGCCGGTGCTGCGGCGCTTTCCCACGCCACGCAGACGTCGCTGAGGAAACCCTGGCCGGGCGCGGAGGTCTCGTCGAGCACGTCCGTGCCACGTTCGCCGTAGTAGCCGATCGCCGAGGAGCTGAGGAGAACCTTCGGTGGCCGTTGCAACGACGCGAGCGTCGTGGCCAGCAGCGAGGTTCCCGTGGTGCGGCTGGTGAGGATGCGCTGCTTCTGCGCGTCGTTCCATCTGCGTTCGGCGATCCCTTCGCCTGCGAGGTGCACGACCGCGTCGATTCCCTCGAGTCCCGCTGCATCGATGGTGCCGGCATCCGGCGACCACTGGATCACCCCGGGGCGGGCGGGTCCGGAACGGACCATGGGAATGACATGGTGGCCATCGGCTTCGAGGGACCGAGCGAGTGCGGTCCCTATGAGGCCGGACGCTCCAGTGATGGCCACATCCATGGCGGTCCTTTCGATCGAGTTGGAACTCGGCGTAGTTCGCTTACAGAACCCCGGGTGCCGGTAGGAGATTCCCGCCGGTCGCACCCAGCCCAGTAGCGTCTCACTCGTCGGGTGTTTGTTGCGTCGATCGCTTCGCTCGTCGGACCCGATCACGAATCCCGCGAAGGGGGAGCTGTGGCCGAAGATCAAGTCTCGCCGGACACCGGGCCGAAGCCGGCGAAGCGGAACGTGTCACCTGCGATCATCGGGGCGGTGGTGCTTGCAGTCGTGCTGTTGATCTTCATCGTGCAGAACGACAGCGACGTCGAGGTGAGCTGGGTGGTCTTTAGTCGACGCGGCGCGTTGTGGATCGTCATCATCGCGAGCGCGGTGCTCGGCTACCTGATCGGCCAACTGGTCGAGTACGGCCTCAAGCGGCGACGCCGGAACAACCAGAGGAACCACCGGAACGACTGAACACTGGGCGCTCGGCTCACGAATCATCGTCTTCGGCCGAACAGATCGGAGTGCGTGCTCGCGCGTGCGTCCCCTCCGACCGGCCGATGGCGAGGTGTTGCCATGATCACTGACGCGGCGTTTGCCCCTTGTGCGCGATCCGACATCCTGGATGTGCGCTTCGGCAGGGGAGCGTTGCTCTACGAGATGGCTGACCGGCGGCTGCACACGTTGAACGCGAGCGCTGTCATGGTGTGGCGCCGACTCGACGGCCTCACCACCTTGTGTGACATCGCCCGATCGGTGTCGGACACGTTCGCGGCGGACCGTTCCATCGTCCAAGGCGACGTTGCCGCCGTGGTCGCTCGATTCGAGGAGGTCGGTCTGCTCATCACCTCGGACGAAGCGGCGCTCGCCGCGCGGTCGGCAATCGCGGCCGAATCCGGCGAGGTCGAGTCGGTCGAACGACCGGTTCAGCTGCTCGAGCAACTCGATGCACTCGAATGGGCGTCAGTCTCGCCGGTTTATCGCGCGGTGGGGCTCATGTTCCGCGTGCGGAGCGAGGACGTCGACGTCGCGACAGAACTCGGCCGAGTGTTGCGCTCATTGTCGACTACACGCGGTGACGGCGACACCGACCACGTGTATTCGATCCGTGCCCGCGTTCACGAGGGAGTGGCGCAGTGGCGGGTGTACTTCGACGGCAAGGCGATCAAGACCGTCGTGTCGTCCGATGCCGCGGTCGCGCTGGTGCTTTGGCACATCGACGAAGCGGTGGTCACCCATTCACCCGATGCGCTGTTCTTCCACGGCGCCGCGGTGCAGTTCGGCGAACGGGTCGTGATGTTCCCGGGGCCCATGAACTCGGGCACATCCACTTTGACGACCGCACTCGTCCGGCGAGGCCTGCCGTATCTCTCGAATGGCGAGGTGGCGCTCGACGTCAGCGTCGGTGCCGCGGTGCCGTTCCCGAAGGCCATCAGTCTCGACGGCGCTACCCGCGTCTTTTTCCCCGAGCTCTTCCCAGACGAGCCGACGGGCACTGCGGAGCTCGCGCCGGGTCGGTGGCACATCGATCCCGCGGCGATAGCCGGCGCGACGCTCGGCACGGGCGGGCGGGTCGCGCTCGTCATCTCACCGCATTACCTCGCGGGAGCGTCGACGCGACTCGAACGCGTCACCGACGTCGATGCGGTCCGATTGCTGCTCGACAACTCCTATGAGTTCGCTCGCCTCGGAAACCGGGCTTTCGACGCATTGGTAACCGTGGCGCAGGAGTCGGTGGTATTCCGGCTGGAGTACAGCGAGCTCGATGCGGCCTGTGAGGTGGTGCTGCAACTCGCACGTGAGATTCGCTGACCCGGTGGGTCAGTGGTCGCGTCGGGCACGGCGACCGCCCCGGCCGCCGATCTCGAGTAGCTCGCCGTCGGCGGCACCGCGCCGGCTCCGCTTTTCGAGGTATTGCGCATCGTCGGCTGCTCGCAGCAGTTCGCCAGGGGTGTTGACGCCGAGGATCGCCACGGCGACACCACACGACATCGATCGGTTCGGGCCGCTACGGGCGAACAGCTGCTGCGCTCGGGACGCCACCGGTTGGCCGAGCAGCATGCCGCCGCCGTCGAGCACGACACAGAACTCGTCGCCACCGATGCGGCACACCGTGGCGCCGGGGACGTCGGACACGGCGTGACGCAGCGCGGACGCGGCATCGGCCAGCACGGCGTCGCCTGCTGCGTGCCCTTCGGTGTCGTTGACGACCTTGAGGCCGTCGACGTCGCAGATGATCACCGCACAGTCCTGTCGTGCCACCGACGGCCGACCGAAGATGCGGCGGAGCGTGGTCTCGAGCACTCGGCGATTCCCCAGGCCGGTGAGCGGATCGCGAAGGGCGAGCGCTTCGAGGTCGGCGACGCGAGTCGCCTGGCTGATGCTGGCCGTGATCTGTGCTGCGGCGAGGCGCATGGTCGCGAGGTCGGCGGTGCCGAGCTCGCGACCACCCTGGGCCGTGCGAGCCCACAGCACGCCCCACCGTCGACCATCGACGTCGAGCGGCACCCCGAGCTCGCTCTCGGCGCATATCAGGTCGAGGAATCGGCCTTCGACGGTGGACGGTGCGAGAGCGGACCGGGCGAAGGCATGCACCGTTCCGGTGCGGACGACGCTGGTGGGTGGGAAGAACGTGAGGCGGTGGACGGTGTCGGGGCCGGCGGTCGCGGCTGCGAGGTCGCCCACCTCGGCGACGACGCGGAGCCCTTTCTCGGTCGGATCGAACGACATCACGCCGACGGTGCCCGCGTGGAGTGCTCGGCGGACGTGTCCGGCGATGAGCGAAGCGATCTCGTCGATGCGGTCGGCGGCGTGAATGGCGACGCCGATGGAGGTGAGCGCCGCGATCGGCGACTCGTCGGCCTGCGCCATGGCGAGTGCCTCGAGGCGAGCGAGCGTGGTATCGAGTCCGGGGTCGAAGGCCGCGACGGCATCGGGGGTGAGGGAATCCGTGAGCGCGGCGACGAGGTCCGGATCGAGCAACGAGCCGGCGAGCGAACGGGCGCGGCCTGCTCGCGACAGCCAATGCGGGGTTCCGCCGGCTTCGATCGGACCCACCAGTTCGTGCGCCACGGCTACCAGCCGCGCGGCCAGGGGGATGGCCGGACCGAGGAGCCCACGAGGCACGCCGCGACCATCCCACCGTTCGCATTGGTGACGAACCGCGTCGGCGAGCGCGTGACAACCGGTGGCGCGGTCGACGAGGAAGGCGCCAAGCACGGCTGCGGCGACCGCGCCGTCGGTCGCGGGCCGTGCGTGGGTCACGAGCGCTGCCACTTCGGCCAAGAGCGCACCGCCCAGCGCTGCAGCATGGTCGACTGGCGCCAGTGCCAGAGCGGCGGCCGCATTGTCGATGACGGCCGCGCGGTACGCCGCGCTGCGGGCGAGTGCGGGGTCGTGCAGTTCGAGGGCGCGGCCGAGTGCGACGATCGTGGCGCGGGTGGCCGGGTCGAGTGGTTGCGGTCCGGCGGACGGCGCGTCGGTTCGCAACGGGGGGTTCGTGCCGAAGGCGGACTGCACCGACCGGATCTCCTCGCGTTCACACCGACGCGGCGAGGTTCGCGCGCGCTCTCCATTGCTAGCAGGCACCGAGAGGGAGTGAAACTCCATCGGGAAACATCTTGTGCCCTGAACCTGGCCCCGGCTGCGGGCCTCGCGACCGAAGGCGTGCGACCGATAGCGTTACGGAGGTGAGCACCCGGCGTCTGATCCTGGCTGCGCTTTTGTGCGGCATGGCGATTCTCGTCGCGTTCGCGGTCCAAGTGGTCATCGCCACCTAGCCATCGCGCCCAGTGTGAGCGAAGCGCCCACCTGGTCGCATGACACCTCGGTTTGGTTCCGGGACCCAGGTCGCGCCGATAGGCTCAGCCCGACTTTGGAGGTGGTCCCCACGGCTGAGAATTTTGATCTCGTTGTGATCGGTGGTGGCCCGGCTGGCTATGCCACCGCGCTCTACGGGGCAAGCGCAGGGCTCAACATCGCCATTATCGAGAAGCAGAAGGTGGGCGGCACGTGCCTCCACGTCGGCTGCATCCCCGCGAAGGAGCTGCTCGAGACCGCGGCGGTCTTCCGTACGGTGCGCGATGCATCCGAGTTCGGCGTCAATGCAAGTCCGCCCACGCTCGATCTCCAGGTGACCCAGCAGCGCAAGCAGCGGGTCATCGATCAGTTGTTCGACGGTCTCGTCGGCTTGTTGAAGGGCCGCAAGGTCACGGTGATCGACGGCTTTGGCACTCTGCACGCCGATCACGTCGTGCGGGTGTCCGGGGGGCTCTCGGGCGAGGTCGAGCTCACCGGCGCGGTGGTCGTACTGGCCACCGGTTCGGTGCCCCGCACCATCACTGGTTTCGAGGTCGACGGCCGCTTCGTCGTTACCAGTGACGAGATACTCTCGCTCACCGACCTGCCCGCCACGGCGGCTGTCATCGGCGGCGGGGCCATCGGGTGCGAGTTCGCCTCGATGCTGGCCGACCTGGGCACCAAGGTCACGATCCTCGAGGCACTGCCCAAGATCTTGCCCGGCTGCGATGCCGATGCCACCAAAGCGGTCGAGCGCGCCTTCAAGAAGAAGGGCATCGACGTGATCACCGGCGTACCGGTGCACGGCCACGATCCCGGCGAGAACACCACTGCAGTGCGCTACGGCGACAACGGTTCGCTCGACGTCGAGCTGGTCTGTGTGTCGGTTGGTCGCTCGCCGCTCACCGATGCACTCGGCGACGGTACGGGCGTCGAGCGCACCGAACGCGGGCACTACGTCGTCGACGAGTACTGCCGCACCACCGCCGAGGGCGTGTACGCCATCGGCGACTGCATCGCCACGCCGGCGCTTGCCCACGTGGGCTTCGCCGAAGCGATCTTCATCGTGCAGCAGATCCTCGGCGAGTCACCGACCCCGATCGACTACGGCAAGGTGCCGTGGGCGATCTATTGCAACCCCGAGGTGGCGTTCGCGGGCTACACCGAAGAGGCGGCGATCAAGGCCGGCTTCGAGGTCGTCACCGCCAAGCACCGATTCATGGGCAACGGCCGCGCCATGATCCTCGGCGAGACCGAAGGCCTGGTGAAGGTCATCGCCGAGAAGCGCGCCGACGGAACGGGCGGGCGGGTGCTCGGCATCCACCTCGTCGGACCCTGGGTCACCGAGCAACTCGGCCAGGGGTATCTGGCGGTCAACTGGGAAGCCACCGTCGACGAGATCGCGGCGTTCATCCAACCTCATCCCTCCCTGAGCGAGCTCTTCGGCGAAACCGTGCTCTCGCTCACCGGCCGGTCCTTGCACGGCTGACCACGGCGAGAAAGCAGAAGCTCACATGGCCGACATCCGCATGCCCCAACTTGGTGAGACCGTCACCGAAGGCACGATCACGAAGTGGTTCAAACAGATCGGTGACACCGTCAAGGAAGACGATGTCCTCTTCGAGGTCTCGACCGACAAGGTTGACACCGAGGTGCCCTCCCCGTCATCCGGGGTGCTCACGGAGATCCTCATCGAAGAAGGCACAACGGTCGATGTCGGTACGGTGATCGCGCGCGTTGGCGAGGCGGTAGGTGCACCCGCGCCGACAGACCAGCGGCCGGCCGATCTCCCCACCGAGCCCGACCAGGCCGCGTCATCCGACGAGCCGGTCCTCGCCGAACCGCTGGCCGTCGCGCCACCGCCCACGTTCACCGCGCCGCAGGCCCCTGCCGCGCTAGCGGCCCCTGCGGCACCCGCACCATCGACCGAGGGTCCGGTGCTTTCTCCGGTGGTGCGCCGTCTCATCGCGGAGAACGGCATCGACCCCGCGTCCATCTCGGGCACGGGCCTCGGGGGCCGCATCACGCGCGCCGACGTCGAGTCGCGCATCGCGTCTGGTCGCCCCGCGGCGAGCGCATCGGCCGCCGCATCGGCCGCTCCCGCGGCGGCGGCGCCCAGCGCGCCGCGAGCTTCGGCACCCAAGCCGCGCTCCGGTGCCGGCGAGGCCCGTGAACCGCTCAACCGCATTCGCCGGCTCACCGGCGAGTACATGGTCACCTCCAAGTCCACCTCGCCGCACGTGCTTACGGCGATCGAGGTCGACTACGAGAACATCGAGCGCGTGCGCACCGCCCACCGCGACACGTGGAAGGCCAGTGAGGGCTTCTCGCTGACCTACCTGCCGTTCATCGCCCGAGCGCTGTCGACCGCCTTGCGTGAGTTCCCTCACCTGAACGCGTCGGTCGGCGAGGGCGAGCTCATCGTCCACCCCGAGACCAACCTGGCCATCGCCGTCGACCTCAACTTCGAGGGTCTGCTCGCGCCGGTGGTCCACGACGTCGACAGCAAGCGCATGCGCGCGATCGCTCGCGAGATCGTCGACCTTGCGAAGCGCGCTCGCGGGAAGCAGCTCACGGCCGACGACATCATCGGGGGCACCTTCACGATCACGAATGCTGGGCAATACGGCACGTTGATGCAGTTCCCGATCATCAACCAGCCCCAGGTAGCCATCCTCAGCACTGACGGCGTGTCCCGTAAACCGGTCGTGATCACCGATGCTCACGGCAACGAGTCCATCGGCATCCACAGTGTGGGCGTGCTGGCGCTGGCCTGGGACCATCGGGCGTTCGATGGTGCGTACGCGGCCGCGTTCCTGCATCGCCTCAAAGAGATCCTCGAGACCCACGACTGGGAAGCCGAGCTGGTATGACCGCGGGCGGTGGGCCGCTGCGAGTGCGCTGGCTCGGCCAGGTTCGCTATCGCGACGCGCTCGCCGTGCAGCATGCGTTGTTCGCGAGCGCGAACGACTACCTGCTGCTGCTCGAGCACGCGCACGTGTTCACGCTCGGCACCCGCGCCGATATCACCCACGTGCTGGTCGATCCGGCATCGGTCGGTGCCGACCTCGTCGAGGCCGACCGGGGCGGAGACGTCACCTATCACGGCCCGGGGCAGCTCGTGGGTTACCCGATCCTCACGGTGCCGGGCAAGCGTGGTGGCGGCATGGCCGACACCGTGGCGTACGTCCGATCCGTCGAGCAGCTGGTCATCGACACGCTGACCGATGTCGGTTTGCCCGGTGCCGGTCGCATGCACGACTACCCGGGTGTGTGGATCGAACCCGACGGCCCTCGGCCGCGCAAGATCGCCGCCATCGGGGTCAAGCTCGCCCGCGGTCGTTCGATGCACGGCTTCGCGTTGAACGTCGCACCCGACATGTCCTACTTCGGCCACATCGTCCCGTGCGGCATCGCCGAGTACCCCGTGACCTCGCTGGCCGAGGAGGGCGTCGCGGCCACGATGCGCGAAGTGGTCGACGCCGTCGCGGCGCGCGCCGCCGCGCTGTGGGGCCCCGAGGTCGACCGCGCCGACGTCGCCTGGCGGGTGCAGGCCGAAGACCTCAGCGCATTCACCCGGGGCGAAAGCACCGGCGCAGCGGCCGGCCCGAACCAAGGCCAACCCGTGCGGTTGCGCAGCCGACTGCGCGATGCCGGTGTGGGCGAAGGGCTCGACGTGCGCGAGCGCAAGCCGGCGTGGATGCGCGTCGCACTCGACACGGGCCCCGAGTACCGCCGCATCCGTGCCCTGACGCGCGAGCTCGACCTCAAGACGGTGTGCGAAGAGGCCGGCTGTCCGAACATTTTCGAGTGCTGGAACGACGGCACCGCCACCTTCATGATCAACGGCGAGCGGTGCACGCGGGCGTGCGGGTTCTGCATGGTCGACACGAGCAAGCCGCGCGCGCTCGATGCCGGTGAGCCGGAGCGCGTCGCCGACGCGGTCGAGCGCATGGGCCTGCGCTACGCGGTCATTACCACGGTTGCTCGCGACGATCTTCCCGATGGCGGCGCGGGTGCAATGGCGGCCACCATCGACGCCATCCGCATGCGCACGCCCGGCGTGCAGGTCGAGACGCTCATCTCCGACTGCAAGGGACAGCCCGACTCGCTCGCCCAGATCTTCACCGCGCGACCCGATGTGCTGAACCACAACATCGAGACCGTGCTGCGACTGCAGCGCGTGGTGCGGCCGTCGGCGTCGTACGCGCGCAGCCTGGCCGTGCTCGCTCGCGCCAAGGCCGATGGCCTGGTCACCAAGTCGTCGATCATCGTGGGCCTCGGCGAGACCTTCAACGAAGTGGTGCAGACCATGCACGATCTGCACGCGGTGGGGGTCGACATCGTCACCATCGGCCAGTACCTGCGACCCACCAGCAACCACCTGCCCATCGCGCAATGGTGGACCCCCGACGACTTCGCGAGGTGGAAGCGCATCGGCGAAGCCGAGATCGGTCTCGGTCACGTCGAGTCGAGCCCGCTCACCCGTTCGAGCTACCACGCACGCGAAGCGGCGAACCTAGGCTCGCCGCATGCAGCCACTCGAGGGTGACGAACGCCGGGCGGTTCTGCGCTCGTTCCTGAACGACGAGGATGTGCCCGGCGATCAGGTTGGATGGCAGCTGGCCGACCAGCCGGTGGGCGAGGCCTTCGTCGACCACGACGGCCGTGCCGCCGTGGTGATCGCCGGACGATTCGCCACGGTTTACGGAGTGGCCCGATCGAGGATCGGCCAGTTCCTCTACGACCGCGTCTTCGTGGGCACGGTGCAGGGTGCACTCGCGTCGCTCGACCCGACATCGGTGATCGAGCACCTCGACGATCACTTCGACGTGGGGCAGTCACGAGCGTTCTTCGAGAGCCGTGAAGTGCGGCCCTCGCGTAATCCCGACATCGCGCCCTTGGTGTGCCGGCGGCCATCACCGGACGACGATGCGCGACTGCTCGAATCGCCGGCCCGGTGGGTGTGCGAGATGTGGAACCGCCCGAGTGACTCGACCTACGTGCGTGCGTTGTACGACTCGGAGGGCGGCGTGCTCGGGTTGGCGGCGTCGTACGCGATGTCGGCCCGCTACGCCGAGATTGCCGCATGGGTCGACCCCCTCGTCGCGGGCAACCAACTCGTCGCGACACAAGCCGAGGAGTTCCTCGGCGAGGTCATCGATGGCGGGCACTGGATCAGCTCGACGATCCTCGTGCAGAACGCGCGGGCGAACCGCTTCGCCGCGGGCGCCGGTTGGCGACCCGTCGCCGAGCAGCGGGTGGTGGTGTTTCCTGCACCACCCGCTGGCTCGGGCCGAGCGTGGGAGCGGATCAGGCCCCGGTGACCACCCATGCCGCGACGTCGATGAGGATGTTGCAGCTCTTGAAGCAGTACACCTTCACCTTCGTCGAGGCGCCGAGGCCCACGGTGAGGCCGGTGGCCACGGTTTGGCCGTTACTCGCGTTGACGTGTGAAAACTGCGGGCTGGGGAGCGTGCCGAGATCGCCGTTGTACACGCTGACGTAGCTGCCGTCGGACGTGGTGTCGGTGACGGTGATGGTGCCGACGAAACCGACGGCGTTGGTCGGCGCGCCGGTGAGCACGTACTCGTTGGTGCTGTTGTCGGCCGGCTTCACACCGGTGCGCGTGTTGACGAGGCGGCTCGGGATGGCGAGGAACTGGGTGTAGTTCGCAGTGGACGAGGTGAGAACCTTGCCCCACGCGCGAGGAACTCCGGGGGACTTGTCGGTGCCTCGGTGGCAGAAGTACAAGTCGACGAAACCGTCGGCGCCGTCGGGGTCCGCGAAGTTCGACGGCAGCTTCGTGTATAGCGCGAGCACGGAACCGCTCTCGCCGCTACCCGCGGTCGGGTTTGAGTTCAGAGGGACGGTCAGCTGCAACGGCGGGTGCGGCGCCGTGCCGCCGCTCGACCCGTTCGAGAGCAACAGCGTGGCCCCTTCGCCGGTGCTGATGCTGCTATTCAGGCTGGTCTGGTCGGTGTTGGCGTCGTTACTCTGGCCCAGGATGAAGTTGCCACCGGTCGCTGCGCCGGCCGGGCTGGCGTGCGTTCCGGCGAGCACGAGGCCACCGGCGGCGGCGCCGGCTATGGCCACGCCCGTGCGACGGAGCAGCGCTCGGCGGTTCACTTCTTCGGCCACCGAAGGCGACTGTGCGACGGGGCTGACGCTCGGTCGGGCCGGCGACGCGGCGATCTGGGCGCGCATGGCGGCAAGTTCGGCTTCGAGAGTGGCGAGTCGCTGTTCGAGATCGTCCATGGTTCCTCCGGGTCGGGTTGCGGGGAGCGGGTTGCCCGTCGGCGATCCTATGTGACTGATGTCGGGGGAGCGGGACGAACTTTCCGACCGCTCAGGTGAAATTCGAGTTGCCCGGCCACGTCGCGCTGAGCTCAGCGGGGTACACGCCGATGTAGCCGCTAGCGCCGACTGCACGCGCGGCGCTACCGACGGGTTGGAACGCGTAGAGGTTGACGCCTGCGTATTTGAGACCGGGTGTGGTGACCAGCGATTGTGGGCTGAGGGAGTTCGCCGCCGCGCCCTCGATGGCGGAGGTGATCGGCAGGGTGATCGTCCGAATGCCCGTAGCCTTGAGCCATGTTCGACGACCGCATCGCACGTGCACGTGCCGTGATGGAAGCCAACGACGTCGACGTACTGCTCTTGTCGGTCGGTGCTGACCTGCCGTACCTCATCGGATACGAGGCCATGCCGCTCGAACGCCTCACCATGCTGGTGCTGCGCCGCGACGGCACGCCCACGCTCGTCAT
>CAFBMH010000045.1_pt1 | contig 18505 bp, 21 predicted proteins | sample 7268361 | NCBI WGS metagenome assembly CAFBMH01 (sample SAMEA6814057, study PRJEB35770) | freshwater metagenome | biome: Freshwater; feature: Freshwater reservoir; material: water | place: Czech Republic | collected 2017-05-23 | depth 30m m
CGCAGCATCGATGAGCATCGCCCATGTCACGTCGCGCTCGCGGCCGAGGACCCGAGCGAGTGCCGGGCCGAGGGCGTGGCGTACCACGGCGATCTCTTCGAGCGCGGACGAGGCCGGTCCGGAGATCGCGTCGAGCAGTGCCTCCACGTCAGGTTTGCGCAGATGGCGCGGGGTCGGGTCCATCGGGCGCTATCGTGGCTCACGGAGCATGGCGCCGGCGAGCGCACAGCCCATGAGGCCTGCGGCGTAGGCTTGGCCTGCCCTTCTGTAGGCCATTTGGTGGCGCCGCTTCGACGAATCGAACGACGTGGAAACCCAAACAGATAACGGCTTCGCCTCTCTTGGCGTGCCCTCCGAATTGGTCGAGGCGCTGAGCGTGCGTGGCATCGACCAACCCTTTCCCATCCAATCCCTCACCATCCCCGACGCACTCGCCGGGCGCGATGTGTGCGGCAAGGCCAAGACCGGCTCGGGCAAGACGCTCGCGTTCGGGCTCCCGGTGCTGGCCAATCTGGTCAAAGCGGTGCCGTGTCGGCCCACCGCGCTGGCGCTCGTGCCCACCCGCGAGCTGGCCGTTCAGGTGTGCGACGAGCTCGACCCGCTCGCCCGCGCCGCTGGTCGCCGGGTCACCGCCATCTACGGCGGTGCCAAGATCGAAGCCCAGCGCAAGGAACTCCTAGACGGCGTGGACTTCGTCGTCGCTACTCCGGGGCGCCTCATCGATCTGCTCCAACAGGGCGACCTCAAGCTCGACGCTGTCACGGTCGTCATCGTCGATGAAGCCGACCGCATGGCGGACATGGGCTTTCTCCCCCAGGTCGAGTGGCTCCTGCGCCACATTCCCGGTGGACACCAGACGCTGTTGTTCTCCGCCACGCTCGACGGCGTGGTCGACTCGCTCATCAAGCGCTACCAACATGACCCGGTCATGCACGAGGTGCAGTCAGAAACGGTCACCGTCGACCGCATGGTGCACCACTTCTTCAAGGTGCACCAGCTCGACAAGACCAAGGTCGCCGCGGCGGTCGCCCGCCACGTGGGCCGCACGATCATGTTCACCCGGACCAAGTTCGGCGCCGATCGTCTGGCGCGCGATCTCAAGGCCGAAGGCATCGATGCCGCGGCCATCCACGGTGATCTCCGCCAGAACCACCGCGAGGCGGCCCTCGCCGACTTCGGCAGTGGCAAGCTCGCCGTGATGGTGGCCACCGATGTCGCGGCCCGCGGCCTGCACATCGACGACGTCGACGTGGTCATCCACTTCGATCCGCCCGAGGATCACAAGACGTATTTGCACCGCTCGGGTCGCACGGCCCGCGCCGGCGAGAGCGGCATCGTGGCCACTCTGGTGCTGTGGGACCAAGAACTCGAGGTCAAGCGCATGATGAAGCGTGTCGGGATCGAGCAGAACATGGTCGACCTCTTCTCCAACGACAAGCGCCTCGTCGACCTCGCCGCATGGGACCCCAAGGCGTAGTTGCCAACCGGTCGCGGGGCGCACGACCTGCAGCTGTTGGCCGACCGTGTCGTGTCGTTCGCCGCTCACGAGCGGTGGACCACCCGCGGCACGCTCGAAGCGACGGCGGTGGCGCTGCAGCGCTCACCTGACCCGGACGCACCCGAGCCCAGCGGGTTCGAGGTGGCGCTTCGCCGCGAGATCGCTCGGGCGGCCCATGCCCTCGGCCCGCGTTCGGCGCACTTGCTTGGCTTGGTCTACGAGCAGCTGCTTCATCCGGGTTCGCGACGTGCTCGGGGCGCGCACTTCACCCCGGCCGATGTCGCCGATCACCTGGTTGAGTTCACGCTCGAGGGTGTCGTGCTGCCCGAACAGCCGCGCTTCGTCGATCCGAGTTGCGGCGGGGGAGCGTTCCTCCTCGCAATGGCGTCGTGGCTTCACACTCGCGGGTGGTCCCGCTCGGCTTCGGTGGAGGCCGTGTGGGGCGCGGACATCGATCCGCTCGCTTCGTGGGTCAGCGCGACATCACTCGCGCTCTGGGCCGGGGTCGATGGCCACCACGACGTCGTGGCGCGGATCGTGTGTGCCGATGTGCTCGAGGCAGGCGGTGACCCGTGGCCGGGTGTCGAGTTCGATGCAGTCATCGGCAACCCGCCGTTCCAGAACCAGCTCGAACGAGCCACCGTGCGCAGTGCCGCACAGCGTCGCGATCTTGGCGCTCGCGGCATCACGCGTGTGCCCTACCTCGACACTGCGGCGTTGTTCCTCCCGCGGTCTCTCGATCTCGTCGCCGCAGGCGGCCGGGTCGCGCTCATCCAGCCGCACTCCACGCTCGTCGCTCGAGACGCTCGATCGGTGCGTGACGACATGACGACGCGCGCCGATCTCGTCGGATTGTGGTTCGCCCGCGAGCCGATCTTCGCCGCGAGCGTCCGCGTGTGTGCTCCCGTGTTCCAGCGGGCTGACCAGGTACGCGGTTTCGGCGACCCGCGGCCCATGGTGCGCAGGGTGGTGGGCCGTGGGTTCGACGCAACGTCGCCGGCAGGTGCTCCGGTGTCGGCCGATTCTTGGGGCTCGCTCGCTCGGGACCTGCTCGGCGTGCCGTCGGTGAACCTCGTCGGTCGCGCGACTATCGGCGATCGCGCGACCGCCACAGCGGGCTTTCGCGACGAGTACTACGGCCTCGTCGGCGCAGTGTTCGAGCACGATCCCGAACGAACCGGCGAGGTCTCGACGACCACCGGACGCGTTGCTCGCCTTGTCACGTGCGGGTTGATCGAGGTGCTCGCGAACCAATGGGGTGCGCGGCCAGCGACCTTCGCCCGCACGAAGTACCTGGCGCCGATGGTGGACGTCGGTCGTCTCGAAGGGCGGGTAGCGGCATGGGTCGGCGCGCAACTCGTGCCGAAGCTGCTCGTGGCCACCCAGACCAAGGTGATCGAAGTGGTGGTCGACGAGACCGGCGAGTTGGTGCCGAGCACTCCGGTCATCGCGGTGCACGCACCGGTTGACGACCTGTGGCGCCTCGCTGCCGCGTTGAGCGCGCCGTGCCTGAGCGCACACGCGCTCGGTCGGGTCGCTGGTGCGGCATTGAGCGCCGACGCAATCAAGCTCGCGGCGCGCCAAGTGCTCGAGCTCCCGCTGCCCGATGACCACGAAGCGTGGGAACGGGGTGCCGATCTCGCGCGCAAGGCGCACCACGCCGAGGGAGCGACCCGTGAGCGGTACCTCGATGCACTGGGCGCCACCATGGACTTCGCGTACGGCTGCACCGATCCCTCGGTGTTCGCCTGGTGGGCTGCTCGGCGCTGAGCTGAATCATCTGTCGTTTTGGTCTGGTGGCATGGCACAATGGCGGCGACATCACGAGTGGCCCGACAACGGGTCCGGCAACCTGGGACGGACGACCAAGGTGCCATGCCTCCGGCAACGGCGGCGATGTGGGTTCAGGCCCGGAGCAATCCGTGCAATGCGCCAACGAACGGTCCGGTGCACCAGCGGTGCGTCTGGATCCCGGTCGAGCACCAAGGTCCGTCCCTCTGAGCACGATCGGAGGCACGTATGAATGCTGAGCCCGCGCCGCCGCGCGTGTACCCCGACGCGCTGCCGGTTACCGGGGCCTGGCGACTCGGCGATGACGTCGGCTGTCGCCAGTTCGTCACCCTCAACGATCACCGCCCGTTCGCGCTCGAAGGCGGGGGAGCGCTGCGTCAGGTCACGCTGGCCTACGAGACGTGGGGGACGCTCGCCGCCGATGCGTCGAACGCCGTGCTGGTCTGTCATGCGCTCACCGGTGATTCGCACGCTTCGGGGCGCCAGGGCAACGGCCACGCCACCGCCGGCTGGTGGGACGACATGATCGGCCCGGGCAAACCGCTCGATACAGACCGCGTGTTCGTGGTGTGCATGAACGTGCTCGGCGGGTGTCAGGGCTCCACCGGGCCGGCATCGATCGATCCGGCCACCGGTACGCCATACGGGTCGCGCTTTCCCGTGGTCACCACGCGTGACACCGTGCGCGCCCAGGCCCGCCTCGCGGACTCCCTCGGCATCGGTTCCTGGCTCACCGTCATCGGTGGTTCGATGGGTGGCATGCAGGTCATCGAGTGGGCGGTGATGTTCCCTCAGCGTGTGCGTTCGTTCGTGTCGCTCGCGAGTTGCATGGCGTCGAGCGCGTGGCAGATCGCGTTCAGCGCCGTTGGCCGCACCGCGCTCGCGCTCGACCCCAATTGGCGCGGTGGCGACTACTACGACGCTCCCGCGGGCGAAGGTCCGCACAAGGGGCTCGCCATTGCCCGTGCAGTCGCGCAGATCACCTATCGCAGCGACGAGGTCTTTCGCGATCGTTTCGGCCGAGACCTCGTCGACCCGGTCGACGTGTTCGGTCTGTGGGACCGCTTCCAGATCGAGAGCTACCTCGACTACCACGGTGTGAAGCTCGTCCGCCGCTTCGACGCGAACTCGTACCTCGTGCTGAACAAGGCCATGGATTTCCACGACATCGGCCGCGGTCGCGGAGGCATCGACAGCGCCATCGCCCGCGTGCGCGCCCCGTCGCTCATCGTGTCGATCAGCAGCGACACGTTGTATCCCCCGTTGCAACAGCGCGAGATGCGCGATGCCCTCGTGGCTGCGGGGCGCCGTTGCGATCATCATCTGATCGACAGCCCTCAGGGCCACGACGGGTTCCTGTTGGAGTTTGACCACATCGGTCCCATGGTGACCGACTTCCTTGCCGAGATCGAGAAGCAGAATGCCTGAAGCAGACCCGTCGTCATTGCGTCCCGAGACCGTCGCCATCCGCGCCGGTCGAGCCGACAACGGATCTGCCCTCGCGCCGATCCTGTGGGCCACCACAACGTTCGTCACGCCCACCGTCGACGAAGGTCGGCGCATGGCCACCATGGTCGGTGCCAACCGCTTCTACTCGCGCTACGGCAACCCGTCGGTGCGTGCATTCGAAGAGGCGATCGCCGCGCTCGAGCACGCCGAGGATGCTCGCGCGTTCGCGTCGGGTATGGGTGCGGTAAGTGCGGTCGTGCTCGGCCTATGTTCGAGCGGCGATCACATCGTGGCCCAGAAGCAGCTCTACGCCGGTACGCAGCTGTTGTTGCAGGGCGTGTGCCCGCGCTTCGGCATCGATGTCACGTTCGTCGACGGTTTCGAACCGGGTGCATTTGCGGCGGCCGTACGGCCGGGCAAAACGGTGTTGGTCATTGCCGAGACCCCCGCGAACCCGCGCCTCGGCATCGTCGACCTCGAGGAGTTCGGCGCGATCCGCGGTCCGATGAAGGTGGTCGACTCCACGCTCGCCACGCCGCTCGTGCAGCGCCCCCTCGACTACGGCGTCGACCTTGTTCTGCACTCCGCGACCAAGGCAATCGCGGGCCACAACGACGCGTCGCTCGGCGTGGTCGCTGGTAGCAAGGACCTGCTCGCGTGGTTGTGGAACTTCTCGGTTCTCCATGGTGCCAACGCGTCGCCGTTCGATGCCATGAACGGCCTGCGTGGTCTCCGGACCTTGAGCGTGCGCATTCGCCAACAGAGCGAGTCTGCACAGCGGTTGGCCGAGATGCTCGAAGCCAATCCCGGTGTGTCCGCAGTGAGCTACCCAGGGCTCGCCTCGCATCCACAGCACGAGCTCGCCAAGCGGCAGATGTCGCTGCCCGGCGGCCTGCTGACCTTCGACGTGATCGGCGGTCTCGACGCCGGCCGGCGTTTGGTCGAAGGAACTCGCGTCGCCCAGCTCGCCACCTCACTCGGTGGCCCCGAGACCCTGGTGACGCACCCGGCGTCCACCACCCATGTCGGGCTGCTTCCCGAGGAGCTCGAGGAGTCGGGCATCGGGCCCGGCACCATTCGCGTATCGACCGGCCTCGAGCACGTCGACGATCTGCTGGCCGATTTCGCGCAGGCCCTCGAGCTCGCGCGCGCGTAAGCGACGGCGGTTTTCATGCCCGAGATTCTCGAGGTCGAACGCTACGAACGTCTTGCAGCCCGAACGGTCGGCCGGCGCATTGCGCGCGTCGACACACCCGACGCGTGGTACCTCAAGCGCGGCGCCGACGCGGGCGCGGTGCAGTCCGTCGCGACCGGCGCCACGGTCGGTGGAGTTCGGCGCATCGGCAAGCTGTTGCTCATCGATTTACGCGATCGGATGACCCTCGGTCTGCGCTTCGGTATGACGGGGCGGTTGTTCGTCGATGGCATCGCCGGTATCGATGAGCTCGAATACGGTTCGTCGCGAGTCGAACCCGAATGGGAGCGGTTCCGGCTCGAGTTCGACGATGCGAGCCGGCTCGTGATGCACGATCCCCGACGGTTGGGTGGGGTAGAGATCGCGCCCGATGAGTCGCGCCTCGGCGCGGATGCCCTCACGCTCACCCGCGCCGAGTTGGCCGCCTCGTTGCGCGGGGGCCGGGGGCCGTTGAAGGCTCGCCTTATGGATCAGTCGCGCATCGCCGGCATGGGCAACCTGCTGACCGACGAGTCGCTGTGGCGGGCGCGACTGAGCCCGACGAGTGCCGCGGGCGACCTGAGCGATCAGGAGATCACGCGGTTGCACGCCACCATGCGCCAGGTGCTGCACGAACTGGGCGAGCGCGGTGGCTCGCACACCGGAGACCTCCAGCTGGCGCGCACGCGTGGCGCGGCGTGCCCGCGCTGCGGTTCGTCCATGCTGCGCCAGACCACAGGTGGACGCAGCACGTACTGGTGCCCGGCCTGCGTCGACGGTGCATCGTGATGGTGCGCCGGGCGGGTAGATCGGCACGACTACGCTCTGAAAGCCGTCGCGGCTGGCGCCGGCACGGATCGCAGAGAAGGAACGTGCGCGGACGATTCCCGGGGCTCGGGCCCGAGTTGCTTGCATGGGTCGTGTCGGCCGCGTTGGCGTTCGTGGTGCTCGTCCCTGGTGCCGCCGCACAGTCCGGTCCGACGGGCGCGACGGGCGCGGTCACGACGACCGCCGCGCTGACCACCACCGCGGCCGCGCCAACCACCACCGCCGCGCCAACCACCACCGCCGCAGTCCCCACCTCGCTGGCCCCAACGACGACGGCGGTCGCAGAGGAGGAGCCGGTGCCTGTGGCCACCACCACCCGTCGGCCCACGACCACGCTGCGCGCGTCGACCACGACCGGCTCGTCGACCACCACGAGCACCACCGTCGCGGCGGCCATCGTGCCGAGCACGACTCGGCCAGCGACCATCACCTCGTTGACCTTGCAACCCGACACTTCCGCGGGCAACCAGACCCGCAGCGAGATCGATCGGATCGTGCGCTTACTGTTCGGTATCGCAGGGATCGCGACGGTGCTCGGATTGGCCTACGCGTGGTATACGAGTCCTCGCTGGCGGGTGAAGGTCTCGGTACGCAAGGCCGCGCTGGCCTCGCAGCGTCTCGACGATGCCATGGCCGCGAGCTTCGTCGGAACCACGTTCGCGCTCGGCCTCGATGCCGATGCCGATGCTGGCGAGCGCGGCGAGGATGATCCCGGGGCGCGCCGGGGCGCGGACAACCGCGCTGATGATGGTGACGAGTCGCGCGAAGGGTTGGCGTCGACGCTTCTCCCTCGCAGCGAGGATGACGTTGACGACCCGAGTCGTCCGAACCCGCGTCCTGATCCGCGACCGCGACCGAATGACTCGCCCTGGGAGTCGTGAACGCGAGCGACGTCGTCTCGTCGCGCGTTGAAGTCGGTTGACGAGGCTCCAACAGGGTGCTGAAAATGCCTCTGTAGGGGCGGCTCGGTCGGCCTCGAGGCTCGTGCGACCTGGTTCGGTTCACGCGCCGACCACCACCCTCAGACGAATTTCCGCACCCTGCTAGGTTGGGGTCATGGCCGAAGGCATTGATTTCGACGCGATGATCGAACGGTTCCGCGAACGCGCGGCCTCCGTGAAGCGGCGGCAGCTTCCCCCGATCGGTGGTGACGAGCGGACGCAGTTCATCCGCCAGGCCCAGCTCGACTTCCAGGACTTCGCCATGCTCGGCGATGCGACAGCGACGCTGGAGGACGGCATCCTCACGTTTCGCGTCGACCTTCGCCCCAAGCCCTGACCGTCCGGTGAGGGGGATCTCGCGAGCCGCCACCGCCACCGCCGTTCGCGATGCCGGAGCCGGCTCCTGCGCCGTTGGCCCCGAGCGACCCGCACCGGTTGGGCCAGGCCGTAGGGCAGCTCGGGATGTTCTCGAAGCGCGCCGGGCGGATCTGCTTCGGCATCGTGGGCGCGCTGCTCGACGGCGACGAGGTCGTCGACGTGCTCGTGCAGGGTCGTTTCGGCGGTGAAGACGGCGTGGCGGTCGCCACTGATCGACGCGTGCTGTTCGTGAACGATCGCGAGTGGAAACCCGACGTGCAGTCGCTGCCGTACGTGCATGGTCTCGTGGTCAAGGGCTGGCAGAACGACCGCACCGCGTCGCTCATCTTCGAGTTCGAAGGTCGGACGACCACGATCGAGCAGATCGGTGATCGCGAGCTCGCGCAGCGGGTCGCCGCGTTGGTGCGTACTCGGGTCGCCTGAATGAAATCGGGTCCGGCAGTGGCGCACGGGACACTGGTTGCTATCATTGCTACCCGCATGCGGATGTAGCTCAGTTGGTAGAGCATCACCTTGCCAAGGTGAATGTCGCGGGTTCGAGTCTCGTCATCCGCTCTCTGAACCCCCAGGTCAGGCCTTGATTCTGACCTGGGGGTGAAATCGGTCCGTTGAGCCAATGTGCGCCGCTCGCCTACGCCACGTTGAGCGTGGCCCTCATACCGCCTTCGTAGTGACCGGGCTCATGACAACCGACCTCGAGCACGCCTGCTCGTTCGAATGTCACGCGCAGCTTGCCGGTCTTTCCTGGCTTGACGGAGATGCCTCCGTCGTCTGCCATGTGATGGCCGTTGGCATTGCCGCCGGTCGCGTTCATCTGCATTGCATGAGCGGACTGCGCGGCCGCGTCGCCTATGAAGGCGTCGTGTTCGACCCGTCCGTTGTTGGTGAACACGAACGTGACCGTCTCGCCTGACGCGACGGCGATGGCGTCCGGCGTGAAGGCCAGATCGGTCATCTGGATATTGACGGTGCGGGACGAGGCCGAGTTGCTGCCCATGCCCATGTTGTCGTGGGCTGACCCGCCACACGCGGCGAGCGTGAGAACGGTAACGGTGGGTAGTGCGATGCCCATCAGGGCGCGTCGAACAATCATTGCTGGCTCCTTGGTTCGTTTCGTAGTGCGTTCGTCCCGGTGCCGTGGTGGCCGCGGGGTCAGCAAGCGATCGCGAACCGCGGAACGGGTGGCTCGGGCGCACCGAACATCGTCAACAATCGGCGTTGTCGCGTGACTCGCCGCCTGGTCACCATGCGCACGGCGGTGACGACGACCAACGACGAGAGGATCGCGGCGACGCAGCTTTGCGCAACATCGCCGTGGTCCGGGCCGGGCGTTTCGTGCGCGGCGTCGGTTCTCGGAGCGGCGGACGTCATCTGCCTGGAGGCGCTCGTCGCGTGGCCGTTGGTTGAGTCGCCGCGGACTCCGGTACTCATGACCGATGCGTGGTGGCCGCTGGGGACCGTGATGCCGTGCATCACGACGAAAGCGATGAGGCCGACGGCGACCAGCAACAGACGAAGCCATGGCCCGGGTCGGTGACGCACGATCAAAGGGTAGTTGCCGACCCTGCGTTCGCGGGCCGCGGGAGACAGGTTTGACGGCGCGGGGCGCGACCAGGAGACTCAGCAGCCATGGGGATCTTTGCAGACCGCACTGCGGTCGTCACGGGCGCAGCGAGCGGCATCGGGCTTGCGCTGACCACACGATTGCTAGCCGCTGGGGCGCGGGTCGTCATGGCCGACATCGAAGCCGCCGCTCTCGACGAAGCGGCAACCGCACTGACGGCGGCCGGCGGGACCGTGCTTCCCGTCGTCACCGACGTGCGTAGCGCGGTCGCGGTCGAAGCGCTGGCGACGCGGGCGGCCGAGGCGTTCGGGATCGTTCAGTACGTCTTCGCGAACGCCGGGGTCTCGGTGAGCGGCGCGACGTGGGACGTCACCGCCGACGATTGGCAGTGGATCATGGGCGTCAACGTGTTCGGCGTTGCCCACATGGTCCGATCGTTCGTGCCGCCACTTGTCGCGTCGGGTCTGCCGGGCCGGGTCTGCGTCACCGCGTCGGTCGCGGGCTATCTCAACCAGCCCGGGTTCGGCGCGTACAACGCGACCAAGCACGCAGTGGTCGGCATCGCCGAGTCGCTCGCCGCCGATCTCCGCGAGATCCAAAGCCCGGTGGGTGTCACGCTGCTCGCACCGTGGTTCGTGCGCACGCGCATCGCCGACGGCGCGCGCAACCGCCCGGCTGAGTTGCGCGACGCGACAGCACCGACCGATTTCTCGCGGTCGGTGTCGGCGCGCCTCGGCGCATGGAGCGGCACGATGCACACGGCCGAACAGGTGGCCGACCTGGCCCTGTCGGCCATCGAGGACGGCCATTTCGCCGTGTTCCCCTACGAGCCGTCGCGCGACGCGGTTCGTGCTCGTATCGACGCGGTGCTCGACGGCGGCATCGCGGACTTCTACCTGCCGAGCTGAATGGCCGCCCCCGGCGGAGGAGATCTCACGATGACGAACGCACCACCATCCGACGCGCCGCTGTGGAAGCGTGGCGAAGGCGGCCCCGATCTCGGTCCACAACGGGTGATCCACATCGACGACGCGGCGCCCGCCGTCATGACCGACGGGTCGATGCCGCGCATCGGGCTACGACCGCTCGTCACCGATGACTGCGACTACGTCGTGATGACCTTCGAGTTCCCACCCGAATACGCAGGGGTTGTGCACTGGCACCCGGAAGACACCATCTACATCGTCAAGCGCGGGACGTTCATCGTCGATGGTGAAGGCACCTATCTGCCCGGCGATCTCCGCTGGGTTAAGGCCGGTACGCCTTACGGACCCGAGCGTGCGGGCGCCGACGGCTGTGAGGTGATCCTGATCACCAAGGGCTCATTCCCGCCGGCCAACGGTGATCCCGACGCCATCCCGCCACGTCGCGAAGGCTGACCGGGCCCAGTTCAGATCCCGAAGAACCGTCGCGCGTTGGTCTCGGCGATCTTGCGCGCCACGGCTTCGGGTACGTCCAGGAGCGTGTCCGCGAGGTGCCGTCGACTGTCGGGGAAGAAGCCGTCCTCGTGCGGGTAGTCCGACTCCCACGTCACGTTGTCGACGCCGATCACTTCGAGTGCCGCCATGGCGGTGTCGTCGCGCATGAAGCACACCACCATCTGCTCGGCGAATACCTCGCGTGGGGGCCGCGTGGCCCCGAACTGCGCGCGGAAGTGACTGCGGCCGAACGTCTTTTCGGCCTGCTCGAGCAGATAAGGCACCCATCCCGCGCCGCCTTCGGAGAACGCAACGCGAATCTTGCGGTGGCGGTCGAGTACGCCGGTGAACAGCCAGTCGGTGCACGCGATCATCGAGTTGGCACCCATGTGCGGGAGCACCATCGATGGAGGCGCGTCCTCGGCCGAACGCAGGAGGCGGCCCGATGAACCGATGTGCAGGCACACGGCCAAACCCGTGTCGTTGATGGCCTCCCACAGCGGCTCCCAGTGGTCGGTCCACATCGAAGGCAGCCCGAGCGCCGCGGGGTTCTCCGAGAATCCAATGGCCTTTGCGCCGCGAGCGGCGACGCGGTGCACCTCGGCCACGGAGGCGTCAAGGTCCCAGAGCGGCAGTACGGCGAGCGGGATGAGCCGGCTCGGATCGGTCGCGCACCATTCGTCGAGCACGAAGTCGTTGTACGCGCGCGAGCACGCAAGCGCGAGCATCGGATCGGCGCTGCCGAGGAACCGGTGCCCCGCGAAGCGCGAGAAGTCGGGGAAGTTGACCTGCGCCCACACGCCATCGAGGTCCATGTCGGCGAGGCGTGCGACCGGGTCGTAGCAGCCCGGGCGCATCTCGGAGAAGCGGGCGATGCCCTGGGGCTCGTCATCGAAACCGGGCAATGTCCGGGTGCTCCCGCGGAAGGTCTGCACGATCTGGTCTTCGTACAACCAGGCCTCGGTGTGATCCTTGAGCTCGACCACACGCGGCCCTCGCTCGCGAAGCGCTGCGGGCAGCCGGCTCTGCCAAAGGTGTGGCGGCTCGATGATGTGATCATCCACCGAGATGGGCTTTACGTCGGCCGGTAGCACGAACCCTCCGGGTGATAAGGCGAAATGGAGACACTACGTCGCTGACCGACGTGCGATCGACGAGGCTTCGCGGAGCGCGCGGCGCGCGGCGCGGCAATGGTGGTGGTTCGGACGAGCCCCGATGGGGGGCGAGGGGGCATGTGTGAGAACGAACGGACGTCTCGAGGGGAAGGTTGTCCTCGTCAACGGCGGTGCCCGCGGCATCGGTGCCGCAGCGGTGCACCGCATGGCGCGCGAAGGGGCGGTGCTGTCGGTCGCCGATATCGACGGCGATGCGCTGTCCGCCACGGTGGCTGCGGTCGAACACGACGGGGGAGTGGCAACGGGTGTCGTCGGCGACGCGACCGACTCGGCGTTCGTCGACGCATGGGTGGCGGGCGTGGTCGAGCGTCATGGGCGCATCGATGTGCTGTACAACAACGTCGGGGTGTCGCGGGGTGGTCTCATCGGCGACTTGAGCGACGACGACTGGCACTTCCAGCAGCGCCTGACCCTCGACTCGGTCTTCTACGCGACCCGCGCGGCGCTCGCGCCCATGGTGCGCGCACGGGCCGGTTCGATCATCAGCATGTCGTCGGGCGCAGGCATCGGCGGGGAGTACAACCTCGGTGGTTACGCGGCGGCAAAGGCCGGCGTCATCAACCTCATGGAGACGGTTGCGATGGAGTACGGCCCCTACGGAATCCGGGCCAACTCGCTCACCCCCGGTCCGACCGCCACCGAGCCGTTCGTCGCGTACTACCGCGACCGCCCTGAGGACATCGATCAGCTCACCGCCGGACTCGACCTGCGCCGAACGAGCCGACCCGACGAGGTGGCCAACACCATCTTGTGGCTCGCGTCCGACGAGTCGTCGAACATCACGGGGATCTGCGTGCGCAGCAACATTCGCGCGGGTGGCGCCCGGCCGATCTGACGCGGCGACGCCGCGGCCGGATCGTTCCGGTTCCGCGGCGTCGCTGTGCTTCGAGCGGTGCTTGTCGCCCGGATCTGGGTCAGACGGTCTTCCGGTTGGGAGCTGGTGATCACCACCGTATGGAAGTCGCCCACTTCGGATCAGCGGCCAAAGTCCTCGCGTTGGGTGAACTCTCCGCCAACCGGAAGAAGCTCGGCGACGAGCGCGCGGACGCGTCGGTCGATCTCGTCGCGGATGGGCCGCACAGCGTCAATGCCTTGACCCGCCGGGTCCTCGAGGACCCAATCGAGGTACCGCGTGCCGGCGTAGTACGGGCACTTGTCGCCGCAGCCCATCGTGATCACGACATCGGAAGCTTCGACCGCCGCATCCTCGAGCCGTTTCGGATGCGCGCCGCTGGCGTGCAGATCGATGCCGATCTCCGCCATGGCTTCGACGACGGCGGGGTTGATCGTGTCGGCCGGTGCGGTGCCCGCCGACCTGACCACCACCCGCGAGCCGCCGTGACGGGCGAGCAGAGCGGCAGCCATCTGGGAGCGACCAGCGTTGTGCACGCACACGAACAGGACCTCGGGGCGGTGGGGTGCGTCAGCCATTGTCGACCTCAAGGTTGCGGGGAAAGAGGAATCGGATCAAGCCGAACGCGACGAGCCCGCCGACGAGTTGCATGACGATGAACATCGGTGCCGATGACGGCTTGATACCGGCGAACGAATCCGAAAGGGTGCGTGCCACGGTGACCGCGGGATTCGCAAAGCTCGTCGACGAGGTGAACCAATATGCGCCACCGATCCATGCACCCACGGCGAAAGGAACCGACGCCGAGCGACCGGTGCGAACGCATCCGTGGATCACGAGGAGCAGGCCGACCGTGGCGATGACCTCGGACAGCCACAAGGCCCCCGACGATCGGACCTTGGTCGACACGTTGATCGCGTCGAGCTCGAACATCAGGTTGGCCAACACGGTTCCGACGCAGCCACCGATCGTTTGCGCCACCGCGTACAGCAAAGCGTCTCCCGTCGACATCGTTCCGAGGAGCCGGTCGACCAGCGTGACGATCGGGTTGAAATGCGCACCCGATACTGCGCCGAACATCAGGATCAGTCCGATCAACGCGCCCGCTGTAGCGGCCGCGTTCTCGAGCAGTTGCAGACCGATGTCATCGGGGGACATGCGGCTGGCCATGATTCCCGAGCCGACCACCGCGATGATCAACAGGCACGTGCCCAATGCTTCAGCGACGAGGCGGCGGCTCAGATCGAGGCGGAGCCCACCCGTGCCGGTCTCGGGTTGGAGCGAGAGCTCCGCATCGGTGGGGTGCAGGCGGTCGTTCACGCCGCGCCCCGGAGCTCGGTGACCGACCGGATGCGGTCGCGCAACTCGGCGACCACATCGTCGAAGGCGGCCTTCGTGCCCACGGGGACTGGGTCGAGCACGGACCAGTGGAGCCACCCGTCGGGTGCGTCGAGTTCTTCGTAGGCCTGATCGCACACCGTCACCACGAGATCGGGTATCCGATCGAGCGATGCGAGCGCGCGCGGGCCGGTGGCGTCGAGCTCGAGATGAGCGCGGCGCGCGGCCTCCACTGCGTCGGGGTGCACGCGATCGGCGGGATGCGTGCCCGCGGACGCGGCCGGCTCGTGGGTGATCTCGCGCCACAGGGCGGCGGCCAGCTGACTGCGAGCCGAGTTCTGCGTGCACACGAAGAGGGCGGGGCGAGCACGAACCATTGGCCGTGTGCCGACCGTGTCGAACGCGTCGCGCAACAGGTGCACGTAGCGCCGCCGGCCGTCTCCGCTCGATCTCGAGCGGTGGATGAGCCCGACCTCCGCAAGTACATCGAGGTGATGGGCCAACAGGTTCGACTCGATCCCGACCCGTCGACGGATCTCGACGGGTGCACGATCCGATACCGCGAGCTCGTCCACTATCGCGAGGCGCACCGGGTCACCCAACGCCGCGTGACGAGCCGCCCGTAGCTCCAGAGCATCGTTCATGGAGCTGATGATAATCACTCAACAGGGAATGAGCTAATTCCCATTGAGTGAATTTCGGATGGCCGGGCGGTTCAGCCGCAGGCAGACCCAAGTATGGATGCCACCGCGGCCAATCGCTGCGGGCGAAGCCGGAACCACGCCCATTTGCCGCGTTGCTCGCGCTCCAGGACGCCGGCGGCCACGAGCTGGGTGAGGTGGTGGCTGACTGTCGGTTGGCTGCGTTCGAGGGCTGCGGGCAGATCGCATGCGCACAACTCGCCGGAGGGCGCCGACGCGATCATGGCCAGGATGCGCAGCCGCACCGGGTCGGCGAGCGCCTTCATGACGGACGCCAGTTCGACGGCGTCGTCCTCCGACAACGTCGATGTCCGTAGCGTCGCGCAGCAGAGTCCGTCCTGAGTGTTCATCACCCCTCCATAGTGACGGTTGCCGATCAACGAGACTATCGTATCGACCATCATCGATCTATCAGAAGGTTTCCGCTGATGCGCCTCCAGCTCGCCCTGAACGTCGCCAACCTCGCTGACGCCATCGACTTCTACACCAAAATGTTCGACACCCCGCCGGCCAAGGTTCGGCCCGGGTACGCGAACTTCGCCGTTGCCGACCCACCGCTGAAACTCGTGCTCTTCGAGGGCGAAGGTCCATCGGGGTCGATCAACCACCTCGGCGTCGAGACCGAGACGCCCGCCGAGGTACTTGCCGCGGAGTCGCGACTCTCTACCTCGGGGATCGAGACCACCGGCGTCGACGACACGCAGTGCTGCTTCGCCGAGAAGACCGAGACGTGGGTGCAGGCGCCCGACGGAAACAAGTGGGAGTGGTACGTCAAGACCGGTGACTCCGAGCAGCTCCAGAACATCGTCGTGTCAGGCGTCGATGCCGGCTCGAGCGGCTGCTGCGTCGCGGGCGACTAGTGGCGTGTGCGTGATTGTTGGTGGGGTCGCGTCCGAGGACCGGGTTCGCGAGATGGTTTACCGGTCCAACGAAAAGGGGATGCCGTCGCTGGGCCCTCAGTGCGCGGGTGGCCATTCCTGCGTTACAACGTTTGACTTGGACACCCCGTGGGGACGCCGACGAGTGTTGCTCGCCGCCATGGCGGGCACCATGGGTGTGGCCTTCGCCAACGCCTCTGGTGGCCATGCCTGGACGGTCGAGGACAATTCTCCGGCCTTGTTGGCGTCAGTGGTCCATCAGGGCGCACTGGCCGTGTGGCTAGGTGGGCTGATGGGGCTCGCGTTGTTGCTCCGCGCGCATCGGGTGCCGCAGCCGCGGCGCTCGGCTACGGGAACCGTTCGCGGTTGGGCGCCTTCGTGGAATGCCGCGCATCGATTGTGCGAGCCGTGCGCGTCGAGGTGGCGTTTGCCCTACTCGCGTTGGGTCTCACCGCAGCGTTGGTGGGTATGGTGCCCGCGTGTTCGGGCGCGGAACGCGGCAACTTCGCTGCCGGGTACGACGATGCAGCAGACCCCCTGAGCGTTTCGTTGGCACCGACCCGGATCGGCGCGAACAGGGTGCATGCGTCATCAGGCCGGCGAACCCGGCGAGTGCGCACGGCAATGACGGCACGATCGAAGTCGTGTCGATCTCGTCGCGATCGCGATCGTCGCGGCCCTCGCCATCAGGTCCTCGCGTCTGGCGCGCGGCAGGAGCGGCGGCGCATGAGGTGGCTGTACGCGCCCGCAGCGTTCGCGATGGTGGCCGTGTCCGGTGTGTTGTCGGTTCAAGACGATGGCGTGGCACACGGCGGGCCGGTGACACGCGCGAGTTCGTGATGGTCCGGGCACGGTCGCCGCGGGTACGCGCGTCAGCGCTCACGATCGCCGGTCGCGACGGCACTTCCTGGCAAACTCGACGGGAAGTTGACTGCGATGACCGTAGGCACCGACGTGGTCGACGTGAACCGTGAGACGCTCGAACCGCTTCCGCAGTTCAGCCTCAAACAGGTGCTTGCGATCACCATGGCGTTCACCGTTCTTGGCTTCGGCATCGGGTTCTTGGTCGCCGCCCGGAACGAGGCGCCGAGCAGCATCGACGTAGGCTTCACACTCGACATGGTCGATTATCACGACCAAGCGGTGCGCATGGCGTTGGTCGTCCTGAACAAACCCGACATCGATGGCGGCGTGCGGAACTTCGCGACCGAAGTGCTCCTGTTCCCACGCTGGAAGCTGGGCATCATGGACACGTACCTCGCGAACTGGCACCAGCAGCGCGGTGACCTCGAGCGCACATCGATGCAATGGATGGACATGGGTACTCCCGTGGCCGCAATGCCCGGAATGGCCACGGCGGCACAGCTCGAGAACTTGAAGGGGGCCGGTGGTGCCGATGCAGATCGGCTGTTCCTCACCATGATGCGTGAACACCACCGAGGTGGGGTCCACATGTCGCAATACGCCGCGGCGCATGCCTCCGATGGTGATGTGCGCGAACTCGCGACGCGCATGGCGCAGTATTAAAAAGTCGAGCTGACCGAGTACTCCATGCTGATGCGCCGCTTAGGCTTCGACGCATGAAAACCCGTTGGCCCAAGGTCGTTGCGGTCTGCATCCTCGTGGTTGCGGCCGTGTTCGCGATCGCGTTCGATCGGACACGCGACCCATCGCCGACACGGCCCACGCTCGTCGATGCTTCGATCTTCGGTGTGGTCGAAGGCATCACCGAGTTCCTCCCGATCAGCTCGACCGGCCATCTTCTCGTCGCCGATCGCGTCCTGGCTGTCGGACGCGACGACCGTACGAAAGATGCGGCCGACACCTTCACGGTGTTCATCCAGACCGGCGCGATGTTCGCGGTGCTGTGGTTATATCGCCGGCGTTTCGAGTCGCTCACGCTCGGTGTGCTCGGTCGCGACGCCGAGGGTCGGCGCATCGCAGGTCTCCTCGCGGTCAGCTTCCTGCCGGCCGCGGTTGTCGCGTTCGCATTCGGTGACCGCATCAAAGCCGAACTGTTCAAACCTGGCTCGGTGGCCATTGCGTGGGTTGTCGGCGGGCTCGCGATGATCGGGCTGCGGTGGGTTCGTCGGGCCAACATCGGCGTGCGTACCCTCGCCGGTGTTGGCCGGCGCGACGCCCTGATCATCGGGCTCTCGCAATGCATTGCGTTGTGGCCCGGGGTGAGTCGGAGCCTCGTTACCATCGTCGCCGCGCTGCTGTGCGGCCTCAGCCTTGCGACCGCGGTCGAGTACTCGTTCCTCCTCGGAGCGGTCACCCTCACCGCTGCGGGGGTCTACGAGTCGGGGACCAACGGATCGATGCTCATCGACGTGTTCGGATGGGCACCGCTCGTCGTCGGCCTGCTGTTCGCGTTCGCTGCCGCCGTGGTCTCGATCCAGTGGTTGCTCGATCGGTTGCGTCCGTCCACGTTCGTCGGGTTCGGTTGCTACCGCGTCGCAGCCGGCGTGTTGGTCGTCGTGTTGGTGCTAGCCGGGGTGTGGTGAGGGCGTCATCCC
>CAFBMH010000047.1_pt1 | contig 18435 bp, 15 predicted proteins | sample 7268361 | NCBI WGS metagenome assembly CAFBMH01 (sample SAMEA6814057, study PRJEB35770) | freshwater metagenome | biome: Freshwater; feature: Freshwater reservoir; material: water | place: Czech Republic | collected 2017-05-23 | depth 30m m
CCGGTCCCGAGTTCGCGAAGCGCGTTGCCGATGCCGAACAGTTCGGCCTCCGTGGCGAACGTTCCGGGCACGGGCGTGCCGTCGAGTGCGTGGTGCAACATGGTGCGCGAAGTACTGAACCCGAGCGCGCCCGCGGCGATGGCTTCCTTCACGATCGCCGCCATGCGCTCGATGTCCTCGGCGGTGGCGTTCTCATTCTGCGCGCCGCGCTCGCCCATCACGTATGCCCGCACCGGGGCGTGCGCGATCTGCGTCCCCACGTCCATGACGTATGGGGTCGAGTCGATGAAGTCGAGGTACTCGGGGAAGGTCTCCCAACCCCACCGCATGCCCGCGGCCAGTGCCGTGCCGGGGATGTCCTCGACGCCTTCCATGAGCTCGCTGAGCCACTGGCGCTTGTCAGGCGCGACCGGCGCGAAGCCGACGCCGCAATTCCCCATGACCACTGTGGTGACACCGTGGAAGCACGAGGGTGTGAGGTACGGGTCCCAGGTGACCTGACCGTCGTAGTGCGAGTGGATGTCGACGAAGCCCGGGGTGACCAGCAAGCCGGTCGCGTCGATGACCTCGTGCGCCTCCGCCCCCTGCGAGCCGGGCGCGCCGACGCCGACGATGCGGCCGCGGGTGATGGCAACGTCGCCAACGAAGGGCTCGCCGCCGCGGCCATCGACGATGGTGCCCTTGGTGATCAGGAGATCGTGCATAATCCAATCGTAGGGTGTGACGATGGACTCGTTCACGATCGCGGTGCCCGAAGCCCAACTCGACGAACTGCGACTACGGCTTGGTCGGGTGCGGTGGCCCGAATCGTCACCTGCTGCGCCGTGGGCGCAGGGCATGGATCTCGAGACACTCCAGGGCTATGTCGACCATTGGCTGAATCGCTACGACTGGCGCCGTACCGAGGCCGAGATCAACCAGTGGCCCCAGCACCTAGTGCACGCCGCCGGCGAGAAGTTGCACGTGCTCCATGCCCGCGCGGATGACCCGAACGCGACACCACTCGTGCTCACCCACGGCTGGCCCGGTTCCATCGTCGAGTTCCTCGACTGCATCGAGACGCTGCGGCAACGGTGGCACGTGGTGGTGGTTTCCATGCCGGGCTACGGGTTCTCGGGGCCGACGCATCGTCGCGGTGTCGACACGCATGCCGTCGCCGCGGCGGTGGCCGACACGATGGCGCAGCTCGGCTACCCACGATTCGTCGCTCAGGGTGGCGATTGGGGCGCGCTCGTCACGCGTCGCCTGGGGGAGGCCCACGCCGATCAGGTGCTCGCAATCCACGTCAACATGTTGTTCGCGATGCCCGGTCCCGAGATGGACGATCCGATGTCCTTGCTGACCGATTCGGAGCGCGAGCGGTTCACTGCGGCGATCGGCCGCATCGCCCACGGCACGGGCTACATGGCGTTGCAGAGCACGCGACCCGACGCGTTGGGGGTGGGTCTCGAGGATTCGCCCGTTGGGCTTGCGGGCTGGATCCTCGAGAAGTTCCACGCGTGGACCGATCGACGCGACGGCATGCCGATTCGGATCGACCGACTGCTCGACAACCTCATGCTCTACTGGCTCACCGGCACGGCGACCTCTGCGGCCCGGCTCTACTGCGAGTCGGCCCGCGCGGGCAGCAGCGCCACGTCGCCATGGACCGGCCGTGTCGGTGTGCCCACCGGACACGCGGTGTATCCGTACGAGCTGTTGCAGACCCCGCGTGCGTGGGCCGAGCGTCGCTACGACATCGTGCACTGGGCCGACCAACCGCGCGGTGGCCACTTCGCGGCGTTCGAACAACCGGCGTTGTTCTGCGCGGACCTGGCCGCGTTTCGCGACGCGCTCGGATGACCCGAGACCGTCGACGAACGCGATTCAGTCGGTCTTGAAACCGGTGGCCGGGCGGGCGAAGACCTCGCGTGCCATCGGTTCGAAGAACGACAGGGGCAGGGTGTCGTACGAGGGGTCGAAGGCCTCTTGGTCCCAGGCACCACAGAAGTGCGCGGCGGCATCGAAGAACGGGCTGTCGCGGTAGCGATCACGCGTGTTCTTGTCGAGGCCGATCTTGTCCCAGTAGTGGTAGCCCTGGAACACGCCGTGGTGGCGCACAACCCACGTGCACTCTTCGTCGAGGTACGGCTCGAGGATGGCCGCCGCGAGCTCGCTGTGGTTGGCCGGCGCGAGCATGTCGCCCACATCGTGGAACAGTGCGGCGACGACCATGTCGATGCGGGCACCGTCGCGGTGCGCGCGTGTCGCGGTCTGCAGGGAGTGCTCGAGGCGGTCGACCCGGTACCCGAGGGTGGGCCCGGCCAATCCCTGTAGCGAGCCGAGCAGGTTGTTCACCAGGTGCCCGTGCAGGTGCTCGTTGGCCTGCTCGATGATGTGGTTGAGTTCCTCGGACGTGCCGTCGGACATGCGGGTGAACGCCACCCGATAGTCGTCGGCCCGCTCGATCGTCTGTTCCGCCATGGTCGGCCCCCTCCGCTGGATATCTCCGTAGCGTACCGCTCGCCGAAATTCGGTACCCCACACACCGTAAAGCTGGTTCAGCCAACAGATTCTGCAGGGAAGTACGGTGGGGGCCGGATTGAAGGGGAGAAACCATGGGTAAGTACGGCTTTCACGTCGTCGATGCCGACGGCCACGTGGCCGACAGTGGCACACGCATCCTGTCGTATGTCGACGAGCCGTATCGCGAGCGTCTCGGCCGGTTGATCGAGTGGCGCCGGCAAAACACGGGCGGGGGTCACATGTCGCCGGTTGATATTCCCTATAACGACCTGGCACAAGGTTTCGAGCGCACGGGGCGCCGGCTGTTGGGCACCTCCGACGTCGCGGACAATCTCGACCAGACGTTTCAGATCTTCGGTACCACCAGCGGGTTCCACGCGCAGATGCGCGCCGGCGCGGGTAACGATCCACAGGTCACTCGCGAGGATCTCACCGAGATGGGCATCGATGAGGCGGTGTGGTTCCCCACGCAGCTGACCTCGGTCGTGTCGATTCGCGAACCCGCGTACGAGGCCGCGGTCGCACGCGGCTACAACCGTTGGGTCGCCGAGTTCTGCGCGGCGCAGCCCGGCCAGTTCTTCGGCGTCGCGGTGATACCGCACCACGACATCGCCCTCGCCGTGGCCGAGATCGAACGCGTCGCGAAGGAGCCGTGGTGCGTGGGCATCACGTCGTGTCTTACGTTGCCCGACAAGTTGCCCGACCACCCGGATTTCCATCCGATCTATCGCGCCTGCGAGGAGAACGACCTTGCGGTGTGCGTGCACTCGGGCACTGATCGCCCGCCGTACGCGCCCGCCCGGGCCGAGCTCACCGACAACTACTTCCTGTTGCACATGACGGGTCATCCGTGGCAGCAGATGCGGGCGATGGCCTCGATCATCGGTGGTGGCATCTACGAGCTGTTCCCCACGCTGCGCTTTGCCCATCTCGAGTCGGGGTGCACGTGGGTGCCGTACTGGATGGAACGCATGGATTCGCACGCGGAGAAGTTGGCCTACACCGTGCCGCGTCTCAAGGCCCGGCCGAGTGAGCACGTCACCGGAGGCCGATGTTTCGTGAGCTTCGAGGTCGACGAAGCACTGCTGCCGGCGGCCGCGTCTGCGCTCGGCGAGGATCACCTCGTCTACGCGTCGGACTACCCGCACTACGACGCCAATCTCGACGCCATACCCGACCTCGTGGCGCGCACCGATCTCACCGATTCGCAGAAGACCAAGTTCCTTGGTACGAACGCGCGGCGGTTGTTCGGCCGCATGGGGTGAATAAGGAGGGCGCCTTCGGGCGTCCGACCCGAGAATAACGAGGGCGCCTTCGGGCGTCCGACCCGAGAATAAGGAGCGGGCATGGCGCGTCTCACGGGCAAGGTCGCGGTGATCACCGGCGGCGGGAACGGACTGGGTCGCGCGTGCGCGGTGCGCTTTGCTGAGGAGGGAGCCGACGTCGTGATCGGCGACATCCTCGACGACCCGGCGGCTCGAACGGTCGAATTGGTCGAAGCGTTGGGTCGCCGCGCGGTCGCGGTGCACACCGACGCGGCGAGCGCGGCCGACAACGACGCACTCGCCGCGGTCGCAGTCGATTCGTTCGGACGGCTCGACGTGCTCGTCACCGCAGCGGGGGTGTCGTCGGCCAACTACGTGAGCGGTGACCATGCCGCGATCACGCGACGCCTCTACGACGAGGGTGCAATTGCGCTCGATCCGGCGCGTCGCTTTACCGAGGTCTCGCTCGATGAGTGGAACCGCGTGTTCGAGATCAACGCCACCGGCACCATGCTCGCGATGCAGTCGGCCGTGCGGCACATGCTCGCACTCGGGACGCGCGGCTCGATCGTCACCATCGCGTCGATCGCGGGCAAGCACCCCGACGCCGGTCCGCTCCCGTACTGCGTCTCAAAGAGCGCGGTATGCATGATCACGAAGCACACGGCGCGCCAGCTGGCCGGTGCGGGGATCCGCGTCAACGCCATCGGCCCGGGTTTCATCGAGACCAACATGACGGCCCCGCTCAGCGAGGTGCCCGAGCTCGGTAAGCGCCTGCTCGATGGCGTGCCAATGGGACGCATGGGCGTGCCGCTCGAGATCGCGAATACGGCGTTGTTCCTGGCATCCGACGAATCGAGTTACTTCACCGGCGAGATCCTGCACCCTGACGGAGGCTTCTTCACCGAGTGACCGCAGGCGGAACTACGCTCGGGCGCACTCCGACGACCGAGTGAGGGGTACATCGTGGGATTTTCCATCGAAGTCACCGGCATCGTCGACGGTTGCGCGATCCCCGGCGAGTTCGCGTTCTGCGTGCCCGCCGCGGTGGGTCACGTGGCTATGGCGCCGAATCGCAACCCGCGCGTTTCCTGGCGCGACGCCCCGGAGGGAACGAGCTCGTTCGCGATCCTTTGCATCGACCTCGATGCCCCGACCGACGCGACCGATGTGAACCGCGAAGGGGTCACGGTGCCGGCGTCGCTGCCTCGGGCGGAGTTTACGCATTGGGTGCTGGTTGACATACCTGGCTCGGCGGCGTCGCTCGGCGAGGGCTCCGACTCCGATGGCGTCACGCCCAAGGGCAAACCCGTCGGGCCCACCTCTCACGGGGTTCGGGGCGTCAACGACTACACGTCGTGGTTCGCGGACGACCCCGAGATGGCAGGTGTCTACGGCGGCTACGACGGCCCGTGTCCGCCCTGGAACGACGAGCGCGTGCATCGGTACCGATTCACGGTGCGCGCCCTCGACGCGACATCGATCGGCGTCAGCGGCCCGTTCACGGCGGCCGACGCCTGCGCGGCCATGTACGGGCACATCCTCGCTGAGGCGAGCGTCACTGGCACGTTCACTCTCAACCCTGCGCTTGGCGCGACCGACGACGACTGAGTAGCCGATGACCGAACCAACTTTTGAACCTGCGGCGTACGACGAGTTCGCGATGTTGGGCGACAACGCGGCCGAGGTCGGTCTGGTGCTCGAAGCCACGCCGGTGGTGCGCCGCGAATCGATTGCGCTGGCGAGCGGCAAGCACCTCAGCGCCCTGGTGTGGGGAGCCACCGAGCCCGAGTTGGTGCTGTTGCACGGGGGCGCCCAGAACGCGCACACGTGGGACACGCTTGCGTTGGCGCTCGACCGGCCGATGCTCGCGATCGACCTACCGGGTCACGGGCACAGCGATTGGCGCGACGAGCACGACTACTGGCCGCCGTCTATGGCCGACGACGTCGCGGCCGTTATCGAACAGCTCGCCCCGAACGCGAAGGCGGTCGTGGGCATGTCGCTCGGTGGACTCACCGCCATCTGCCTCGCGGCGCAGCACCCGACCCTCGTGCGCCGCCTTGGCATCGTCGATGTCACGCCGGGAACCGACCACAAGAAGGCCGAAGGCATTGTGGCCTTCATCACTGGGCCCGAGTACTTCGACGACTTCGCAGCCATCCTCGGCCGCACAATCGAGCACAATCCCACGCGCACCGAGTCGTCGCTGCGGCGTGGTGTGCTCCACAACGCACGTGAGCTCGACGACGGCCGCTGGTCGTGGCGCTACGACCCGGCGCGCGGATGGAAGTCGGGCGCGGCCGACACGGCGCAGTCGGCCGACACGGTGTCGGAGTACTTCAGTCCGCTCTGGGCCCACGTCGACGACGTCGAGGTGCCGATCACCCTGTACCTCGGCGGCCTCAGCCCGGTTGTCGGGGCCGAGGACGTCGAGGAGTTGCTGCGCCGCCGACCGAGCACCATCGTTCACCGCGTCGATGGCGCGGGCCACAGCATCCAGGGCGATCGTCCGCTCGCGCTGGCTGCACTCTTCGAGGAGCTCCTCGCCTCGTGAGCCGCGTCGCGCTCGTCACCGCCGAGATCGCACGGGATGCCGACGACGACGAGACCCCGCTGCTCGATGCGCTCATCTGGAGCGGGGTCGATGCCAGCGTGGTGGTGTGGGACGACCGCAAAGTCGACTGGTCGACCTTCGACCTCGTCGTCGTGCGCTCCACCTGGGACTACGCATTGCGCCACAACGAGTTCGTCCGCTGGATCCGCCGAGTGTCGCTGCGGGCCACGCTCGTCAACTCGGCCGACGTCATCGAGTGGAACCTCGACAAGCGGTATCTCCGCGATCTTCAGCTCTCGGCCATCCCGGTCGTGCCCACCACGTGGATCGAACCGGGTGATGCCATACGTCTGCCTGATCGCGGTGAGCTCGTCGTGAAGCCGGTGGTCTCCGCCGGAGCGAAGGACACGACCCGCTACGTGATGCCGAACCATGCTGACGTGGCCCGTGAGCACATCGAGTCGCTGCTGCGGGCCAAGCGGCCGGTGATGATGCAGCCCTATATCTCGTCGGTCGACGAGGTGGGCGAAACCGCGCTCGTGTATATCGATGGCACGTTCAGTCACGCGGTACGCAAGGGCTCGATCCTCACTGAGCCGTTGCTCACGACCACTGCGTTATTCGCGGCCGAGGACCTCACGCCGACCGAGGCCACTGCCGCGGAGCGCGAGCTCGGCGACGCGGTGCTGCGCCTCGTCAGCGAGCGCGAGCCCGTGCTCTACGCGCGCGTGGACATCGTCCAGGGTGCCCGCGGCGAGCCCTTGGTGCTCGAGGTCGAGCTCACCGAGCCGTCGCTGTTCTTGTCGCTTCACGAAGGGGCGACCGATCGGTTCGCCGAAGCGATCGGTCGGTGGGCGAGCCGATAGCGGTGCGTGGCCCGTCATCCGCTCACAGATCGCGCAGGCGCAGGAACGTCTCGGCGGAGGCAACGCCGATCAGCCGGCCTTGTGCCGCCAGCTCGCGACGGATGTGGGTGTCGAACGCCTCGAGTCCGGCGGCGTCGTCACCATCAGCGATGTACATGGTGGTTTCGAACTGGCTGACGTGCGCGAGTAGCGCCCGGACCTTCGCCGCCTCGTAACCCGTGACGTCCTCGGCGTGATCGGGTTCCTCTGACTCGAACAAGAGCATCGCCGCCGGCCGATGGGGGGCCAGTCCGTGCTCGGGGAAGAAGTGCGGATCTCTGGCTGCGACGACCGCGTCGCAGGCAAGGAAGCCGGCGTTTCGGTGATCGGGGTGCAGCCGCCACCGGCGCCAGGGGTCATGGGCCAGCACGACATCGGGACGAAGCTCGCGGATGATTCGGGCGATCGCACCTACTGCGACACGATTCTGTTCGAGCTCGCCGTCGATGGCGCCGAGGAAGCGCACCTCGCCGGTGGAGCCGAGCGCGTCGGCGGCCTTGCGCTGCTCGACGGCTCGTGTGGCCACGAGCTCGGCAGTGTCGATGTTCGGGTCCCATGAGCCTTTGGAACCGTCGGTGCAGATGAGGTGGTGCAGCTGGCAACCATGGGCTGCCCACTTCGCAAAGGTTGCGCCGCATTGGAACTCGACATCGTCGGGGTGGGCCGCAATGGCGAGGGCTCGGCGGGGGACCGGGAGATCGAGGTGCATCGTTGACGCCTTGGAGGTTCGAGGGGCCCAGGCGCGGGCCGCGTCGGTCGGCATTCCGGCACTGTTGACGTCACCGGCGCGCAGATCGTCGGAGGTGTCGATGTCCCATGAGAGCGTGTCGTCGTGCACCACCCGCACCGCGAGCCCGAGGCGGCGGGCCTCGGCGACGTGGCGCGAGAACGACCCTGGACCGTAGGCGAACCGGAACCCGACGCCGGCCGGGACGCATGCCACGTTGGTGCCATCGCCATGGCGATCGGGGACGAAGGTCGCGCCTTCGGTGCCGGCCACCGCGGAGAGGTCGCGCGCGTCGGGAAGGTCGCCGTGCGCGACGCATACGAACGGGTATCCCTCGGTGGTCAGGATGCTGACGCCGTGCTCGACAGCGGCGTTGAGCCCACCGCCCGGGCTGCGGATCACACCCGCCCCGTGCGCGTGCGCCCATGCGGCGACCTCGTCGTCCTCGCACACGACGTAGACGGGAAGCGGGTGGGCGGCGCTCACGACCCGGGCCGCGAGCTCGCGCGCGAGGCGTTGGCGGTCGAACGGCTCGAGGGTGCCCGAGAGACGGTTCTTGGCCAGGTCGAATGCCTTGATCGGCACCAGGACGGCGACCGGTTTCGTGGCGGGTGTCGTGGCAGGTGCCGTGAGGTTCTGCACCGTCGATTGCACCGGCCGAAGTCTAGGGTGTGCCGGTGGAAGTTCGGGTTGCCGTCGTCGGTGCAGGGTCGTGGGGCACCACGGTCGCGTCACTGGCCGCCGAGAACACGTCGACGACGCTCTGGTCTCGCCGGCCTGATGTCGCGGCGGCCATCAACGAGTCGCACGAGAACCCGCGTTACCTCCCGGGCTTCGTCCTGCACCATTCGCTCCGTGCGTCGAGCTCGCTCGCCGAGGTCGTCGAGCAGGCGGACGTGCTCGTGATGGGTGTGCCCACGCACGGCTTCCGTAGCACCCTCGAGGATCTGGCGCCCCACCTGCGCCCGTGGGTGCCCATCGTCAGCCTGGCGAAGGGCTTCGAGCAGGGCACGAACCTGCGGATGACCGAAGTGGTGAACCAGGTGCTCGCCGGTCACCCCGCCGGCGTGCTCACGGGGCCCAACCTCGCAAAGGAGATACTCGCTGGCCATGCGGCCGCCGCAGTGCTCGCGATGACCGACGAGACCATCGCCGAGCGCCTGCAAAAGCTCTTCGCGACGAACGCCTTCCGCGTCTACACGAACACCGATGTCATCGGCTGCGAGCTCGGCGGAGCGTTGAAGAACATCGTTGCGCTCGCCGCGGGCATGGCTGACGGCCTGGGTACCGGTGACAACACGCGTGCCGCGGTGATCACGCGGGGCCTCAGTGAGATCACCCGGTTGGGTGTCGCCATGGGTGGACACCCGTCGACCTTCGCCGGGCTCGCGGGCATGGGTGATCTCGTCGCGACTTGTGTCTCCCACCAGAGCCGGAACCGCTATGTCGGTGAGCAGATCGGTCGTGGCCGCCGGCTCGACGACATCGTGGCCGAGATGGAACAGGTGGCCGAAGGCGTCAAGGCCGTGCCCGTGGTCCGCGAGCTCGCGGCGAAGTACGGCGTCGACATGCCCATCGTGAACGAGATGTATGCCGTTCTCGTGCACGGTGCGTCCGCCGAGGCGGCCTACCACGGCCTGCTGTTGCGCAAGCCGGGGCGCGAGGTCGATTTCGCGTGAAGTACAAACGCGCCGCGACCGACGCGGCGGACGCTCCGGCAGCGGAGCGCCTCGCAGACGCCCATGCCACCCTTGCACGCACCATTGCGCGAAGTGGTGCCTCGACGCTCACTGCGCAGGCTCGCGCGGCACGCACGGCGGCGGCACTCGAGGCGACCGCGCCGTCGTGGGCCAAACCGTGGTGGCTCGATCGTCAGCTCCGCCCCACGCATGCGGCGTTCGTGCCCGTCGGGGAGTTGGGTGTCGTAGAGAACGTCACGGGACGCACGTGGACGGTGCTCGCGACCGCGTCATCGGGCCCGATGGCCACGGTGGACCCCGCGGGTGCTGTGCATCCGTCGGGCGCGTCGTGGTCGCTCGACTGGGCGATCGGGGCCGAGGACCGATGGCACTGCGCGGCGAGCGAGCCCACGGTGCGTCAACGGCTCGTGTCGTTGGCGCCTGTCGTCGAGACGGTGTGCAAGGTTCCGAGCGGCGAGGCGATCGCGCGTGCCTACGCCGTGGCTGCAGGCGGTGCTGGTGGCCACGCAGTGGTGTTCGAGATCGAGAACGAGTCGCCCGTACCCTTTGTGGCGCTCTTTGCGATTCGCCCGGCGCACCCGTTGGGCGTCGGGTCGGTCTCGTCGATTCGTTACGAGCACCCCCACGTCATCGTCGACGAACGACCCGTTTTGCTTCTCGACAAACCGGCTGCTCGGTGGTCGGTCGCCGATGCACCGGGCGATGCGTTGATCGACGCGATCACCGGCGGTGCAGTCGATGGTGCCTTCCAACCGGTGAGCAGCGCGCTCGGGCTCGCCACGGCGACGTTCCTCGTGCCCGTACCCCATCGCACCAGCGTGCGCGTGCTCCTGTATCCCGATGTAACGCGCCGCGACCGACCCGAACGCATCGCCGTGTTGGCTGGCGCGGGTCAAGTGGCGCGTGGCTGGGAGGCGCACACCGCGAGCGCAGCACGCATCGAGCTTCCCGATCGGCGGATCAGCGATGGCTACGTTGCGGCGCTTCGCAGCATCAGCGCGGCGTGCGCCGGCGGCTTCCCGGTCCCGTTCGGACGCGAGTCCGATTGGCGTGTCGCCGACGAAGCAGCCGTGATGCGCGCCTTGGCGTCGGTCGGGCTGCGGGAGCTCGTCGCGCCGATCCTGCGCCAGCGCTGCGACGAGCTCGAACTCGACAGCTGGTTCCGGCGCGAACCGGCTTCGATCGAGCGCAACCTCGCCGTGTTCGACGCGGTCGCTGCCTACTGGAACGCGACGCACGACCATGCGCTTGTCGATGATGTGCTGGGGGTCGTGGTCAAGGCCGCGCACTGGGTCGAGCGCGCACGTGCGCGTCAGGGAGCGCGCATAGCGGCGCCCACCGCTCGGGCTGCGTCGCGGTCGCTCGCCGTACTCGCGTCGGCCCTGCGGTCGTGCGGTCAGCCCGACGCCGCCGACGACCTGCAGTCGTTCGCGGCGCGCTTCGTCCTCGACCTCGATCGGGACATCGATGTCGAGGACAAGCCGGAGGTCGACGTCGACGTCGACGCTGAACGGGCAGCGGATGCCACGGCGCGCCCCATGGCGATCGAGACGCCACGCGGGTTCGACACCATGGCGACCATGCGCGCTGCGTGTACCGATCTCACCGATGGCGACGTGTTCGCGTTCGAACGGATCGAGTGGATCCTGCGCGCCGGCGGCGCCACGTCGCGCTGGCCGACGTACGTGCATCCGAGACTGCTCACCGGGAGTGCGGGCGCCGGCGACGACCCGTCGGTCTCCGCTGCGTTCGTCGCGCTCGCTCGCGCTCTGGTCGTCGACGATTCCCGACCCGGGGTCCTGCGGCTGCTCCCGTCCGTGCCGCCCACCTGGTACGGGCAGAGCCTCGATGTGCACGACCTTCCGACCAGCGCGGGCAGTTTGTCCTTCGCTCTTCGCTGGCACGGAGCGCGTCCCGCGCTGTTGTGGGAGCTGACCACACGCGCCGACGAGGCACCCATCGATGTCACCATCACCGCGCCGGGCCTCGACCAGGCCTGGTCGACCGACGCGCACCAAGGAGAGGCGCTGCTCGCGACCCCGCACGCCGGCGAACCGGTGACGCTCGTCGAACATCCCGATGCTGACCACGTACCGATGACCACGCTCGAGCCACGCATCCGAAGGGAGCAGGCGCTAGATCGCCCGGTAGTGTCCGGCGAATTGGCCGACGCACCGCTGGTTGAGCCAGGGGATTCGTTCGGCTGACCCCGTGCCGCGGTGCAACGCACCACGGTCGTCGAACGTCAGGAATGTCTTGGAAGCTGCACTGAGCGAGGATCAGTTCCTCATCGTCGAGACCGCCGCTCGCGTGGCCGAGCAGCTCGCATGTCCTGCTCCGACCGAATTGCCGACCACCGATGACGACCTCGTCGGCTGGGAGATGCTCACCGAGATCGGGTTCGCGTCGATGCATGTTGACGGCACGCACGGCGGTGGCGACGCCCACAGCACCGACGTCGCCTTGGTGACCGAGCAGTTGGCGGCCACCTTGAGCTGCGTTCCTTACTTGGGTCAGGGCGTGTTGGGCCCCGAGCTGGCATGGCGGCTCGGCGCGCCATCGTCGGTGCTCGCCGGCATCGTCGACGGGACCCGTCGGGTGACGATCGCACTCGATCCGTCGTTGCGTTCGATCGCCCGGGTGGGCCACCGCGGTATGGCGTGGGATGCACGCGGTGCCACGCACGCGCTGGCACTCGACGCCACGAGGTGCCTCTGTCTGGTCGAGATCGCCCCGCAGGTCGAGCGCAGCGCCGACATCACCCGAGTGCTGCGCGCCGTTGACGCCGGCGCCGCGTTCGAGGTCGTTTCGGAGCCGGCCGATGCCGATGCCGTAACCCGGTTCGAAGCGTTTGCGCTGGCGATGCTCGCGGCCGATCTCGTCGGTGTGATGCAATCTGCGGTTGATGCCGCCGTCGGCTACGTGAAGTCGCGCGAGCAGTTTGGTGTCGCAGTCGGCACCTTCCAAGCGGTGCAGCACCTCGCGGCCGACGCGAAGGTGCTCCTCGAAGGCGCTCGTTCGTCGATGTGGTTCGCGTCCTGGGCTTCGGACGAGCTCGATCCCGATGCGGCACTCCTCGCTGCTCGACAGGCCAAGGCGTACTGCTCGCGCGTCGCGCTCGAGGTCGTCGAGTTGCAGGTCCAGTTGTTCGGCGGCATCGCCATCACCTGGGAGGAGCGGGCGCACGTACGCGTTCGCCGCGTGCTCCTCGACGCGCTCACGCTCGGCGACGTCGCGTTCCACGAGGACGCGATCGCCGCCACCCGCCTCCGGATCGGTGACTGATGGACTACCGCGACACGACTGACGAAGCTGCGTTCCGTGGGCGTCTGCGCGCCTGGATCGCCGAGCATGCACCTGGTCACCTGCCTCGCGATCCCGACGCGCGGGTCGACGTACTCAACCAATGGCATCGAGCGATGTATCAGGCCGGTTGGGTCGGCCTCACGTTCCCGGTCGAGTACGGCGGTCATGGCATGTCGCCGGTGTACGAGGCGATACTCAACGACGAGCTCGGGGCGGCCGGTGCGCCGCCGCCGCCCGCGATCGGCCACATCACCAACGCGATCCGCCTGTTCGGCTCCGATGAGCACAAGCGGGCCCACCTCCCGGGATTGCTCTCGTCGACCGTGCGCTGGTGCCAAGGGTTCAGCGAACCGAACGCCGGGAGCGACCTGGCCGGCCTCCGCACGCGTGCCGTGCGCATTGAGGCCACTGATGGCTCGCCCGCGGTGTATCGCATCGACGGCCAGAAGATTTGGACGAGCGAAGCGGTGTGGTCGCAGTGGTGTCTGTTACTCGCGCGCACCGAAGCCGATCAACCCGCACATCGGGCGTTGTCGATGCTGCTGGTGCCCTTGTCGACCCCGGGGCTTGACTGCCGCGAGATCATCACGGCGTACGGCACACGCGAGTTCGCCGAAGTCTTCTTCGACGGAGCGGAGGTGCCGGTCGAGAACGTGCTCGGTCGGCCGGGCGACGGATGGACGATCGCGATGCAGCTCCTCGGTTACGAACGTGGCCCGGCCGATGTCGGTTGGGTCGCGCGACTAACGCGGATGCTCACCGTGCTCGAAGACGATGTCCGCTTGGGTCGTGTGCCGGCCGGCCCGACGGAGCGCCGGGCGATCGCGCACGCCTGGACCGAGCTCCGCGCGCTGCAACTCCACGTGCAACGGACGTTGTCATCGCGGCTCGACGGTTCGACGCCCGGGCCTGAAGGTTCCATCGACAAGTTGCTGGTGACGCGCGCCGAGCAACTGCTGAACCACGTCAACCTCGCCGTGCGGGGCGCCGCGGCGATCTTGGCTGATGGCGACGAGATCGAGGCCTACTTCTGGTCGCGAGCGCAGTCCATCTTCGGCGGCACGCAACAGATCCAACGCAACATCGTGGCCCAGCGCGTGCTCGGGCTCCCGCGGCGCTGACATCTCGGTTGGTGCGTTCAGATGGCAGTCGGCGGTGCCGATGGAGGGACCAGCAAGCCCATCGCGCGGTGTCGTGAAGGCCCACAGTGACGGGTCGATGAACGGCCCTTCACAGGATTTCTGAGGGCCGCCAAACAATTTTATGCGTAGCTAGCATGCGTCGATGAATGGACTGCGCGTGAGGAATCTTGGCGGTGTGAGGGCGGCTTCCATGACATTTGAGTGCGCGGAGACGGGGGCATCGGGTCCCCGGCCGTCGTCCGAGGCCGCTCGGGTCCCGCGCGAGGATGCACCGCACACAACACCATCGGTCGTGCAGGTCGACCGGGCACTTCACGCGCTTGCGATATCGGGCGTGCACGTAGCGTCTCGTGTCATATCCGACAGGTACATCCCCACGTTGCACGCCCTGGAGCGTGCGGCAGTCGCTCGTTCGGTGGTCACGCGCCAAGCAGAGTTCGCCACAGGACGAGCGCTGTTGCGTTCGTTGCTCGGCGAGGACGTGCCGATCCCCATTGCCCCAGATCGTGCGCCGGTTCTGCCCGTCGGCGTACACGCATCGCTGGCTCACGACCATCATCTTGCGGTCGCCGCGCTCAGCCGATCGGCCACCGTTCGCAGCATCGGGATCGATATCGAGCCCGTGACCGAGCTGCCCGCCGAGATGGCCGCCGTGATCGTGCGCACCGACGAAGGCCCGGTCGATGCGCATCTCGCCTTCACGCTCAAAGAAGCCGCGTACAAAGCCTGGAGTCGCCTCGGTGGCCGAATGCTTGACTTCCACGACGTGCGCCTCGAGGTCCGTGCCGACTCGTTCGTGGCCGAAGTGCTGCCGACCGGAATGCTTCTCCAGGGTCGTTACGTGAACATCGGCGATCGGTGGATCTCACTCGTCGTGGTCCAGCGAGGTTAGTGAAACCAACCGCACAAGAACGAGGTGGTTCCTCGCCCGGCCGGTGAGTCGCATCCCCGTGTGATCTATGAACGACCTCGTCGATGACGATGGCAAGCGACTGATCTCGGCCAAGGACGACGGAGATGACGGATTCCTGGGACCTATTGGCCATCCAGCGGTCCCGGCACATTTGCACCGCATGATGCAGGAGGATGGTGGTCATGCTCAATCGGATTGCCCGTGTTGTCGCCGCTATGTCGGCCGCGTTTGCGGTGCTGACCGTAGTGAGCGCGATGTTGGTCGTTGGATCCACGACGATGGCGTCGGCCCGGTCCTCAGCTGAGGCCATCACCGCGTACGACATCGATATCACGGTGAACCCCGACGGTTCGGCGCTCTTTCGCGAATCGATCAGCTATGACTTCGGGCCTAATGCGCTTCACGGCATCGAACGAATCCTCGCCACCACGATGCGTTACGACGAGGCGAACGACCGGAGCTATCCGCTCACCGTGGTGAAGGTGTCTGCGGTCGGTGCGTCCGCGCAGTACTCGATCACCGACATCGGCGGCGGCCGCGAGCGCATCCGCATCGGTGACCCCAATCGCACGATCACCGGCGCCCACGTGTACACCATCACCTATCGCCTCGAAGGCGTCGTCAACGCGCAACCGGGTGACGACGAGCTGTATTGGAACGTCATCGGTTCCGAGTGGCGTGTGCCGATCGAACGAGCGACGGTCGCGGTTCACCTGCCCGGCAACCCTACACGCGTCGCTTGTTTCGCGGGCCGCGCCGGTACCACCCCCTGCGACCTCGCCCGCATCGGCACGGTTCCCGCCGCCGGCGCGACCACGGCGGCCACGTTCGCTCAGCAGTCACTCGACCCCGGCGAGAACCTTACGGTCGTCGTGGCCATCCCCGATGTCGACGGCGGCGCCGTCGAACCACAGCCCATCCTTGTCGCCCAGAACCTCTCGGAGCCCCGCACCATCGGCGACATGTTCGCGCTCACACCACTGAGCCTCGGGCTCACCGGTGCACTGGCCGCGCTCGCGGCAGCGGTCGTGGCGCCCCTGCAGTTCCTGGTCGGCCGCGACCGTCGTGCGGGCGGCGACACGATCGATTCGGCCTTCAGCGATCAGACCGCGCACGGCGAACGCGTGCCGTTGCGCGCCGCTACTGCCATCCCGGTGGAGTTCGTGCCGCCCGACAACCTGCGTCCGGGTCAGCTCGGTGTTCTGCACGACGAGGTGGCCGACATGACCGACGTTTCGGCCACCCTGATCGATCTCGCGGTACGCGGCTTCTTGCGCATCGAGGAGATTACCGACGGCCGCAGGATCAAGGACTACACGTTCGTCCAGCTGCGCGGCCCCGCCGAGCAGGCGGAGCTGCTCGCGTACGAGCGCTACCTCCTCGAACAGCTCTTCGCGACGGGTTCCCCGGTGCAGCTCCTCGATTTGAAGAACAAGTTCGCGACCGCGACCTCGCGGACGAGGACGTTGCTGTACGAGAACGCTGCCGAGAATGGGTGGTTCGCCGCCCGGCCCGACCATGTGCGCACGATCTGGGCGCTCGGCGGCTTCGCGGTGCTCGCGGCCGGCGCGGTGGCCACGTTCTTCCTCGCCCGCGAATCTCGTTACGGCCTCGTCGGGTTGCCCTTAGGGGTCGCTGGCTTCGCGGTCATGATCGGCGCGCGGTGGATGCCGCGACGCACCCCGAAGGGCACCGGTCTCGAGCGCCGCACGCGCGGTTTCGTCGACTTCATCGAGAACTCCGAGAAGTACCGAGCGGCCTTCGCCGAGCGCAAGAACATCTTCACCGAGTACCTGCCGTACGCCGTAGCGTTCGGCGCGACGAAGAAGTGGGCCAACGCACTGTCGGTGCTCGGTCTCCCAGCTCCCGATACGTCGCTTTGGTATGTCGGCGTCGGTCCCTTGGTGTGGACGACCTTCGGTGATCGCATGGACACGTTCACTTCGACGGCCACAGCCACGCTCACCTCGACGCCGGGGGGCAGCGGCGCAAGCGGGTTCAGTGGCGGGGGCGTTGGGGGAGGTGGCGGCGGTGGCGGCGGCGGAAGTTGGTGAACCAATGCCGCCCGGGTGACTCAGTCAGCTGACCCGTTCGAGCCGACGGCGCCGCGAACCTCGGCCACACGCTGGGCGATCGTCGACGCGACGTGCTCGATCAAGATGACGGTGGCGTCGTCGAGCACGGTGGCGGTCGGCATCCGGACGAGCAGTACACCCCGCAGCGGGCCTTGCGCACCGACGGGCACGCACACCGCAGCGCAGGGTGGGCCGCCTGCGGCGCTCAGGTGCGGACATGAATCGAGCCCATCGGAGTTCTCGAAGCGCTGCGTGGCCCCGGTAAAGATTGCGGGGCACGAGTGACGCTCGACCACACCACAACCGGCGCCGTCTTCTGGGTCGCTGAGTGCCGGCGCGAGCCGGCCGCTCGACTGCTCGGCGAACCACATGCCGGAGCCACCCGGTGCGAGCCGATCGAACGCTCGCGCGGCGAGCGCGTGAAGTTGTAGTTCGTTCGAGGCGATCGACGCACCGCGCTGGAGACGTATCGCGAAGTCCTTGGCATCGATGCCTTCGGGAGCCTCCGCGGGCGGGGCCGCGCGACCCGACGGGTGAAGGGCCATCGCGTCCTGCACGTTGTTCGGTGGGAACGACGGAGGTGTCGTCGTTGATCGCACCTCGAGGTACGGCGTGATGTTCGTGTTCGTTGCGGCGGACACCTCCTCGGACTCGAGGCCGAGGCCGGCCAATGCGCCTACCCATGAGTGGCCCCGGTCCGGCGCGCCCGCGGCGTACGGCCACCCGGCTGCCTCGGCCGAGGTGATGTCATCGATCGTGATAGGGGTCGAGTCGGTCGGTCCCTCGGGGAAGCCCACACCTCTGCCGCTGTACGTGGCGCCGTCGACGGCCGGGACTTCCCAGTAGGTGGAAGCGTCATCGCTCGGCTGGTCGTGCGGCGCCCACGACGTCCAAGCCGCAGGTTGTGCGTCCAACTCGCCGGGCAAGAGGCCTGCGGCCAGGTCGGCCAAGGAAGGTTCGAGCGGGATGAGCAGTCGACGGTCGTGAACCGGTTCCGCAGTGGTGACCGGAATCGACCGGACCGCGCGCTCCGGGCCCAGTGGGGATTGCTTCCGCTTGCGCACCGGCGGTCCTCCCAGGAGTGAGTTGCCGGTTTGTCAATCGGCCGGATCGACAGCAGATTGAGCGAACCGTGACGCTACGTACCGGTAGGGTCGCCAGGGTGAGGATTGCGACCAATGCTGGCGGTACACGCGCTGCGCCTCCCGTCCGCCGGTCACCCACCCTGCGCATGGAACGCGCCTACTTCGCCGAGGGCCACGCGTGGGTCGCCGGTAGCGACGAGGTCGGCCGCGGCTCGCTCGGCGGGCCGGTCTCCGCGGGCATCGTCGTGGTCGACC
>CAFBMH010000051.1_pt1 | contig 18100 bp, 15 predicted proteins | sample 7268361 | NCBI WGS metagenome assembly CAFBMH01 (sample SAMEA6814057, study PRJEB35770) | freshwater metagenome | biome: Freshwater; feature: Freshwater reservoir; material: water | place: Czech Republic | collected 2017-05-23 | depth 30m m
AAGGGCGTCGACGGGCTGAAGACCGGCACGGTCAACGTGGCGTTCCTGCGCACCCCGGTGTCGGTGGCCAACTCCAAGGCCGAAAAGGCCACGGGTGGCATCGACAACGTGATCCAGGCGGGCGACTTGTTGCTCGTCAACCAGGGCACCAAGCTGACCTGCAAGGACGCCAAGCCAGCCCCGCTGTGCACCGGCCAGCCCGACGGCCAGATCACGACCAAGCCAGCCACGGCCAACCCGCTCGTGCGTGCCGCAGTGGCCGCCGCCATCGATCCCGCGGTCATCAACACCCGCGTGAACGACGGCAAGGCGCTGCCCACCACGGCGCTGTTCCAGAAGGACTTCAGCGATACACCTGGCGTCGAAGGCATCAAGGCTGATCCGGCCGCGGCCAAGAAGCTGCTCGATCAGGCGAAGGCGGCCGGCTTCGACGGCAAGATCCGCGTGCTCTGCACCAACCAGCCCGAGCGCGTTGCCCTTGCGCAGACGCTCGAGACCCAGCTGAAGGCCGTGGGCTTCGACGTGACCGCTCGTAGCGATCTCGACACCGCGGCGCAGATCACCGAGATCGTCACCAACAAGGACTACGACATCGCGTGCTGGGGCCTGTCGGTCCCGAACGACGAGACCGCTCCCTTGAGCCTCGTGCAGAACTTCTGGTCGGCATCGCCGAACAACCGCGTCGGATACGCCAACCCCGAGTGGGATGCCGGTCTGAACGTGCTGCTCGGCGCCAGGGATGCGACCGCCCGCAAGGCTGCCTACAAGACCATGGCCGACCTTTGGAACAAGGACGTGCCCTCGGTGGTGTTCAACGCCGTCATCGAGCGCATCGCCTACCAGAACAAGGTGCACGGCGTGTACGCGAACGAATCGTCGATGTTCTACCTCGACAAGGCGTGGATCGAGAAGTAACCACGCAGCAACGTGGTGAACCGGCCCGGAGCGCGTTGTCGCCCTGGGCCGGTTCCCGCGCTGAGCTGGCTCAGGCCAACCAATTGATGCCTGGCGTCGCATCCGTCGAGACTGCACCGTCTCGGACCAAGCGGTCGACCGTGTCGTCGTCGTAGCCGAGTTCGCGCAGCACCTCGAGGGTGTGGGTTCCGGGCGCGGGCGGTCCGCTGCGCACGGTGGCCGGGGTTCGATCGAGCGTGACGGGATAGCGCAGAACCGTTGCGGTGTCGCCGCCCGGCACGACTACCTGCGCGGTGATGCCGAGGTGCTGCACCTGCGGATCGGCAAACGTCTCGTCGACGCGGTACACCGGCCCGGCAGGTATGCCGGCTGCGTTGAAGCGTTCCACCCACACGTCGACGGGATGAGTGGTGAGTCGGGCCTCGCACGCCGCGTCGAACGCGTTCCGGTTCGTGCGCCGTGCGTCGGTGGTCGCGAATCGTTCGTCGTCGAGCAGTTCCGATGCGCCGATGATCGCGAGGAACGAGGCCAGTGACTTGAGCGCGGCGATGTTCACCAACCCGTCGGCGGCGCGGTAGGTGCCCATGGGGAAGAACGTGGGGTGTGCGTTGCCTTCTTGGGGTGGCACGACGCCGTCGGTGAGCCAGCGACACGCCTGGAAGTCCATGAAGTTGATGGCCGACTCGAGGAGCGATGTGTGCAGCCACTGCCCGTGGCCGGTGCGCTCGCGCCATATGACCGCGGCCAGCACCCCTTGGGCCAGCATCGTGCCCGCTGCGGTGTCGCTGAGCGCGATGCCCACGCGCCATGGCCCCGTACCCGGCGGGCCGGTGACCGACATGATGCCGCTCATGCCTTGGGCAATCTGGTCGACGCTCGGTCGATCGGCATAGGGGCCGTCCTGGCCGAAGCCCGACAAGCTCGCGTAGATCAGCCCGGGATTGCGGGCTCGCAGCACCTCGGGGCCGATGCCCAGCCGGTGTTTCACCGCCGGGCGCATGTTCTCGACGAAGACGTCGGCGGCATCGGTGAGGCGGAGGAACGTCGCAAGTCCGTCGGCGTGCTTCAGGTCGATCGTGACGGAACGCTTGTTGCGGTGCAGGTTGTAGCCGTCGCTCCCTGCGAGGTTGCCGCGTCCTGGCATCGTGACCTGGATGACCTGCGCGCCGAGGTCGGCGAGTTGACGCACGCAGGTCGGGCCGCTGCGGGCCGTGGTGAGATCGACGACCCTGAGGTGTGACAGCGGCCCTTCGGTTGGCGATTCGATGTCCGGCACGGTCCCCATCTTGCTACGGTCCCCGTTCGATGGACACCGGCACTCCCTTCATGCTCGCGACAGTCGATGACGGCATCGGCTGGATCGTCTACAACAACCCCGAGAAGCACAACGCTATGACGGCCGACATGCTCGCCGCCGTGAGCCGCATCTCCGCCGCCTACGAGGCTGACCCGGCGGTGCGCGTGGTGGTGCTGCGGGGGGCAGGTGCGAAGGCGTTCATCTCCGGCGCCGACATCAAACAGCTCGACTCGGGCGAGATCTCAGGCCCGGGCAACACGCCCGACGACGCCACGATGGCCGCGAACTCCGGCACCTCAGGTCTTGCGGCGATCACCAAGCCGATGATCGCGATGATCAACGGCTGGTGTCTCGGCGGCGGGGTGATGGTCGCGCTCACCGCCGACATTCGCATCGCGTCCGACACCGCCCAGTTCGGCATCCCGGCGGCCAAGCTCGGGGTCGGCTATCCGTATCACGCCATTGAGCAGCTGGTCGCGTTGTGCGGGCCGGGGCAGGCGTCCGAGATCCTGTTCAGCGGTCGCCGGTTCGATGCCGCCGAAGCGTCGCGCATTGGCTTGGTCAACCGGGTGGTCGCCGGCGCCGACCTTGAGTCGACCGTGCGTGCGCTCGCGGCCGACATTGCGGCGAATGCGCCGCTGTCGCACGTGTCGTCGAAGCGATCTATCCACGCCGCGGCGCGCGGCGGCGAGCCCGTGAATCGTGCCGCGATCAACGCCGCGATCGCCGCGGCCTGGGCGAGCGACGATTGCAATGAGGGCAAGCGCGCGTTTCTCGAGCGTCGCCCGCCGCGATTCGTCGGAAGGTGAGTCGCCAGGTCTCGTTGCGGCCGTGGCAGCGCGACGCGCTCGACGCGTTCACCCGTCGACGATCTGACAGCTTCCTCGCCGTTGCGTGTCCGGGCGCCGGCAAGACCACGTTCGCGTTGGCTGCGTGTCGCCAGTTCCTGGGCGGCGAACCGCGGCCGGTCGTGGTCGTGGTGCCGACGCAACACCTGAAGCACCAGTGGACCGAAGCCGCGGCGCGCTTTGGCATCCACCTCGATCCCGAGTGGACCGAGCGTTCGGGCCTTGTCGCTGACATGCACGGGATCGTGACGACGTACGCGCAGGTCGCAATGTCGGCCGGAGCGCTTGCGGTGATCGTGCGCAACGGCGTCGTCGTCCTCGATGAGATCCACCACGCCGCTGACGAACGATCCTGGGGCGACGGCGTAAAGCTGGCGTTTGCGCCCGCGGCGTGCCGGCTGCTGCTCTCGGGCACCCCGTTTCGCAGCGACGACAGCCCGATCCCGTTCGTCGGTTACTCGTTCGGTGACTATGGCGACGCGATCGCCGACTACGAGTACGGCTACGGCGAGGCGTTGGCCGATGGGGGCGTCGTGCGGCCGGTGTTCTTCCCGCGATTCGATGGCCACATGGAATGGCGCGGCGCCGACGGTGAGGAGCACAGCGCCACGTTCAACGACGAGGTCACCCACGACAAGTGGGGCGGTCGCCTGCGCACGGCCCTCAGCATCGACGGTGAGTGGCTACCCACCGTCGTGATGCGGGCGCACGAGCGGCTCATGGAGATCCGCAAGACGCACGTCGAAGCGGGCGGCCTCATCATCGCGACCGATCAGGAACACGCGCGGGGAATCGTGAAACTGCTGAAGCGCTTCCACCGCGTCGATGCGAGGCTGGCGTTAAGCGACGATCCGAAGGCGTCACAGGTCATCGCGCAGTTCGCCGACAGCATCGAGCCGTGGATCGTCGCGGTGCGCATGATCTCCGAAGGGGTCGACATTCCACGCCTGCGGGTCGGCGTGTATGCGACCACCACGGTCACGCCGATGTTCTTTCGCCAGGCGGTCGGGCGCATCGCCCGATGGACGCCGGGGCAGCGTTCGCAGCGCGCCTACTTGTTCCTGCCCGACGACCCGCGCCTGCGCGTGCACGCGCTTGGCATCGCCCAGTCGCGTCGACACAGCATCGAGCTCCGCATCCGCCGACGCGAGGCCGAGGAGGGCGAGTTCGACGAGTACCTGGGCGCCGAGCGATCCGAGGAGCAACAGCTCTCGTTGTTCGCCGCGTTGTCGTCCACGGTGGTCGACGCGGGCGGCTCGTCGAGCGACGGCGTCGACCCCACCGAAGACGTCGTGCTCGAACCGGGTGATCTGCGGTCGTTCACCATCGATCTCCCTCCGCCTCCGCCGCTTCCCGGGCGCGTCGGCGATCTCGAGGGTGTCGGGCCCGTGCGCTCACGCCACGGCGAGAAGAAGCGCTTGCGCGACCGCAACGCGTCGTTGGTCGCCGACCTCGCGCGGGTCGCCGGGCTCGGACACCGCGCGATCAACGGTGAGCTCAATCGACTCGCCGGCATCGTGCGCATCGACGATGCGACCGTTCCCCAACTTGCTCGCCGGGCCACCGAGGCGAGCAAGTGGCTCGATGACCCGGCCTCGTTCGTCGTGGGTCGGGCGCCCGCGCCGGTGAGTCGGGCCGATCGACGGGCCACCCCGGTCATCGACCTGCAAGACGACCGCGACGCCGATCACCCCGGTGCTTCGGGTGCCGTCGAGCCTGTCGTGGTGGACGCGACCGACGTGTCGTCGCGCCTAGCGGCCCTGCGCCGCACGCTCGGCACCTCCGCCCCCTGACCCGGAGCGCGCCTCGCGGGCGTGCCGTTGGACACCGCGGTGTGGCCGGGGCAGGCTGCTGCCATGGCAACCATCTGCATCTCGGGGTCGGCATCAGGGATCGGCGCGGCGACCAAGGCCCGCCTCGAAGGCAAAGGGCATCGGGTCATCGGCGTCGACCTACACAACGCCGACGTGTGCGCCGACCTGTCCGATGTGGCCGGGCGCGCGGCAGCGGTGACCGGGGTGCTCGAGCGGTGCGACGGCGTGCTCGACGGTTTGCTCCCCGGCGCCGGTCTGGCTGATCCGCACCCGTCCGAACGAATCGCGGCGGTGAACTACTTTGGCGCGGTTGCCCTCACCGAAGGGTTGCGCCCCGCGCTCGCCAAGGGCACGAACCCGGCCGTGGTCATGATCTCGTCGAACAGCACCACGCTGATGCCGGTCAGCAACCTCGCCGTGATCGATCTGTTCCTCGCGGGCAACGAGGTCGAGGCGTGCGCCCAGGTCGGCGTCGAGGCCTACTGGAACAGCAAGCTGGCAATCGCGTGGTGGATGCGTTCTGCAGCTATCACGCCCGAGTGGATCGGCGCGGGCATCCGCCTCAACGCGATCGCCCCGGGGGTGACCGAGACGAACATGACCCGGCCGCTCATGGAGATCGAAGGCCTCAAGGATGCGATGAAGGCATTGCCGATCCCGATCGGTCGCTGGGGTCAGCCGCCCGAGATCGCGGCCGTGATCGACTTCCTGCTGAGCCCGGACGCGTCGTACATCGTCGGCCAGACGCTGTTCGTCGATGGCGGTACCGATGCGTTCGTGCAACCCCGGGGCTACCCCGTACCGATGCCGGTCCCCTCGGTCTGAACGCCTCGCACCTCGCGCAGGGTCAGCGTGCGATGAGCTCCATCGGAAGGGTCGCGAATCGCCGAGCCGCGGCGAACGGCACCCAGGCTGGAGCATCCTTCGACGGCGTCACCTCGGTCCGCTCGACCAAGACCGCGAGCGCTTCTTGTACCTCGGCGCGAGCAATGCTTGCGCCGACGCAGTGGTGCACACCGAAACCGAACGTGAGGTTGCGGGTGTCGGTGCGCGACACGTCGAATCGATCGGGGTCGACGAAGCGACGCGGATCGCGATTGGCCGATGGCACTGACATGGTCAGGTACGAGCCGGCGGGGATCGCGTAGCCGGCAACAATGATGTCGGTCGTGGTGAGACGCGGTATGCCGCTGATCGGTGTCTCATAGCGCCCAATCTCTTCGACCGCGTTTCCTATCAGCGAAGGATCAGCGCGCAGCTTGGCCAGCTCGTCAGGGTGCGTTGCGAGCAGCCATGCGCCGATCGACAGCATCGACTTGGTGGTGTCGTGGCCGGCGAACAACAGGTTGATGATGAGCGCTTGTAGCTCGTTGCGCGACAGCCGCTCGCCGGCCTCTTCGGCATGCACGAGTGCGCTCAGGATGTCGTCGCTGGGGTGCGCGCGGCATCGATCGACGAGATCGTCGGCATACGCGTTGAAGTCCACGACGGCCGCATCGATGGTGGCCCGCATCTCGATCGGGATCACGGGAGAGAACGCGAGCGCGACGAGGGTGGTCCACTGTTCGACGATGTGCTGATCGCTCGCGGGAACGCCGAGCATCTCGCACAACACGATCAGGGGTAGATCGTGGCAGAAGGTGCTCAGGAGATCGATCTCGCCCGCGCCGGCAAGGTCATCGATGAGCTCAGTCGCAACGGCGCGAATTCGCGGGCGTACCCGTTCGACCTGGCGAGGTGTGAAAGCACGCCCCACGAGCGAGCGCAACCGGGTGTGCGTCGGGGCGTCGTGGTTGTTCATGATGAGTTGCCACCAGTCGAACAAGGGGCCTTCGTCGATGCCTTGATAGGTCAGCATCCCTTGCAAGGCTTGGTGGAGCGTCGCGTTGCGCAGGAGCGGCTCGCAGTGCTCATAGCGAAGTATCTCGTAGAGCCCCACGGTCGAACGTGCGACGGCAGCGCGCTCACGGAGCGGGGCGAGCACGCCATGGATGTCGTGCCAGTAGGCCTCGCTCGTCGGATCGACGACGCCAAGATCCGCCATGGTGTTCCCCCTCGTCGTGAAAGCGCATTGCCGACCGAGGCACCGCCGTGTGCAGCAGTGTGCTCAGACGTTCGCGCAGTCGCTTTCGCCTCGACTCCGCATGGTACGTTGCGCGCACAACGGCGGAGGACCCATGGATTCGATCAACTGCGTGCGCGCTGTCCAGCAACCGGTGAACAAGCTCGGCAGTGCGTTCATGATGGACGGGGGCACCTTCGCCCGTGCCCCAGAGCTGGGTCTCGAGCCGGGCCTCGGCTTCTATGTGATCGGCCGCTTCGGCACGCTCGGCCGGGTGCACCATGACGTTGTCGCGTCGTCTGCCGCGTTCTTCTCGCCTGCCGCGGTCGCCGGCTATTGGGACGACGCCCTCGAAAAGGCCGAGCCTCTCGCGGCCGCTGCGCTTTTCCTCGAGTGCGCGCAGGCCTGGGGCCGCACGCACCTTGCGTCGGTCGACGGTCTCGATCAACTGAACGAGCTCGCCACCAAGGCCGTCGACGCAGCGGCACCGACGGCGGCAAGCCTGTTCGCCGGTATCCGTGCGCTACCACGTGCGGCCGACGCTCCGGCGTTGACCGTGCAGCTGTCATTCGCGCTGCGCGAGCTGCGCATGGCCCGCCACGTCGTCGCTGTGCTGGCCGAGGGCCTGAGCCCACTCGAGGCCATCCTCAGCGGCGGAGGCGGCGAGGGCAACGCAAAGCTCTTCGGCTGGGAGGCACCGTTCCCCGAACCCGGCGCATTCGTGGCGCGGCGCCGCGAGGCCGAACAGCACACCGATGAATTGCACGCGTCCGACTTCGCGGTGCTCACCGATGGCGAGCGCGCCGACCTTGCCGCGGGCTTTGCGAGGGTGTTCGCCGCACTGTCCTAGGTCGTGCGGTCATAGATCGTCACGCGATGAAGCACGCTCGAGTGCCTCGGTGATCGGTTGGGTGAGATCGAGCCCGGTGACCTGGGCCCCAACAACTGGGGAAGCGGTTCCACAGTGAGCGCCCTGGCGCCAAACCCCAGACTGGAACGGTGTTACATTTCGCGACAAGCGAGGTGGGGAGGCCGTGATGAATCGGTATGTGATCGTGTCGTCCGATGGCCACGCGGGCGCCGACCTGCGTGACTACCGGCCATACCTGCCCGCTCGTTGGCACACCGAGTTCGACGCCTGGGCCGTTGCCTACGTGAACCCGTGGGGCGACCTCGTGCGCCCCGACGCCGATCGGAACTGGAGTCACGAGCGTCGCGCCCGCGAGCTCGACGCCGACGGCGTCGCGGCCGAGATCCTGTTCCCGAACACGATCCCGCCGTTCTTCCCCTCCGCCAGCCTGCTGGCGCCGATGCCGGCCGCCGCCGACTACACACGTCGGTGGGCCGGCCTCCAGGCGCACAATCGGTGGTTGGCCGAGTTCTGCCAGCAATACCGGGGACGTCGTGGTGGCATCGTCCAGATCCTGTTGAACGATGTCGACGACGCGGTCGCCGAGGTTCGTTGGGCGAAGGACCAGGGTTGCTTCGAGGGCGGCGTGTTGCTGCCGGGGGTGGCGCCCAATCATCCCGATGTCAAGCCGTTGTGGCACGACGCCTACGAGCCGCTGTGGGCCGTCTGCGAGGAGCTCGACATGGTGGTCAACCACCACAGCGGCGCCGGGCTGCCCGACTACGGCATGGACCCTGCGGCCCGTGCCGTGCAACTCGTCGAGATCCCGATCTTCTCGCACCGAGGCATGTGGCACCTGATGTTCGCCGGCGTGTTCGAGCGGCATCCTGCGCTGAAGTTCGTGCTCACCGAGCAGGGCACGGGATGGGTGCCGGCCGGGCTCGCGAGCCTCGATTGGTTCTACCGTCGCATGATGAAAGAGGGATCGCCCGAGGCGATGTTCGGCGGCGAGGCGGCTCGCAAGCTGTCGATGCTGCCGAGCGAGTACTTCGCCCGCAACTGCTACATCGGTGCGAGCTTCCTTCGTGCGGTCGAGTGCGATGTGCGTCATCTGGTGGGCATCGATCGCATCATGTGGGGTTCGGACTATCCGCACAGCGAGGGCAGCACACCGCACACTCGCGAAGCGTTGCGAGAGACGTTCGCGAACGTGCCGGTCGACGAGTGCGTGCTGATGCTCGGAAAGACCGCCGCCGACGTGTACGGCTTCGACTGGGAGCGCCTATCGGCGATCGGCGCGAAGATCGGGCCCACCCACGCCGAGGTGCACCGGCCGATCGCGCCGGCCGACTGGCCGGCCGACTCCTTGTGCGGTGCCTTCGACGCCGACGCCATCGTGCGAGCGTGGTGAGCCCAATGGTCGAGATACCGCGCATCATCTCGGTCGACGACCACGTGGTCGAGCCACCCGCGTTGTGGACCTCGCGTCTGCCGAGCCGCCACATCGATCGTGGGCCGCGCGTCGAACGGGGGCCCGGCCGTGCGTTCGTGTTCCGTGGTGGCATCGGCTCGTCGAGCGACGCGGCACACCAAGGCGAAGCCGACTACTGGCTCTACGAGGACCGCCGTATCCCGTTGTTCAAGCTCTCGGCTGCTGCGGGGTTTCCGCGCGACGAGGTCGATCTTTCAATGGTCACGTACGACGACATCCGCCCTGGTTGCTTCCGCGTGGCCGAGCGCCTCGAAGACATGAACGCGAACCACGTCGAGGGCTCGCTCTGCTTCCCGATGTTTCCGCGGTTCTGCGGCCAGACGTTCCTCGAAGCGGCCGACAAACACCTTGCGTCGCTTTGCGTGCGTGCGTACAACGACTGGATGGTGGAGGAGTGGTGCGGCGAGTCCGACGGCCAGCTGATCCCGCTCGCGATCGTGCCGCTTTGGGACCCTGCGCTCGCCGCGGCCGAGGTGCGATACAACGCAGCGCGCGGTGTGCGCGCGATCACGTTCAGCGAGGCGCCGTACCACCTCGGCCTTCCGTCCATCCACGATGCAGCACGGCACTGGGATCCGTTGCTCGCGGCGTGCAACGAGACCGGCACACTCGTGTGCATGCACATCGGCTCGAGCTCGCAGATGCCGTCCACGTCGAAGGACGCACCTGCCGCGGTCGGCAGCACGCTCACCTTCAACAACGCCATGGGCTCCATGGCCGACTGGTTGTTCTCGGGCGTGTTCGATCGGTTCCCGCAGCTTCGTGTCGCGTACAGCGAGGCGCAGATCGGCTGGATCCCTTACGTGCTCGAACGGGCCGATGTGGTGTGGGAACACAACCGGGGCTGGGGCGGTGTGTCCGACGTGGTGAAACGACCGCCGTCCTCCTACTTCCCCGATCACGTCTATGCCTGCTTCTTCCAGGACGCGTTCGGGTTGCGGAACCTCGAGGCCATCGGCGAGGACAACGTGACCTTCGAGACCGACTTCCCCCACAGCGACTCCACATGGCCGCACACCAAGAAGGTGGCCGAAGAATCGATGAGCCATCTCACGAAGGCGCAGGTTGACAAGATCTGTCGAACCAACGCGATCCGCATGCTCGACCTCGCGGCATATCACCCCCGTTACGCCAACGGCTGAGCCGAGCGGATCTTCCCGCCGAGATCGGGCTCAGCTACTCGGGGTGTGGGTCAGCGCGATCTCGACCGGGTGAGGACGGACTCGATCAGGTTGTCGAGCGCGTAGGTGAACAGTGCGTCGGTGTCGGCCGGCCGCCGCATCGCCGCGAGCAAGATCGGGTCGATGTCCTCCGCGGTGATCTCGGACCACAGCTCCTGGGTGGTGCGCTGCCCGGGCGGACGAGTGCGAAAGTTGCCCTCAAGCATGGCGAAACCCCCGACGAGGAACAGGATCGCCCGTGCCGCGTTCGCCGCTTCCTCTCCGTGCAGCCCCGCGGCGGTGACCTCGCGAGCGAGTGCGACCTGACCGGGGAACGACACCGCGGCGGACCGGTCGAGAACGAACGCCAGCGCCTGGACATGTGGCGCGTCTTGCACCTGGCGCCGGATAGCGCGGGCCACGGAGCGTAACCTCGCGTTGGGGGTTGTCCCGTTGGCCCGAACCTCGGGCAGCTCGGCGAGCTCGGCGTCGAGCACCGCGTTGAGCAACTTCTCGCGGTCGCCCACGTGCCAATAGATCGCCGTGGGCGCGACCCCGAGCTCGGCGGAGAGCTTCCGCATGCTGAGCGCGTCGGCCCCTCCGGTACGCACTAGCTCACGAGCGGTCTCGACGATTCGATCGAAGCTCATCGCCGCAGGGGCGCGGCGGGCGGCGGGTCGTCCGCGCGGCGCGGTCGGGTTGATCACGCGGACATCCTGCCCGAGATCGAGGGGTGCGGGACAGATGCGCTCGATCCTCGATGCGGTAGCGGGGCATGACCGGCGTCACCGCTGGGGCGGAGTGCCCCGATGTGGCGACGCGCGGGCTCTATGGTCTGGCCGGTCGCGGGTGGCGCGACAGGTTCGAGGAGCGCGAGCGTGCTGGTGCGAAGGCTGTCGATGCTTGCGGTCGGGGTCACGCTGAGCCTCGCGCTCGTAGGGTGCGGCGGGGGTAGCAGTAAGCCCCCGGCTACGACCACCACGATCGCACCGCCGACCACCACCACCGCGCCGCCGGCGGTGCTCACGATCAACCCGGCCTCGGCGCCCATCAGCACGATCATCTCGCTGTCCGTCACCGGTGCGACACCCGGCGAGTCGATCACGTTCACGCTCACCAGCCCGTCGGGCAAGGTGTTCAACGGATCACCACATGTCGTCGAGCCCACGGGAGCGACCTCGGCCGCCTACAACTCCACCGGCGACGCGGTGGGCTCGTACAAGGTGCAGGCCATCGGGTCGGGCGGCACGTCGATCACCGGCACGCTCACCTTGACCAAGAGCTGAGCCTCGCCCCGCTCAGGGCGTGGGGTTGGCAGGCAGCGGATGGCGGAAGAGCGCGGCCGCGTTCGCGTAGGCCAGCTTGCGCACATGTTCGACCGGCAGGTCACGCAGATTGCGATCGAAGAAGGCCTGCGAGTCGGGCCATGTGCTGTCGGCGTGCGGGTAGTCGACCTCGAGCATGATGTGGTCGATGCCGATGCGCTCGCGCAACGGGAGGATCGACGGGTCGTCGATGCTGCAGAACCAGAAGTTGCGGCGCAGCACCTCGCTCGGCGTGAGGTCGGTGTGCATCGCCTTCCAATCGTTGCGACCGTGACCCGACTGCGTGAGCATGAAGTCGAGCCGGTCCATCATCATCGGCACCCAGCCGATGCCACCTTCGCTCATCGAGATCTTTAGCTCGGGGTGACGCACCGGGATACCCGACCACAGCCACTCGTTGCACGCCACGTAGCTCTGCACCTGGAACATCGCGGCGCCTACTCCACCCGGCCCTTCGGCGTCGCGCGGCATCAGCTGACCCGACGATCCGATGTGCAGACAGATCACGGTGCTGGTCTCTTCGCACGCCTGCAGGATCGGTTCCCACCAGCCGGAGTGGATGGACGGCAGACCGATGTTCTGGGGTTGTTCGGGCAGCGAAACCGCGGTGAAGCCTCGCGCCGCGTTGCGCCGGATCTCGGCTGCGCCGAGCTCCGCGTCGGCGAGGAACGTGATGCCCATCGGCACGATGCGCTGGGGGTAGCTGCCGTGCCACTCCTCGGCGATCCAATCGTTGAACGCCTTCGTCACGGCAAGCCCGAGTGCAGGGTCGCTGCACGCGGAGTAGATGCGGCCGCAGAATCCCGTGATCTGCGAAGGGAAGTTGACCGACGCCCAGATGCCGTTGATGTCCATGTCGGCGATGCGAGCGTGGATGTCGAAGCAGCCGCGACGCATGTCGTCGAAACGTGCCGGTTCGAACGTGAAGTCGTCCTTGTCGGCGCGACCGGACAGCGCGTTGAAGCCCATCTGGGCGAACACCTTGCCGTCGAACTCCCACTGCTGCGCCCCGCTCGGCGTCTCGACGATGCGTGGCGCACGGTCGGCGAACGCGGCGGGTAGGCGGCCGTTGAACAGCCAAGGCGGCTCGACGAGGTGATCGTCGACCGAGATCACCGTGTAGAGCGCCGCACGTGGCTCCGGGTCGGGCGCGAGCGCGTGGCTCGGCGCGTAGTCGTACTCGGTCACCGATCGCATCCTCATGTCGTCACTGTACGTCGGTGTCGTCGACCGGATCCTCGAGAGGGCCCTCGAGCGCGGTCAACGTCGCTAATACCGCCGGCCCGGCGTACAGGTTTGGGCCGACGCGGCGCAGGCCATGGGCCGCGAACAACTGCACGTACCGGTTGGCGCTGCGGCGGTGGAACCCGACGCGGTCTCCCGAGAAGTCGTCGGTGGCGGTCATGGCGTGCAGATAGGCGAGTCCGTCGAGGCGACCGCTGATCCATGCGAGTGCGGTGTCGATTTCGACGTCATCGACGTAGGGCAACACATCGGCGCAGACGATCAGGTCGAAGCGTTCTCGGAGCCCCAGCGTGGGCAGGTCGCCGAGCCCGCCGAGGTGTATGGAGCGGGTGCGGCCGTAGCGCTCGACCGCTTAGGTGCTCGGGTCGAAACCTACGTATCGGAGGCCGGGCCGCGCCGCGAGCAGCGGGGCGCGCCACGCCCCTTCGCCGCAGCCGATGTCGAGCACGCGGCGGACCGGACGCATGAGCAGGTGCTCGGCCGTGGCAAGGGTGAACCGGGCCGCGCGGCCGACCTCGGCCGGTGCTCCGATGCCGTGCCGGCGGTACCACCGGTCGAAGTACGCCTTGTCGTACTTCTTCGTGCGCCTTCGATCCATGGTCGGTCCAAATCGTTTGAGGAAGGTCTCCCGAGGAGAGGGGGTACTCTCTTTTCACACAGCACAGGGAGGGGTCAGCATGCTCGACCATCGCATCATCGGGGCGACGATCGTCGACGGTACGGGGTCACCGGGCTTCGCCGGCGACATCGGAGTGCGCGACGGTCGCATCGTCTCGATCGTTCCTGCGGGCACGCTCACGGAGGATGCGGCGGTCACCCTCGACGCCGCCGGGCTCGTGGTGTGTCCCGGATTCGTTGATCCGCACACCCATTACGATGCCCAGCTGTTCTGGGATCCGCTGGCCACACCGTCGAACATCCACGGGGTTACGTCGATCATCGGCGGCAACTGCAGCTTCGGCATCGCGCCGTTGCACGCCCCCGACGCCGACTACACACGCCGCATGCTCGCCAAGGTCGAGGGCATGCCGCTCGGGGCGCTCGAAGAGGGTGTGCCGTGGACATGGACGAGCTTCGGTGAGTACCTCGCCTCGCTCGACGGCAACATCGGTGTCAACGCCGGGTTCATGCTGGGCCACAGCGCGCTGCGGCGCTTCGTGCTGGGCGCCGAGGCCAACCGGCGCAGCGCCACGCCCGAGGAACTCGACCAGCTGCGGGCTGCGCTCGGCGACGCGATCTCGCAAGGTGCGCTCGGGCTGTCCACCGACGTCTCGCGTATGCACAGCGATGGCAACGGCGATCCGGTGCCTGCTCGTGGGGCGGATTCCGAGGAGATCCTCGCGCTCTGCGAGGAGACGGGCCGCTGGCCGGGCACCACGCTCGAGGGCATCTTCGACGGTGCGAGCGATGGGTTCAGCGAGCGGGAGCTCGAGCTTTTGCCGCAGATGTCGGTACGCGCGAACCGGCCGCTGAACTGGAACCTGCTCGTCGTCGACGCGAAAGATCCGGGGCGGATCGATCGGCACCTCGCCGTTTCGCACAAGGCGCGCGAAGTCGGCGGCCGCGTGGTGGCGCTCACCATGCCGGTGATCGTCCCCATGAACATGAGTTTCCTCAACTACTGCGCGCTGAACCTCATGCCCGACTGGGGGCCGGTCCTCAACGCCCCTGTTCCCGAGCGCATGGAGAAGCTTCGGGACATCCCAACGCGCCGAATGATGGTCGAGCGCGCCAACAGCGGCGATGCCGGCATGTTCAAGCGCCTCGCCGACTTCGGTGGCTACATCATCGGCGACACCTACAGCGCTGCGAACGAGGGTCTGTCGGGCCGCGTCGTCCGCGACATTGCAGCCGAGCGCGGCGACGCCGATTCGTTCGACACGCTCATCGAGATCGTGCTCGCCGACGACTTGCGTACCGTGCTGTGGCCGAGCGCACCCGACGATGACGATGCCCATTGGCGTATGCGCCGCGAGTTGTGGAACGACCCCGATGTGTTCCTCGGTGGCAGCGACGCCGGAGCGCACCTCGACCGCATGTGCGGCGCCTCCTACCCCACGCAGCTCCTCGCCGACACGTTGCGCGGTCGCAAGCTCGTGTCGCTCGAATGGGCGGTGCACGCGATGACCGGCAAGATGGCCGAGCTGCTCGGCCTGCGCGACCGAGGCACCATCACGGAGGGGGCGTTCGCTGATCTCGTCGTGTTCGATCCCGCCACGATCGACTGCGCGCCGGCCACGCTGGTACGCGACCTTCCGGGTGGCGCGCCGCGCATGATCGCGGCGTCCACCGGTGTCGTGCGCGTCTACGTCAACGGCGTCGAGACTGTCGTCGACGGCGAAGCCACCGGAGCGCTTCCCGGCACCGTGTTCCGCTCCGGCCGCGACACCGAGACCGTCACGGTTCACTGACGGCCCCAATCCCTGCCAACTGGTAGTTCGAGAGCGCGCCCCGCCGCGCTCTCGAACTACCAGTTCCATTCAACGGACCATGCGGAAGAACGCTCGCAGCTCGGACACGAGTGCATCGGGGTTCTCCATGGCGGGGAAGTGGCCGCCGTCGTCGATCGTGACGAATCGCTGGATGTTGTAGTACGGCTCGACCAGCTCGCGCGGTGGTCGGTTCGGCTCGTTGAACACCGCAACGCCTGTCGGCACCTGGATGCGAGGCGGCTGTGAGATGGCCGAGCCCTGGTTGAAGGTCTCGTGGTACATGCGCAGCGAAGAGCCGATCGTGCGGGTGACCCAGTAGATGCTGACCATGGTGAGCAGCTCGTCGCGAGTGAAGCGCCGGTAGGGATCTCGCACGCCTTGTTCGTCGGCACAATCGGTCCAACGCCACCACTTCTCGAGGATCCACGAGGCGAGGCCGGCGGGGGAGTCGGTGAGCCCGATGGCGGCAGTCATCGGTTTGGTTCGCTGCAGGTGGACATAGCCCCACTCGGCGTCGCGATAGATCTTGAGGTTGTCCCACCACACGCGCTGCTCGGGGGTGAGGGCCGCTTCGTCGATGGGCGGCGCGAGCATTGCGAAGTGGATGCCGATGAGTCGATCGGGGTGGCCTGCGCCCAACGCAGTGGTGACCGCGCTGCCCCAGTCGCCACCGTGCGACGCGAAACGGTCGTAGCCGAACGACGCCATGAGCTCGACCCACGCGCTTGCGACGCGCGCCGCATTCCACCCGCGTTCGACCGGCGGTGAAGAGAATCCGTAGCCGGGGAGCGACGGCACGACCACGTGGAACGCGTCGCGGGCATCGCCGCCGTAGGCGACCGGATCGGTGAGCGGCCCGATGATCTTCGTCATCTCGAAGAAGCTGCTCGGCCAACCATGGGTGAGCACGAGCGGCGTCGCGTCGGGCTCGGGGCTGCGCACGTGGATGCAGTGCACGCCCACCCCGTCGATGTCGACGACGTACTGGGCAAACTGGTTGAGCGCGGCCTCGTGCACGCGCCAGTCGTACGACGTGCGCCAGTAATCGCAGAGGTCGCGCAACCATTCCACGTCGGTGCCATAGTCCCAGCCGCTGCCCGGGATGGTCTGGGGCCAGATGGTGTTGTCGAGGCGGTAGCGGAGGTCATCGAGCACCGACTGCTCGACGTCGATGCGGAATTCACGCGGCGTCATGGCGCCACGTTGGCACAGGTCGCCGCCTCGCGCCTGCGGCTCCCGGTTTCCGAAAGCCGGGACGAACCCTCGATGTCTTGGCCTGCACGGCCATAGTGAGCGGGTTCATCGCGAAGGTGATGCGCGCGAACACGCTTGCCCTCACTCGTCGCGCCGGCTGACGTGGCCGGACCTGATCCGGCCCGGGCGCGTACGCTGGCGGGTTCACGACTCGGCGGGGGCCGAGCCGATGACTAGGGGGAATCCATGGAGTTCGGCTATTTCGCGCAAATGTTCGTGCCCGCGCACGAGCAGGCGATCATCCCCGGCTATGAGCAGCAGCGCTTGCTCGAGAACCTTGAGCTGTCGGTGATGTGCGAGCAGTTCGGGTTCAAGTACGTCTGGGCCTCCGAGCACCACTTCCTGCGCGAGTACTCGCACATGCCCACGCCCGAGGTGTTCCTCTCGTTCGTCGCCGCGCGCACGCAACGCATTCGCATCGCGTCAGCGATCGTGAACATCACCGCGCCGGTGAACCACCCCGTGCGCACCGCAGAACGCGTCGCGATGCTCGACAACTTGTCGAATGGCCGTTTCGAACTCGGAACCGGGCGCGGGTCGAGCAGCACCGAGGTCTACGGGTTTGGCATCCCACACGTCGACGACACACGCGACCTGTGGGAGGAGTCGATCCGCCAGCTCCCGCGCATGTGGGGCGACGACATCTATGAGTACAAGGGCAACTCGTTCTCCGTGCCGCCGCGCGAGATCTTGCCGCGCGTCGTCACCAAGCCGCACCCGCCGCTCTGGGTGGCGTGCGGCAACCCCGCCACGTTCGAAAAGGCCGGTCGGCTCGGCCTCGGGGTGTTGTGCTTCACGATCGGCGCACCGAGCGAACTGAAGAAGCTCATCGACGTCTACAAGGAAGCGGTGTCGAAGTGCACCGACCCGGTCGGCGACTTCATCAACGACAACGTGATGTGCGTGACCCACCTCACGTGTCTTGAGGACCGCGATGAAGCCTTCGAGCTGAACACGCGAATTGGCATGCGCTACTACCAGAGCCTTTGCTACCGCTGGTTGGACAGCTTCCCCAAGCCCGAGGGTGTTCCCGATTGGCCCGACGTCATGCCCGAACCCACGCTGGCCGAGCTCAAAGAACAGGTCGACATGGGCATCATCGCGGTCGGCAACCCCGATGATTGCGCCGGCGTCGCGCAGCAGTACGCCGACGCAGGCGCCGACCAGCTGGTGGTGAGCCCCATGACCACCACCATGCCCTTCGCCACAGCGGTCGAATCGATGCGGCTGTTTGGCGAGAAGGTCATCCCTCGTTTCGACACCGACCCGAAGTACCGCAGCGACTACATGCGCGAGAACCTCGTGCGGTGACCAACTCGATCGAACTGGTAGTTCGAGAGGGTGCCTAGCAACCCTTTCGAACTACCAGTTGGTCGGACGCCGCCAGTTGGTCGGACGCCGCCAGT
>CAFBMH010000052.1_pt1 | contig 17841 bp, 16 predicted proteins | sample 7268361 | NCBI WGS metagenome assembly CAFBMH01 (sample SAMEA6814057, study PRJEB35770) | freshwater metagenome | biome: Freshwater; feature: Freshwater reservoir; material: water | place: Czech Republic | collected 2017-05-23 | depth 30m m
GCGTCGAACTTGTACGCGTTGGGCAGCAGAAACTTCACGAGTCCGCTGAACATGCTCGGCGGGAAGGGCAGCATCGGATACGCGCCCACGTCGATCTTCATGCGCACACGCACGCCGTGCACCCGACCATCGGGTTCGACCGCATAGTCCAGCTCGAGGGTCTCCTCGCGGGCATGCCCGGCGGTGAGCAGATTCTCGCTGCGCGTCTCGTTCCAGCGCACGGCGCCGCCGACGATGCGGGCGGCCGCGACAACCGCCACGTCTTCGCGTGTGACCTGGCCCTTCGAGCCGAAGCCGCCCCCGATGTCGCGCGCGACGACGCGCACATCAGGGAACGGGATGCCGAAGAGTGCGGCGAAGCTCATCTTCAGCGGATGCGGCCGCTTGTGCGAAGCCTCGTAGAGCAGCGTGCCTTGTGTGTAGGTGGCCACCGAGCACCTCGGCTCCATGGGCGCGTGGCAGTACCGGTGCTGCACGTAGCGACGGGTGACCACGCGACTCGCCGCAGCGAAGACCCCCTCGACATCGCCCCACGTGGACGAATCGTGAAATGCAAGGTTGGTACCGAGCTCGTCCCACAGCACGGGCGCGTCGGGTGCCTCGGCGCCGGCCATGTCGACCACGGCGGGCAACGACTCGTAGGTGACCTCGACCAACGCCGCGGCGTCGTGCGCGATGGCTTCCGACTCGGCGACGACCATCGCTATCGGGTCGCCCACCAACCGCACCTTGGTGGTGGCCAGCGGGTGGAACGGTGCGACCTTCACGTTCGGGGGAACCATGACGACGATGGGCCCGGTCATCACCTTCGCGAGATCCTCGGCAGTGAGCACCGCGACCACACCCGGCAGGGCGCGCGCCGCGCTGGTATCGATGGCCACGAGTCGCGCGTGCGCTTGCGTGCTGCGCACGAACGCAATGTGACGCATGCCGACGCGCGAGATACCCGCGGCGAAGCGACCTTGCCCGCGCAGCAAGCGTTGGTCTTCGACGCGTTCGATCGACTGGCCTGTGAAACGACCGGCCACGGGACTAGGCCTTCTCGAACGCGACGACGGCGTCGCCGTTGCGGATGGTGAGGAAGTCCATGCCTTCAGTGCCGGCGCGCAAGCCGTACTCGTTGTTCGGTGGCACGACCGCCGAGTCGTTCGGCCCGAGCACCTCGCCCGAAGGCTCGACCGTGCACGAGCCACGCAGGATGTAGAGCACCTCGCCCTTGTCGTGGGTGTGCGGCGCGATGTGGAAGTCGGCGGGCAGCGTGGAGTACTGCACGTACAACCCTTCTTCGCCGCGCGACATGAACTTGCGCAGCGCTCCGGCCTCGCTTGCTGCCTTCGCGACATCGGCCGACACGCGTCCAAACTTCGCTTCGTCGACCCATTCGATGCGCTCGAACGGGCGGACCACGCCGAGCTGTGCTGCCGGAACCGGACCGTCACTCATTCGCCGAACCCCCTGTAGGACGGGGGGAGACTAGCCCGGCGTGCCGACCCGTTCAAACGATCGTTTCAGCCCGGTCGTCGCGCTGCGTTCATCAGGATCGGAACGCGGCCAGCAGTCGGTCGGCCGCCAGCGTGGGCGTGAGCTTGCCGGCGCGCACCTCGTGCTCGAGATCGGCGCGCATGGCGCGCACCTTGGCGTTGTGGTGCAGCTCCGTGGCGAGGCGCTCGTCGACGGTGGACCACATCCAATCGACCTGCTGGCGACTGCGGCGCTCGGCCCACTCCCCCGATTCGGTGAGCTTGCTGCGGTGCAGATCGATCTGGGCCCACAAGGTGTCGAGGCCGACGTTGTGCATGCCGCTGCACGTGAGCACAGGCGGGTTCCAGTTGGGCGATGCGGGCTGCATCATGCGCATCGCGACCTGGTAGTCGGCCGCGGCGATACGCGCCCGCTTCTCGTTGTCGCCGTCGGCCTTGTTCACCGCGATCATGTCGGCGAGCTCGAGTACGCCCTTTTTGATGCCCTGCAGGTCGTCGCCGGCCCCCGAGATCATGAGCACGAGGAAGAAGTCGACCATGTTCGCGACAAGCGTCTCGCTCTGGCCCACACCGACCGTCTCGACGAGCACCACGTCGTAACCGGCCGCCTCGACCACCACGATCGACTCGCGGGTGGACCGCGTGACGCCACCCAGCGTGCCACTCGTGGGTGATGGCCGGATGAACGCCGCCGCGTCGACCGCAAGTCGCTGCATGCGCGTTTTGTCGCCGAGGATCGACCCGCCGGTGCGGGACGACGTGGGGTCGACTGCGAGCACGGCGACGCGATGGCCGGCGGCGGTGAGGTTGGTGCCGAGCATGTCGATGAACGTCGACTTCCCGGCGCCCGGTACCCCCGTGATACCCACACGTTGGGTGGCGCCCACGTGGGGCAGCAGACGCACCAGCAGCTCCTGAGCCAGGCCTTGGTGCTCGGGCTTGGTCGACTCGACCAAGGTGATCGCGCGTCCGAGCGTGGTGCGATCACCCGCGAGAACGCCGTCCACGTAGCGGTCGATGTCGATGGCGCGGCTCATCGGCCGTGAGGCTACCCGGCCAGGTAGCACCGCGATGCGAACGGGCACGCTGGCCGGCGGCGCGACTGAGCGTGAAGTCCTGCATCGCGGCGCCGCTCGGGTCAGCAACGACGATTACGAGCACGCTGCCCCGCAAGGTCGCCACGACGGCACCTGCAGAACGGCAGGGCTACCGGTCGGCAGGGCTACCAGTCGGCGCGCACGCCCGCACGAACCAAGGTGCCGGTGACGAACTTCGACGACTCGCCGCACAGGTACAGCAAGTGGTGCGCGTGCTCGTCGACGGCGGCCAGTTCCTCGAGCCGCGACAGCGAACGAAGTTGTTCGACGAGGGAGTCGTAGGACGGTGGGCTGGATGCGTAGTCGGCATCGACCTCGAACGCGTTGACGCGGACCCCGCGGCGACTCGCCTCGACGGCGAAGGATTGGGTCAGGTTGGCGACCGCGGCGCGGGCTGCTGCGGCGACACCGAGCACCGGGCTGATCGCGTTTCGCGACACCGCCGACACATTGATGATGCTCCCGGCCGCCCGGGGAGCCATCGCGGCGAGCGCGGCCTGACAGCCGAACAAGGCGCCTTTGACCTGTGTCGCTATCGCGTCGTCGATCTCCGACTCGGTCACCTCGGCGAGCGACCCGATGCTGGCGACGCCGGCGACGTTGCACATGATGTCCAGTCGCCCGAAGCGCTCCACGGCGTCGAGGACGAACCGGTCGAGTTCGTTGCGATGACGGGAACCGACCCGGATCGACGAAACCGACGCGCCTGCCGCGACGAGCTCGTTGGTGATGGCCGACAACCCATCGGCGTCATCGTCGCCGAGCACGACGTGTGCTCCGGCGGCGGCGAGAGTCCGCGCCACACACGCGCCGACCAAGGACGCCGCGCCGGCAACGCATGCGACGCGCCCGGCTAAGAGGATCTCGGCCGGCACCGCCATAAAGGCCTCCGGAACGATCGCCGGCTCGTCGCCCAGAACCCGTAGCAACTCGTGCGCGATCGATTGACCCTTGATCCGCTCCGTCTCGACGAAGTTCTGGATCGAGTCGAGCTCGACACGCCGGTTCGCCACCTCGTCTTCGATCCGTATCAGCTCGGATTGCACGCGGCCGGCGACGACCAGAGTTCGGCGGTCGGTGTCGCGGGTCATCTCGGATGCACGCTGACGCGCGTCCTCGAGGATCGCTTCGGCCCGAGCGCGCGCGTCGGCGAGGGTCAACTCGACGGTCTTGCGGGCCGCTTGCAGAAGAATCTGGACCCCTTCGACCTCGGCTTCGGCGTCGAAGACCGCGACCCGAGGAACAGCGATCTCCTCCGCAGCCTCCGCGAACCATTCGGCGTCGAGCCCCTCGTCGGGCATTGGGTTGCCATGCACCTCTGACAACGATGGTGCGCTCGACGGCTGCGATGCTTCCGAGGGGTACTGGGTCAGCGACTCTTGGAGCCGCTCGTTCGTCATCTGATCGATCTCGAGGTTCTGTGCCTCGAAGGCGCGCGCGACGGTGACCAGGAACCCGTCGACCTCCGCTTGGTCGTAACCCTTGCGCTTCGTGGTGAACGTCTTGGTGACAATGCCCCGCGCGGTCATCCGATCCAACGGGCTGTTCATCATTCCTCGGGCCCTCCTACGCGAGCGAGCATCGCAATACCCGCAGGGCATCGTGAGTTTGCCGGAGTCCGGTGGCCGAGCGAGAGGCCGGAATATACCGAGAAGCACTCGCCGAAGCTGAAACGCTGTCGAACGGGGCGGATATTTTCCTGGTGTTCAACTTGGTCGGGACCGGACGCATGCGCCCGTCCTCCGCACTCGCCCGTTCAGGAGTAGCCGAGTTGCGCGTTGAGCTTTTCGAGGAGATCGCCGGCCGCGTCGGCGATGACCGTGCCCGGCGGGAAGATCGCCGCGGCGCCCGCTTCGTATAACGCGTCGAAGTCCTGCGGCGGGATGACGCCACCGACGACGATCATGATGTCGCTGCGACCCAGTTCGGCCAGCTCGCGCTTGAGCTCGGGCACCAGCGAGAGATGCCCGGCGGCCAGCGACGACGCACCCACGATGTGCACGTCGGCCTCTACGGCCTGGCGGGCCACTTCGCCCGGCGTCTGGAACAGCGGGCCGACGTCGACATCGAAGCCGAGGTCGGCGAACGCAGTGGCGATGACCTTCTGCCCGCGGTCATGGCCATCCTGGCCCATCTTCGCGACGAGGATGCGCGGGCGGCGGCCGTCGTTCACCGCGAACGCCTCGACGAGCTCACGCACGTGCTCGACGTTGCCGCTCTGGCCGACCTCTTGGCGATACACACCCGAGATCGTACGTATCTCGGCGACGTGGCGACCGAACACCTTCTCGAGGGCGTCGCTGATCTCGCCGACCGTGGCCCGGGCGCGAGCCGCGTCGATGGCCAGCTTCATGAGGTTGTGGTCGAGGTCGTTCGGCCGGCTGCCGTTGAGCGCCGCGTCGGCCGCTCCGGTGAGCGCGGCCAGTGCCGCACGTGTGGCCTGCTCGTCGCGGTCGGCCCGGAGGCGGCGCAGCTTCTCGAGTTGCTGCGTTCGCACCGACGTGTTGTCGACCTTCAGCACCTCGATCCTCTCGTTCTCGTCGAGGCGGAACTTGTTGATACCGATGACGGGCTGGCGTCCGCTGTCGATGCGCGCCTGCGTGCGCGCCGCTGCTTCTTCGATGCGCAACTTGGGGATGCCCGCGTTGATGGCGGCGGTCATGCCCCCCGCAGCCTCGACCTCTTGGATGTGCGCCCACGCCTTAGCCGCAAGCTCGTAGGTGAGGCGCTCCACGTAGTAGCTGCCACCCCACGGGTCGATGACGCGACACGTGCCCGTTTCCTGTTGCAGGAAAAGCTGCGTGTTGCGGGCGATGCGTGCACTGAAGTCGGTGGGCAGCGCGAGTGCTTCGTCGAGCGCATTGGTGTGCAGCGACTGCGTGTGGCCTTGCGTCGCAGCCATCGCCTCGACACAGGTGCGCACCACGTTGTTGAACACGTCCTGCGCGGTGAGCGACCAACCAGAGGTCTGCGAGTGGGTGCGCAGCGACAGCGACTTGTCGCTCTTCGGATCGAACTGCTTGACGAGCTTGGCCCACAGCAGGCGCGCCGCGCGGAGCTTGGCCACCTCCATGTAGAAGTTCATGCCGATGGCCCAGAAAAAGCTGAGCCGCGGCGCGAACGCGTCGATGTCGAGCCCCGCTTCGATGCCGGCTCGGATGTACTCGACGCCATCGGCGAGCGTGTACGCGAGCTCAAGGTCGGCGGTCGCGCCGGCTTCTTGCATGTGGTAGCCCGAGATCGAGATGGAGTTGTACTTCGGCATCTTCTTCGACGTGTACGAGAAGATGTCGGAGATGATGCGCATCGACGGCGTCGGGGGGTAGATGTAGGTGTTGCGAACCATGAACTCTTTGAGGATGTCGTTCTGGATCGTGCCCGCGAGCTTCTCGGGGGGCACTCCCTGCTCCTCAGCCGCGACCACGTACAACGCGAGCACCGGCAGCACGCCACCGTTCATGGTCATCGACACGCTCATCTGATCGAGCGGAATGCCGTCGAACAGCTGACGCATGTCGAGAATGGAGTCGATGGCGACGCCGGCCATGCCGACGTCGCCGCTGACGCGTGGGTGATCGCTGTCGTAACCACGGTGCGTTGCGAGATCGAACGCGACCGACAGACCCTTTTGCCCGGCGGCGAGGTTGCGACGGTAGAAGGCGTTCGACTCGTCAGCGGTGGAGAACCCTGCGTACTGACGGATGGTCCAGGGCTGGTTGACATACATGGTGGGGTATGGCCCACGCAGGTACGGCGCGATGCCGGGCATGGTCTGCAGGAAGTCGAGGTCGGCCACGTCGGCCGCGGTGTACAGCGGCTTGACGCCGATGCCTTCAGGCGTCTCCCACAGCAGCGCCTCGGGGCCCTTGCCGATGGAGGCTTCGACCGCGTCGGCCCACGCGGGCAGGTCGGTTGCGGAGGTCGGCGGGCCGAGCTCGATGTCGGTGAAGTCGGGGATCGTCGTCATGTTCATGGCCTCACTTGACATCGAGGGCGCGGGCGCCCGACCCAGAGACATCGAGGGCGCGTGCGCCCGACCCAGGGACATCGAGGGTGTCGAGCGCACGGGTGAGCGTGGCGAGGGCATCGCAGCCCGCGTAGATGTGCTCGTCGACCCCAGGCGCTTCGTGGCGACCGGCGAGGTAGACGCGCCGCGCTCCGGCTTGGTGCAACGCGCTGGCCGTGGCGTCGGCTCGTTCGGCATACACCGCATCCGACGAGCAGATGCAGGCCAGCTGCGCGCCGCTCGCCGCAAAAGCCGCCTCCACTGCGACCGGCGACTCGAAACCGTCGTTGCCGAGCACCGCGATGCCGGCGACCTCGAAGAAGTTCTTCGCGAACATCGCTCGTGCGGCGTGCACGGCGATGGGCCCGAGGTTCGCGAAGAATACCGAGGGTCGCGTCGGGGCGGTATCGGCGCGATCGCGCAATGCCTCGAACGCTTCGGCGTAGCGGTGCGGGATCAGCGCGAGGTCGCCGGTTCGGTCGATGGCTTCGTGCGGCGGGCGGGTCACCGGTGTCTCGGTGCTGTCAGGGAACTCGCTCACGCCGGTGATGGTGTCCTTGCGGCGGGCGATGTTCTTCAGGCGTTGCGTCCAGGTGGTGTTGATGCGCCGTTCGACGATGCCGCTCGCGATCGCGTCGCGGATGCCACCGGCGCGTTCGATGTCCTGGAACCAGGCCCAGGCCTGCAAGGCCAGTGAGTCGGTGAGCGACTCGACGTACCAGGAGCCGCCTGCGGCGTCGGTGACCCGACCGAGGTTCGCTTCGTCGAGCAACAGCGATTGGGTGTTGCGGGCGATGCGACGAGCGAACGAGTCGGACTCGCCGATGGCGGCGTCGAACGGCTGCACGGTGATGGCATCGGCGCCGCCGGTCCCAGCGGCGAAACAGGCGATGGTGGTGCGCAGCAGGTTCACCCACGGGTCGCGCCGGGTCATCATCGCGGAGGACGTGACCGCGTGTTGGCGCTGCGGCTGCGCGGCCCCGCTCAGCTCGGTGACCCGGGCCCACAAGCGCCGTGCGGCGCGGAGCTTGGCGATGCCCGCGAACTGGTCGGCGTTGACCGCGTAGCGGAACTCGATCTGCGCGGCCGCTGCCGGGAGGTCGAGCCCGGCGTCGACCAGCGCCCGCAGGTAGTGCAGTGCGATCGCGAGCGCGCAGCCCAGTTCTTCGGCATCGGATGCTCCGGCGTCGTGCCAGATCGTTCCGTCGACCGCGAACGTGCGCAGCCCGCTCTGTTGCGCGACCGCGGCGATCGCAAGCGCCACCGCGTCGGCGAGGTCGCCGCCGTGGCCGACCGGATCGGCGCCGAGCGTGCCGATCAACGCGCTGGGTGGCACGTCGTTCGCCTTGGCCACGCCGTGCAACGCGGCGGCCGCCGCGTCGAATGCCGGGCCGGCGTCGAGCACGATTCCGGCGAGGTCGAGGTACACCCCGTCGAGCACTTCGGCGAGCACCTGGTCAAGTGGCCCGGCTGCGCCACGAAGGCCGAGCAGGATGCTCGTGGCGCCCTTCTCGAGCTCGGCCAGCACCCGTGAATTGGCTTCGCCGGCGTCGGCCCCGACGTCGACCCGTTGGCGGATATCCCACCCGCTCGACACGGGTGACGAACCGCGCACGAAGGGCGCCGCACCAGGCAGACCGACCGGGTCGGATGCCTTAGACACGTCGGCCTCGGTGTAGAGCGGCTGCACGTCGACGCCGTCGTAGAGCCGCGACACGAGCACCTTGTCGAACGACTTGCCCTTGAGGACCCCTTCGGCGAGGGCGAGCCATTGGTCGCGGGTCGGGGTGGGGAACTCGCCACCGAGCACGAGGACTTCATCAGAGCTGCCGGACATGCCTCGGAGCGTAGGAGATGAGCGCTTCGACAGCATCGTTGCGGCCCAGGACCGACCTCACGTCGTGGTGTGGCGTACCCCGCTCCCCCAGCCGGGCGGCATCAGTGCAGAGCAATCGCAAAACCGGAGATTGGCTCGCAGTGGAACAAACCCCGACTTCTCCGACCCTCGCTGCGGTGCCCGTTCCCACTGGTCACCCACAGCGCTGGTTGATCCTCGGCATCTTGTGCGTCTGCCTCGTGCTCGTCGTGGCATCGGTGAGCTCGCTCAACATCGCGATCCCGAAGATCCAAAAGACGCTCGGCGCGACGCAGACCCAGATCCAGTGGATCGTCGACGCCTACGCCCTCGTGTTCGCCGGGTTGTTGTTGCCGGCCCGCGCAATCGGCGATCGCATTGATCGTGCCGAACTCCAGCAACCCTGACGGTCACCCGCTCGACCCGCGCTACTGCCGTACCAAGCGCTTCCGCATCGGCGCGTCGGTCATCACCATCGCGTTTTTCGGGATGTTCGGCATGTTCTTCGTGGTGTCGCAGTACTTCCAGTTCGTCAAGGGTTACAGCCCCATGAAGACAGACCTGGCCACGTTGCCGTCCGCTGTGACGATGATCATCGTCGCCCCGCGCGCGGTGCTCGTCCAGCAACGAATCACGGTGCGGCGCACCATCGCGCTTGGCCTCGCGTCAATCGCGCTCGGCATGGCCACGTTCGCCTTCTTTCTTCGCGACGACTCCAGCTATCTGGTCCCACTCATCGGGATCGTGTTCGTGACTGCCGGTGTGGGGTGTGCGATGCCGTCGTCGACCACATCGATCATGACGAGCCTGCCGATGAACAAGGCCGGTGTCGGATCAGCCGTGAACGACACCACCCGCGAGGTCGGCGGCGCGCTCGGCATCGCCGTGGCGGCTCCGTGCTCGCGTCCGTTTTCCGCTCGAACTTCCAAGCTGCCGATGTATTGACCGAACCGGCGCGCAGCATGGCCCGGGACAACATCGGCGCGGCCACCGCTATCGGCCGCAAGCAGTTCGCAACCGACCCCGCGGCGTTGCAGTCGTTCCTGCACGACGCGGAGCACGCGTTCACCAGGGGCCTCAACCTGGGCCTCGGCATCTCGGCCGCGCTCGCATTGATCATGGCGTTCGTGGTGCTGCGCGTGTACCCCCGCGACACCAAACTCGGCCGTCAAGCCGAGATGCCCGCCGGTCGCTGAGACCCGCTGATGCCTACTCGCGATGAGGTGTCTCGCTCGTCGACGCGTTGCCCGACGCTCCGGCGAAATCTTGCTGCCGCCATGCTTCGTACACCACCACCGCAACCGCGTTCGCGAGGTTGAGGCTGCGGTTGCCCGGCCGCATCGGCAACGTCAACCGGTGCTCGGGGTCGAACGCCGCAAGCGTCGCCGCGTCGAGCCCCGCGCTCTCGGCGCCGAACACCAACACGTCACCGGTGCCATATCGCACGGTGTCGTAGCGCCGCGTGCCGTGCGATGTGAACGCGAAACGCGGCGACGGCAGCAGCGCTGTCACATGCGACCACGATTCGTGCACCTGCACTTCGGCCAGCTCGTGGTAGTCGAGCCCGGCGCGCCGCAACGAGCGCTCGTCGAGCGTGAACCCCAACGGCTCGATGAGGTGCAGCACGGCGCCCGTGTTCGCGCACAGGCGGATGATGTTGCCGGTGTTCGGCGCGATCTCGGGAGCGACGAGCACGACGTGCAACTTCAACCGCCCACGATCTCGCGGAGCTGAGCAATCGTGGCCACCGGGTCGGCACCGACCGGTGCGACGTTGAGGTTCGTGACCCCCGCCGAGCGGTACGCGTCGACCCGGTCGCGCACGTAGGCGGCGTCGCCGCACAACGTGGCCTTCTCGACCAGTTCGTCGGGCACCGCAGCTGCGGCTTCAACTTTCTTGCCCTCGAGGTACAGGTCTTGGATGAGCTCGGCCTCGGCTTCCCATCCGTAAGCCCGGCAGACGTCGTTGTAAAAGTTCTTGCCCCGTGCGCCCATGCCACCGATGTAGAGCGCCAGCATCGGCCGGGCCCGATCGCGCAACGGCACGACGTCGGCCATCGGGCCGATCGCCAGCATCCCGCCGCCGGTTATCTCGAGCGGGGCGAGATCGGGCGAGCGCTTCGCCAACCCCTTCGCGAGTGCGGTTCCCCACACGCGCTCGGCGCGCTCGGGCACGTACAGGAACGGCAGCCAGCCGTCGGCCGACGCGGCGCAGATCTCGACGCTCTTCGGGCCGAGCGACGCAATGTGGATGGGGATCTGCGCTCGCTGCGGCGTGTTGATCATCTTCAGGGGCTTGCCGAGCCCGGTACCTTGGTCGTCGGGCAGGGGCAGGTGGAACACCGAGCCGTCGTAGACGAGGCGCTCGCGGGCCCAGGCCATGCGGCAGATGTCGATGGTCTCGCGTAGCCGGGCGATCGGCTGGGTGTAGGCCATACCGTGCCAGCCCTCGATCACCTGGGGCCCCGACGCGCCCAGCCCCAGGACGAACCGGCCCCCGGTTAACCGGTCGAGGCCCGCTGCGGTCTGCGCGATGAGCGCTGGCGTGCGACTGAACACGTTGATGATGCCGGTGCCGAGCGTGACCCGGGACGTCTTCGCCGCGAGATAGCCGAGCATGCTGATGGCGTCGAAGCCGTAGGCCTCGGCCACCCAGATCGCGTCGACGCCCGCCTGCTCGAGCGCCACGGCCCGCGCCGCCGATGCCTGGAAGTCACCGGCGTAGTCGAGGTTGGTGCTGATCTGCATGTCCGCATGTTGGCACCTCGCCCACCTGGTCGGCGCCCCCGCCTCGTTCGCGTTTCGAGGTCGAGTGTCAAGTTGTGCACCCCTGAGGTGCCTAGCGCGACACTCGAGCCGAGCAGCGCGAGGAGAGCGCCGCCCTGACCTCGTCGACGATGCGACCCGGCTGGGTTCGGGCTACCGGCCACGTGTAGCGCAGCGGCAGCCACCCGAGAAGGACCAAGGCGTTCTGCCGCTCTCGATCGCGGCGGAACTGGGCCCGGTTGCTGTGATAGCCAAACCCGTCGGCTTCGACGAAGACGCGTTCCGCCGGCCAGGCGAGGTCGAGCCGAACACGGCGACCGTCGAGGTCCAGCGCGAACTGACGCGTTGGTGGTCGCAACTTTCCCGACCGCACGGCGCGCATCACGATCAACTCCAACCGGCTCTCAACCATGCGCAGGTCGTCGTAGCGGAGCAGCACGCGCCGAAGCGCTCCGGCACCCCGGCGACCGGTGCACGTGTCGGCCTCGATGTATCGCATCAGCTTGGGCAACGATGTTCGGCCCATGATGACCGCCTGGCAGACCGCGCCCTCGAGGGTTTCCTCGTCGACGACCCCCGCGAGATCGAGCAGCGTGCGGGTGGCCGATGTGCAGGCGATGCCGTCGATCGTGGTGCAGTCGCCCGCGGGCAGATGTTTCGTTCGGTGAACTGTGGCGTCGATGCCGGCCGGCAGTCGGCCCTCGAGCACCACGATGTCGGGCCGCGCCGGATCGTGGGGAATGAATCCCGAGATCGCGGCAGCACTGCGGTGCGACGCCCGCCCGCCAGCCGCGATGACCGCGGCATGGAGCGGCCTCCGTGGATCGCGGGCCGCCGGAGCGACGTCGTAGACGCATGGTGCAGCCCGACGCCACCGCCCGGAGGTGCTGCGCGTCGAGATCTGGCGGCGAGTGAAGCCGAGGTCGAGGAGTTGGGTACGAGAGGCAAGCCCATGCTGCCGGGCTGCGAGGCGCTGGAGCTTGAACTCTCTGGCCATGCGTCCAGCTTGCTGGGCCCCTGTGACAGTGCCGGCGGGTCCGGGCCCGACACCCGCCGAGCGCGGACTCAGGCACCTCTGCGGTGCACAACTCGACGCTCGAGCCCGCCAAGGCCCGTTCGAGGTCGCGGAGCAAGGACGGGTCAGGCCGTGGGCGCTAGGGTGCCCGAGGGAGAACACGTTCTCGTGGAGGGGACCATGCAGCACACACGCCACGTCGACTTTCCGGTGTTCGATTCCGACATGCACTACTACGAGGACGAGGATGCGTTCATCCGCTTCGTCCCGAAGAACATGCAGAAGCGCTGCATGCAGTGGGCGCACATCAACGGCAAGAAGCGCCTCTTGGTTGCCGGCACGGTGAACCGGTTCATCCCGAACCCCACCTGGGACCCAATCGCCCGGCCGGGCAGCCTCGACGACTACTTCCGGGGCAAGAACACCGGCGGCGTCGACGTGAAGACGATGTTCGGTGAGCTCGACCCGCTCTCGGAGCACCCCGAATACCAGGACCGCGACGCGCGCCTGGCAGTTATGGACGCGCAGGGCGTCGAGGCCGCGTTCTTCTTCCCCACGCTCGCGGTGGGGATGCAACGGTCGCTGGCCCACGACCTCGACGCGCTCACGACCGCGTTCGCGGCGTTCAACCGATGGATGCTCGAGGACTGGGGTTTCGACTACCAGAACCGCATCTTCGCCGCGCCGGTGCTGTCACTCGCCGATGTCGACAAGGCGGTCGAACAGGTCGAGTTCGCGATCGACAACGGCGCTCGCATGGTGTGCATGGTGCCAGGGCCGGTTCCCACTGCCGACGGCAATTTGTCGCCGGCGTGGCCCACCTTCGACCCGGTGTGGGCGCGCATCGCCGAGGCCGGCCTCACGGTGGGCATCCACGGCGGCGACGGTGGCATGCAGGCCTACGTCGCGAATTGGGAACCAGCCGGCGCGATGCAGGCCTTCCGAGCCACGCCGTTCGGCATGACCGCTACCCACGAACGCCAGATCGGCGACACTATGGCCGCGTTCATCTGCCACGGCCTGTACGACCGGTTCCCGTCGCTGCGCGTGGCCACAATCGAGAACGGCGGCATGTGGGTGCCCCACGTGTTGCGCGAGCTCCAGATCACCTTCGGCAAGATGCCCCAGGAGTTCGCCCGCAACCCGGTCGAGTCGTTCTGCGAGCACGTGTGGGTGTCGCCGTTCTTCGAGGACGACCTGCCGTTGCTGAAGGACCTCATCGGCGCCGATCACCTGTTGTTCGGCAGCGATTGGCCCCACGCCGAGGGCCTCGCCGACCCCACCGCCTTCGTGCATGACATCCCGGGCTTCTCACCCGAGGAACGCCAGAAGGTCATGCACGACAACGCGTGGCAGATCGCCACTCGTCAACCCGCCTGAACTGCGAAAGAGACGTCACGCCATGGGCATGCCCACTGAGATCGGCATCATCGACACGATGATCGGCTTCCCCACCGACTTCGAGCACTACGACTTCATCCGCAAGCAGACCAAGGACACCCAGAGCAAGGAAGGGTTCGACTTCCCGGTCGAGTACATCTTCAAGGGTGTGCCGAAGGAGCTGTACGGCTCCGACGATCCTCTGGGTGTCACGCTGCGCGAGATGGACAAGCACCACGTCGAGATCGGCATGATCAACTGCACCGACGAGCTCGGGCAGCAGGCGTTGAAGAACCATCCCGATCGCTTCGTGCCGTCGTTGGGCATCGACCCGAACAACGGCATGGAAGACATACGCAAGATAGTGAAGAACTACGAGCTGTGGGGTCTGCGTTCGGTGAGCGCGTTCCCGTCGGGTTGCTTCCCCCAGGTCGCCATCAACGACAAGAAGTTTTACCCGTTCTACGCAAAGTGCTGTGAGCTCGACATCCCGATCTTCGTGTGCGCTGGCGTGCCGGGCCCGCGCATCCGCATGATGGCGCAACACGTCGAGCACATCGACGAAGTGATGTACGACTTCCCCGAGCTCACATTCGTCACGCGTCACGGTTGCGAACCGTGGGATGCGCTCGCGGTGAAGCTGATGTTGAAGTGGCCGGGACTGCACTACTCGACGAGCGCGTTCGCCCCGAAGCATTACCCGAAGTCGATCATCGACTTCGCGAACACCCGTGGCGCCGACAAGATCATCTACGCCGGCTACTTCCCCATGGGGCTGTCGCTCGACCGGATCTTCTCCGACATGCCGAAGGTCGGGTTCAAGGACGAGGTCTGGCCGAAGTTCCTCCGCGAGAACGCGAAACGCGTCCTCAAGATCAAGTAACACCCTCGTCAGCCACAGGCCCTCGTCAGCCACAGGCCTTCGGCGACCAGCGGCACCGGACCCAGCGGCAAGCTCAGCACGATGCTCACTGTGCACAACTACGCGGTCATCCCACAGGTCGCGGCGCCCACCACGCCCATGGTCAATGACACGCCAACCGTCGCCGCGCCCGATGTGGTGGCCGGCGGCGGGTTGTTGATTTTCGCCACCTCACGCCGCGCACGCCGTCGTGGTCGAAGCAGCGGTAGGCCCGGCCGAACTAGGTTGCGGCTCATGCCAAGCACCGAGTTCCTCGCCTTTCAAGAGCGCATGGCCGCCAATCCCGTGCCGCCGCCGCCGGCGTCGTTGCAGGAGTTGCGCGACCGCATCGATGCGGCCATGAGCCAGATCCCGCTCGCCCCCGGCACCCGGGCCGATCTCGTCGATGCCGGCGGTGTGTCGGCCATTCTCTGCACCCGCGACGACGGCGAGGACGACCCGTGGTTCGTGTACTTCCACGGCGGCGGTTTCCGGTTGGCCAGTGCACTCGCCTACCGCGCCTTCGGCACGCACCTCGCCGCCGCATGCGGCGCGCAGGTGCTCCTCGTCGATTACTCGCTCGCCCCTGAGCACCCGTTCCCGGCGGCCATCAACGACGCACTCACCGCATACCAGTGGGTGCTCGAGCGTGCGGTGCCTGCGTCGCGCATCGTGATCGGCGGCGACTCCGCGGGTGGTGGGGTCACTGCCGCGATGTTGCTGGCCTGTCGCGATCGCAAGCTGCCGCTGCCGGCCGGCGGCGTGTGCCTGTCACCGTGGGTCGACCTCGTCAACAATGCCGAGAGCTACGCGAAGAACACCAGCACCGACAAGCTCTTCTCGCTCACGTCGGCCACCGACGCCAGCGCGTTGTACCTCGGCGACCACGACCGGCGCGACCCACTCGCGTCGCCCGTTTACGGCAACTGGGGCGGCATGCCGCCGTTGCTCATCCACGTGGGCTCGGGCGAGGTTCTGCTCGACGACGCGGCAGCGCTCGCGCATCGCGCTCGTGCCGCCGGGGTGCGCGTGACGCACGAGGTCTACCGAGAAATGCCCCACGTGTGGCAGACCAACTACCCCGCGTTCCCCGAAGCGATCGACTCCGTCGACAAGATCGCCGCGTTCATCGCCGACGTCACGAGCTGACGCGCGCCGAACGCACCGACAAATCGGTCACCTCGAAGCCCGGATGGTCGAGGACGAAGCCGACGATGGCCACGAGATCTTCGGGCTGCAACAGCGGGTCGGGCTCATACGGCGCGCCTCGCGCCACGCAGATGGCCTCTTGCATCGGGGTCGCGACCTGCGTCGGATAGAGCGAGCACACGCGCACGCCGTGCCCGTCGAGCTCGGCCCGCAACGAGTCGGCCCACGCGCGTGCGGCGTGCTTGCTGCCGGCGTACGCGTGAAAGCCCGGCGCGTCGCGCAACCCGGCGACGGAGTTCACCACCATCACCAACCCGCGGCGCGCCACGACCAACGAACGCAGACCTGCCGTGAGCTGCGCCGGCGCGGTCGCGTTCACGGCGTGGTGCGCGGCGATCTCGCCCGCCGTCGGCGACGGCCCGGCATCGGCCACCGCCACGCCCGCCGCGTGCACGAGCACATCGAGCCCATCGGTTTCGGCGCACACCGCGTCGACTACGGCCGCCACGTCGCCATCGACCGTGAGGTCGGCACGCACGACGCTGGCTCGACCACCGGCGGCATCAACTTCGCGCGCTGTGGCCTCGAGCCGGGCCACATCACGGCCCACCAACCACACGCGCATGCCCCGCGCTCCGAGCATCGCCGCGAGTGCACGGCCTATGCCGCTCGACGCGCCCGTCACCAAGGCACACCCGGCTGACGGATGGGCGACGGGGCAACTGTCGATGCGGTCGGTGTCCACTCTTGCCGAGCGTACCGTTGCGCCGACACGCCACGGACACCGTCCGGTGGTGAGCTGGTCGTGCAAGAATTCCTGACATGTCGCAGATCGAACCGCTCATCAAGACGTTCATCGAAGCTTTCCGTATCGCCGTGCCCGAAGCCGACATCGAGGATCTGCACCTGCGGCTCCGCGGCGCACGCTGGCCCGACCAGCTGCCCGACACCGGCTGGGACTACGGCGCCGACTACGACTATCTGAAGCCGCTGGCGCAGTACTGGGCCGGCACCTACGACTGGCGCGTGCACGAGGCAAAGCTCAACCGTTTCCCGGGTTTTCTCACCGAGATCGACGGTCAGCGCATCCACTTCCTACACGCGCGCTCCCCGCACCAGGACGCGCTGCCGTTGATCCTCACCCATGGTTGGCCGGGTTCCATCGCCGAGTTCCTGCAATGCATCGACCCGTTGGTCGACCCGGTCTCGCACGGCGGCGACGCGGCCGACGCGTTCCATGTGATCGTGCCGTCGCTGCCCGGCTACGGCTGGAGCGGCCCCACCACCGAGCCCGGTTGGAACGTTCGCCGCACCGCGGCGGCCTGGGCGGAGCTGATGGCCCGCCTCGGGTACGACCGCTACGGCGCGCAAGGTGGCGACTGGGGTTCGTTCGTCACCCGCCACCTCGCGGATCTCGACTCCGCCCACATCTGCGGCGTGCACGTGAACATGATGACGTCGACGCCGCCGGGGAACGACGACGATCTCGCCGACCTGACGCCCCGCGAGATCGCGCAGCTGTCGCGCACGCAGGACTACTTGAAGAACGGCAATGGCTACGTGGCCATCCAGGCGACCCGACCGCAGACCTTGGCCTACGGACTGAACGACTCGCCCATCGGGTTGCTGTCGTGGATCATCGAGAAGTTTTGGGCCTGGAGCGATCACGACGGCCACCCCGAGGACGCGATTTCGCGCGACGAGCTCCTCACGAACCTCAGCATCTACTGGTTCACCCAGACCGCAGGAAGCTCGGCCCGCATGTACTACGAGTCGATCACGTCGGGCGCGGTGTCTCCCCCCGACGTGACCAAGGTGCCACTCGGTATCGGCTGGTATCCCGACGAGATCATCATGGCTCGCAAGCGCTGGGTCGAGGCCGCGAACAACCTCATCTACTGGCACGAAGCTGATCGCGGCGGCCACTTCGCGGCGATGGAAGAACCCGCGGCATTCGTCGACGACGTGCGCGCCTTCTTCCGCCTCGTTCGCTGAGCCTCGTCCACTGAAAGCTCAGCCGGTGTAACGGCCGGTCTCTCGCAAGCGGATCAACGGGATCTGGCGCGTGGTGCGCTTCTCGTACTCGCCGTACCACGGCGAGTCGGCCACCACCTTTGGCCACAGTTCGAGGTATTCGTCGGGGTTCACCACCGATGCTTCGCACCACACGACCGAACCGCGATCGCGGATGA
>CAFBMH010000064.1_pt1 | contig 16021 bp, 15 predicted proteins | sample 7268361 | NCBI WGS metagenome assembly CAFBMH01 (sample SAMEA6814057, study PRJEB35770) | freshwater metagenome | biome: Freshwater; feature: Freshwater reservoir; material: water | place: Czech Republic | collected 2017-05-23 | depth 30m m
CGCGGCGGGAAGATCGTCGCGGTGCTCGGCATGAACCGGCCCCGCCACGTGATGCAATACCGCCAACTCATCGTCGACCGGGCCACCTGGCAGGAAGCGCTCGCGTTCGCGGCCGCGCAAGCGACCACATGACGCGGCCCCGCCTGCATAGCGCCAAGCTCAACTGACCGCACGCTCGCGCTCAGCCGATGGATTGCTCGCCCCGCTCGCGCACGCGGAATGCGAGGTGCACCCGCATGCGCTCGCGGTGCTGCGCGATGACGGTCTGGCCTTGTGGCAAAGGGTTGGCGTCGAGGAACGTCTCGATGCCCGGCACGAGTTGCGGCTCGGCGAGTGCGCTGATTCCTTCGAGAAAGCGGGCGACGAGGTTAGAGGGGACCACGCGCCGGACGGTGTCCCAACTCTCGGTGAGATAGGTCCACGCCATCGGGCCTTGGTGGCGGTTGCGCAACACGGAGCGGAGCACAAACGCCGCGTCCTGTGAACGGATGGTGCCATCGAGCGCATAACCGATCGTGCGGCGGATCTCGGCCTCGCCGGGGAACAGGGTCAGCGCGAACCGGAAACGTTCTGCGTCCTGCGGCGAGACGGCATTGCGCATGGACTCGACGTATTCGTCGTAGAGCGCGCCGTCGCCGGCGGAGGCGGCGATGTCGATGGCCGCCGCGGACAACGCAGGCCCGGTGTCCGTGGCTGTGCGGAGCGCGCGCGCCGCCGCGATCGAGTTGGGGTCGCGAGCAACCATGGCGTCGGCCTCGAGCAGCGCGGCGCGCAGTTCGGACGTTCGCTCGGGTTCATCCGCTGCAGGACGATCTCCGAGTTCGGCCCGCATCGGTGCGAGGAGCGCATGGATGCGGGCGTCGAGTGCGTGGCGGTTGCCGGGCTCGAGGGCCCGGGTGATGCCATCGAGGGCAGTGATGATGCGTTGCCACACCGACAGGTCGGTCTCGTCGCGGAAACCCTCGGCGAAGGCCAGGAATCGTTCGGCGGAGAACTCGCCGGCGAGCGTCATGGCCCACGTGTCGTCGACCAGTCCGTAGCGTTCGATAGCGTCGTCGGATCCCGGGCCGCCCGCCGCGAACTGGGCCAGTTGCTCACCGCTCAAACGCACCCGATAAAAGCCGGAGCCCGCCACGTTGGCTGACTCGACAGTGCTCACGTCGACGGGCAGCGCAACCGGGTCCGAGCCGAGCAGCACGCGATGCTCGACCCCCGCCGCGCGAAGACGCACCGGCACCGTCCATTGCTGGGCGGGTGTCTCCAGGTAGCTGAACCGTTGCTGGCGGAGCTGCACGATGCCGTCGCCCGAGGCTTCGACGCTGACCATAGGGTGACCACCCTGGAAGATCCACGTGTCCATCATCTGACGCACCGGCTGGCCGGTGGCCTCTTCGATGGAGTCCCACAGGTCGTGTGTCTCGGTGGACCCGTAGGAGTGCGCCATGAGGTATGCACGGATGCCGTCGCGAAACGCGCCTTCGCCGACGAACTGCTCGAGCATGCGGACGACCGCTGCGCCCTTTTCGTAGGTGAGTAGATCGAACATCCCCTCGGCATCAGCGGGGGAGTGCACGGGGTACTCGATCGGTCGGGTCGCCGCGAGCGAGTCGACGTCCATGGCCGCAGAACGCGAAAGTCCGAAGTCGTTCCAGCGGCGCCATGCGGGGCGGAACGCGTCGGTGCACTTCATCTCCATGAAGGTGGCGAAGGCCTCGTTGAGCCAGATGCCATTCCACCAGCGCATGGTGACGAGGTCGCCGAACCACATGTGGGCGAGCTCGTGATGGATCACGTCGGCCACCCGTTGCAGCTCGGGCTGGGGCACCGCGACCGGGTCGACGAGCAGGAGGGTCTCGCGGAACGTGACGCAGCCGAGGTTCTCCATAGCGCCGAAGGCGAAGTCGGGCACCGCCACAAGGTCGAGCTTCTCCGCCGGGTACGCGATGCCGTAGTACTCGCGGAAGTAGCGCAACGCGAACGCCGCCGACTCGAGCGCGAACGCGGTGAGGTGGGCGTTGCCCGGGGTGTGCACCACACGTAGCGGCACGCCGTCGACGTCGACCGGTTCGGTGGCCTCGAGCGGCCCGATGACGAAGGCCACGAGGTAGGTCGACATGGCCATGGTCGGTGCGAACCGCACTCGTCTTCGCCCGTCGGGCAATGGTGATTCGTCGACGATGGGACCGTTCGACACCGCGAGCAGGTCGCCCGCGACGTCGAGAGTGATCGCGAATGACGACTTGTACTCGGGCTCGTCCCAGCATGGGAACGCCCGCCGCGCATCGGTGGCCTCGAACTGTGTGGTGGCAATGGTGTGCGTCGTGCCGTCGGCGCCGGTGAACGAGCTGCGATAAAAGCCACGCAATTGCTCGATGAGCGCCCCAGAGAAGCTGATCTTCAGGCGGGCCGGACCCGCAGCGAAGGAACGTCCAGCATCGAAGCGGACCCGTTGTGCGTCGGCCTCGTCGACGGTGATCAGATCGATCGAGGACCCGTCAACCTCGAGGGTGGCCGACGTGATCGTGAGCTCAAGCGAGTTGCACCACAGCGACGGGGTCGGTTCGTCGATGTCGAGGTCGATGGCGACGAGCCCGGTGAAGGTACCGGCCTCGAGGTCGGGGGCGAGCGTCAGGTCGTAGTGCCTGGGGCGGGCGACGCGGGGTAGACGATGCGGGTCGGATTCGGTCACGTCGCAGGCTCCTTCTCGAGTGGGTGGACGCTACCGCCGGTGACCGCACGGAGCAGCGCCACGGACTCGGGGCCCGATTCGTAGGTGGGCCGATCTAGGGCGCTCGAAGAGTTTCCGAATCGTGCGCAGATTCGCAATCTTTTTGTCACCGATCGGCCTCGTTCTCGTGGTGAAATAGCGGCAGTACAACTGGATGAGTTCTACCCCGGGGAGGCCGACCAATGGTCACGTTCAAGATCCGAAACGGTGACACCGTCAAGTCGTCATCCGCTGACCCCGCGTACCTCTGGCCATCCGATGTCCTCGACGAGATCGACGACGACGCATTTGCCGAAGCAATCGCCGCCGGTCGCCTCCTTGACCCCGAGGCGTCCGTGACTGCCGCGGCCTGACAGTCGCGACCACCAAAGGCTCGTCCGCAGGCGTGACTAGCCTGCACCTATGAGCTACACCTGCTTCGATGTCGACGAGGCCGACCACGTCGCACACGTCCAGCTGCGCCGCCCCGACGAGCTGAACACGATGGTCCCCGCGTTCTGGCGCGAACTGCCCGAGATCGTGGCCGAGATCAGCGATCGTGGTTCGGCGCGGGCGCTCGTGCTGTCGTCCACCGGTCGCCACTTCAGCGCCGGAATGGATCTTGCCGTGTTCGGCGGCGGCTCCAACCTCGACGCCGTCACGAGCGGCCCGGGCCGGTCTCCGGATCCCGCCGCGCCGGCCGAGGCCGAGTTGGGCCGCACCCGCGCCAATCTGCGGCTCAACGTGCTGCACCTGCAAGAGGCGTTCACTGCGCTCGAGCGCGCTCGCATGCCGGTCCTCGCGGCCGTGCAGGGCGGATGCATCGGCGGTGCGGTCGACATGGTCTGCGCAGCCGACATGCGGTACGCCACCGCCGACGCGTTTTTCTGCATTCAAGAGATCAACATCGGCATGACGGCGGACGTGGGAACGTTGCAAAGGCTCCCCAAGCTCATTCCCGAGGGCATCGTTCGCGAGTACGCCTACACCGGGCGGCGCATGCCTGCTGCGCGCGCCCATGAGCTCGGCTTCGTCAACGCGGTCTTCGTCGATCACCATGCACTGCTCGCAGGGGTGCACGAGATCGCGGCGGAGATTGCCGCCAGATCGCCACTTGCGGTTTGGGGCTCGAAGGAGATGATCACCTATGCGCGCGACCACACCGTGGGCGACGGCCTCAACTACATGGCGACATGGCAGGCCGGCATGTTCCACTCGCAGGACATGATCGAGGAGTTCACCGCCAAGGCCGCAAAGCGGTCCACCGAACACCCCGACCTCTTGGCGGTCCGCCGCGGTCTCGAATGACGCGCGGTCGGTGACCGGTCGGTCCTCGTCGGTGTCTTAGTCCTCGTCGGCTTCGACCTCGGGCGGGCGGTACTGGTACTTGAGGTCGCCCAGCCGCACGAGCGTGGAACTGATCCAGCCGCCCATCGACGCAAAGTGTTTGTCGAGACTGGCGCCGTCGGCGAGTGCCTCTTCGTCGAACTCGTAGATGCCCTCGTACGAGACCTCGATCGCGTACTCGGGGTCGTCGAGTGTGGTCTCGAAGATCGTCTCGACGGTTGGGCCCGAGCGGGTGAGGCACTCGTTGCCGATCGGTGGGCTGGTCTCGGGCAGTGCATCGAGCATGGCCCGCGGGTCGGGGGACGCGGCGAGGCCCTGCACCCGCAACACGATCTCGATCTCGATGCGTGGCGGCTCGTCGAACTGCTCGCCGATGTACCAGTTGCGGTATGCCGTCTGGGCCCACGTGGGCCACTCGAGCGTGATGTCGGCCCGAACCCGAGGGGGGAGACCCTCGCCGGGCAGGCCGTAGGTGGTCTCCCACGAGACGTCGCCGAGGAGGAAGTCCATTTGGAAGCGTTCCTCGAAGGCCTGACGTTCGAGCATCGCCGCCTCGAAGACCTCGCGCAGCGCGCCGATGGCATCGGTGAACACGTGGTCGAGCATGGCAAGGGAGGCTACCGGGTCGCCTGGGCCAGGGACCTACCGCCAGGTCGCTGTCAGTAGTAGACGCATCGGGTGCGATGCCGGGGCGCCGCCTTGTAAATGCTCCCGGCGCCCCGGTTCCACAAGAAGGTGTCGAGGTCGCGAGCGTGCGCGGGTGTACCGACGGCGCGCAGGGCCTCGCTGAGCAACTCGACCGCGTGCAGACTGACGGCGCGAATCTCGACCTCGGGTTCTGACCCGGAGGTGATGTCGTCGACTCGTTCGATGCGCGCGAGGAGTTCGGGCGCGAACGTGAGCACACCGTCGATTCGAAGCACGTGCGGCACCAGGTTGTCGGGGAACATCGTCAGCCGGTCGATGTCGTCGAAACGTGCCAGGTCTTCGAAGCCCGCCATGTCGTCGTGATCGCGGCCACCGAGCGCATGCGCGAGGTCGTTCACGGTTATCTGCGCGCGCTTGTACAGCGGGACGTCGATGCCCCGATAGCGCGAGACGTCGTGGAAGAAGGGGATCCGATCGAGTTCGTCGACGAGTGCGGCACCGCGGTGATCGCACGACATGACGAGCGTCGTGAAGGAACCGTCGTGTCGATCGGTGACCGCTGCACCGAGGTCGCGCAACGCCGTCGCGAACAGCGACATCAACTCGCTCGCCGGCCCCTCGCCGAGCACCTGACCGAACAGTTTTGCGCAACGTGCGGACGTCATGGCACGCAAGGTGTCGACATCGAGTGCGCCGTGGTCGGCCACGTGTTCGCGCAACGACGTTGCGATGGTGTGGTAGCCGGACATGCCCGGCCGCTTGCGCAGATAGGGGAAGTACCCCGAACCGAAGTTCACCGCGTCGAGGCTCACGACAAACGACACGGTCGTCTCGAGATCGTCAAAGTGTTCACGACCAGGGTCGCTCTCGACGACGCACAGCACGTCGGTCGCGATCTCTTCGGCGTACGACGCAAGACGTTCGTGGTCGATGCGCACGAAGCTCGCTCTGTCTGCGACCAGAGCGCACGCCGCGCGGATGTCGTCGAACACGTCAGCCATTGCCGCCAGGCTAGGTGTGGCGTCGCTCAGGAACGAACCGCAGCGCGATGGCCGTAGCGAGCAGTGCACGATCGATGATGGTGCGGAAGTAGTCGGCGTCGCGGGTCATCTCGACCGTCCGCCCCGCCGCCAGCAGGCGGGCGCGCACGCGCTGGGCGACGTCGAGATTCAGCTCGGCTTTGGCCATGCCGTTCTCGGCCTTCGCCCCAGGGTCGAGGCCACCGTGTCCCGGGTCGAGCCGCACACGACGCCGACGGACACGAGGAGGCCGCAGCCCCTGTGGTGGGTCGTTCGTCGACCGAGGATCACGCCGGTCAGTTTGCCCTGGCTAGTGTCACCGGACGTGACAGCCCAACGAGGTGAGTTGTTCGAGCTGCTCCCGGCGCATCGCGTCGAGCGTTGGAAGCGGGTGGGGCGTGGGTCTACCACCCACTTCGCAGAGCATCTCGGACTGATCGTCGAGGACGTACGGCGCGACTACTGCCGGATGCGCCTTCCGTGGCGCACCGAGATCTCGCAGCCGTTCGGCGTGGCGCACGGCGGCGCCCTGGCATCCTTGATCGACGCGGTCGTCGTGCCGGCGATCGGGGCCGCCTACGAAGAGCCAGTGGGCTTCGCCACCATCGATCTGAGCGTGCAATACCTCGGCGCACTGCGAGACGAGGATGCCGTGGCCGAGGGATGGGTCGTGCAGCGTGGGTCGTCGATCGCGTTCTGCGAGGCCGAGGTGCGAAGCGCAACCTCCGATCGTCTGGTGGCCAAGGGCATCCTCACCTACAAGATCTCGAAGCCAAAGGCGCCGAGCGAGGTGCGTCGGTGAACATGTCGACGATGTCCGAGGCCAACTCGAGGGTGCTGCTTGCCGAGTACGGCGTACCGTTTGCGACTGTCACCGTCGTTCACGGGGTCGACGATGCCGTTGCCGCGGCGAACAAAATCGGGTTCCCGGTCGTCGTGAAGCTGAACGGCGATCGCATAGCGCACAAGAGCGAACGAGGTCTCGTGCGACTTGGCCTGGGCGATGCGACTGCGGTGCGCGAGGCCGCGTCAACGTTGCTTGCGGCCGCACGCCCCGATGACGGCGACGTGTCGCTGCTCGTCGCCCAACATGTGCACGGCGCGCGCGAGCTCATCATGGGCATCGTGCGCGATCCGCAGTTCGGGCCCACGGTGATGTTCGGCATGGGTGGGGTGCTCGCCGAGGCGATCGGTGACGTTGTGTTCCGGCTGGCACCGCTCACACAACTCGACGCAGACGAGATGCTCGATGACCTTGCGACGCAAGCGATCCTCGGACCGCTGCGGGGGGAGCCGCCGATCGACCGCGTGGCGCTCACGTCCGTGTTGCTCGCGCTGTCGCAGCTGGCAGTGAGCCGCGACGACATCCGATCGGTCGACATCAATCCGCTCATCGTGTGCGACGGCAGACCAATCGCGGTCGACGCGCTGGTCGAGCGGACCACGTGAACCGTGCAGGAGCCATGAGCGACTCCAGCAACGAGCGCTTCCGGGCGCTGTTCGATCCGCGCGGCGTGGTGGTGGCCGGCGCGTCGACGCACCCGGCGAAGTTCGGTTTCGTCGCGCTGCACAACATCCTCTCGTGTGGGTATGCCGGGCGAGTATTTGCAACCAACCTGCAGGGCGAGAACGTGCTCGGTGTGGCGACCCTGCGCAGCATCGACGAGCTTCCGAACGACGCCGTCGACCTCGTCGTGGTCTGTACTCCCGCGGCGACGAACGCGGCGTTGTTGCGGGCTTGCGCGGCCAAGGGCATCAGCGCAGCGTTCGTGGTGTCGGGTGGTTACGCCGAAGCGGGCGAGGCCGGTGCGGTCGCGCAGCGGGAGCTGGCTGCGCTCGCTGACGAGCTGGGCATCCTCCTCGCCGGGCCCAATGGGCAAGGCGTCGTGTCGACGCCAGCGGGGCTGTGCGCACAGATCGTGGCGCCCTATCCGCCGGCTGGTGGCATCAGCATCGCCAGTCAATCGGGCAACTTCGTGGCGAGCTTCCTCAACTGGTCGACGGTCACCGGTGTCGGCGTGGCCCGTGCGGTGTCGGCGGGTAATGCCGCGTCGCTCGGTGTGGCCGACTACCTCGAGTATTACGCCGACGATGCATCGTCACGGGTGGGTTTGGCCTACGTCGAAGGCATCACGGATGGTCGGGCCTTCGCCGATCGGGTGCGAGCGGTGACCGCACGCATGCCGGTTGTGCTCGTGAAGGGCGGTTCCACCGACGGCGGCGCGCACGCGGCGGCCAGTCACACGGGTGCGCTCGCCGCGAACGACAAGGTGTTCGACGGCGTGTGTCGCCAGATCGGCGCGACCCGCGCGTCGACCATCGAAGAGGCCTTCGAGGCCGCAGCCACGTTCGTGACGCAGCCGCTACCTGCCGGGCCGAACGTCGTGGTGATGACCACCGCCGGGGGCTGGGGCGTCATCGCCGCAGATGCGATCACGCGCGACCGCCACCTCGTACTGATGCCGTTGCCGCCCGATCTCGTCGAGATCATCGATGCCTTTCTCCCGCCGCGCTGGAGCAGGGCGAACCCGGTCGATCTCGCGGGTGGCGAGACTCGCGACACGATTCCGGACGTGCTGGCGCGCCTCGCGAGTCATCGCGACGTGCACTCGATCCTGTACCTCGGGCTCGGCATCCAGGCGAATCAGGCTCGCCTGATGCGGGCCGGTCGGTTCTTCCCCGATCACGGCATCGGGCGCGTCGTCGATTACCACGAGCGTCAGGACGCCCGCTTCGCGCAGGCGGCGCACGACGTCTCGGCGGCGACCGGCAAACCGATCCTCACCGCAACCGAGCTCGCCGTGGCCGACCCGACAAACGCCGGACCGCGGACCGTGCGCGCTACCGGCCGGGTTTGCTACGGCTCGGCCGACCGAGCGGTCACGGCGCTCGGTCACTTGTACCGATATTCCGAGTACTTGCGTCGGCGCGGCCTCGCCTGAGCGGGGCCACGCCGACGGTTCACCAGACCGGAGACGTTCAGAACACCAGCACGCCGCGGGCGAGGCGGCCATGGTGCATGTCGTCGACAACCTCGAAGAAGCTCTCCATCGGGTAGGTCTTGCTGACCATGGAGTCGAGGTCGAACAGACCGCGCTGGTAGAGGTCGACGATCATCGGGACGTCGTATTGCGGACGCACGCCCCCGGCGCGCGATCCCACGATCGATCGCTCCACCTGCGTGAAGTGCGCGATGGGCATCGCGTAAGTCGCGGTCGGCGCGGCCTGACCGACCTGCACACAGGTGCCGCCCCAGTCGAGCACTTCGACGGCGGCCGCGGTGACGGGCGCGACGCCGACGCATTCGAACGACCAGTCGACGCCGCCGGCACCGAACGGACCGACGGTCTGGGTGGGGGTGTAGGGCAGGAGCTCGTGGATGGCCGCGACGGCGTCGACCTCGGCGGCGTTCACGAAGTCGGTCGCGCCGAGCTGGATGGCGAGCTTTCCCTTGGCGGGCACGGTGTCGACCGCGATGATGCGACCGGCGCCTTTGATGCGTAGCGCCTGGATCACGGACAGGCCGACGCCGCCGGCGCCGAACACTGCTGCGGTCTGGCCGGGGGTGACATTGGCGCGGTTGAACACGGAGCCGAGTCCGGTGACGACGCCACACGCGATGAGGCAGGCGCTGGTGAGCGGAATGTCCTTCGGGATGGGTATGGCCTGGATCTCTTTGACCACGGTGACCTCGGCAAAGGACGACGTGGCCGCGAAGTTGCCTGCTGCGACCCCACCGACGGTGAACGGTTCGGTGCGGTTGCCGATGGAGGCGCGGCACCAGCCGGGCTTGCCCGTGTTGCACCACTTGCACATGCCGCAGTTGGCGAGGGTGGCGATGACCACGTGGTCGCCCACCTTGACCCGGCTGACCTCGGCGCCGACGCGCTCGACGACTCCCGCACCCTCATGACCCATGAGCGACGGGGCGGGCCAGGGAATGGTGCCGTTGATGACGCTGACGTCGGAATGACACACGCCTGCTGCGGCGACGCGCACCCACACCTCGTTGGGGCCCGGGTCGCGCACCTCGACGTCGGTCCGGATCTCTGCGGTCTCTCCGTTGAACACGATGCCGCGCATGGCTTGGCCCCCTTGATCTTGGTGTTACAGAGAGTATTGGCACGTTGTCGGGTGAGGGCAAAGATCGCCGATCAGCATTCCGGGGTGCCATCGTGGACAATAGGGAATGGCATTGAGCGCGACCATGTCGCCGAGCGTTCCCTCATCACCGGGTTTGGCGTGGGCTCGGTCGACCGCGGCTGCGGCGTCGCTCGGTGCCGCGGTGGTCCACGCGGCGGCCATCCCGGTGCACTTCGACCACGGCACGCGTTATGGGGTCGCGCTCTTGGTCATGGCCATCTTCGGCACCGCAGCCACGATCACTCCGATGCTGCCGCAGTGGAGGCGGGGCATGGTCTTCACGATTGCGGTGAACGTGGCGATCCTCGCGCTGTGGTTCCTCGCGACCAATCGAGGTCTGCCCGGTGACGAGAAGGAGACCATCGGCATGGCGAGCGCCGTCGCGACCATGCTCGAGCTTGCGGCCGTCACTGCAGCAGCAGCGGGGTTGACGTTCGGCGCTTCGGCCGAACGAGGTGCTGCGCCGGTCGCTGCATGGCGCGGTGGCTGGCGGGCGCCCGCCGCGGCATGGGTTGTCGTCGCATTGCTGGCCATCCCGGGCGTGGCCACGGCAGCCGATCATCAGCACGATGGTGCCGCGTCCACGGCCGGGCACGGTCACGCCAACGCCGAGTCGGGCGTGAACGGCGATGTCGTCGCGAAGTCGCTCACCGGCATCTTCGCGACTGCACCTGCCGCGGTGCACGCCGGCGGTTCAGGCAACGCGACGCACGACGACCAGGTCGGTGCGGCGTGCGCACCGAGCGATGGTCAGGTCGACGCGGCCGATGCGCTCGTGGCCGCGTCGACGCTCGCTCTGGTGAAGTACCGCGACGTGACCACTGCCGTCGCCGAGGGCTATCGCCCGCTCGGCTTCGAGCCGAACGGCGTCAACCATTACATCAACGAGGCGTATCTCCACGACGGTCGCATCGTCGACCCTCAGCATCCCGAGTCGATCCTCTACGGCCGCAGCCGCGATGGCTCGCTGTATCCGATTGGCATGATGTTCATGGCCGGCTCGGCTACGGAGCGAGGGCCGCGCGTTGGCGGGTGCCTCACGCCATGGCACCGACACGGGTTCCCGTTCGCCCGTCCGGGCGAGTCCAGCGTCGAGATGATGCACGTGTGGACGATCGCCGTTCCCGGTGGTCCCTTCGCCGAGCACGTCGAGGGGGAGTACGCGCGCATCTACCTCGGGGTCGAACCGATCGACACCGACATCAGTGATCCAGCGACATCGGCCACCGGTGCCAACCCGTCGACGTCGTTGCCGTTCGAGCGGCTTGTCGGGCTGTTCGGTGCCGCTGGCGGCAACGGAACCGGCTTCGGGGTCGGGCCGATGCTCAACGCGCTCAACGTGCACCGCTCGATCTTGTGCGCCGAACCACTGCGAGCGCAGATCCTGGCACGCGTGAAAGATTCGGCGCTCGTCGACCGGATCTGTGACCCGGTGCTCAACGGGCCGCTGCCCGGCGCGAGTGCTCTCGACGTGGGTGCATTGTTGAAACAGTTCACAGCAAAGAAAACGGGGAGTTGAGTTCCGATGCTCATCGCGCAGATCAGCGACCTGCACATCACCACCGAGGATGCGTCGGCGTGGAGCGTCGATACCAGCGCGACGTTGCGTCGTGCGGTCGAGGTGCTGAACAGCATGGAGCCGCGTCCTGATTGCGTGCTCGCCACCGGCGACCTCGTCGACAACGGCACCGATGCCGAATACAAGATCCTCTTCACGATCCTCGAAGCGCTCGAACTTCCGCTCTACATCCTTCCGGGCAACCACGATGACGCGGCGCTGCTGCGTATGCACCTGCATCTGCACGGTTACCTCCGGGCGGACGAAGCAGGCCACCTCGGCGCGGTCATCGACTCGCATCGGGTTCGGCTCGTACTGGTCGACACCACCGACGCGTCACGCCACGACGGCGTGTTCCCGCTTGCCCGGGCCGAATGGCTCGATCGCGTGCTCCGCAGCCAGCCTGATCGCCCCACGCTCGTCGCGATGCATCACCCACCGTTCGCGACGGGAATCTGGTGGATGGACGCGATCGGCATCGAGGCCACTGATCGCGCCCGGTTCGAAGCGGTGGTGCGCGCCCACCCGCAGGTGGTGCAGGTCGTCGCCGGGCACATCCACCGATCGATTTCGCGTAGCTGGGGTTCGACGATGCTCACCGTGTGCCCCAGCACCGCACATCAGGTGGGTCTGTCGCTCGGGCGCGACGCTCCCGCGCTGATGACCCTCGAGCCACCGTCGTTGCAGTTGCACCTGTTTACTGCTGACGGGTTCGTGACCAATACGCGTCCGCTCGATATCCCCGGCGTGTTCGACATCAGCTCCCGGGTCGGCGACTGGGAGGCCGTCAAGCGCCGGTTCGAGCGGGGCGGCCCGTTCAAGAAGAACGAGTCGATGTTCTGACGCCGTCGTCCTGCGGGCAAAACGACAAAAGGCCGCTCGCCGCAGCGGCGAGGGCCTCAGGTCGAGCTTGCGACCCGAGGGTCAGCCGCGGCCGGCGTTCGGCTTGGTGCCGTGGTTCGCCTTGGAGGTGCGGGCCTTCTTCTTCTTCTTCGCAGTGCGCTTCGACATATGTCCGCAAGTGTAGCGGGGTCATCCCCGTCACCGGCCAACCAGCCGTCGTTGCGGCCCACGCGAGCCGGAACGTCGTTGTCCGAGCTCTCTGGGCAGACCAGAATGGCTGACACAGATGGCGAGGGGAACCAGATGACCGAGCGGTTGCGTGCACGTGTGGCGATCATCACCGGCGGCGCCCGAGGGCTCGGCGCGGGCATCGCAACCCGCTTCGTTGCCGAGGGCGCGACAGTCGTGATCGCCGACCGTGATGCTGACGCCGCGCGCGTGACGGCCGATGCCATCGGTGCATCACATCGCGTGTGCGACGTCACCGATCGGACGTCGGTCGAGCGGCTCCTCGACGAGACTATTGCCGAGCACGGTCGTCTCGACGTGCTCGTCGCGAACGCCGGCATCACGGGAGGTGGGCCCTTCCTCGAGTTGTCCGACGAGCGTTGGCATGCCGTCCTCGACACGAACCTGCGAGGTGTGTTCCTCTGCAACCAGCTCGCGGGCCGTCGCTTCGTCGCTCAGGGCACCGGCGGCACACTGATCAACATCACATCGATCATGGGTGCACGCTCGAACCCGAACACCGCCGCCTACTGCGCGGCGAAGGCTGGCGTCATCAGCGTCACGCAGAGCGCGGCGCTCGCGCTCGCCCCCCACGGCGTGCGCGTAAACGCCATCGGGCCGGGGTACATGGCGACGGACATGACCATTGCTATCCGCGACGATGAGCGCCTCGGCCAGGCGGTCCTGGGCGGTGTGCCCCTCGCACGTTTCGGCACACCCACCGACGTCGGCGACGCCGCGGTGTTCCTCGCCTCCGACGAAGCGTCGTTCATCACCGGCCAAGTTCTCTACGTCGACGGTGGATGGCTGCTGCACCCCAATTCCTCGTCGAACGCGCAGCAGGCGGCGGGTGACACGGCGGCCCGCTAACGCGGCGTGAGCACCACCATGGGGATCTCGCGGTCGGTCTTCGCCTGGTAGTCGGAGAACGACTTGTACATCGCGACCGCGCGGGGCCACAGGTCGGCTCGCTCCGCGGCGGTGGCGAGCGCCGCCCGATAGGCGCGATGTTCGCCCGCGACATCGACCTCGACCTCGGGGCGGGCGAGCAGGTTGTGCGTCCACGCCGGTGTGCGATCGTCGCCGCCATTGGATGCAACGACCGAGAGCCGGCCGTCGCCGACCTCGAGATACAGGAGGGGGGTCAGTCGCGGCTCCCCGCTGCGCCGCCCGACGGTGTGTAGCACGAGGCTCGGCGCGCCACGGAACGAAAGGCGACCCTTGCGCATCTTGAAGAGCCACACGAAGAATCGGTTGAATCGCTTCTGGAAGCGCGCGTTCTTGCGTCGGTCGACCATGGCGCACGGTACCAAACTGCACCCGGCGTTCACGTGGCCGCATGCCCCCTCGGCCGCAACGTACGCACGGCGCCGTCGACCACCCGCCGGACGTTGCTTCTCTACACTCGCCGCGACGAGCTGCTGCACTGCGCTCGATCGAAGGGGGCAATGATGGACGGACGGCTCGAAGGACGCATCGCGATCGTGACTGGCGCCGGGTCCGGCATCGGCAGGGCATCGGCGAAGAAGATGGCGAGTGAAGGTGCCGTCGTCGTCGTCAACGACATCAATCCCGAGACCGCGGCGCGCACCGTCGCCGAGATCCTTGCGGCGGGTGGTCGTGCCGAGGCCGCGTTTGGCGACGTCACGATCCGCACCGATGTCGACACGCTGATTGACGGGGCGGTCGAACGCCACGGACGCCTCGACATCGTCCACAACAACGCGGGCGGGGGTACCACGGTGCCCATCCTCGACATGAGCGACGAGCACTTCCTTGGCGACATCGAGCTGAACCTGCACTCGGTGTTCTTCGGGATCCGTGCCGCGCTGCGAGTCATGGTGCCCCAGGGCGCCGGCTCGATCATCTCGACCTCGTCGGGGGCGGGGCTCGGTGCGGTGCCCGGGCTCGCTGCCTACGGCTCTGCGAAGGCCGCCGTGATCATGCTCACGCGATGCGCGGCGGTCGAGTACGCCCACACCGGTGTGCGCATCAATGCGATCGCCCCCGGGTCGATGGGCACCCCCGCGTTCGGCCAGTGGCTCGACTCGATGCCGGTGGGCCTGGCCGGCTACGAGGCCCAGATCCCCCAGAACCGTCTCGGCCGCCCCGAAGAGATCGCTGACGCTGCGGCATGGTTGGCCTCCGACGAGTCCTCGTACGTCAATGGCGCCGTGATCCCCGTCGACGGCGGGTGCTGGGCCAAGTTGGCGTCGCCCAAGTTCGACTGATCGCCGCTGCGGCAGCTCCGAAAGTGGGATGGGTAGCGGTGAAGGCGAGGAGCTCCTCGGCCGGAATCTCGCGGACCGCGTTGGTCGCCTGCTGGAACGCCCGGAGCTTGGTGGACGGCGCGAGCTCGCGATCGAGGTACTGGATGGCCCGGTTCAGCGCGTCGACCAGTTGCATCGCTCGACGCTCATGGGTGTCGCTACCCATCCAACCTGATGATTGTCGTTCGAGTCGCAGCACGATGTAGCCGGGCTGGCCCTCTTCCCACGTGGATGGTGGCGAAAGCTCGTAGCCTCCCTCCTTCGTGGAACGCTTCGGGTTCGTCGGTCTCCCAAACGCCGGCAAGTCGTCCTTGTACAACGCGCTCACGGGCGCCAGTGCGCTCGCCGCGCCCTACGCCTTCGCGACCGTTGACCCCAACGTCGGGGTCGCCAAGGTCCCCGACGACCGGGTCGATCAACTCGCTGCGTTCTCGAAGTCGAAGTCGGTCATCCACGCGAGCGTGCAGTTCACCGACATTGGCGGGCTCGTCGAGGGCGCGCACAAGGGGGAGGGGCTGGGCAACCGGTTCCTGGCCAACATCCGCGAGGTCGATGCCATCGTCTACGTGCTACGGGCGTTCCCTGACGACGACGTGCCCGGCCCGTCCGATCCGCTCGATGCGCTCGGCGTCCTCGAGATTGAGCTCGCCATCGGCGACCTCGACAGCGCCGAGAAGCAGCTCGACAAGCGGCGCCGCATGGCCAAGGCGGGCGACAAGGCGGTCCTCGACGAGGTGGCGGCGCTCGAAGCCGCCGTCGACTCCCTGCAGCGTGGCGTGCCCGTGTACCGCAGCAAGCTCACTGCCGAGCAACGCGAGCTGCTCAAGCCGGTGTTCCTGCTCACGAACAAGCCGGTGCTCGCCGTGGTCAACGTCGGCGAGGATCAACTGGCCGATCTCGACGCCATCGTCGCACCGGTCAAGGCCGAGTTGCAGATCGACGACGTGGTCGGCGCGTGCATCCAACTCGAGGCCGAAGCGTCGCAGCTGTCCGACGAGGATCGCACCGAGATGCTCGAAGGGCTCGGGCTCGGCGAGGGCGCACTACCCCGCTTCATCCGCGCCGCCTATCACGCACTCGGGCTACGGACGTATCTCACCACGGGTGAGAAGGAGACCCGTGCGTGGACGTTCCGCGCCGGGGCGAAGGCCCCCGAGTGCGCGGGCGTCATCCACACCGACTTCCAGCGTGGGTTCATCCGCGCCGAGACCATCCAGTGGGACGAGCTCCTCGCGATCGGCTCCTGGTCTGCGGCCAA
>CAFBMH010000067.1_pt1 | contig 14992 bp, 12 predicted proteins | sample 7268361 | NCBI WGS metagenome assembly CAFBMH01 (sample SAMEA6814057, study PRJEB35770) | freshwater metagenome | biome: Freshwater; feature: Freshwater reservoir; material: water | place: Czech Republic | collected 2017-05-23 | depth 30m m
CGGCCGCACCGGTCGGTCTGCTCCCGGCGCATTGACTGCCGACAGCGGGGTTCGATCGCCGAGCTAGACGTTCGGCCCGTCGTCGTCGCTCAGGAGCTTCGGGTTACCGGTGATCGCGCCGATGTTGCGATCCATGACGCTGCGGACGAGCTGCTTGCGTGACTTGATCTGACCTTCGACCTCGGTGGCGTCGTAGGGCACGACGAGCGTGCCGGCGAGCCGGTCATAGACAGTGCGGCCTTGCGGATCGAACAGGGCCGGCAGGCCGAGCACGACCAGCGCGATGGGCACGCTCCACCAAGGCAACGCCATCGCGAGGCCGGGCACCGCCCAACGTTTCACCGCGACACCCCAGCCGAGCTGGCCGGTCTGATCGGGGTGCACGACGCGGATCTTGAGCAACTCCTTGGCCGGAGTCTGGCCCCGCTTCGCGACGTAGACGATCTCGAGGAGGGCGTAGAGCCCGGCAATGGTGAGGAACGCGGTGGTCGTGGAGTCGACCCATGACGTGACGCCGATGACCTGCAGGGCGAACAGCGCCCACAGCATAGCGAAGTAGTCGATGAACCGGGCGAGGCCTCGGCGCCACAATGCAGCACGCCTCGGCGCGCTGGTCTCCTGCTCGTCCATGACCGAAACGCTACCCCGACGCGGCGGCGAGCGGCATCTCGTCGTTCCTGGGGCGAAGTACTGTGCCGCCATCGACGCGGCGCGTACTGTGCCGCCATCGACGCGGCGCGTACTGTGCCGCCATCGACGCGGCGCGTACTGTGCCGCCATCGACGCGGCGCGTCGTATCGACGGGGGAGAAGACGATGGGCATGTTCGACGGCAAGGTCGCTCTGGTCACCGGCGCAGCATCGGGCATCGGCCGAGCGTCGGTGCAGTTGTTCGCCGAGCACGGGGCCGCGGTCATGGCATCCGATGTCAATGACGCGGGTGGTGCCGAGACCGTGCGACTCGTGCGCGAAGCCGGCGGCACGGCAGAGTACGTCCACGCCGATGTCGCGAAATCGGCCGACGTCCGTGGCATGGTCGACGCGACCGTCGCAGCGTTCGGCCGGCTCGACTTCGCGCACAACAACGCCGGCATTCCCGGACTCGGGTTGACCATCCCCGACTACCCCGAGGAGGAATGGGACCGCGGCATCGGGGTCATGCTCACGGGCGTCTTCCTCGGCATGAAGTACCAGATCCCGCGCATCCTCGAACACGGTGACGGCGGCGCGATCGTCAACACGTCTTCGGGGGCCGGGCTCATCGGATTCCCCGGCATGTGTCCCTACGTCGCGGCAAAGCACGGTGTGATCGGGCTCACCAAGACGGCGGCACTGGAGTTCGGCGCACAAGGGGTGCGCATCAACTCCATCTGCCCGGGCACCGCGCGCACGGGAATGGTCGACGAATGGCTGGGCGACTCCGCGGAGAACCTCGCGCAGGTCGTCGCGCTGCACCCGATCGGCCGCATCGCCGCACCCCGCGAGATCGCCGAGGCTGCGATCTGGCTGTGCTCGCCCGCGTCCTCCTTCGTCATGGGCATCGCCCTACCGGTCGAAGGCGGCTACACCGCGCAGTGACGCCGAAGGCCCACTTCTGTCTGGTTTCGACGCGTGAAGGGTCGAAACCAGACAGAAGTGCGAGTGTCAGGCCGTGTTGCGCCCGCGATCGGCCAGCACGATGTGGAGCTGGCGAACGACCCGACCGGGGTCATCCGTCGCCACCGGCCACGTGTACCGCAGCGGCTGCCACCCGGCGACCACCAGCAGGTTCTGCCGCTCGCGGTCGTGCAGGAACTCTCGTCGCGTGCGGTGATAGGCGAACCCGTCCGCTTCCAGGAAGACCCGTTCGATCGGCCAGGCCAGATCGAGATGGAAGGTCCGGCCGTCGAGGGTGACGGGGTGCTGATGGCGCGGAGCCGGCAGGTGCCCTGCGGCCACGGCGCGACTCACGATGACCTCGAGCTTGCTCTGCGTGGCCGCGCCGCGATCGCGGTGCGCCTCCGCCACCGCTCGGAGCGCCGCGGCACCACGGCGTCCGATCATCGACTGCTCGAGGTAGCGGTCGACACGCCCCAGGGTGATCCGACCCGACACGAGTCCGCGACCGAACGCGTCGTCGAGATCTGCTTCCGGAACGAGGAACCCGAGGTCGAGTAGCGTGCGCACCGCTGACGTGCATGCGATGCCGTCGACGGTGGTCCGTTCACGCGGTTGTAGGTGGCGCGAGCGGAACACGTCGGCTGCGATCGAGTGCAGATGTCGACCCTCGGCGATCACCACCGTAGGCCGCTCGGGCACGCGGTCGACGTATCCGAGGAGCGAGGCGCCGCTGCGGTGCGACGCCCAACCCTCGGCGGAGAGCACGGCTGCGTGAAGCGCTCGCCGTGGGTCGAACGATGCCGGCGCAACGTCGTACACGCGAGGCGCCGCGTGCGCCCAGGTTCCTCGGGCGGCGCGACCCGTGATCTCACGGGTGGTGAACCCGAGCTGGAGGAGTTGCGGACGGGAGGCGAGCCCATGCTGGCGGGCTGCGATGCCTTGGAGTCGAAGCTCACGAGACATGGCGCACATTCTTCCGCCGGGGTGTGACAACGCCGCCGGTTCTCCACTTCTGTCCGGTTTCGACGCGTGAACGGTCGAAACCGGACAGAAGTGCGAGTTTCCGGCGGCCCTGCGCTCGCCCGAAGCGCTATGCGCCTTTGGGGCGGGTGCCGATGACACCCTTTGCCGTGAGGTCGTCGAGGGTGGCATCGTCGAGGCCGAGGAGGCCGTGCAGGATGTCGTGGTTGTGCTGGCCGAGCAGCGGGGCCGGCGTGCGCAACCAGCGGTCGACGCTGGCGTAGCGGAACGGCACACCAGGTGTGGGCAGGGCGCCCACCACGGGGTGATCGATCACTTCGTGAAAGCCGCGGGCCAGCAGCTGCGGGTTGTCGTGCGAGGTACGCGGGTCGCGGGCGCGGGCCGCCGGCACGCCCGCCGCGACGAGCTGCTCGGCAAGGTCGCGCGCGTCACCGCAGGCCGCCCAGGCCGCGAGGTGTTCGTCGAGGTTGTCGTGATGGGCAAAGCGTCCTTCGTGCGTGGTGAACCGTTCGTCGGCGGCCCACGCCGGGTTGCCGAGCGCCCCCCGCAACGCCTGCCACTGAGCGTCGGTCTCGACCGATATGGCGAGCCAACGGTCGAACCCCGCACAGGCGTACAGGCCCTGGGGTGCGGCGCTGCGCACCCGGTTGCCGTTGCGTTCGAGCAGGTTTCCGTACGCGGAGTACTCGAGAACGATCTCGGCCGCGGCGCACAAGGCGCCTTCCACCATGGTTACCTCGAACTGCGCGCCCTCGCCGGTCGCGTCGCGCTCGGCGAGTCCGACGAGCATCGCGAAGGCTGCGTGCATGCCGGCGTTCGGATCGCTCGGTCCGCGTTGGATACGCGGCTGATCCCAGGCATGACCGGTGAGCCACGCGAGCCCGGTGACCTGCTCCATGGTCTGCGCGAATCCCGTGTTGTCACGCCACGGGCCCGACAGGCCGAACGCCGGCATCCGCACCAGCACGCACCTCGGGTTGAGCTCATGGATGCGCTCCCAGGTGAGCCCGAAGTTGGACATCACGCGCGGGGTGAAGTTCTCGAGGATCACGTCGCACTCGGCGATGAGTTGCTCGAGAAGCGCCAAGCCTTCGGGCGAGGTGAGATCGAGGGTGAGGTTGCGCTTGTTGGTGTTCGCGCAGAGGTAGTGGATGCTGCGTTCCCACCAAGGTCCATCGGTACCGAACATCGCGCCGGTCATGCGCATGCCGTCTGGGCGCACCGTGGATTCGACATGGATCACATCGGCGCCGAGTGCGGCGATCATGCCGGCGGCAACGGGGCCGGCCCACCATGCACTGAGGTCGAGCATGCGCACGCCGACGAGGGGCAGCTCGGGCGCGGTGTTCGGCGCGGTGGGGCGCGACGGCACACGGTGCTCGATGCGACCGGTGTGCTCGCCGAGGCGTGGTGAAGGCGTAGGCGGCGGCGGGTCGACGTCGTTCATGCGCCACGCGCGCCGCGGCATCTTGAACGTGCCTGTGGGGTCGTCCACGTAGATGCCGCGGGCCGCGAAGTGATCGCATTGCAGGATGTCGGCGCCGTTGTGCACGGGGGCCACGGGGATGCGCAGCTCGGACGCGAGCCGAACCGCATCGGCTGTGGTGTGCGTGATCGACCACGCGTGGACGATGTCATTCCACTCGTCCCAGCGCTCCTGGCGTCCGGGGGCGCGCGCCAACTGTTCGTCGCCCAGGAGGTCGGGTCGGTCGATGAGCAGCAGGAAGTCGTCGAACTGCTGGCGACTGTTGGTGCAGACCCCGACGTAGCCGTCGATGGTTGGTTCGATCGAAGGCGTCTCGAAGGTGCGGTGCACTTTCACAATGGGCGGCCGCCCGCTGAGCGCGTAGCTGAACTCGGCGTAGTTGCCGCCGGCGATGGTCATGGTCTCGGCGATGGAATAGTCGATGTGCTCGCCGTGGCCCGTGCGCTCGGCGCGGCGAGCGGCCGCGGTTACCGCGACTGATGCAAAGGTCGCGGCCACCCATTCGGCGATTCGTCCACCGGCCATGATCGGCACCTGGTCGGGGGCGCCGCGGCCGGCGAGTCCGCCGGACTCGGCCTGCACGATGAACTCGGTGGTGGGCCGCTCGGCGTAGGGGCCGGTGCGACCGTATGGCGTAATCGACATCCACACCAGACCCGGGTGTCGGGTGCGGATGTCGAGCGCGTCGAACACGTGCGCCGGGAAGGACTCGACCACCACGTCGGCGGACGCGAGGAGCGCCTCGATGTGGGCGTCACCGGGCTGGCCGATGACCGAGCGCGTGCCGTGGTGCAAGAAGCGGAACAGTGCACCACCCTCATCACGGTCGGGTGAGGCGCCACCCACCGACCACGTGCGCAGCGGATCACCGGTGGCTGGCTCGATCTTGATGACATCGGCGCCTGCGTCGGCCAGCAGTTTCGTGCAGTACCCGCCAGCGATGCCGAAGCTGAAATCGAGCACCCGCAATGTGGATAGGCCGTGTGGCACCGAGTCCCCCTTGATGGTCACTGATCGGGGAGGGTAGCGGTGCCTTCGGCGTTCTGGGGTAAGTTCCTCGAGCCGCACCGCCTGCGGCGCGAAACCGGGGGCAGCATGGCGAAACATCCGTTCCACGACGTGGCCATCGTCGGCGTGCACAACACGCAACAGGCGCGCATGCTCGAAGGCCACGATTCCCGTTCCATCACGCTCGAGGCGGGGCTCGGTGCAGTGGCCGACGCCGGCCTCACGCCCCTCGACATCGACGGCGTCGTCGGTGTGCACGGCGCCGACTTCATTTACCAAGCTCGCATCGGTCCGGTGTGGCGTTCGATGTCGCAGCTCGGCATCCCGGCGCTTCTCGAAGCGAGCGCCGCCATCGCGACTGGGCTTGCGAGCGTCGTGCTGGTCAGCGCTGGCTCGGCCGGCATCTACACCGAGCGCACATCTACCGCTCCGTGGACCCGCCCGACCAACGAGTTCGTGGTGAGCTACGGCATGTTCACCGCCGCCGAGTTCGCGCTGATCGCGCGGCGCCACATGCACATGCACGGCACCAAGCCCGAGGCGCTCGCGCACGTGGCGGCGACCATTCGCAACAACGGTCACGTCAACCCCGAAGCCGTGTACTTCGGCCGCGGCCCGTTCACCGCGCAGGACGTCCTCGACAGTCGCATGGTGGCCGATCCGTACCACCTGCTCGACTGTGCGATGACCGCCGAAGGCGGCTGCGCGCTGGTGCTCGCCCGAGCCGACATCGCGAAGGACCTGGCGAAGGATCCGGTGTACGTGCTCGGTGGCAACACCGATCACTACGGCCCGTCGTATCAGCACCCACCCGCCTTCGAGCTCGGTGGTCGACGCGACCCCAAGTTCATCAACGGCTATGCCGGCCGCCGAGCCTCGCAGATGGCGTTCGCCATGGCGGGTTGCGCGCCGACCGATGTCGACGTATGCGAGTTCTACGATCCGTTCAGCTTCGAGATCATCCGCCAGTTCGAGGCGTTCGGCTTCTGCGGCGAGGGCGAAGGCGGCGACTTCGTCATGGACGGCACCATCGAGATCGATGGCCGATTTCCCATCACCACCGACGGCGGCCTCATGTCGTTCAGCCACGGCGGCGCCACGGTTCAGTTGCTGCAACGAGTTATCCGGGCCACGCAACAGGTGCGCGGCGAATGTGCGACCCAGCAGGTGCCCGATGTCGAGATCGCTCTCGCCTCGGGCGGCGGTGCCGGTGCGCTCTTCAACGACGTCATGCTCCTCGGCGCATCGCAGGCGTGAGACACATGAGCGCCGTACCGACCATCGTCCGCATCACCCGCCCGCCAAACGAGGCTCCACGATGACTCAGCTGATTCCCCAGACTGGCAACATTCCCCGGCCGTTCGCGAGCATTGTCTCGCAGCCCTATTGGGATGCGTGTGCTCGCGGTGAGCTGATGTTCCAACGGTGTGCGGCCTGCAACGGCATCACGCACACTCCCGCGGTGATGTGCGCCCACTGCTCGGCGCGCGACCTTGCGTGGGAACGTGCCGCGGGCACGGGTGCCGTCTACAGCTGGACCACCGTGTGGCGGCCGCAAACCCCCGACTTCACGGTGCCATATACCGCCGTGGTCATCGACATGGACGAGGGATGGCAGATGCTGTCGAACCTCATTGGCTGCGAGCACGATGCCGCCACCATCGGGATGCGGGTCGCGGTCGAGTTCCATCCCATCACCGACGGCGTGATGCTGCCCTACTTCCGGCCGGTGGCCTGAGTCGTGCCCGGCGCGGCGCGCGATCCCGAGATCCAGCGGCTTCTCGACACGCAGGCCATCCACGACGTGGTGCTCCGCTACTGCCGGGGCATCGATCGGTCTGATCGCGAGATGGTGCGCGACTGCTACTGGCCCGACGCGACCGACGAGCACGGCAGCTTCACCGGCACCCGTGATGAGTACGTCGCATGGGTGTTCGATCGCATGCTGCCGCGTTATTCGATGACCATGCACTTCGTCGGCAACGTGCTCATCGAGGTCGACCCCGCTGGTGCGCTGGCCCGCTCCGAGGCGTACGGAATTTCGTATCACCGCGTCGTGTCCGACAAGCCCACGCACAACCTGCGCACCGGTTTCCGCTACGTCGACGACTTCGCCCGCCGCGACGGCCAGTGGCGCATCGCCCGGCGCATCTGCACGCTCGAGTGGACACTGCACACCGACCCGGAACGCTGGTTCGACGCGCCCGACTCGCATCGCCGAGGAATGCGCGACCGGACCGATCCGGTCTACTGGCCGCTCGCCGAGGCCGACGCCGGCGCCGACGCCTAGTGTCCGTGGTTCGTTCCCGACCTCAGCAGGTGCAATGACGACAACGCCGCCCCCCCCGAGCTCTTCGCCCACCGCTCCGGCGTCGGTCTCGCTGGGCACACCCAACTCGGCCGCCGCGCGACCCGTGATGTTGCTCGGCTCGGGCGAGCTCGGCAAAGAGGTGCTGATCGCGCTGCAGCGACTCGGTGTCGAGACCATCGCCGTCGATCGATATGAGGGTGCGCCGGGCCAGCAGGTCGCGCACCACGCACGCACGATCGCCATGAACGACCCCGACGAGCTCCGCGCGTTGATCCTGCGCGATCGCCCAGCGCTCGTCGTGCCAGAGATCGAAGCGATCGCCACGCTCACGCTCGAAGCGCTCGAGGCCGAGGGGATTGTGCGCGTCATCCCTACCGCGCGGGCCGCTCGCCTCACGATGGATCGCGAGGGCATCCGTCGTTTGGCCGCGGAGACCCTCGGTCTCCCGACCAGTCCGTACGTGTTCGCCGATTCGCTCGTCGAACTCCAGTCCGCGATCGACGGGGGCATCGGCTATCCGTGCATCGTCAAGCCGGTCATGAGCTCGTCCGGCAAGGGCCAGTCGAAGATCGACGGGTCCGAAGACGTCGCGGCGGCCTGGCAGTACGCCATGGACGGCGGGCGGGTCAGCGGCGGGCGCATCATCGTCGAAGGGTTCGTTGACTTCGACTACGAGATCACCCAGCTCACCGTCCGGGCCATCGGCGCCGACGGCGCGATCCACACGCACTTCTGCGAGCCGATCGGCCACGTGCAGGTCCACGGCGACTACATCGAGAGCTGGCAGCCTCAACCCATGAGCGCCGAGGCTCTCCTCCGGGCGCGAGCCATCGCGAAGGCGGTCACCGATGACCTCGGCGGTCAGGGCCTTTTCGGGGTCGAGTTGTTCGTGAAGGGCGATCACGTCTGGTTCAGCGAGGTCAGCCCGCGCCCGCACGACACCGGGCTCGTCACGCTCGTCACGCAGGCCCAGAGCGAGTTCGAGTTGCACGCCCGGGCGATCCTCGGACTACCGGTCGACACCTCGCTCCGTGTGCCCGGAGCGTCGGCGGTCATCTACGGCGGTGTCGAGGCCGATGCCGTGGTGTTCGAGGGCGTCGCCGACGCGCTGCGCGTGCCGCAGACCGACATCCGGTTGTTCGGCAAGCCACAGAGCTTCGTCCGCCGGCGCATGGGCGTCGCCCTGGCCCACGACACCGATGTCGAAACCGCGCGCGCTCGGGCCAAGGAAGCCGCGAGCAAGGTCACCGTGCGGGCGGTCTGACCCCGTCTGAGACGGACGAACCTCAGCGGCGGAGGAGGCGCAGGGCCGACATCGCGCTGGCCACGACCTGCGCGTCGGAGCGGGCATCGAAGGCGCGGGCCACGAGTGCAGCGTTGCGGCCCACGATGATCGGCTGCTGGGTGCTCGGCCCGAGGTTTCGCCAGGTCGTCCACTCGCCGGGCGTGGTGCCGATGAAGCCGAGCCAGGTGGGTGAGGAGTCCCAGAACGGCCGCGGGAAGCGCAGCGCCAGGTGATCGACGAGTCCCATGCCGAGTCGGCGGATGGCTGCGCTGGTCGAGGCTGGCAACGGCGGATCGAACACCACCGAGTCGGCCTGCAGTACGCCGACCGGCAGTGTGACGAGCACCATGTCGAAGGGTGCCTCGCCAGAGGTGGTCACGACGCGTGGGCGCGCCCGTGACCATTCGAGCCGCGAGACGACCTGCCCCAGGCGTATGTCGATGCCATCGGCGAGTGGCGCGAGTAACGCGCCGAAGCCGCCGCGCGGCAGCGCCTGCGTCGTCATGGCGCCGACACCGCCGCCGTGGCTGCGTAGCGCCTCGTCGTAACCCCGCCAGGCCCACTCGGTGGCGGCTGCTCCGGCGATGCCATCGATCCGCGACGCGACCGCATAGGTGAGCTCGGGGTCGCGCAAACCCGAAGCAGCGGCCTCGGTACGCAGTGCGCCGGCTAACTCGGCGTCGGCCCGCGAGCCCGCGCCGACCCGTTCCAGCGCTGCGGTGAGACGGGTGTCGATCTCGGCTGCGTCGTAGCGGCGATGGCTCCGCTGGTCGCGCACGACGATCGAATCATCGACGTCGTCGAGCGTGACGCCGGCCTGGCGCGCCAATGTGACCAAGGGGTTCCCGCTGGTCGGGTCGTATACGAGTGACGCGCCGAGGTCGACCGGCGCGCCGAGGGAACGATCGGTGTGCACCCGGCCACCGATGCGGTCGCGGGCCTCGAACACCACGGACGCGAGGCCGGCGCTCCGCAACTCGGCAGCCGCGGCCAGCCCTGCCGCACCGGCACCGATGATCACGATACGACTCGAGGCGATGGCACCCGCGGCGAGCATCTCCGACACTGCTCGCCGCCCCGATTCCACCGCACCGCGCACCGTGCCGGAATGCGTGGTCGAAGTCGCCTCGCCGGCAAAGAAGATCGATCGGTCGATCGACGCAGCGAGCGCGAGGCGATCGGTGGTCGTCGCTCCGATCGGCAGGAACGAGAACGCGCCGCGGGCAAAGGGATCGGATCCCCATCGCGTGCGCACGACGCCATCCGGCTCGGCCACCGGCGGACGGTCATCGGCCGATGACCCGCTGCACGCGGTCAACACGCCGAGCAGTGGGGTGCAGGCAGTACCCGCGAGGAATGCCCTCCGCGACAGATGTCGCGGGTTCGGCCGAGACCCCTGACGCGAGCTCAGCGGGCAGCCGCCTCGCCGAGGGCGCGCCAGACTTTCTCGGGGGTGCACGGCATGTCGATGTGGCGTACACCGAGATGGGCGAGTGCGTCGATGACCGCGTTGTGCACCGCCGGTGTGGCACCGATCGTGCCCGACTCGCCGATGCCCTTCGCTCCGAGCGGGTTGAGCGGCGACGGCGTCTCCATCTCGACGCGCTCGAAGTTGGGCAACTCGGTCGCTGAGATCACCGCGTAGTCCGCGAAGTTCGCGGTCTGCGGGTTGCCGTCGACGTCGTAGCGGACCTCCTCGAGCAAGGCCTGGGCTGCGCCCTGCGCCAACCCGCCGTGCACCTGGCCCTCGACGAGCAGCGGGTTGATCATGGTGCCGCAATCGTCGACCGCGATGTGGCGAACCAGGGTGACGAGACCGGTGTCGAGATCGACTTCGACGACGGCGATGTGCGCACCGAACGGGAAGCTCGGGCCGGGTTGGGAGAACTCGTTGTCGGCAAACAACAGCGTGCCGGTCTCGGCGGCCGATGCGGCGACTGCACCCCAAGACACGGCTTTGGCCGGCGTGCCCTGCACGTGGAACTGGCCGGTCGCGATGTCGAGCACCACGTCGCCCGCCGCGGCTTCGAGCAGTTCGGCCGCCGCCGCACGAGCGTTCGATGCGAGTCGGGTGGCCGCGTCGCTGATGGCTGAGCCGGCGATCTGCACCGAGCGCGATCCGCCGGTGAGCCCCGACGACGGGATCACGTCGGTGTCGCCGTGGAGCACGCGGATCTGGTCCATCGGTACGCCTGTCGCGTCGCTGATGAGCATGGCCCATGTCGTCTCGTGGCCTTGGCCGTAGGGCGTGGAGCCCGTCTTGGCGATGATCGTTCCGTCGGCCTGAAGCTCGACCGAGCCCGACTCGGTGATGCCGCCTGCGCCACCACCCATAGCGGTGACCTCGACGTAGCACGAGATACCGATGCCGAGCACCTTGCGGTCGCTCGTCGCACGGCGGGCCGCTTGTTCGGCGCGCAACGCGGCGTAGCCCGCTTGTTCGACCGCGAGATCGAGCGCGTCGCCGAAGCGGCCACAGTCGTACTTCGCGCCGCTGCGCGTGGTGTGGCCATTCATGAAGGGGGCGATGAAGTTGCGGTGCCGGACCTCGATCGGATCCATGCCGATTTCGGTGGCGAACAGGTCGATGGCACGCTCGATCGCGGCTGCAGCCTCGGGGCGGCCGGCACCTCGGAACGCACCGACGGGTGTGGTGTTGGTGACGAGTGATTTCGAGTCGAATCCGGTGCTCGGGAACTCGTAGACACCGCAGTGCATGAGGAAGGTGCCACCTGGGAGGATGGTGCCCAGCGCCGGGTAGGCCCCGGCCTCCTGCAGCACCTCGAGGCCGAACGCCAGCACCTTGCCGTCGCGCGTGCCGCCGATGGTGACCTGTTGCACCTGACCGCGCCCGTGCACCATGGCCGTCATGTTCTCGGTGCGCGACTCGCTCCAGCGCACCGGCCGGCCAACGCGCCGCGCGAGCTCACCGACGAGGACCTCCTCGGGGCTCGGCACGCCCTTCGCACCGAAACCGCCGCCCACGTCGGGTGTGATCACGCGGATCTTGTCGGGCGTGAGCTTGTAGATCTGGGCGAGCGCGCCGAGCACGATGTGCGAACCCTGGCTCGACGCGTAGTGGACGAGCCGGTCGCCGTCCCAGTACGCAGCCGACGTCCGCGGCTCGATCGGTGCTGCGGCCACGCGCTGGTTGACCATGCGTTGGTGGATGACCACGTCGCAGCCGGAGGTGTCGGCAACCATGCCTGTGGGGATTCCCGAGGGCTTGTTGGTGCCGGCCTCGGGGAACAGCAGCACCTCGTCGGTGAGGGCGTGCTCGAGGGTGACCACCGCGGGCAACGGTTGGTAGTCGACGATGACCGCTTCGGCCGCATCTGCCGCGGCATAGATGTCGTCGGCCACGACCACTGCGACCGGCTCGCCGACGAATCGGACGGTGCCCCGTGCGAGCAAGGGCCGGCTGAATGCCTCGGGCCACATGCCCGGACCGAACGGGGGTGGCATGTCGGGCAGGCCGAGGTCGTCGAAGGTGAGCACCGCCAACACGCCCGGCATGGCGAGCGCGTCGGCGGTCTCGATCGACGTGATGTGGGCATGGGCCATGGTCGACCGCACGAACACCGCGACCGCGGCCCCGGCGAGCACGACGTCGCCGACGTAGTCGCCGCCCGTGGTGAGGAACTTCGGGTCTTCGGTTCGCAGAACTCGGTTGCCGAGCAGGCTCATACGGTTCCTCCAGCGGGGCGACGAGTACGAGTGAGGCCCGAGGTTACCGCCCGGCCGTCGTCGGAGCATCGCCTCCGTGGGGCGCGATCTCGTCGCTACCGGCCGGCCGGGCGGCAATGGCCTATGCCCACCTCTGACGGCCTGGCACCTTTCCTTCCATCCCGGACTCCAACTACCGTTCTCCGGTGCCTCTTGATCCGCGAACGCCGGTGTGCATCGGCGCAGCCCTCGTCTCACAGCGCTCCGACGACCCTGACGCGGGTGTCGACGCTGCCCGCCTCATCGTCGACGCGGTGCGTGCCGCGGGGCGCGACACCGGCGTGAGCAACGCGCTCGCCGGTGTCCAGCTCGTCGCCGTGGCTGGCGGGAGCTGGACGTATCGCAACGCGCCGCGCCTCGTCGCGCAGGCGATCGGTGCCACGGGTGCGCGCACGCACCTCATCGTTCCGGGGGTGCTGCAGTCGGGGCTCTTCGACCGGGCTTTGTCGGCGATCGCCCGAGGCGAGCTCGACCTCGCCATCGTGTGCGGCGGCGAGGCCAAGTGGCGCGAGCTTCGCGGCCACATCACGGGCGCGCCGGGCACCGTCACCGACGACGCCGACGCACCGTTGCCCGACGAGGTCGTGCAGCGGCACGGGCACCTGATCTCGCCCCAGGAGATCGCCCGACGGATGTATGACGCACCGACGCACTACGCCTTGCTCGAGACGGCGCGCCGCATCGCGGACGGGCAGTCGGTAGCCGAGCACCGCGACGTCGTGGCCGAGTTCTGGGCCGGGTTCAACCGCGTTGCGCAGGCCAACCCCGATGCGTGGAACCGGACGCCCATGACCGCGGCGCAGATTGCGACGACCACGCCGAAGAACCGTCTCATCGCGTATCCGTACAACAAGTGGCACGTCTCCCAGCAGAACGTCGATCAGGCGAGCGCGCTCGTGTTTTGCTCGGTCGCCCACGCCGAGGCCCTCGGTGTGGCGCGCGATCGGTGGGTGTTCCCCCATGTCATCGTCGATTCGAACCACATGGTGCCGGTCAGCCGTCGGGCGGTCATGCACCGCAGCCCGGGCTTTGCCATCGCTGGAGCTCGCGCCTTCGCATTGGCCGGGGCCGGTGCCGACGACATCGCACACGTCGACGTGTACAGCTGCTTCCCGATCGCGGCGCGCACACAGGCCCTCGAGCTGGGTCTCGGCACGGATCGGCCGTTGACGGTCACCGGTGGCATGGCCTTCGGGGGCGGACCGTTCGGCAACTACGTCGTGCAGAGCGCGGCCACCATGATGCGGGTGCTGCGCGCGGACCCCGGCAGCCGCGGCCTCGTCACGGCGATCAGCGGCATGATCACCAAGCAAGGCGTCAGTATCTGGTCGACCGAGCCGCCGGCCGCTGGTTACCGCTTCGACGACGTGAGCGCAGCAGTGGCCGCCGAGGTGGGCGAGGTGCCCACCGTCGACGGCGTCGACGGGTCAGGCAGGGTGCTCACCTACACCGTCAACGCGGACACCGAAGGCCCCCGGCGGGCGATCGCTGTGGTCGACCTCGGCGAGAACCGGCGTGCGCTCGTCGCGTCCGATGATCGGGCCGTCGCAGCCCACCTCGTCGCCGACGACGCGGCCGGCGTTGTGGTTCAGGTGCACGCCGACGAGACGTTCACGCTGCTCTGAGCAACGCAACGGCAACGGCGCGCGTCAGCTGCTCATGCCGAACAGCACGGCCATCGCGAGCGCGTTCGACAGGAAGTGGGCGAGCATGCCCGGTCCCAGCCGTCCGGTGCGATCGGCCGCGATGCCGAAGACCATGCCGATGATCGACAGCGATCCGACATAGAACACGCTCACCAGGTCGAACGCTCCGACGACGTGATAGAAGCCGAACAACAGGCCTTGGGCGACGATGGCCACGTACTTGCCGGTGAGCTTGGTGAGCCCGCGTTGGATGACCCCGCGGAACACCAATTCTTCGAACAGTGGCGCCCCGATGAGCGCGGCCACGAGGAACACGGCGAGCACGTCGTGGTGGTCGAGCAGCCCGTCGCGCAGATCGTCGGACGTGCCCGAGTCGGTGCCCACCACCAGCGCAAACGCGACGCGCGCGACGACGCTGGCGATCAGCACCGCGAGTCCCCACGCAACGTCGATGGTGCGGAAGCGCCAACCGAAGTCGCGGACGATCGAACCGGTGCCGAGAACCCGTGACGCGACGATGCACGAGCCGGCCATGCCGCCGAAGAGCAGGGCGTAGAACACGAACGTGGCGAGCCCTGCCTGGCGGTAGTCGAACACGGAGCCGACCCCGCGTGCCGCGAAGATCGTGACCACCGTCGCGACTCCTACGATGACCGCGGCCCACGGCGAGCACGTCGGCGACGGTGGATCGACCGGTCCGTTCGGCGGATCGGCGCAGGCCCAACCGGTCCAGTCGCGCCCGTCCCACCAGCGGAGCGAGGTGATTCGCCAAGGGTCGGCGTACCAGCCTGGGGGAGGCGGAGTGAACGAGATCACTTGAATGCCGAGCGTACGGGACGTGCAGTCCGTGGCGCGGGCATGATGGCGCCATGGCCATCCCTGTGACGAATGCTCCCGGCGCGCTCGCTGGGCTCCCTGTTATCGATGCTCCCGGCGCGCTCGCTGGGCTCC
>CAFBMH010000082.1_pt1 | contig 13847 bp, 12 predicted proteins | sample 7268361 | NCBI WGS metagenome assembly CAFBMH01 (sample SAMEA6814057, study PRJEB35770) | freshwater metagenome | biome: Freshwater; feature: Freshwater reservoir; material: water | place: Czech Republic | collected 2017-05-23 | depth 30m m
ACCCCGCGGTTGCCCATGAACGTGCCTCGGTAGGAAGCATCGGCGACCAACTCGTTCAACGGAGTCACGCGGTTCTGCAATGTCACGACGGCCTCGGAACGAATCGGTTGGCGCAACGATGCCACGCAATGTCGGGTGTGCGCCGGGTCAGGGCGACGGCGCGCCGCCCGGCACAGCCCTCCATATACCCTCTGAAGTCGATGTCCGCCGCCACCGCAACCACATCTCGGGCCGAGCGCCGCCCATGACCGTGTACCTCGTCGGCGGCGGCCCGGGTGATCCGGAGCTCATCACCGTGCGAGGCGCGCGCGTCCTCGCGCAGGCGGACGTCGTCATCTACGACCGGTTGACCACGCGGCCGCTGCTCGACCTGGCGCCCTCCGCGGCAACGTTGATCGACGTGGGTAAGGCGGCAGGTCGATCGACGGTTCCCCAGCACGAGATCAACGAGCTGCTTATCGAACACGGCCGCACCGGACGAACCGTCGTGCGTCTCAAAGGGGGCGACCCTTTCGTCTTCGGACGTGGCGGCGAGGAAGCCGCCGCGCTGCTCGCCGCCGGGGTGCCGTTCGAGGTCGTACCCGGGATCTCGTCGGCCATCGCGGCGCCGGCTGCTGCCGGAATACCGGTCACCATGCGCAACGAAGCCCTGAGCTTCACCGTGGTCGCCGGCCACGAGGACCAAAGTGGCTCCGATCCTGTGCGGTGGGACGCTATTGCGCGTACCGGGGGCACGATCATCATCCTCATGGGCGTTGCGAAGATCGAGTCCATCACCCGCGGGCTGCTGGCCGGCGGGCTCGACCCGGCGACACCTGCGGCCTGCATCCGCTGGGGGACGACCGAACGCCAGCAGATCCGGCGCACGACCCTCGGTGCACTCCCCCACGACGTGTTGAGCTCGCCCAGCGTGATCGTCGTCGGCGAAGCGGCGCGCCACCGCTACGTGTGGCCGTTCGATGCGCACGGGCACGATGTCGACGACTTGCTAGCGTGACGACACAGGTACTTCGGCGGGTGGCGCTCGGCGCAGCCCGCCGCGACCACCGGGGGCAATCCTGAGCACCACCCGCAAGCACCACCTGATCTCGGCCGACAGCCACGTCAACGAACCAGGTGACCTCTGGACCTCGCGTGTCGCCTCGCGCCTCGTCGACCGCGTGCCACGCGTCGAGCGCTTCGACCAAGGCGATGCATGGGTGATCGAAGGCGTGCCCGACCCGATGCCCATCGGGCTCAATGCGTGCGCTGGCCAGGACCCCCGTCTGCGCCAGAGCTGGGTGCGCTTCGAGGACATCCGCAGCGGTGGATGGGACCCGGCCGAACGGCTGAAGGAGATCGAGATAGCCGGCGTCGACGCCGAGGTGCTCTACCCCACCCCCCGTCTCGCGCAGGCCATCTACGGCACCACGGATTCCGAGCTGCACCTTGCACTCGTCCAGGCCTACAACGACTGGATCCACGAGTACGCGTCCCACGATCTCGGTCGCTTCCGGGCGTTGGCCATAGTGCCGAACCGCGGGGTCGACCACGCATTGGCCGAGATCGCACGCGTCGGCGATCGGCCGTCGACCGGTGGCGTGCTCCTCGGCGCCTATCCCGGCGGCACCGTGAATCCCAGCGCCGATGACGACCCCGTTTTCGCCGCGCTCGTCGAGCAACAGCTCACCGTGAACGTCCACGTCTCGCTCAGCAACACGTTGCCCACCGGTGCCCCCACCCTTCTCGCGCTACCGGCAGCGGGCCGGTTCACCGCAGCCACGAACCACCTCATCGACCTCGTCTTCAGTGGGATCTTCGACCGGTTCCCGACGCTGAACATGGTCTTCGCCGAGGTCGACTGCGGCTGGCTGCCGTACTTCAAGGAACAGCTCGATGACGGCTACTACCGGTACCGGTTCCGCTTCGATCTCAAGAAGCTCCCGAGCGAATACATCGAGCAGCACGTCCATTGCACGTGGGTCACCGACACGTACGGCATCGACAACCGACACCGCATCGGGGTCGAACGAATGTTGTGGTCGAGTGACTACCCGCACGGGAACTCGAATTATCCGAACGCGTGGTCGGCCACCCAGGCTTCGATGGCCGGCGTTCCGCCGGACGAGCGCGACCTGATGCTCGTGGGCAACGCCACGCGGCTTTATCGCTTCGATCGCCCCTAACCGGAAGCCTGGAACGCCTCGCGCAGCAAGAACTTCTGCACCTTGCCGCTGGCGGTGCGCGGCAGTTCGGCGACCAGTCGCAGATCTTCGGGCCACTTCTGTGTGGCCAGGCCGGCATCGCGCAAGAAGCCTTGGAGGTCACTGAGCGCAAGTGCGTTGTTGGTGCTCACCACCGCCGCGCAGGCGCGTTCGCCCGTGCGCGCATGAGGAACCGCGACCACCGCGACATCGATGATGTCGGGATGTTCGTACAGGAGGTCCTCGATCTCTCGTGCGCTGATGTTCTCCCCGTTGCGCAGGATGATGTCCTTGATGCGGCCCCGGATCGTGACATACCCGTCGGCGTCGATCGAGGCGAGGTCACCGGTGCGGAAGTACCCGTCGGGGGTGAACGACGAATCGTTCAGCGACGCGTCGAGGTAGCCGTGGAAAAGCTCGGGCCCCCGGACGACAAGCTCGCCCACATCCGCGCTGCCGTCGATGTGCCCGGACGCGTCGCCCATCGCGACACCATCGGTGTCGGCCCGGCGCTCGATCGAGTCGCCGACCCGACCGCACGAGAACGTCGGGAACTCGCTCGACCCATAGACCCGGCACACCTCAGCACCGAGGACCCGGCTGGCGGTACGCACCAACTCGGGGGGCACGTCAGCGCCACCACATGCGAACGAGTGCAACGCCGATCCGTGGCCTCGGCGTCGATACTCGTCGGTGAGTCCTTGCAAGAAGGGCGTCGCCGCAACCGTGAAGCGACACCCCATGCGTTCGATCAGGTCGGCCGCAGCACCCGGGTCCCATACGTCGAGCAGCCCGACTGCCGAACCGGTCATGGCCGGAAGGATGTACGCGTACAAGAACCCGGTGATGTGCGTGACCGGCGAGGCCATGAAGATGTGCTCAGCCGAACCGAGCGAGAACCATCGCTGCATCGACCGGGTCTCATAGACAAGCGTCTCGTGGCTGTGCAGCACACCCTTGGGCGCCGCCGTGGTGCCTGAGGTGTACAGCAACAGCGCGATCGACCCAGGATCGAGCACCGGCGCTCGGAGCGCAGTCTCGCCGGGCACGACGAGGTCCTCGAAGCGCTGCCAGGGTGCCGCGCTCGGGCTCGTCGGTCGCACCACGACGAGCGCCGGGGTGTGCGTGGCCGGTCGGTTGGCGAGCACCTCGTCGATCATCGCTCGATGGTCGAAGCCGCGGAACGCTTCGGGTACCACGATCGCCGCGGGCGTCGACTGGTCGACGATGAATGCCAGCTCGGCGCGCCGGTAGATCGGGATCACCGGATTGATCACCGCACCCACACGCGTGATTGCGTGGTAGACGACGATTGTCTCCCACCAGTTCGGCAGTTGCACCAGCACCGAGCTGCCGGGTGTCACGCCGGCCCGCACGAGGCTTTGCGACAAGGCCTCGACCGCCTCGCCCAGTTCGCGATACGTCAGCGTGATCTGCGCATCGACGATCGCGAGATCGTCGGGGGCGGCGACGATTCGTTCATGAAGGAACGATGCGATCGTGCGGCCCTCCCACACCGACTCGCGTCGATGGTGCGCGTCGAGAGCACGCGTCGGCGTGATCACCCGCGGCTGCACGTCGATGCCTGCGCCTAGATCTGGGTCAGCAGGCGTTCGGGCGTGTTGATGTTGACGAGGTGGTCGGTGTACCACGAGGCGGCGGCCCGCGACGCGAGCTCGAGGCGGGACAGGTCGCTGTACAACGTCATGTGCGATGTCTCGGGCAGCACGACGAGGCGCTTCACCGGAGTGCGGATCTGATGGAAGGCCTCGACCTCCATGTCCTCCATCGTGATGTCATCGCCCTGGGCGATGATCATCATGAAGGGCGTAGTGGTGATGCGCGACGCATATGGCAGCGCGTCGTACTGCATGAGGAGCTCGACCGAGGCGATCGTGTTGCGGTGCTCATGACGAGGCGCTTGGGTCTTCTGGAGCTCCTCGAACACCGTACGCACCTCGTCGAAGGGCCAGGCCGCGAGACCGTTCTTCGGATCGCACGACATCGGCATGTACCCGTACTCACCCGTGGCGAAGCGCTTCGTGCGATCGTCGGCGATGAGGCTGCGCAGTCGGCGAAATCCTTCGGAGCCGTGCACGCGCCACATCGTGTTGTAGCCGTCGATCACGGGCACGTTTCCGACTGCGCACTTCACGCGGTCGTCGATCGCAGCGAGCACCAGCGCGTGGCCGCCGCTGTAGGAGATGCCCCACACGCCGAGACGGTCCGAATCGATCTCACTGCGGCTCTCGAGAAAGCTGAGCGCGGACTTGTAGTCCTCGATCTGCGCCCACGGGTCGAGATGCTGACGGACGTCGCCGTCACTCGCGCCGAGATTGCGATAGTCGAATATGAGGGCCGCCATGCCGGCTTCGACGAACACCTTCGCGTAGTCGGGTTGGCGCAACTCCTTGACGTAGCACCAGCCGCCCGCCATCGCGACCGCAGCCACCGGGCCGGTGGCGTCTTCGGGCAGGTAGAGATCGCCACGTATGGTGACCCCTTCACTCGTGAACGAGACCTCTTCGACCTTCATGGTGTCCCCTTGATGATGATTCCCTCGCCCGCGTCCCCATGAGCGACGCCGAAGGCCGAATACTAATCGACAGTCCGATCAGCAGATGGTGTAACCGCCGTCGACGACCACGGAGTCGCCGGTGTGAAAGAGCAGCGTCGGATCCGCGAGGAACGCGGCGACCGCGTTGAAGTCCTCGGCGTCAGCCCATCGACGCACCGGCGTGCGTTGCACTGTTGCCTTGCGGAAGCGTTCGTAGTCCGCCGCGCCGAAGGCTCCCCCTGGGCCGGTCATCGCGGTGTCGGCCCAACCCGGGCACAGTGTGTTGCAGCGGATGCGCAACGGCGCTAACTCGACGGCGAGCGAGCGCATCAGCCCTTCGACTGCCGGCTTCGCCGCGCCGTAGTGCGCCCGCCGCGCCGCCCCGAAGCGGCTCACGATCGACGACACCCCGACGAGCGCACCGCCCCCGCCACGTTCGCCCATATGGCGCGCCGCGGCCCGCAGCGACAAGAAGACACCGTCGACGTCGACGCGCATGACGGCGTGCCAGTCATCAAGGCTGAGGTCGACGAACGCCGATTCGTTACCCGCCGTGCCGGCGTTCGCGAACATCGCGTCGACGCGTTCGAACCGTGACAGCGTCGCGGTCATGGCATCGACGACCGACGACTCGTTGCTCACGTCGCACACGATCGCGTGCGCCACGATGCCCATCTCTTCGAGCGACTCGACCGCAATGCGGTTCTTCGCCTCGCTGCGCCCCCAAATCGCGACCTCGGCACCGGCGCGTCCGACCCCGACGGCGAGACCAAGCCCGATGCCACCGTTGCCGCCGGTCACCACCACAGTGCGCTCGCGCAGGTCGCCGTAGGGAGCCTCGTGGCGCATCGTCGATCTCCTCGTTCTCTGCCGGAGCGTCGCGCCCTGGCGTTGTCCGCGAATCCTACGAGGCGGTGGTCGTCCTGCTCTCCTTCACGGATCGGCACGCATGCGCCGCCGCGTTCTGCGAAGGTAAGAGCTCACCTATGAGCACGACGGCGCCCGAAATGAACGACCTGGCCCGCCCGCCTCGTGTGCATCCCGGCTGGTTGGTGCTCGGCCTCGGGTCGATGTGCTCGTTCATCACCTCACTGAACCAGTCCATCATGAGCGTGGCCTTCGCCGACCTCCGCAAGTCCTTCCCCGACGTGCCCGCCTCACAGTTGTCGTGGATCCTCAACGTGTACACCATCGTCTCCGGCGCCACGCTCATCATCTCTGCGGTGCTCTCGAACCGTTACGGCCGTAAACGCATGCTGCTCACCGGGCTTTCAGTGTTCGCCGCAGCAGGCCTGCTGTGCACCCTCGCGACTGGTCCACCGATGCTGATCGCCGGACGAGCCGTGCAGGCCATCGGATGGTCGCTCATCACGCCATCGGCCGTGGCCGTCGTGCTCTCGGGTGTGCCCCCCGGGCGGCGAGCGAGTGCCATCGCCACCTGGGCCGGCATCGGTGGCATCGCCACGTCGCTCGGTCCATCCCTCGGCGCGGTCATCATCGACCTCGGTTCGTGGCGCATGGCGTTCCTCGCGAGCGTGCCCTTCGCGGTGTTCGTCATCGTGGTGGGCGCCAAGGTGTTCACCGAGACCCCGCCCGAAGACCTCGTGCACGAACGATTCCCCGACATGGTGGGCGTAGCGTCGCTGCTCTTCGGGATGACCCTGTTCATCCTCGGGTTGGTGGAGACCGCGTCGTGGGGTTGGGTCGACCGGCGCACCTTCGCATGCCTGATCGCTGGCCTTGCACTGCTGGGGTTTCTCCTGTGGCGATCCACGAAGGTCGAGCGGCCCACGATCGACCCGCGACTCATGCGCTATCGCAACATTCGCCTCGCCGTAATGATGTCGATCGGGTGGGGAACATGCTTCTTCGCCACGTCGCTCGGGCTCGTGCTCTTCCTCACGCAGGTCTGGGACTACAGCGTCGTGCGCGCGGGGGCGCTCATCACGCCCATCGCCGCGTCGGTCACCGTGCTCTCGCCTTTCGCCGGCCGCATCGCCGACCGGTTCGGGCATCGAGTGCTCGTCGTTCCCGGTGGCATGTTCTGGCTGTCGGGCGCACTTTGGTTGCTGCTCGGGGCCGGACGATCACCTGATCTCCCTGGTGTGTGGTTCCCGGCCACGCTGCTACTCGGGGTCGGGTCGGGGCTCAGCTGGCCCGCTATCCACGGCATACCCATTCTTGGCGTGGACGCCAAGGATTTCGCGGCTGCGGTCGCCACCAACCAGACCGTGTTACGCATCGTCGGGTCGCTCGGCATCGCCATCGCCGTCACGCTCGTGTCGGGCACCACGGGCACATCGTCGATCGCGCCGTTCCGCCATCTCTTCGCGTTCATGGCCGTGGGCGGTGTGCTGCTCAGCTGCATCGGCACCCTGATCCGCACCTCACCCTCGCACGCCTCACCGGATCTGGCCGTCTGAGCGGCGCGACCGCGGTCGCTCAGACGCCTTCAGCCGCGTCGATCGCTGCTTCGTCGACGACCGCATCCGAGCCGAACACGGCAGGTGGCTCGCGCCAAGGATCGGCCGGCGTGCCTGCGGCGGCGTCGCGCACCGCACTCCACACCCGCATCGGCGTGCAGGGCATGTCGAGATGACGAATGCCGAGGTGCGCCACCGCGTCGATCACGGCGTTCTGGATGGCCGGCGTCGACCCGATCGTCGATGCCTCCCCGATGCCCTTCGCGCCGAGTGGGTTGAGCGGCGATGGTGTCTCGGTGGAGTGCGGCTCGAAGCTCGGCAGGTCGGCCGACGATGCAATGCAGTAGTCGGCGAAGTTCGCGGTGAGCAGGTTGCCGTTGGCGTCGTAGCGCACCTCCTCGTAGAGGGTCTGTCCGGCGCCGGCTGCGACGCCACCGTGTTGTTGACCCTCGACCAACACGGGGTTCAACACCGTTCCGCAATCGTCGACCGCGACGTGGCGCAGCAGGGTGACGTGGCCCGTGTCGAGATCGACCTCGACCACGGCGATGTGCGCGCCGAATGGGAAGGACGCCCCGCCTTGGTCGAAGATGAAGTCGGCGCTGAGCGGCTCGGGCGATCGTGCGGCGAGCTGGGCCCAGGTGAGCTCGCTGGAAGGCACGCCGGCGACGCCGACCGTGCCACGGGTGTTGTCGACCACGATGTCGTCGAGCGACGCTTCGAGCAACGTGGCCGCAAGATGCTTCGCCTTGATAACCAACGCATCGGTCGCGCCGGCGACGGCCGAGCCACCGAGTTGCAACGACCGCGAGCCACCAGTGCCACCACCACGGGGTACGCGGTCGGTGTCTCCATCGACCAACGTGATGCGATCTACCGCAATGCCGGTCTGCGCCGAGACGAGCATCGCGTAGGCCGTCTGATGGCCTTGACCGTGCGCGGAGGTCCCGGCGAACACCGTGGCCGAACCGTCAGCATGCACCTCGAGCGCGCCGTACTCGCTCGACCCACCGCCCGCGGTGATCTCGACGTAGACCGCAACGCCGATGCCGAGCGCTCGACGATCGCCTCGCGCACGGCGAACCTGTTGCTCGGCGCGAAGCGTCGCGTAGCCGACTGCGTCGGCAGCCGTGTGCAAGGGCAGCGTGTACCTACCCGAGTCATAGAGGTTGCCCGTGAGCGTGCGGAACGGGAAACGATCGTCACCGAGGAGGTTCCGTTCACGAAGCTCGATCGGATCGATGCCCAGCTCGTGCGCCGCCTGATCGACGATGCGTTCGACCAGGGCAGTGGCCTCGGGCCGACCCGCTCCTCGATAGGCGCCCATCGGTGTGGTGTTGGTGACGCCGACCGCGACGTCGAACTGGATGGCCGGGAAGTCGTACGTGCCCTGCGACATGCGCCGCGTGCCGCCCGGCAGGAACGTGCCGATGGTGGGATATGCACCCGCGTCGCCGACGAGTCGGACGCGCAGGCCCGTGAACTTGCCGGCTGAGGTGCACCCCAGTTCGACGTATTGGATCTGCCCGCGGCTATGCGTGAGGGTGTGCATGTCTTCGCTGCGGGTCGGTATCCACACCACAGGACGCCCCAGGTCACGTGCGGCCTTCGTCACGACCGCGAACTCGGGATGCAGACCCGACTTGCCACCGAAGCCACCACCGACCTGGGGCGTGACCACATGGATCTCGGACTCGTCCCATCCAAGCGCCACGGCGAGCTGGGCGCGCAGTGCGTGCGGCATCTGCGTCGCGGGCCACACGGTGACGCGTCCATCGGCGGCCGGTGCGGCGGCGACACAGTTCACCTCGATCGGGGCGACCGCCATGCGCTGGTTCACGAAACGGCCGCGCACGACCACGTCGGAGATGGCGTCGAGATCGACCGTTACCCGGTCGTGCACCGCCATGGCCTCGTTCGAGCCATGGTCGGGAAAGATCAGCTCAGCCCCATGGCGCAGGGAGTGCTCGGGGTCGACGTGCACGGGCAACGGCTCGATCTCGGCCCAGATCGCCTCGACGGCGTCCTCGGCTTGGGCCGCCGTCTCGGCGAACACGACCGCGACGGCGTCCCCCACGAACCGCACCCGGTCGGTCGCCAACGGCGCCCGGGCGAAATCGTCGTGGACCTTCATGAAGCCGTGCAACGGCGCAATGCCAGCCTCGGCCGCGGTCCACACGGCGACTACACCGGGCATGTTTCGGGCATCGTCGACGTGTACGGCGCGCACGAGACCGTGGGCGACGTCGGAACGAGCGAAGGCGGCAAAGAGCTTGTTCGGGAGATCGAGGTCAGCCACGTACGCGCGAGCACCGCGTAGCAACGCGGGGTCCTCGGTGCGCAGGACGCGCGTGCCGAGGATCGAGCCCGTCATCGGGGCCGCTCTAGGCCGTAGGAGGTCGAACCATCGGACGCCACGAGATAGACCTCGAAGCCTTCCTCCACGTGGGGCGTGTCGACAGCCATCGACACGGCGAACTTGTTCGTGGCGTGCCGGGCGATGTCGAGGACGAGCTCGACCTGCTGGGCCGCGGTGAACGCGGCCCGCACGTTGTCGATGACCCCTTCGGGGATGTGGCCAGGTGTCCAGACCATTGCGTCGACCATGGCGAGCGCGCTCTTGATCGCGTCGCTGAGGTCGCTCGTCTCATAGGAGTCGACGGCATCGAACGTGGACTCGTCGGCGCCGGCCTCGAACGCGGTGAAGCTGCGTAGCGACTTGCAGATGCGGCAGTTGTGCGCCCGTGCACAACGCAACCGGACGAGCTCGCTGGTGACCGGGTCGAGTTGATCGAGCCCGGGCACGATGCGTACGTTCGATTGGATGGCCGCCCAGATATCGGCGGCGAGCGCCGAGTCCGCTGGTGGCGACGTGACCATGGGGCTGGCACCGAAAAGCCGGTCGAGCGCGATTCGGGCGCGTGGCACGACATCGACGACGTAGAGGACGTGCGCGAACGTGAGCGCTGCGTCACCGAAGCTGTGCTGCAAGGCATCGCGTTGCGCGTCGGTGAGGGCCGAGACATCGGTGGTGAATTGCTCGGCGAAGGCCAGCGCGACGCGCTGTGCGTCCGAGAGGCCGGTGAAGCTACGCCAGAGCGACGCGTCGAGGTCCCCCCACGGACCGGCGCCCAAGGTCGCCGGTCGGCTGAGCGGCACCAGCCCGTGGGCACGAGCGCAGAGCCGCGCCGCCAGATCGACAAGGTCGACGAGGTCATGCTCGAGTGCACCCCAGACCGTGTGCTCGAGCAGGTCGAGCGACGCAGCCGCGCGGGGTGCGTGGACCATGGCGGCGTGGCGGCCGTCGGCCACCACCTCGGCGCCCGAGACCGGACTGTCGTTCATGTCATCCTCCGCGCGGTCGCCGGTTCGTCGTCGTCGTGCTCGACCATTGTGCTCGCGATAGTCCCGCCGCGCACCGTGCGACGCTGATGCTCGTGGTCGTGCGAGCGATCGGATTGACCGAGCGCAGCACGCCCGGCGCGGACCTCGCAGCGCACGATTCCGAACGCCTCGATGTGGGCGACTTCTCCGTTGGTGACCGAACGTTGACCCCACACCGCCGAGATCCCCAAGATCACCTTCGCGAAAGGCCACGAGGTCGATGGCGCTGACCTCCCCATCGCGGATCGGCTCGAAGACCGCGACCACGACCGAATAGTCGTCACCCGCTGGCTCAGGGCTTGGCCAGCATCACCTCGGTCGACTTGATGACCACGAGCACCTCGTCATCGGGTGCGATGTCGAGGTCGGACACCGATTCCTTGGTGATAACTGCGGTGATGCGCTGACCATCGGCGAGGATGGTTTTGACCGTGGACAGCACGTCGCCGTGTGTCACCGAGGTGACCCGGGCCCGAAGCTGGTTGCGCGCGCTGAGCCGCATGACGGGGTGCATCTTCGGCGTCTCACCCGGAGGTATCTGGGCCAGCGCCGTCTCGAGGAAGCGTCGCACCGCTCGGGCGCTCTCGCGGCGCCAAACGTCGACCACGTCGCCGCCCGGACCCGCCGTGGTGAGGATCTCGAAGTGGGCGCCCAGCGAGGACAATTGCGTCTCGAGGAGCGACTCGAGCTCGATACCGCGTCGGCGCCGAAGCACGAGCTTCAGGAGTAGCTCGGACCGCACGTCGCGCACGTGGGCAACCGGGCGATCGAGCCACGCGGCGAGAAGACGCAGCCCTTCGGGCTTGCAGGTGAGGATCAATCGTTCGCGCCCACGGCCCTGCGGCCGAGCCTCACGATGTATCAGCTCCTTCGCCGCGAGCTGCTCGACCGCGCGGTAGGTCAGCGGCCGCGACAGCGACCACACGCGCCCGAGCTCGGCATCGGGCCCGAGCTCAGTACCAATGGCCCACCCGTGGTTCACCCCCTCGTCGACAAGCGCCAGGCACACCCATTCGCCGAGTGACAGTTCCACGGGGGAGGTGGACGACGGATCGATCGACTTCGCACGACGAGGAGCCACCCGGTCATGGTATCTCCGACGGTGGTCGAGCTTCATGATCTGATGGCGGGAACCTCAGTCCCTGACTATGGTGCGACCGATGCACCGCCCACACCCCGCTCCACGTCGACTGCGTCTGATGACGTTGCTGTTCGGCCTGTTCGGCCTGTTCGCGCTGGCCGCGGCGGCGTGCGGCGATGATTCGTCGCCGACTGCGACCAGCAGCAACTCGAACGGCGGCGAGATCACCGTTCTCGCGGCGGCATCGCTCACCGATGCGTTCAGGGAGCTGGGCGTCGCGTTCCAGACCGCCAACCCGGCAACGAAGGTCACGTTCAGCTTCGGCGCGTCGTCGACCCTCGTCACGCAGATCAACCAGGGTGCGCCGGCCGATGTCTTCGCCTCTGCCGACCTCGCCAACATGGACAAGCTCACGGGCGCAGGTGGTGCCGGCGCTGCGGGAACTCCGATCGCGTTCGCGACGAACAAGCTGCAGATCATCGTGGGCAAGGGCAACCCTCGCGGCATGGCCGGGCCGGCCGACCTCGCCAAGCCGGGGGTCGTCTATGTCACGGCCGCGCCCGCGGTCCCAATCGGCAAGTACGCGCAACAGGTGCTCGACAAGGCAAAGGTCGTCGTGACCCCAAAAAGCCTCGAGGCCGATGTCAGAGCGGTCGTCAACAAGGTGACCCTCGGCGAGGCCGATGCGGGCATCGTGTATGCCACCGACGTCAAAGCCGCAGGCGACAAGGCGGCAGGAGTTACGATCCCCGACGACGTGAACGTGCTCGCGACCTACCCCATCGCCGTCATCAAGGCCACGAAGAACGCACCGGCCGCGAACGCCTTCATTGCGTACGTGACCAGCGCACCGGGACAGGCGATCCTCGCGACGTTCGGCTTCGCCAAGCCGTGATGTGCCGGGGGCGACCTCGCGGTCGCGGCGGCAACGTACCGCAGCCCATGCTCGTCCTCGCCGTGGTCGCGATCGTGTTCTTTGCGCTCCCGTTCGCGGGCTTGCTGTGGCGTGCCCCGTGGCGCGATGCGTGGTCGATCGTCCGGTCCTCCGACGTGCGCGATGCATTGCGCCTCTCCATCGTGTGTTCCTTGTGGTCGACCGGACTGTCCGTCTTGTTCGGGGTTCCGCTCGCATGCCTGCTGGCCCGCGTCCACTTCTTCGGTCGGGCCGCGGTGCGCGCGTTGTGCACGTTGTCGATGGTGCTGCCGCCGGTCGTCGGTGGCGTCGCGTTGTTCTTCGCGCTCGGCCGGCGCGGCCTCGTCGGGCAGTGGCTCGACCGCTGGTTCGACATCCGCCTCCCGTTCACCATGGCCGGTGTCGTCATCGCTCAGACGTTCGTGGCGATGCCATTCCTCGTGATCACGGTAGAGAGCGCGCTCCGCCAACTCGATCCGCGTTTCGAGGACGCGGCACGAACCCTCGGCGCGTCACGTTGGTACACCTTCCGGCGCGTCACGCTGCCTGCCATTCGCCCTGCACTCATCGCCGGCGCCGTTCTCGCGTGGGCCCGGGCGCTCGGCGAGTTCGGCGCCACCATCACCTTCGCCGGCAATTTCCCCCGTACCACGCAGACACTCCCGCTCGTCACGTACCTGAAGCTCGAGTCGAACCCACCCGAAGCGATCATCACCAGCCTCGCGATGATGGCGGTGTCGTTCCTCGTGCTCGTCGCGTTGCGCGAGCGTTGGCTCGGTGGCATCACTGCGTCAGCCAGTGCCTGAGCCCGCCCCTGACATGCGACTCTCGGCCACCATCAAGCTGCAACTGGGCGCGCTCGACCTCGACGTCGAGTTGGCGGTCGAATCCGGCGGGGTCCTCGCGATCCTCGGCCCCAACGGATCCGGCAAGTCCACGCTGTTGCGGTGCCTGGCCGGCCTCCAACCGATCGACGAGGGCCGGATCACCCTCGGCGATCAGGTGCTCGACGACCCGCGTACCGGCACCTTCGTGCCACCCGAGCAGCGCCAGGTAAGCGTCGTGTTCCAGGACTACTTGTTGTTCGCGCACCTCGACGCAACCGACAACGTCGCCTTCGGGCTGCACGCACGGGGTGTCCGGCGCAACGTGGCCCAGCGCAAGGCATCGGTGTGGCTCGATCGACTCGGGCTCACGAGCCATGCGCACCATCGGCCCGGCGCGCTGTCGGGCGGGCAGCAGCAACGTGTGGCGTTGGCCCGCGCGCTCGCCACGGATCCGCAGTTGCTGCTCCTCGACGAGCCGC
>CAFBMH010000083.1_pt1 | contig 13754 bp, 10 predicted proteins | sample 7268361 | NCBI WGS metagenome assembly CAFBMH01 (sample SAMEA6814057, study PRJEB35770) | freshwater metagenome | biome: Freshwater; feature: Freshwater reservoir; material: water | place: Czech Republic | collected 2017-05-23 | depth 30m m
GACGCGTCCGGCCGCCTCGATGCCGGTGACCGGATGTATCTCGCCACCACGTCCTCGGCGAACTGGCGGCTCGACGTGGGTGGCGCTGAGGCCGTGCGGCGTGACGCCTTCGGTTGGGCGAACTCGTTCGAGGTCGTGTCCTCGGGCGAGGCTCGACTGAGCTACGAGACACCGCTGCGTCGGCGCCTGGTGGTCGTGGCCAACGTCGTCGTGTGGGTGCTGGTGATCGTTCGACTCAACGCGCTCCGAGAGCGACGGAGGCGCTCATGAAGGCCGCTCGCTGGCCCGCCCTCATCGTGATCATCTCGCTGCTGGTCGCGGCGTTCCTATTCGTGGATGACCACTCGGCCACGCCGAAATCGCTGGCACCGAAAGTCGTGGTCGCCGGCCCGACGGTGGCCAAGGCCGACTCGATGAGCTCGCTTTGGTTCTGCAATGGCGGTACTGCGTTGGATAACGGCGTCGCCGATCATCAGGTAGTCGTGGTCAACACCACCGCCGAGGTGCGCTCGGGCACGATCACGGTCTACGCGAGCAAACCCACCACCGGCGCACGTCCCGAACCGGTTCGCAAAACCTGGACCCTCGCCCCTTACGCGCGCTCCGACTACCGGCTCGCGACGCTGATCGGGCAGGCGGCGTACGCCAGCGCGACGGTCGAGGTCGCCGGCGGGGGTGTGCTCGTCGAGCACCGCATCTCCGGGCCGCTCGGCGTCGATCGTGCGCCGTGCTCCTCGAGCGCATCGGGCACCTGGTATGTACCCATAGGAACGACCAACACCGGGGAGTCGCCCGTCGCTCGCGAGCTGCTGGTGTTCTTCAACCCGTTCCCCGGTGACTCCGTCGTCGACGTCGAGTTCTCGACCGACACTGGCTTCCGCGGTGCGCCTGAGTTGTTCAAGGGTCTCGTGGTGCCGGGAGGCTCGGTGGTTGGCGTCGATCTCGCGAAGGCTGGCGTCGCGGTGTCGGCCGAGATCGCCGCCGCAGTGACCGCCCGTTCCGGTCGCGTGGTGGTCGACCGCGTCCAGGTGTACGACGACGGGCAGGCCCGCCGAGGGATCGCGGTCTCCTCGGGGCTGGGTGCGCCGGCACCGGCGTGGGTGTTTGCGGCCGGCCGGGTCGGCAACGGCCGCCAGGAGCGGCTCGTCGTCTACAACCCTGGCAACGTGCGGGCCGAGGTCGACGTCGAGGTGCGGCCTCAGGACACGGACTCTCGAGCGGTAGAGCCGTTCCAGCTCACCGTGCAACCGCGCCAGCACACACAGCTCGATCTGCATACTGCGCCCCGCTTGGCGGCGCTGGTGGCCGCCGGATCGGAGTTCGCGTTGGTGGTGCGATCCGTCGACGGCTCGTCGATCGTGGCCGAACGTCAGGTACTGGTGACGCCCGGGTCGCCCGGGCCGGGGGTCGGCGTGAGTACCGGCACCGCGGTGGCGGCCACCCGCCTGTTCGCCGACGTGGCCGACGCCGATCAACCAAGCTCGGCATTGATGCTGCTTAACCCGAACGTCGAGACGATTGCCCGGATCAAGCTCACGGTGATCGCGAACGGCGCCGTGTCCTCGCCGGCCAAGTACACCTCGATCGAACTCGCGCCCGGCGCCCGGCGTTCTATCTCGCTCAGGGAGCTCGGGCAGGGAACGTTCACCGTGATCGTCGACGCTAGTTCGGGTGTGGTGGCCGAGCGCGAGCTGGTGGGCGCGAACGATCGATCCGTGGCACCGGCCGTGCCCGATTCCGCGAGCCTGGCCCCCTTCGTGCTCGGCGGCCTGGTGGCGCTGGGCAGCTGAGCGCAACCAGGAGTTGAGCGTGGCCGGTAGCTCGGCCGCCGGTCAGGTGTGGTCGCAGGCGGGCGGGGCGGAGCCCGGGTCGCGCACCTCGGCCACCGCGGCCCACAGGTGGGCGACGGTGGTGGGGCCGAGGAAGTTGCGGCGCACCACGCCGTCGGCGTCGGCGATCAGTACTGCCGGTACCGCGTCGATGCCGTAGCGATCGTGGAGGACCCGATCACGGCGGTACTCGGCTTCGTGCACTGCGACGGAGTCGCTCTCGAGTACGGCGACCTTGGCCATGATGTCGGCACACGTCGTGCACGTGGCCGATGTGAACACGGCCACCAAGAAGGGCGCGTCGGGTCGGGCGAAATCGTTGCGGTCGAGCTGCTCGGGAACGGTCCATCCCGTGCGCACCGGGGCGTCGGGGCGTCGCCGCTGGGCGAACCAACCGACGAGGAACGCGATCGCCACGACGACCGCGACCGCCAGGTATCGGACCACGCGAGCGGCCTAGAGCTCGGTGGAGGTTTCGTCGCTGACCGTGAGCGGGGTGGGGGCACCCACGCGGGGAGTGGCGCTCGACTCGCGACTCAGCGCGACGAGCCGGGCCACCTCGGCGCCATCGATGGTCTCGTGCTCGAGCAGCCGGCGAGCCACCAGGTCGAGAGCGTTGCGGTACTCGGTGAGGACCTTGCGGCATCGCTCCTCTTGGCCACGGAGGATGCGCTCGACTTCTTCGTCGATCACGCGGGCGGTCTCGTCGCTGTAGTCGCGGGTCTGCATGAGGTCCTCGCCGAGGAACACCATGCCTTGGCTGCCCCACGCCATAGGGCCGATGCGAGTGGACATGCCCCACTCTCGGACCATCTTGCGGGCCAGCTCGGTGTTGGTGACGAGGTCGTTGTTGGCGCCGGTGGAGACCACGCCGAACACGAGCTCTTCGGCGATGCGGCCACCCATGGCCACCACCAGCCGGTCCTCGAGGTAGTTCTGGTCGTAGCTGTGACGATCTTCGGCGGGAAGCTGCTGGGTGACCCCGAGCGCCATGCCGATGGGCAGGATCGTGACCTTGTGCACTGGGTCGGCGTGGGGGAGCACCGAGGCGCACACCGCGTGGCCGGCCTCGTGATATGCGGTGAGCGCTTTCTCGCGCTCGGAGAGCACGAGCGACTCGCGGCGCTGACCCATGAGCACCCGATCGCGAGCCATGTCGAAGTGGACCGCCCGCACGGCATCGTCGCCGCCGCGCACGGCGAACAGTGCTGCTTCGTTCACCAGGTTGGCGAGATCGGCGCCGCTCATGCCCGGGGTGCCGCGGGCCACGACGTTGAGATCGACGTCGGGACCGAGGCGCTTGCTCTTGACGTGGACCTTGAGGATCTCGATGCGGTCGTCAAGCTCGGGGAGGGGTACGACGACCTGGCGGTCGAAGCGGCCGGGGCGCAACAGCGCCGGGTCGAGGATGTCGGGGCGGTTGGTGGCGGCAATCATGACGATGCCCTCGGTGGCCTCGAAGCCGTCCATCTCGGAGAGCATCTGGTTGAGCGTCTGCTCGCGTTCGTCGTGGCCGCCGCCGACACCGGCACCGCGCTTGCGGCCGATGGAGTCGATCTCGTCGACGAAGATGATGGCCCGGCCGAGCTTGCGGGCGCTGTCGAACAGGTCTCGCACTCGCGACGCCCCGACACCCACGAACATCTCCATGAAGTCGGAGCCGGTGACCGACAAGAAGGGAACGTCGGCCTCACCAGCCACCGCGCGGGCGATGAGGGTCTTGCCGGTGCCCGGAGGGCCGACCAGCAGGATGCCCTTGGGGGTACGGGCCCCGATCGACGCGAACTTGTCGGGGAAGCGCAGGAAGTCGACCACCTCGCGGACCTCTTGCTTGACGCCGGCGTACCCGGCGACGTCGGCGAAGGTCGTGCCGGGACGCTCGGTCGAGTAGGTGCGGGCCCGCGAGCGCCCCATGGACATGATGCCGCCCATCTGCCCTTGCGCCCGGCGGTTCATCCACACGAAGAAGCCGACGAGCAGCATGATCGGCAGGAGCACCGGGATGAGCGACACGAAGAAGTTGGTCTGCGGGCTGACGAACTTGGTGTCGGGTACCGACCCCTTCATCACTTGGACGTCGTCGTCAGGAATCGAGGCGGGTGCGGTCGACGAGAAGAGCTTGCCGTCCTTGAGGTCGCCGGTGACCTTGGACGTGTCGTTGTTGATGCGGATCTTGGTGACTTCGCCGCTCGACACGCGCTGCATGAAGTCGGGGTAGCTCAGATCGGCACGATCGGAGGTGGGCATCAAGAACGACAGCGCCAAGAGCGCGACGATCACGAGCCCGATCGCCCAGATGACCCAACGAGACCAGCTGGCCTCAGGGCGCGCACCAGGGGTGCGTCCCGGCGTGCGGGAACGGTCGGGCATGCGATCGGGAGAACGCTGCGGGCGGGGAGGAGGCGGCGGGGGCGGCGGCACGGCCATGCACCCATCGTACGGCCGAAGGGCCACGAGTTGGCTGCACGGCGTTGCGAAGGGCTCGGGAGGTGTCGGTCGCGCGGTGCGAAAGGCTCGGGAGGTGTCGGTCGCGCGGTGCGAAAGGCTCGGGAGGCGTCGGTCGCGCGGCGCGTGGCGATATCCGCGATCAGGCGCGCGGTCAGCGTTAGCGTGCGCGCCATGAGTCGAAGGTGCGCCCGCCCTGGGTGCAGCATGCACGCCATGGCCACCCTTTCCTACGACTACGCCGATCGATCGGTGTGGCTCGAACCGGTGCACGCCGAGCGTCATCTCGCCGCGCACGACCTGTGCGGAAGGCACGCCGATCGCTTGTCGCCGCCCAACGGCTGGCGTCTCGAGGATCGGCGCATCCCGGTCGACGCGCGCGCCTGCTGACCGCCGCAGCGAGCCGCAGAGCGCCGCCTCCCGTGATCACCCGCGGCGCGTCGCTCGCGTAGTTTGGGGAGGTGCGTCCCGCCCCGACCGATGTGTCCCGTCGATGGGGCTTGCCCGACGCCGCAGGCGGGTTCGTCTCGGCAGTTCTGCTGTCGGGCATCGTCGGCAGCATGATCCTCGTGCTCGGCGGCTGGGACACCACCGACGATGCGCCCATATGGGCAGTCGCGCTGCTCGGGCTACCGCTGTGGGCCGGCTTCGGCGGCGGGGTCCTCGTGGCCTCCTACCTGCGGGGCGTGCGCTCGCTCCGCGTGGACTTCGGCCTCGCGGTCGAGGCGCGCGACGTGCCCATTGGTTTGGTGCTCGGCATCGCGGCGCAGTACTTCGTGAACTTCGCGGTGTCGTGGCCGGTGCTCAAGCTGACCGGCTCATCCTTCGATGACTACGAGAAGCCCGCCCGCGACTTGGCCCTCAAGGCCAAGGAATCGAGCTGGTGGGGCGTGGTCCTGTTCATCCTCGTCGTGGCCATCGCCGCGCCCTTCTTCGAGGAGCTTTTCTATCGCGGTCTCGTGCAGCGCTCGTTGCTCCGACATGTCGGGCCCGTCGTTGCGGTCGTGCTCACCGCGACCCTGTTCGGGCTGGCCCACTTCCAACTGCTCCAATTGCCCGCGCTTGTGGTGTTCGGCCTGTTCGTGGGCTGGCTCGCCCACCGCAGCGGGCGGCTCGGCCTGTCGATCTTCACCCACGTGGGCTTCAACGCGACCACGGTGGTCGTGCTGCTGTTGGACAAGGCCCGAGCCTGAAACCACGCTGCGTGGCAGACATACGAACGAAATGTGACGTTTCCCTTGAGAGTGCGGCCGGAACGTCGATGGATCCCGGTCGAATCCGGGAGGCCCACCACGATGTCCGCCGCGCAGTGTCCGTGCTGTCCGAACACCCTTGTCTCGATCTCGATCACGATCAGCGGCGAACGCCGCACGATGCGGTCCTGCTCCCGCTGCGGCTACCGGGGCTGGTACGCCGGCGACTCGACGGATCGGCTCGAACGGATCGCGCTGTCGGGTGTGCTCGACGAGATCAGCGACGAGCGCCGCGCCAACGCCCCTCGGCGGAGTGACCCGTTGTCGATCGCTGGTCGCTGACCGGAGAAACGGAACCCGGTGGGCGTGCCGCCACGGAGCCCGACAGAGCTGCAACGATGGACGCCGTCATGAACGAGCCGCCGGCGCTTGCCGATCCCCCCATCGGTCCTGTGTCCACCGCCGGCCAAAACCCGTGGGACGAGGAGCTGCCGGCCCGGCCGATGACGCCCGCGCCGATGACTCCCGCGCGGCCGGGGCGCGCCACTGTGCTGTTCGACCGTGTGGTCGAACGGTTTCTCAACACGCGACCTGAGACCTTGATCAGCCTTGTCGTGGTGGGCGCGGCCATGACCTGGATTCTGTCGGTTCTGCACCCACGACTCATCGCGGCTGACACCACGCCGACCGGCGGCGACATGGGTGCCCATGTGTGGGCGCCCGCGTACCTTCGCGATCACTTGATTCCCAAGGGTCGGCTCATCGGCTGGACGCCCGACTGGTACGGGGGCTTTCCCGCGTTCCAGTACTACATGATCATCCCGTCGTTGGCCGTCGTGATGTTGAACGTCGGCCTGGTGTGGTGGCAGGCCGCGCTCGTGTTGTCGGCTCTGGTGGCCGCACTCGTGGCGGTGCACCTCGCTCCAGGGCTCGTCCGCTACCGCAAAGCGGCCATCGCCGTCGGGGCCATCGTGGCCGTGCTCAGCGTTGGCATGCCCTACGGCGTCGCGTTCAAGATCGTCATCGTGAGCGGCCTCGTGACGATGCCGCTCAACGCGTGGGCCATGGGCCGACTCGCCGGCATGGCGTTCCCCGGGCCGGTGTTCCTGTCGGTGGCCACGTTGCCGTTCGTGTTCGATCGCTCGTTCAACATCTACGGCGGCAACATCGCGTCGACCATGGCGGGCGAGTTCGCGTTCTCCATGGGACTCTCCATGTCGATGCTCGCGATCGGCCTCACGATCCGTGCGGTCGATACCGGCCGCGGGCGTGCATGGGCCGCGATCGCGCTCGCGCTCACCGGTCTGTGCCATTTGTTCCCGGCCTTCTTCGCCCTCGGTGTCGTGCTCATCTACACATCGCTCCGTTGGGGCGTCACCCAGCTGCGCACCCTCGCGACGGTGCTGCCCGTGGGCGGGGCGCTCGGAGCGTTCTGGGCCTTGCCGTTCCTCGCGAAGTCGAGATACATGAACGACATGGGCTGGGGCAAGGTCTTCCTGTTCAAGGAGAACCTGCTCACCCGCAACAAGCTCCCGGCCGACTTCCTTCGCGACTCGCCGCCGCTCGAGGTGGTTTTCGCAATCGCGGTCGTCGGCCTCGTGCTGTCGATCTATCGACGAAACCGGTTGGGAATCGCCGTCGGCGCAGCCGCCCTCGCGGTAGCGCTCGCGTTCATCCATCGGCCCGAGGGGCGGTTGTGGAACGGCCGGATGCTGCCCTTCTACTACCTGTCTTTGTATCTCCTCGGGGCGATCGCCCTCACCGAAGCGGTGCAACTCGTTCGCGAAAAGCGCTGGGCGCGCTACTTCGCGTCGTACGCCTTGACCGGTCTGGTCGTCGTCGAGCTCACACGGGCGCTCGTCGCGAACAGCTCGTTCGAGTCGAGGGTCGGTCGCGTCCTGCCGGGCATGCACACCAACGCGCTGGGCGCGCTTTTGCTGGCGTTGCTGGCGGCTGCGCTATGGGCGCGACGGAGCACGGCGGGGAGCGTGCTGGCATCGGTCCTCGGGCTCGCCTGGATCGCCGCGCTGCAGCTCCCCGAGGCGTGGTGGAACAGCGCGCATGGTGCGCACGGCTTCTTCGACGTTGCGGGCGAGAGTGTGCTGCGCCCTACCACCTACGCGGTGCTGCATGCGCTCGAGTTCCCGGCTGGCTACGTGCTGTTCGGCATGGTTGTGCTCGGCCTCGTCGACCTCGTGGGCGATGTGAGCTTCGTCGCCGATCGTCGCCCTGCGCGCGGCATGCAGCTGGCATCAGCTCCCGTGCTCTTCCTCGCGATCTTCGTGGTCTTCGCTCCGGCGCTTCGTTCGGTTCCGGGCGGCACGGTAGACACGAGCGACGGCAGCTATCACTGGGGTGTGCCGGGTTGGATGCACAGCACGAAGGACGCCAGCTTCCTGCCGTCGTGGTCGAAGTGGAACTTCGAGGGCTATGAGCGCAAGGCTCCATCGAGCACGTCGGGTGGATACCCCGAGTTCTACGGCCTCGTCGAGATGGTCGAGGCCATCGGCAAGGATCCGGCCCACGGATGCGGTCGGTCGATGTGGGAGTACGGTCCGCGGCTCGAGGGGTACGGCACTCCGATGGCACCCATGCTGCTGCCGCACTACACCGACGGGTGCATCGGTTCCATGGAAGGGCTGTACTTCGAGGCCTCGTCCACGACGCCGTACCACTTCCTCAACCAGAGCGCGCTCTCGAAGCAGCCGTCGTCGGCTCAACGCGATCTTCCCTATACGGGCTTCGACGTCGACCTCGGCATCAAGCAACTCCAGTTGATGGGCGTGAAGTACTACCTCGCCTTTACGGACACCGCGGTCAACGCCGCGAAGTTGCACCCCGACCTTGACGAGATCGCCACCGCCGGGGTCTGGCACATGTTCGCTGTGGCCGACTCGCCGCTCGTCAGCCCGTTGCGCTTCGAGCCGGTCGTGTACTCCGATGTTCATGCGACCCAGGACGAATGGCTCCAACCGGCGGCGAAGTTCTTCAGCGATCCCGCGTTGTGGGACGTGTTCCGCGCAGAGACCGGGCCGTCCGCGTGGGCTCGTTACGCCATCCCCGAGACGGCCAAGCTCACCAGTTCCGAAGTAGCGAAGCGGCGCAAGGACGCGGCGGCCGACGGCGGGCTGTTCGAGGACCCGACGTTGCCCGATCCGCCGCGCAAGGAACTGCCGGCCGTCAACGTCACATCGATCACGAGCAACGACGACTCGGTCGAGTTCGACGTCGACCAGATCGGTGTCCCCGTTCTCGTAAAGGTGTCGTACTTCCCCAACTGGAAGGTGTCGGGTGCGGACGGGCCTTATCGCGTGACGCCGAACCTCATGGTGGTCATCCCGACGTCCACGCATGTCCGTCTGCACTACGGCTACGTCGGGATCGATCTGCTGTCGATGCTGCTGAGCGCGTTCGGCATCGTCGGTGTGGCTTGGCTGTTCCTCGCGAAGCCGGAACCGGTGCGCGATGCGCTGTTCGATCCGTTGGGGTGGACCGACGACCTCGTCGCGAATCGCATCGGTCCAACCGTCATCGTCGAGGCGAAGCACCCGGCCGACGACAGCCAACCATGGTGGCCGCCCATACCGACTGCGCCGCCACAGCCGGAGCCCTGACCTGATGCGTGCCCGCTTCCGCCTCGTGCCGAGGTCGGTGCCACCGGTTCGCCGGGTCAGGCAATAACGTAAGGGTCGCATGGCTTCATTCGATGCAATCTTCAAGGCATACGACGTCCGCGGAACGGTGCCCGATCAGTTCGATTCGTTCATGGCCCGGTCGATCGGCGCCGCGTTCGCCCGCTTCGCCCAGTCGAACGAGGGTGCGACGCGCATCCTCGTCGCCCGCGACATGCGGGTGTCGGGCATCGAGCTCTCCGCGGCCTTCGCCCAGGGCGCGCGCGACCAGGGGGTCGACATCGTCGACCTCGGGCTGGCCTCCACCGACCTCATGTACTTCGCGTCAGGCAAGCTCGGCGCCGCCGGGGCGATGTTCACTGCGTCGCACAACCCCGCGCAGTACAACGGCATCAAGATGTGTCTCGCGGGAGCCAAGCCGATCGGCGAGGACTCCGGTCTGCGCGAGATCAAAGCGCTCGCCGAGCAGACCCTGCCCCGCGTCGCGGAACCCGGGTCGATCTCCTCGCTCGACCTGCTGGCCGACTTCGCCACGCACGTGCGCTCGTTCATCGACCAGTCGAATCTGCGCCCGTTGAAGATCGTGGCCGACACCGCGAACGGCATGGGTGGGCTCGTGGTGCCCGAGGTGTTCGCGGCGCTCCCGTTCGAGATCGAGATCCTGTTCCCAGAGCTCGACGGTTCGTTCCCGAACCACCCGGCCGACCCGATCCAGCCCGAGAACCAGCGCGCTCTCATGGCCCGCGTACTCGAAACCGGTGCCGACATCGGCCTGGCGTTCGATGGTGACGCCGATCGCGTGTTCCTCGTCGACGAGCGGGCACAAGGGGTCAGTGGGTCGCTCACGACGGCGCTCGTTGCGTCTCGCATGCTCGAGCGCGATCCCGGGTCGACCATCATCTACAACCTGATCTGTTCGAAGGCCGTGCCCGAGGTCATCGCCGAGAACGGCGGGACCGCGGTCCGTTCGCGCGTGGGTCACTCGTTCATCAAGCAGCTCATGGCCCAGACCGGCGCCGCGTTCGCGGGCGAGCACTCCGGCCACTACTACTTCCGTGACAACTACCGGGCCGATAGCGGGCTCATCACGTCGATGGTGGTGCTCGCCGCCATGTGCGCCACGGGAAAGAAACTCTCCGAGCTGGTCGCGCCGCTCGATCGCTACAGCGCCTCCGGCGAGATCAACACCAAGGTCAGCGATGCACACGCGGTCATCGAGCGCGTCGCCGGCGCGTACGCTGCGTATCCGCAAGATCGCCTCGACGGGCTCACCGTCGATTGCGGCGACTGGTGGTTCAATCTCCGCCCGTCGAACACCGAACCGCTACTGCGGCTAAATCTCGAGGCCGCGACGCCGGTCGCGTGCGACACGCACGTCGCCGAGGTTCGCGCGCTGTTCGTCTGATCACACTGCTCGCCCGACACCACTGTTTCGCCCGACGCCGCACCGGCAAGGATTCACGACCATGGCCCTTGATCAACAATTGCTCGACATCCTCGCGTGCCCCGACGACAAGGGTCCGTTGCTCTACTTCGCGTCGGAGCAGTCGCTGTACAACCCGCGGCTGAAGCGGCGATACGAGATCCGGGACGACATCCCGATCCTGCTCGTCGACGAAGCCGCCACCGTCGACGACGCAGAGCACGTTCGCCTGCTCGCGCTCGCCGCCGCCACGGGCATCCGGCCCACCTTCGAGGTATGACACCTCGCTCGGATCCGATCGCCCGCCCCGATTCGCTGGGGCTCGGCGATGCGCTTCGGCTTGTCCCCGAGCGAACCGAGCTGGCCATGTTGGTGGTGCAGGACGCAGCGCTTCCCCGTGCCGAGGACGCCACCGCGATCGTGATCGTGGGTAACGGTGCCGCGGGTTTCGCGGCGGGTGCCGTGGCCATGGTTGCTTCGACGACGTGCGTGGTGCCGGTGATCTCGATCACCGACGGCGAGTTGCCGGCGTGGGTCGGTTCGCGATCGTTGGTCGTGGTCATCGACCACGACGAGATGCCCGAACGAACCTGTCGTCTGCTCGCCGAAGCAGCGGCGCTCGGCGCGACCATCGTCGCCACTGCCGTGCCCGGCTCGGTGTTCGACCGCGTGGTTGCGCTCGGTGGTACATCGATCGCTCTCGCCCCCTCCGCCCCGGTGCCGCGTGCGGCCCTCGGCGCGCTGTGCGCGGCCCCCTTGGTGGTGCTCGACCGGTTGGGATTCCTCCCCGGCCTGGAGCCTGCGCTCGACCACGCGGTGCGCCAGCTGCACCGTCGCCGCGACGAGCTGGACGCACCGAAGGGCGTGGTCCGGGTGTTGGCCCGGCGCATCGGCCGCAGCATCCCTCTCGTCACGGGAGGTGGCCCGCCAGGACGTCTCGCGGCTGCGCGCTGGAAAGCCCAGTGCAACCTCAACGCGAAGATTCCGGCCTTCGCGAGCGCATTGCCCGAACTGGGCGCGGACGAGATCTCGGGCTGGGGTCAGCACGGCGACGTCACCCGGCAGGTGCTCACCTCGGTGCTGTTGCGCCACGCCTACGAGCGCCCCGATGTGCGCCTCGCCTTCGAGCGGCTCGTGCCCGTCCTCGAAGAATCGCTCCTCGCCGTTCATCAGGTCGAGGCCGCAGGAGATGGCCCTCTCGCCCAGCTGCTCGACCTCGCCTATCTGGGCGATGCCGTGTCACTCGAGCTGGCGGCGCAGGAGCGACTTGATCCCGGCCCGACGCCGGGCCTCGCGATGTTGTGAGGCGGCTCTAGGCTGCGTGCGTCGCAGGGCTGCTGTGCGCGGTGTCAGAAGACCCCAGCCCGTCGAGATCCACTCGCGCGCGATCGTTCGCGTGCGTCTTCGACGAGGAGTCACCCATGTCAGTAGCCATCGACGATTTCAAGGTTGCCGATCTCTCGCTCGCCGCCTTCGGGCGCAAGGAGATCCAGCTCGCCGAGCACGAGATGCCGGGCCTCATGGCCCTGCGCGCCGAGTACGCGGACCAACAGCCGCTGAAGGGCGCCCGCATCACCGGTTCGTTGCACATGACCATCCAGACTGCGGTGCTCATCGAGACGCTCACGTGCCTCGGCGCCGAGGTCCGCTGGGTCAGCTGCAACATCTTCTCCACCCAGGACCACGCTGCGGCGGCCACGGTCGTCGGCCCGAACGGCACCATCGACAACCCGGAGGGCGTCCCGGTCTACGCCTGGAAGGGCGAAACCCTCGACGAGTACTGGTGGTGCACCGAGCAGGTGCTGCGCTGGCCCGACGGCGGCGGCCCGAACATGATCCTCGACGACGGCGGCGATGCGACGCTGCTCGTGCACAAGGGCCTCGAGTTCGAAAAGCTCGGCGCGGTGCCGTCGGCGGACACGGCCGACAGCGAGGAGTACGGCATCATCCTCGGCCTTTTGGCCAAGCTCCATGCCGAGGATCAGCAGCTGTGGCATGGCATCGCACCCGGCATCCGGGGCGTCACCGAGGAGACCACCACCGGTGTCCACCGGCTCTATCAGATGATGGCGGCCGGCACGTTGCTGTTCCCCGCCATCAACGTGAACGACTCGGTCACCAAGTCGAAGTTCGACAACCTGTACGGCTGCCGGCACTCGGTCATCGACGGTATCAACCGCGCGACCGACGTCATGATCGGCGGCAAGGTCGCCGTCGTCTGCGGCTTCGGCGATGTTGGCAAGGGTTGCGCCGAGGCGCTCCGCGGCCAGGGTGCGCGCGTGGTGATCACCGAGATCGACCCGATCTGCGCGCTGCAGGCGGCCATGCAGGGGTACGAGGTGAACACGCTCGAGCGTTGCCTCGACCGGGCCGACATCTACATCACCACCACCGGCAACAAGGGCATCATCACCGCCGAGCACATGGCACGCATGAAGCACCAGGCGATCGTGGCGAACATCGGGCACTTCGACAACGAGATCGATATGGCGGGTCTCAATCGCATGAGCGACGTCCAGCGCATCAACATCAAGCCCCAGGTCGACGAGTTCCTCTTCCCCGACGGTCACTCGGTGATCCTGCTCGCCGAAGGTCGCCTTATGAACCTCGGTTGCGCCACCGGCCACCCGAGCTTCGTGATGTCGTGTTCGTTCTCGAACCAGGTCGTGGCCCAGATCGAGTTGTTCTCCCACCCCGAGAACTACGAGCTCGGCGTGCACACGCTGCCGAAGAAGCTCGACGAGAAGGTGGCCCGCGCCCACCTCGACGCCCTGGGCGTCAAGCTCACCGTGCTGACCGACGAGCAGGCGTCCTACCTCGGCATCCCCGCCGACGGCCCCTACAAGAGCGACCACTACCGGTACTGACCCGGTTCGGATCGAGCGCCCCGCTAGGTGGTGGATGTGGCTGGCACCAGGACGACATGTCCGGGGAGCTGGCGCATTCACCATTGCGTAAACGACGCGATGGTGGCCGCGTGGAGCGCCGTTCCGAGTCCGATGGTTCTCCTGAGCGCGAACCCGGCGACGCCGGCCAACAGGAACAGCACGCGAACCGCGAGGTCGCCACGCCGCACACGACGAGCCCGACGATCCGCCGAGCCACGATCCGCCGAGCGGGCAGTGTCATCGGTCCTGCGTACCGTCGTGTCATGTTCCTTCCGACCCGTTGTCCGTTGTGCGCGACCATCGGCCCTGCGCCGTGCGGGTCCTGCGCGCGCCAGCTCGAACGC
>CAFBMH010000092.1_pt1 | contig 12985 bp, 11 predicted proteins | sample 7268361 | NCBI WGS metagenome assembly CAFBMH01 (sample SAMEA6814057, study PRJEB35770) | freshwater metagenome | biome: Freshwater; feature: Freshwater reservoir; material: water | place: Czech Republic | collected 2017-05-23 | depth 30m m
GAAGACGATCATCCACGGCGACACCCACGTCGGCAACCTGTTCTTCGACCACGGGACGATCGGCTTCCTCGACTGGGGCATCATCAACGTGAACACGCCCATGCGCGAGGTGAGCTACTTCATGAACATGGCCATGAACATCGAAGACCGTCGACGCAGCGACCGCGAGTTGCTCCGCCACTATCTCGACGCGCGTCGCGCCTTCGGGGCGAGCGAGATCACCTTCGACGACGCCTTTCTCGCGCACCGTGTGCATGCCGCCTACTGCGTGCCGGCAAGCTGCCAAGTCGTGACGTTCCCGGCGAACATGTCCGAAGGCCGGCGCGTGTTCTCCGACGCGTTCCTGGCGCGGGCCGAGGCGGCCATCACCGACCTCGACGCTCGTGGCGCGCTGCGCGAAGTCGCCGGCCTGTGACGCGCCCCACCGAGGCAACCAACTTGTTCGCCGAGCCCGACCTGCCACGTCTGCACACCCGCGACTACGACGTGCGGGCCTACCGACGCGACGACACCACGATGCTCATCCGGGGCGGGGTGCGCGACGTGCTGCCGGCCGGCTTCTACGACGATGCCGATACCGAGCCGCTCACGATGCACCACATGGTCGTCGATCTTGTCGTCGACACCGCCACCCTCGAGATACTCGAGGCGACCGTTTTGTTCGAGCAGCATCCGCACCCCGCGTGCCCGAACATCGTCGATCATTACGGCCGACTCGTCGGTCTCTCGATCGCACGGGGGTTCACGCATCGCATCCGCGAGCTCTTCGGCGGCCCACGGGGTTGCAGCCACACGACTGCACTGCTCCAAGCGATGGCACCGGTGGCCATGCAGGCGTTTCTCGGCAGTCGCATCATCAAGAGCACGCCCAGCACCGGGAACTCCTTCGGCGCGAACCTGAGCTCGCCCGAGGGGCGGGCCGCGCGGGCCGAAGGCAACCGCAACACATGCCACGTGTGGTCCGACGACGGCGAGTACCTCGAGTCGATCCGCACGACGGGCGCGATCATGTTGCCGATACCGATCTCGCGGCGCCTCCGCGACCGAGGCATCGACCCTGACGCGTGGCAAGCAGCCGCCGGGACCACGCCCCCTACACATTCGAACGACGAGGAATGAAGAAGCAGCTATGACCAGCACGCAACGAGAACCACGCGTCGACGATGACCACTTCGCGGGCACCGTGGGCAACACGGTGCCCGAGTCGGTGCCCTACTGGCCCACCCCCGCCAAGGCGCCTTCCGGCGCGCCGAACGTGGTGTTCGTGGTGCTCGACGATGTCGGCTTCTCCGACCTTGGCTGCTACGGCAGCGAGATCCAGACCAAGGCCATGGATCGTCTCGCGTCACGCGGCGTGCGGTTCAACAACTTCCACACCACCGCTTTGTGCTCACCCACGCGAGCGGCACTGCTGACCGGACGCAATCACCACAGCGTGGGCATGGGCATCGTGGCCAACTGGGACACCGGCTTCCCGGGCTTTCGTGGTCGCGTCACCCCACGCGCCGCGACTTTGGCCGAGATGCTCCACCCGCAGGGCTACAACGCGTACGCGGTGGGAAAGTGGCACCTCGTCCCTACCGACACGATGACTTCCACCGGCCCGTACGACCACTGGCCGTTGCAACGAGGTTTCGACCGGTACTACGGCTTCCTCGACGGCGGAACCGACCACTGGTCGCCCGATCTCGTGAAGGACAACCACCCGATCGACCCACCGCGCACCGAGGGCTACCACCTCAGCGCCGACCTGGCGGATCGCGCGATCGATCTCGTACGCGATCACCGGTCGGTACATCCCGAGAAGCCGTTCTTCCTCTACTTCTGCTTCGGCGCGGGCCACTACCCACTGCATGCACCAGCCGACTACCTCCAGAAGTACCGCGGCCGATACGACGCCGGCTGGGACGTGCTTCGCACCGAACGACTGGCGCGCCAGATCGAATTGGGGATCGTGCCCGAAGGCACCGAACTCGCGCCACGTAACGCCGATGCGCGTCCGTGGGCTGAGCTCAACGAGGCCGAGCGGCTGGTCTCGGCGCGCCTCATGGAGGCCTATGCCGGTTTTCTTGATCACGCTGACACGCAACTGGGCCGACTGCTCGACACGCTCGACGACACCGGCGCATCGGACAACACGATCTTCGTGCTCCTCTCCGACAACGGCGCGTCGGGCGAAGGTGGTGCGCACGGCTCGCTGAACTACATGGGCTACACGAACGGCATCCCGTCTCCATCGGCCGAGGAACTCGCGTTGCGGATCGACGAAATCGGTGGCCCGACGACCAGCCCCATGTACGCATCGGGTTGGGCCATGGCGTCGAACACACCGCTAAAGCGCTACAAGGGCACCACACATGCCGGCGGCATCCGGGATCCGCTCATCATCGCGTGGCCGCGCGGCCTCGACATCGAGGCGGGCACCATCCGCGCGCAGTATCACCACGTCAGCGACATCGTGCCCACGGTGCTCGAGTTGCTCGGCCTCGAAGCACCCGCCGTCGTGCGGGGCGTCGAGCAGATGCCGGTCGAAGGCACGAGCATTGCGTCCTCGCTCCGCTCCCCTGACGCGCCTACGCCGAAGAAGCAGCAGTACTACGAGATGTTCGGGCGGCGAGCCATCTGGCAGGACGGGTGGAAGGCCGTGGCGTTCCATGCGCAAGGCGAAGACTTCGCATCCGATTCGTGGGAGCTCTACGACACCGACAACGACTTCGCGGAGCTGCACGACCTGGCCGAGAGCGAGCCCGAACGACTCGCACAGCTCGTCGAGCAATGGTGGATCGAGGCCAGGCGCTACAACGTTCTGCCACTCGACGACCGGGTCATGGAACGCTTCCTCGTGCCGAAGCCCAAGCCCATCACCGAGCGAGATCGCTTCGTGTACTACCGCGGGCTGCGGGTGCCGTCGTACGGATCGCCCGACATCAAAGACGTGTCGTACACCATCACGGCCCGTGTCGACTGCACGGGCCTCGACGTACAGGCAGGGCAAGCCGACGGCGTATTGGTATGCCTGGGCGACCGGTTCTGTGGCTACACGCTGTTCGTGAAGGGTGGTCACCTGGTGCACGACTACAACACGGCCGGCACGCACTACGTCGCGCGCAGCACGACACCGATTCCCTCGGGTCCCGCCACCCTCGCCTACACGTTCACCAAGAGCGGCGCGGTGAAGGGCACCGGCGTGGTCACCATCAACGGCGCGTCCGCTGGATCTGTCGACCTCGCACGAACGCTCGGCATGCACCTGTCACCGTCGGGCCTCACGGTCGGCTATGGACCGTTGTCGCCGGTAAGTCCGGAGTACGACGCACCGTTCCCCTTCGGGGGCGAGTTGTTCGACGTGGTGTTCGAACTGGGCAACGACCGTGCGGAAGCGCCGACCAACGCCTACCTCGACTGAGGACCACATGCCGATACATCGCCTCAACCACGCCGTGCTCTACGTCCGAGATGCCACGAGGTCGGCCGCGTTCTACATCGAGCAGCTGGGCTTCCGTCGGGTCGGCGCGTACGACTCGCCGGCCGGTGTCTTCCTGCAGGCCGAGGGTTCGACGAACGACCACGATCTGGCGCTGTTCACGATCGGGGCGGCCGCGACCGAGTCGATGGCCGGCCGCGGCGAAGTCGGGCTGTACCACCTGTCATGGGAGGTCGACACCCTCGCAGACCTCGCGCGCTTCGCCGAGCGGTTGCAGGCCATCGGTTCCCTCGTCGGTGCCACGAACCACGGCACCACCCGCTCGCTCTACGCGAAGGATCCCGACGGGCTCGAGTTCGAGCTCACCTGGGTGGTGCCTGCGGCCCTTCTCACCGGTGTCGACAAGCCGGGCATCGCGCCGCTCGATCTCCCGCACGAGATCGAGCGCTTCGGCGCCGACACGTTGGGCGGCGTCGGCATCTCGCGTCCGGCGCCGACCGTCTGAATCAGCCCCTCGGTCCCGCCGCGGCAACCTCGCGGATGGTCGCCTGGGGCCGATACGGGGGCCTTACGAACGTCGAAGCTTGTCGGGCGTCGCGACGCGAGCGGCGATGCGCCATCCGTTGGCCGTGCGTACGAGGTCGTCGGCGTAGACTCCGGTGCCGGTAAGACCATCGTCGCGGACGGTGACCCACTTCGATACCACGCGCGCAGTGTCCTCGGTTGCCTCGAGCACGACCACCGAAGTGCTGTGGTGCGCCAATGGGTGGTTCATCGTCTCGCCGTAGAGCACGCGCAGCTCGGCGTCGCCCCGGTGCGTGTCGTAGAGAGCGGTCACCGTCATCGATCCGTCGTCCGCGAACACGTCGAGCAGCGAATCCCATCGCTTGTCATCGACGATGTGGCAGTAGCGCGCCAGCAACTGCGCGATGGCGCTGTAGTCCGACGGATCGATGCGTTCGTTGCCCATGGCCACACCCTACGCACTCAGGTCGCCGCCCAGCTGCGCTGCAACGGCGCTCGCCTCGATACACACGCAACTTCATGTGAGGGCACCCGGGATACGGTGATGTCCGGCGGTGTTCGCACTGCGGGAACCATCATGACTGACTCACACGCCCGGTCCAACCGACTGCGCCTCGCTCTCGCCATCAACTTGGTGATCGTGGCGGTGCAGGTCGTGCTCGGCTTCGTCGCCGACTCGCTCGGTCTCCTGTCCGACGCGGCGCACAACCTGACCGACGTCGCAGGGCTGGGGCTCGCCGTCTACGCAGTGCAGCTCACCCGTCGCCCGGCCACGAGTCGGCGTTCGTTCGGTTGGCACCGCGGCACCATCCTGGCCGCGCAGGCCAACGCGGCGATGATCCTCGCGCTCACCGTGTGGATCCTGATCGAAGGCGTCCGCCGCCTGCTCGACCCCCACGCCGTCGATGGCGGGATCGTGGTCGTCGTCGCAAGCGTCGCGTTCGTCGCGAACACGCTTGCCGTGCTGGCCGTACGCGACCCACATGACCACACCCATGCGAGCGTCCAGGCGCTGGCGCACGACCACGATCATGACGGCGCGATGAACCCCGATCTGAACATGCAGGCCGCGATGCTGCACCTCGTATCCGACGCGGCCGCATCGCTCGGCGTGGTGGTCGTCGGTGTCGTGATCCTGCTCACCGACGGCTGGTACTGGCTCGACCCTGCGGTGTCCATCGCCATCGGGCTCTCGATCGGATGGCACGCGTGGCGTCTGCTCCGCTCATCGAACGCGGTCCTACTCGAGGGCACACCCGACGGCCTCGACCCGGTGGCGCTGCAAGCCACGATGCTCACCGTCGACGGCGTCGACTCGGTCCACGACCTGCACGTGTGGTCCATCGCTTCCAACCTCACCGCGCTGTCGGCGCATCTGGTCGTACGCGATCACCACACCCTTGCCGAGGCGCAACAAGTGGCTGCCTCGGTGCGCGATGTCCTCGCCCAGCGTTATGGCATTGCCCATTCCACGCTCGAACTCGAAGACTCGGCGTGCGACGAGAACGGCCTGCACTGCGACTTCGGTGTGCCCCGCGACCGACACGCGGAACACGGCTGACCAGCGACCCGATGACATGGCCCCGGAACGCGACTGAGCATCCGGGCGTGCGCAGCGAGGCTGGCTGCGACATCATCGCGGACGATTCCCACGACTCGGAGCTCGCATGCCACTCGGACCGCTCGATGAGTACCTCGCCCATCAGACCTCGGACACGATCGACCACGTCGCCCCATCCGACCGAAACTTCTATGACCGGTATTACTTCAACATGCATTCGAGCAGCGACGAACTGTTCGTGATCATGGGCCTCGGCCAATACCCGAACCTCGGGGTTACCGATGCATTCATCACCGTGTCGATCGGCACGGAGCAACACACGGTGCGCGCCTCGCGCGAGCTTGGTCACGACCGCATGGACACGGCTGTCGGCCCGTTGCGCGTCGAGGTCCTCGAAGGACTCCGCCGGCTCCGTGTGGTGTGCGACGAGAACGAGTGGGGGGTCTGCGCCGATCTCACGTTCAACGGCACGGTCGACGCGCTCGAGGAGCCGCGGACCTTCAGCCGGCAATACGGCAGGGTCATCCAAGACGTCACCCGATACGCACAGGTCGGCGTATGGGAAGGCACGATCACGGCCGCCGGCCGGACATTCGCAGTGACGCCCGACCGCTGGAAAGGCGTACGCGATCGGTCGTGGGGGGTTCGTCCGGTCGGTGAGCGCGAAGCGCCGGGCATCCGGTCACGCCAGTCGCGCGACGGGTACGGGTTCCGTCACGACTGGGTGCCGATGCAGTTCGACGATCACATGCTCAAGGTGCAGGTCGACCAGGACGCGGATGGTCAGCGGCACGTCGAGGAATCGATGCGAGTCTGGAACTCCGACCTCAAACGGGAAATCGATCATCTGGGTCGGCCCCAGATCGACATCGACTACATGCCGGGCACCCGCGAGATGAGACGGGCAACCGTGACCGTGCCCGATCCGAGCGGCGAAGCGATCGTGGTCACCAACACGCCCCTACGGACCCTGTACCTGGCTGCCGGGTCGGGCTATGTGCCCGACAGCGATTGGGGCCACGGCATGTACCAGGGCGAACTCAAGGTCGAGGGCCTCGTGCACGACCTCAGCGATCCCGAAGTCCGGCGACGGTACGCCATCTTGAACGAGACGCTCTGCCGGTTCGAGACGTCCACCGGTGCGATTGGCTACGGCATGCACGAGAACATGCTCGTGGGTATCCACCGGCCCTCGGGCTTTGGTACGGCTGCGACCATGGCGCCCTGATCGGCAGCGCAAGGGTGGTTCGGCCCATGGCGTAATGCGATCATCCGGTCGATACTGGTGTCGTCGGTGCTGCCGCACAAAGGTTCGCCGGCCGCCTCCCGATTTGTCGGGCCGGACTCACCCGCCAGGGTTCGGCCCGGCAAGCTCTTCGGCGTGCGATGATCCGTCGATGGACAACTTCTCGCATCGGTACGGTCCGTGGGCCGTGGTGGCGGGTGCCTCGAACGGCATAGGTCTCGGCTTTGCGCGGCAGTTCGCCGCTCGCGGCGTGAACGTGGTGCTCGCGTCGCGCAACGAGGCCGCACTGCGGACAGAGGCCGAAGCGATCGAGTCCGAGCACGGTGTCGCTACTCGCGTCTGCGTGACCGACCTCACCGCCGCCGACGGCCCGGCCACCATCATCGACGCCACGGCCGACCTCGACGTGGGTGCAGTCGTCTACAACGCCGGAGCGGTGCATGGCGCCGGCCTGTTCCACGAAGGCCCGCTGGACGAAGCGCTGTTCCTCGTCGATCTCAACTGCCGTGGGCCCGTAGTGCTCGCCCACCACTTCGCTCGCCGCTTCGTGGCCCGTGGCCGCGGTGGGATCGTGCTCATGTCGTCGATGGCGGCGCTGGCCGGCAGTGCGTACGTGGCCACCTACTCGGCCTCGAAGGCGTTCGACATCAACCTGGCCGAAGGTCTCGCCATCGAACTACGACCCCGCGGGGTGGATGCGATGGCCGTCGTCGCGGGCGCCACGCGTACACCGGCGTTGCTCGCATCAGGGGCCACCGTCGACGAGTCGGTGTACTCGCTCATGGAGCCCGATGATGTCGCGCGCGGCGCGCTCGACGCACTGGGCACCACCTCGCTATGGGTCGCCGGCCCGGGCAACCAGTTGGCGTACGACGCGATGCGGACCTTGCCCCGAAGCGACGTGTCGTTGTTCATGAGCCAGGGCTCGGCGTCGCTCTACGACCTACCGCTGCTTTGACGGGCGCGTCGCGCCCACCGAACATGTCTGTAAAGCGCACGGTGAGCGACCCGCTGGCTGCGACCAACGCGACGGACCAGCACACCGAGGCGTTCGTCGTCGCTCGAGCCCTCGGCGCCGAAACGCCGGTTGGTCCGACCCGATCACTCGTCGTCGTTGGTGAGCACGGGGAGCGGTCCGAGCAGCGGTGCCTCGAGGATGCCGACGAGGACGTCAGTCAGGTTTGCGGCGAAGGTGGGCTCGTCGAGCTCGACGGGACGGCGGCCCGACTCGACCAGGCGAGCACGCTCGGCGAGGGCCACGGTCATGAGCATGATGAGCTCGATGACCCGCTCGCGGCGGATGGCCAAAGGCAGCGCAGCCGGCCGTTCCTCAAGGCGGCTGAGGATCTCGATCAGGTTCGCGCCGGTACCGGGGTTGGGCTCGCGCCACGTGTTGAACCGTGACGACAGCTGCGCCACGATCCTGAGGTAGTCACGCCCTTCGGCGCTCGACACGTGCGCGGCATAGGGCACGACCAGAGCGGCGACGAGATCCCGTGTGGAAGCGGTCGGTCTCATGCCCGCGTAGAGTCGGCCCCTGGCCGCATCGGTTGACGCGTTGTGCCGTTCGAGGATCGCGTCGAGCACGCCCTCGCGAGACCCGAAGTGGTAGGTGAGCGCCGAGACGTTCCGTTGTCCGGCCGCCTCGAGTATCTCCCGTACGGTGACCTGGTAGAGCCCGCGCCGCGCGAACAAACGTTCCGCCTCGCGAAGGAGGCGTGCTCGGGTTGCGGTGCCGTCGCGTGGCACGGGCTCTACCTGAAGCGAGTCTTGCTCAGCCGAGGGCCTTCAGCGCCGAACCGGGGATGAGCGTCGGCCACTCGATGTCGGGCAGCGGATGGGCGAACGTGCCGAACTTCGGCTTGGCCTGCTCGCGGTAGTAGTCGGTGGAGTGCTTGCGGTCCTTGTCGAACTCGGGGATGACCTTGTCACCGAAGAGCTCGAGGGTGGCCAGGATTTCCTCGTGGTGCATGCCTTCGATCGGCAGGCCGAAGCACAACTGATCCATGCCGACATTGCCCCAGTTGGTGATCTGTTCGCACACTTCGTCGGGCGTGCCGATGAGCATGTAGCCGGCCTCGATGAGGCCATCGAGCAGCGCGTCGGGGTCGCCTGCCGCGAGGTCGCGCAGCTGCAGAGGCGAAGTCGGCCAGGTGATCGCGTCCTGGGACTTCGGCATGGTGTCGTGGTAGAGGTTCACCATAGTCACGAGGTAGCCGCGGCCGTTGCGCAACGCAATGTTGCGCGCCTCCTCGCGGGTTTCGCAGCAGATCACGGAGTTGGTGATCATCATGTTGTCGTTCTTGAACTGGCCGATCGGCTCAGTGCAGTTCGCGATGCCTTCCTTGTACGCGTCGATGCGGTCGCGCAGCGCATAGATCGGTTCGAAGTTGAAGGCGATCGCACCGATGCCGAGCTCGCCGGCCTTGGCAAACGTGGGCGGGTTGCCTGCGGCCACCCAGATCGGCGGGTGGCCCTGGCCGTTTGGCTTGGGGAGCACGTTGTGCGGGTACGGCACCGTGAAGCTCTCACCGTGGAACTCGTAGTCGACCTGTTCCCACATACGCGGGATCTCGCGTACGACCTCGTCCCACTCGGACTTGGTGGAGTTCTTGTCCATGATGTTGAACGTGGCCATCTCGTGGCTTCCGGCGCCCCGGCCGGTGCCCCACTCGAAACGGCGGTTCGTGAAGTGATCGAGCATGGCGGCGCGCTCGGCATAGCGGACCGGGTGCTCCTTCCGCGGCGACAAGCTGTTGATGCCGCTCGAGAGGTGGATGTAGTCGGTCTGTGCGGCTACCCAACCCATGACGACCTCGGGGGCTGACATGTGGCTGTACTCGACGAGCGCGTGGTGCTCACCGAACCAGGCGTACTTCCAGTTGTGCTTGTCGGCGAAGATCGCGTATTCCGCTTCGCGGAAGAGCTCCTTATGCTCGAGCTCCGTGATGTGTGCTGCCGGGCCGGGAATGTACCCGTTGAGAAAGATGCCGAACTCCATGAAGCCTCCGGTCGGGATCTTGCTGCGTAGTAATCGTACAACTTAGAACGAGGGGGTGCCGCGCGACACAGCACTCACCCGCCGATGACACGAAGCTGGTCATCCTCCAGCGCTGGTTCGAGCGGCGGCGTGGGCCTGCGCGGCGACCGATCGGAGCTTCGGTGCCTGCGGTGGAAGCGGTCTCGGCGCAACATCTTCACCGGCTGATCAAAGCAACCCTGGCCGTGTAGGTTCGCCTTGACGCCGACGGACAGGACACACATGCGCGGGGCCATCTTCGACCACAACGGACTGGCGCTGCGCGATGACCTCGAGCTGCGCGAACCGGAGGCTGGCGAGGTCGTCGTGCGCATCCACGCAGCCGGTGTGTGCCACAGCGACAGCAAAATCTTGTCAGGTGCGACCGCATACCCCTTACCGGTCGTGCTCGGCCACGAAGGCGCCGGCGTGATCGAGGCCGTCGGGCCGGGCGTGTCGTCGGTTGGGATCGGCGATCACGTCGTGCTCCACACGTTGCGTGCGTGCGGCCTGTGTGCGGCGTGCGCTTCGGGTTTGCCCACTCGCTGTCGACAGAGTCTCGGGGTGATCGACGCGCCGTTTCGCATGGCCGGTGTTGCGGTGAATCAGTTCGCCAACACGTCGGTGTTCGTGGAACGCACGCTGGTGCGCGAGGGGCAGGTCGTGCGGATCGATGCGTCGCTCCCGATGCCCGTTGCCGCGCTCCTCGGGTGCGGAGTCATCACCGGCACCGGCGCCGTGTTCAACCGAGCCCGCGTACGACCTGGTGACTCGGTGGTGGTCGTCGGGGTCGGCGGCGTGGGTCTCAATGCGCTGCAAGCAGCGCGAATCTCGGGCGCATCACAGATCGTCGCGGTCGACACCAACGCGTCGAAAGCCCAGATCGCCCAGCAGTTCGGCGCGACCGAGTTCGTCCATGTGCGTGACAGCGTCGCTGCGGACGTGCTCGACGTCGTCCATGGCGGGGCCGATCACGTCATCGTGTGCATCGGTTCCGCGCCGCTCGTTCGCCTCGCGGTCGATCTGCTCGCGCCGGGCGGCCAGGCCGTAATCGTGGGCTTCCCGGGCGGCGGCGCGCAGGCCAGCTTCGACATGGCGACGCTGTATCAGGAGAAGTCGATCCTGGCGTGCCGCTACGGCTCCTCGAGCCCTCAACGCGACGTGCCGTTCCTCGCCCGCCTGTATGCGGAAGGACGACTGATGCTCGACGAGCTCGTCACGCGCACGATGCCACTCGAGCAGGTCAGCGACGCGTTCGCGGCCATGGCCACTGGCGATACCGACGCGCGCAGCGTCCTCATGCTCGCCTGACTACGGAGAACTTCTCGAACGGAAAGCGGCCTACCGCAGTACCTGCGGAGCGGGCGTCAGGCGTCAGGCGCAGTATCCGCGGCGACGGGTTGCGCCGTTGCGGGAGTGCCCTTCGCCGGGGGCGAGCTGGAGATCTTCAGACCGTCGATCTCGAGCTCGAGGTGGGGCTGACCGTTTGCTCCGATGATGCCACCGGGCTGGGTGGATTTGCGCTGCACCGGCATGGCGGCAGCGTACCGGCCACGATCAATCGAGCACCGACGGGTCCCGACGCAGCTCTCGGCGAACCATGGCCTCCCACAGGGAGTAGTAGCCGACCGCGTTGATGCGATCCGCGAGCATGTCACTCTGCGAGCGCGGCATGGGCACGCCGCCGCCGATGGCCTCGACCATCCATGCGTTCCGACACCGCCACTCGAGTGCCATGCAGCGGATGTACGCGTCGGCGATGCTTCGGCCCAGCACGAACACGCCGTGATGGGCCAGCAGCGCAGCCGACTTCTCGCCGATCGCGTCGGCCACCTTCTCGGCACTCTCCCATTCGCCGACGAGACCACCCCACTCCTCGTAGAGCGCGATGTCGTGGTCGACGAGCGCCGAGGTCTGGTCGTATACCGGCGGAATGCGCTTGAGGTCGGACCAGATCGTGGCATAGCGAGGGTGGTTGTGGACCGACACGTTCATGTCGTGGCGCCGCCGGTGCAGTGCAAGGTGCATCCGCAACGCTCGACTGGCCGACCAACGGTCACCCTCGAGCACGTTCCCATCGGCATCGATGCGCATGATGTCGGAGGTGCGCACGTCGTCCCACGGGACCTCGAACGGGTTCACGAGGAACGTGCCGTCAGGTTGTACGTAGGCGATGTGACCAGCGATGTGATCGTCGTAGCCCTCGCGATGAAGCGCTCGGGCGAGCAACGCCACTTCGGCCTGCGGGGTCAGCGGCGGCGTGAGGTCGGGCGCGTTCATCGGGTCACCGATGTTCTTCAGCTTCACGCTGCGCATGGGGCGCTCCTCCAAGGTCGACATCGCTTCACAGTAACGTCTCCTCGATGTTCGATGAGCCGGCCGACCTGCTGCGCACGAGGCCCGACCAGTTGCCGCTTTGGCATCTCGTCGAGGCGCGAGCCGCGTTGCGCCCGCACGACCTACTCGCGGTCGACAGTGACGGGCGCCGCATGACCTTCGGCGAATACCACACGGCGTGCCTCGCCGCGGCGGCAGCGCTGCAGTTACGGGGGGTGCGCCGCGAGACACGAGTCGCCTGGATGCTGCCTACGCGACTCGAAGCGCTGGTGCTCGCCGGCGCACTTGCGCGCCTCGGTGCCGTGCAGATCCCGCTGATCCCCATCCTCCGCGACCGCGAGGTCGCCTTCATCCTGGCGCAGACCCGAGCGGAGCTGCTCGTGTGCCCCGGACCATGGCGTGGCTACGACTACCCGGCGCTCGCCCATCGTGTGATCGAGATCGTTCCGCAATCGGTCGCGTTGATCGTCGCGGATCGGGAGCTGCCCGAGGCCGACCCGGCCGTTCTCGTGTCGTTCGAACCCCCGACCGCGAGCACGGTGCGCTGGATCTTCTACACGTCTGGCACGACCGCGAACCCCAAAGGGGTTCTGCACACCGACCGTTCGGTGGCCGCGTGCGCGCACCGCATGAACATCCGCTTCGACGCGCGGTCCGACGACCGAAACGCGTTGGTGTTCCCGGTGACCCACATCGGGGGAATCGCATTCCTGCTCGGCGGGCTCATGGCCGGGCACGCCCACATCCTCGTCGAGACGTTCCAGGCCGAGGCCTCGTGTGCGTTGATGGCGCGCGAAGGGGTGACCATGGCCGGCGCAGGGCCCGTCTTCTGGATGACCTACGTCGACGAGCAGCGCAAGCACCCCGATCGAA
>CAFBMH010000095.1_pt1 | contig 12677 bp, 10 predicted proteins | sample 7268361 | NCBI WGS metagenome assembly CAFBMH01 (sample SAMEA6814057, study PRJEB35770) | freshwater metagenome | biome: Freshwater; feature: Freshwater reservoir; material: water | place: Czech Republic | collected 2017-05-23 | depth 30m m
GAACGCCGCGCTGTCGGGCGACCACCAGCGCACGCTCTGGGTGAACTGGTCGAACTGCCCGACCGAGAGGCGGAGGAACTCGCGCGTGGGGACGAAGGCTGCGCCGTCGACGGTGCGCTCCTTGGTGAAGAAGCGCCACCGATAGGTGCCGTCGGCCTCGGTGGTGAGATAAGCGAGCCGCAGGCCGTCAGGACTCCAGACAAACGCAGCCGCGAGGGTGGAGCTCACTGTGGTGACCTTGCGGGTCGCGATGTCGAACACCACGAGCTGGTTCTGCGTGGCCTGTGGCACCGGGGCCGGGGTGGTGGTCTGGGGGAACGCGACGTTGCTGCTGGTTCCGCCACCTGATTCGGGCAACACCTGGTAGGCCACCTGCGTGCCCGCAGCGTTCATCTGGAAGCGGATACTGCCCGTGTAGCCCACGAGGTCGCGCCGGGCACCGGTGGTGATGTCGACGAGCGACAGGAACTGCGACGAACCGTCGCGCACGCCGACGAGCACCGTCTTGTCGTCGAGCCATTGCGGTGTGCCGAACGAGCCGGCGCGAACGGGGAGCCGGGTGACGGCGCCGCTCGCCGCGCGGACGACGCTGAGCTCGTCGGCGGCCGCGTGCACGAGGAGCTGCGTGCCATCAGGGGACCACGCCGCGTAGAGGGGCCCACCGGTGCGCAGGGGCGTGGCCACCAACGTCGTGAGAGCGAGCAGATCGAGCTCGACCGCGGTGGTCGACAAGGTACGCAGCGCGGCGACTGCAGTGCTCGATTGGTTCCACAAGTAGACGGTGGGTTGAGGCGACAACGCGGCATCGAGTTGGTTCGAGCCGTCGACGGTCGCGGTGCGCACCCGCACGGAGTTGATGGCGAACGCGGTCCAGATGAGGCGGGTTGCGTCGCTCGACCAGGTGGGCGTGGCCACGCTCGCGCCCGGGCTGCCGATGGCGAGCACCTTCGGATCGGTTCCGTCGGGTTTGATCGTCAGCAAGGAGCCGTCGAGCGCGATCACGGCCAGGCGTCCGGGGAGCCCTGCGAGGGATCCGGGAACGGTGGTGGTCGGGACGCCCGGCGCCGCGGTGACGCCCGGGGGTGTCGTCGTGGTGGGGGCGGGCCGGGCGGTGGTGCTCGTGGTGGCGCCCGGGGCCGTGGTGGTCGTGGCGCGGGTGGTCGTCGTGGCCGTGGTCAGGCGGTCGTAGTCGCCGCTGCATGCGGCGGCGAGGCCGAACGCCACCACGAGCGAGAGGAGCACGCGCGTTCGCCGGGCCGCGTGACGCGATGTGCTGCACCGGCCCGAGGGGGAGTGTTGGTTCATCGGCGTGCCGTGTGATCGGTCCAATGGGTGCCGTTCCAGTAACGCTGTGATCGAGGCTTGCCCGACGGGTCGGCGTACCAGCCGGGAGGGGGCGGGGCGGATGCTTCGCGGTCGCTCGTCGTCGCCAGCGCGGGCTCGGGCAGCACGACGGCCGATGCAGCGGGCACGGTGCCGAAGATCTGGGGCAGGTTGGGCATCGATGCCGCCGCAGGATTGGATGCGGCGGCCCCCGAACGAACCGCGGGTGCGGGAAGCGTGGCCGGAGGGGTGTGCTGCGTGCGCTGCTCGAGGTCGCGCACGATCGAGGCGTCGGGCCCGGTGTACGGATCGAGGCCTTCCATGCGGCGCAGCAGATTGATGCGCTCGCGCAGCGGCGGGTGCGTGTTGAACATCTCGTTGAACTTCGCGCCGCGGTTGCCTTGTGCGCGGTCGTCGGGGGACTCGATCCATAGGTGCGACGTGGCGTGCGAGGTCCGTTGCACGACCGACGAGTCGGCATCGAGCTTCTCGAGCGCTTGGCGAAGCCCCGTGGGGTAGCGCGTGAACGCCACCGCGGTGGCATCGGCCAGCGATTCACGACGCCTGCTGATAGCGGCCTTCATGAGCGCGGCGGCGAGCGGCGCGAGGATCGCCACGAAGATCATCGCGATGATGGCGAACGGGTTCCCACCGTTGCCGTCGCGGTCGTTGCCGCGACGACCGCCACCGGTGAGCGCGCCGAAGTACATGATCCGCCAGAAGACATCGGTGATGACGGCGATCGCGCCGGCCGTGGCCACGGCGACGGTCATGACACGAATGTCGTAGTTGCGGATGTGTGCGAGCTCGTGGGCGATCACCCCTTCGAGCTCGTCGCGGTTCATTTTCTGCAGCAGGCCGGTGGTGACGGCGACCGAGGCGCGCTCGGGGTCCTTCCCGGTGGCGAACGCGTTTGGCGCCGGGTCGTTGACCACGTACACCTTCGGTTTGGGTATGCCTGCCGCAACGGCGATCGACTCGACGACGTTGTGCAGCTGCCCGAACTGTTCGATCGACGCCGGGTGGGCGTTGGTCGCGCTGAGCGCGATGGAATCGGATTTCGCGTACGAGATCCAGGTGAGGAGCACGGCCAACGCGACGCCCACGCCGATGCCCACGGCGCCGCCACCGATGGCGACCGATGCCACGCTGCCGACGAGGGCGAGGAGGAGGAACGACGCGGCGAGCAGCACCCAGGTCCAGCGACGGTTATGGGTACGAAGTTTCTGGAAATCCAGCCGCTCGCTCACTCCGAGCAGGTTACGGCCTGGATTCGACCGGGCCGCTTCACTCGGGTTCGTTCCCCTCGCGGCGCGTATGGTGCATCTCATGACGAAGCCATTGGTGAAGCTGGAGCGCGACGGCCACGTCGCGGTCGTGTCGTTCAACCGACCCGAGAAGCTCAACGCGTGGGCGTGGGGCCCGACCAACGAGTTATGTGCGATCGCCGACGAGTTGCGGTTCGACACCTCGGTGCGCACGGTGCTGCTGCGCGGTGAGGGCCGTGCGTTCTGTGCCGGTGAGGATCTCAAGCCCGACACAGATGATGTCGAGGAGCGTCATCCCGGTCGTTCGGCCGCCGAGCGCACGCACATCGCCTACGAGCGGGCCCGCTACTGCTTCGACCGATGGAAGGTCGTCGATCAGTTGCCTCAGCCCGTGGTCGCGGCCATCCAGGGGTACTGCCTCGGTGCAGGGCTCGAGCTGGCGATGCTCGCCGACATCCGCATCGCGGCCACCGACGCCATCTTTGCCTTGCCCCAGGTCACCCTGGGTACCCAGATCGTCGGTGGTGCCGACCTTCGCATGGTGAGCGAGCTCGGCGCCAGCCGGACCAAGATGCTCGCGATGACCGGGCGTCGTTTCGGGCCGGTCGAGGCCGAGCGATGGGGCCTGGTGCAAGACGTGGTCGCGCCCGAGGTACTGCAGCAGACGGCGCTCGACCTCGCGCACGAGATCGCGAACAACGCGCCGCTCGCGGTGCAGGGCGTCAAGCGCGCCGTGAACTTCGTGGCATACCGCGGCTTCGAGGAGGCGGCGAAGTTCGAAGCGATGGCGTCGTCGATGCTGTGGTCCTCGGATGACCTCACGAACGGGTTCGCCGCGAAGGCGCGCAAGGAACAAGCGGCGTTCGAGGGCAAGTGAGCGCACGCATATCGTTCCATGACGCATGCCGTTCCGAGCGAGTGGCCGATGGCGTCTACGAACGCATCCTCGACGAGAGCTATTGGGGTCACGAAGCACAGTTCGGTGGCTTCGCTCACGCCCTCGTGGTTGCGGCGATGAAAAGCGAGATCGCCGACCCGCAGTACGCACCGGTATCGATGAGCATGCACTTCATCCGGCCCTTTCTCACCGGGCTCTTCCGGTGCGAGGTGGCCGTGGTGCGTCGTGGCCGGAACATGGCCAACCTCCGCGCCGACGTGTACTCATCGGGCAAGCTGGCCGGTGAGGCGATCGCGACGTTCGGGCGGCGCCGCGAGGTCGGATCGTTCCTTGCGGCCGAACCGCCACCCGAGCTGGTGTCGCTCGTCGGCGTCGACGAGGCGCCGCACGACCCGGGCATGGGCATCCCCACCCACCGGCACTTCGACTTCTGGCCCCGCGTCGGATCGTCGATCGAGCACCGCGCCGACGGCAACCGCGTCGGCGGATGGGTGCGCATGCGCGACGAGCCGGTGCTCGACGAGCTCACGCTGGTCATGATCAACGACCTCTGGGTTCCCGCGGCGTATCACCTGTGGCAGGTCGGCCACGTCGCGGTATCGGCCGACATCACCACGCAGTTCCGCGGAGCGCTGCCCGCGGCTGTCGCCCCCGGTGAACCGGTCTTCGTGCAGTTGCGTACCGCGGCCAGTGCCGGTGGGTTCGTCGACGAGGACACCGAGGTATGGACCGCGGCGGGCGAGCTGCTCTGCCAAGGCCGTCAGATGCGCTTCGTCCACGCCTGACCCGCCCACGCAGTTGGGGCGAATCCGGCCGGAGGGGACGCGGAGCTTTCCCCTCGACCACCCCGTGGTCCATGGCGGATGGCCTGGGTCAGCGGTACTTTTGGATGATGAGCGCGCTGGTGGGCACAGCGGTGCCGGCAGTGACGATGATGTTCTCGGCGCCGGGGACCTGGTTGACCGAGGTGCCGCGCACGAGGCGCACGGCTTCGGCGATGCCGTTCATGCCGTGGATGTATGCCTCGCCGAGCTGGCCGCCATGGGTGTTGATGGGGAGGCGGCCACCGAGCTCGATGGCACCGTCGGCGATGAAGTCCTTGGCTTCGCCGCGCTCGCAGAAGCCGAACTCCTCGATCTGAGGAAGCACCAACGGCGAGAAGTGGTCGTAGAAGATCGCGGCCTGGATGTCGGCGGTGGTGAGCCCGCTCTGCGCCCAGAGCTGGCGCGCGCACAGCCCCATTTCGGGGATGCCGGTGATGGAGTCGCGGAAGTACGACCTCATCATGTGTTGATCCTCGGCCACCCCTTGTGCCGCACCCGCGATGACCGCAGGGACGCCCTTGAGGTCCTTCGCCCGTTCGAGCGTCGTGACGAGGATGGCCTGACCGCCGTCGGATTCTTGGCAGCAGTCGAGCAGGTGCAGCGGTTCGACGATCCAGCGCGAGTTCTGGTGATCCTCGAGCGTGACCGGCCGTTGGTAGAAGTGCGCCTTGGGGTTGGTGGCTGCGTGCTTGCGGTCGGCGACGGCGACGCGGCCGAAGTCGAGCGACGTGGCGCCGTATTCGTGCATGTAGCGCGTGGCGAACATGGCGACCCACGAAGCCGGGGTCAGCAGGCCGAACGGCGAGGTCCACGCGTATTGCGTCGCAGATGCCTCGGCGCCTGCAGGGTTGGCCTGCACGCCGGTGCCGAAGCGATGCCACGAACGTTCGTTGAACGCTCGGTACGCGAGCACATAGTCGGCTTGGCCGGATGCGACGGCCATGGCGGCTTGCGCGATGGTGCCGCACGCCGCGCCGCCACCGTGGTGGATCATCGAGAAGTGCTTCAGCTCTTTGATGCCGAGGTTGCGGGCCACTTCGATCTCGGGGTTCTGCTCGGCCGAGAACGTGACCATGCCGTCGACGCGTGATGGGTCGAGCCCGGCGTCCTCACATGCCAGGACACACGCTTCGACGGCCAGTTGCATCGGGGTGCGACCCGAGTCTTTCGTGAACGCCGTTGCGCCGATTCCCGCGATAGCGGTGGTGCCGGCGTAGTTGGTGGTGCCTGCGTTGTTGGTGATGCTCATGGGTCAGCTCCGAGCCAGCGCGACGAGGGGAAGCGCGATGTCGGCCGTGCCGGTGACGTGCGCACCCAAGCTGTTGAGTCCTTGATACGCGATCGTGACAATTCCCTCGCCGTCGACGATCTCCTTGTTCGTCACCGAGCCCGAGAGCGTCATGGTGTCGTAGGGGTAGTTCGGTGCGCCGAGGCGCAACTTCAGGTTCTTGAACACCGCGTCGGGACCCGCCCAGTCGTTGATGTAGCGGCCCGACAACCCACTCGAGGTGAGGATGTTCATGAAGATGTCCTTCGAGCCCTTGTTGTGCGCGTCGTCGCGGTCGTGGTGCACCGCTTGGTAGTCGCGCGATGCGATCGCCGCCGACACGATGAGCGTGGGGGTGATCGGGATGGGGCACAGTGGGAGCTTCTCGCCCACGGTGACCTCGTCGAAGGTGCGCGTGGTGGTGCGGCGTTCGGGACGAGCAGGGCGGAACTGTGGCAACACGACGTCGTCGTCGGCCTGGAGCCAGCACACTTCGAGGGGCATCCCCACCTCGACCTGCGCCGGGGTGCAGTCGACGACGTTGGAAACGACGCGCACCCCTTCTTCGAGCTCGACGAGGCCGACCACGAGCGGGTAGTCGAACGCCGGCACCTGCGGATGATGGGGAATCGCGTAGCTGTACAAGCTGCCTCGCCCGGACGAGACCTGCCAGGCCGGCGTGTCGGGCATCTCGCCCGTGCGTGGGTTGCGGACCATCGGCGGGTACACGGTGGTGCCATCGCTGAAAGTCTGCACGCGCAGCTCGCGCTCGCGGCACCCTTCCCAGAACCATTCGCTGTCGGGGTTGCTGCTCGGTCGGGGGCGCTTCGGGCGTTCGACACCGCCTGCGGTCGCGGCGGCTGGGCGGCCGGTTCCCGGGCGGAACTTGAGGATCCGGAAGAACATCGAACCGACGTGCTCGCCGGTCTGGTCGTAGTACTCGGTCTCGGTGGTGACGAAGTGGCCGATGCCGAGCCCCGTCTGCTTCTCCTCGCTGACCTCGACGAGCTTCTGCTTGCTGGTGAGCAGGTCACCGGGGTGCAGGTAGCGCTTGTAGACGTGTTCGCTGTTGGTGGCGACCACGCCGACGTACCCAGCTGCGTCGAGCTTGGCGTTCACGCCGCCCTGCGGATCGTTCGGGTCGAGGATGCGCGGGATGTTGCCGAGCATGGTCCACGCGTTGAGCATGGTGGGCGGTGCGGCCAACGCGCCGTGTGGGCCCCCAGAGGCATGCTCTGGGTCGGTGTAGTTGGGGTTGGCGTCCTCCATTGCGTCGCACCAGTGGCGGATCATCGGCTCATTGACCGCGTCCCGCGACGCGACGGCCGTGCCGGTCGCGCCTACGTGTGCCTGCAATCCGGCGAGGAACGTCGCGTCGTCAGCGTCGCTCATGCATCCCCCTCTGTCTGCCCGGTGTCGGCCGGGAACTCTCGTGCACCGTAGCGGGCTCTGATCATGAGCGCGAAGGCGTGCGGATCGGCGACGTGACCGCTCAGCGGCGTTGACAGGTGCCGCAGAACGTGGTGCCCCTTGCGTCGATCACGGTCCGCCGCAGTGGCGTGGCGCACCGGAGGCACGGCTCGTCACCGCGGCCGTAGCACGCGAGGGCGAACTGGTTCTCGCCGCGGCCGCCCTCGAAGTTGCGGTAGTCGCGCAGCGTGGTGCCGCCGTTGTCGATGCCTTGCGCGAGCACGTGGCGCACCGCCTCGTGCAGCCGAGCGGCTTGGGGCTTGGTGACGTGGCGCGACGCGGGGTGCACCCGGGATCGCCATAACGCCTCGTCGGCGTAGATGTTGCCCACTCCGGCGACGGGACGTTGGGAGAGTAATTGGGTCTTGACCCGAGCGGTGCTGGTGCCCAGCGCAGTCCACAGTTGCTGCGGCGTGAACGCGTCGTCGAACGGCTCGGGACCTTGTGCGGCGAGCGTGGGCAACGACGCGTACGACCCGCGGGGAACCACCGCGATGCGGCCGAATCGACGTACGTCGCGGTACTCGAGAACCGCGCCGTCGTCGAGGTCCCACGCGGCCCGCACGTACTGGTCGGTGACCCCGGGCTCGGCGATGCGCAGCATGCCGGTCATGCCGAGGTGCACGATCAGCTCGTGATCGTTGTCGAGCGCGAACAGCAGGTATTTGCCGCGACGTTGGACCTCGCCGATGCGCGCGCCGCGCGCGGCAACTGCGGAGGCGAACTTGGCCGACTCGTGGGCGCGGGCGTCGAGGATGAGACGGCCGGCCAGTCGCGGGGCGAGTTGGCGCCGAATGGTCTCGACCTCGGGCAGCTCGGGCACCTTGTCACGGTAGCGTCGGCGCTCGTGAGCGAACGGTTCAATGAGATCCTCGACGAGGCAACGATGTTGCTCGACCTCGACGCGGCGCGCGCCGAGGTCTGGGTGTCGGGCCTCGTCGCCGAGTGGGTCGACACCGATGATCTGCTCGCCCAGTTGGGTGCCTCCGATCGGCCCGAGGCGCTGGCCATCGCGCGCGCACTCCAGGCGTTCGTGCCCGATGCCGCCGATGCCGCCGCCGCCCTTTCCTCGGCCGGCGTGGCCGAGCCCGAATGGGGCGCGATGGTCGGCTCCGCCGTGGCGCTGCTCGCCTGGGAGATCGTCGACCCGTTCAGCGGCAACTCGTCGCTCGTCGTCGAGTTCGAACACGGCGACGCGATTCGTCATTCGATGCTGGTCGAGCTCGAGGACGACTGCGCCGTCGACATCAACTTCGGGCCGCCCGGCCTGGTCGAAGACGCGTTCGCCGAGTCCGATACCCGTTCGTTGAGCGTGCACGAGTGGCCGGCCGATCGCGCGCTGTCGGCCATCGGCGCGGCGATGGCTCGCACCGCGGCCGATCCCGAGGTTCCGGTCACCGATGACTACGTGATGAATGCGGCCATCGCCATGGCCCGGGTCGGGTTGCACGGATTTGGCGACGCCGAAGTGCTCGCGCGGGCAATCCCCGTGACTGAGGCGAGGTCGCCGGTGAGTGGTCGACCGGCACGCGACCCGCTCGATGCCGAGGCCGACGCGGCAGCGTGTTCCACGTTGCGTAGTGCACTTGCTCGTGAGCTGGCGCGGCCCGCGCCCGAAGCGGCCGTCGCCGAAGCGGCCGCGCGGGTACGCAAGTCGCTCGAGGCAGCGACTGACCCTGACCTGTTCGCGCTCGCCGACGACATCGCGCTCGGTGATACGTCACGCGTTGGCGACCACGAGTTGCTCGCCGGACTCGCCGGGGCGTTCGTCGTGCCCGGCGAGTTGATGGCGTTCGCCGCCGCGGAGCGCGACGCGCTGCGAGGCCTCGAGTGGGCCGACTGGTTGGGCGCGGTCATCCCGCTCGTGCGTGCCGGCGCGGGCGCTGATGCGAGCCCGATGCAGCTCGTGCAGAACATCAACCGCTGCCCGGAGGTGACGACCACGGTGCCCAAGCGTGATGCGCCGGTGGTGGCCGACGTGTTCTCGCGGATGCTGCACGCCTGGGAGCTGACCGGGGCGATCGACGACGACGGCCGGCTCACGCCACTCGGCGCATGGCTCGTGCCGCGGTCGCTACTTTGCGCCTGGGGCGGTGGCGGGTCGGGCTGACCGACAGCTCAGCGACCGGCCAAGGCGCGCAGCGTCGCGGCGGCGGTGGCCTGCAGCAGGTCGTCCTCGGAGAGGACGAATCCCGGGTGGGGCGTGCCGTTGTGCTCGCTGAGCACGACCAGCACGGCGTGCTCGTCGCCGATGATGACCTCGCGGGCGTCTCGGTAGGCGAGGGCACTGCCTGACGCTTCGAGCACGGCGCGCACAACGGCCTCCTGCGGATCGGTCGACACGGCGCGACCTCTGCGCAGATCGTCGCCGGGTAGGACGTGGACCGTGGTGCCCTCGTCGTTCAGCTCGACGATCAAGCGCGGTGTCAGCAGGTCGGTGGGCATGCCGGCTACGAACTGGTTGCAAATCGACGCGAACGTGTGCGTGGTGGTGCGCAGCGCCGTCGAATCGATCAGGGCGTCGGTGCGGCCGAGGAAGTGCACGCCGTCGGAGGTGGTGCCCGGCGTGCGCAGGAACACCGTGACGGTCGCTTCCTCGGTGAACGTCCCTTCGAGCATGCCCGATCGAGCGGCTTGCACGAAGCGGTCGAACAATCGGTACACCCTCGTCGGGGAGAGCATCGAAAGCTCAGGCTTGCGTAGGAAAAGTACCGGTTCGTTGAATCGGGGCAGGTGCAGATAGGCCAGCAGGTCGAGCTTGGTGGTGGACGCGAGCTGGTCGAGTCCAGCGTTTGCGAGGCTCTGCAGGATCCGACCGTTGTCGCTTAGCAGCTCGTTCTCGCTGGATTCGGCGGTGGGGAGGATGGCGGCCAAGCCGCGTCCGAGTCCGCGTTTTTGGGCTGCGCTCACGGCAACGGATGATAACGACGAGGGTCAACAATGGCCTGAGCAGTCCGGCCCAAATGCGCGAGGCGGTCGGGCGTGCGACCGCCGCTCACTCGAGGTCGTAGACGGCGCGAGCGGTACCGCCGGTGATCGCCGCCGCCGTGTTGGCACCGAAACGGTCGCGAAGGTCGCCGAGTACGTCGGCCGTCCGATCGTTCGTGCCTTCGGGGTGTGGGTAGTCGCTCGACCAGAGCACGCGGTCGGCTCCGATGTGTCCGAGCTGATCGAGGCCGCGTGGGTCGTCCATGAACGTAGCCCAGCAGTGCGTGTGCCAGTAGTGGCTCGGCTCGTGGGCGAGCGTGGGTGCCAGATGATCCCGGAACTCGGCGGCGATGCGGTCGGCGTGATCGAGCGCCGAGGGGATCCAGGAGATCCCGCCTTCGGCGAACACGACTCGCAACCCGGGATGGCGGTCGAAGATCCCGGCGAAGACGAGGTACGACCACAGCTTGCGGAACGGCTGGAACGACTGCATCAGGTAGCTGCCGAGCTCGCCCGGTCCGTTGCCATCGGGCGCTTCGCTGATGTGGAAGCTCAGCGGCATTCCGCTGGTCTCGATCGCGGTGAACAGCGGCGCCATGTCGGTCGAGCCGTAGTGGGCCTGCCGCGGGTAGTTCGGCAGCATCATGGTATGAAAGCCCAGCTCGCGAAGGCGTTCGACGGCATCGGCGGTTCGTTCGGGCCGGTGAACCGTGGCCAGGATCGGTACGCCTATGAGTCGGTGGCCGCTGAGCCGGCACTGCTCGGCGAGCCACGAGTTGTACGCATCGAAGCACGCGTCGCGCAGGTCGTGGTCGTCGATGCCCCACATGGCCATGGCTCGCTGCGGGTAGACGATCGCCGCGTCGATGCCGTGCCCGTCGTGCACTGCGGCCCGCGCGGCGAGGTCGGTGGCACCCGGCGCGTCGTCGGAGAGCGTGACCAGTTCGGGGAACAGGGTGAATGTCCGCATGACGGTCGTGCCGTCGAGCGCGACTCCGGGCCCGAGACGCCTCGGGGCGCGATCACGCCACTTTGCTGGCAGTGAGTGGGGCAACCACTCGTCCCAGAACTCGAACGATTCGACGAGATGCTCGTCGGCCGAGATCACCTGCTGGCCCACAATCCCCACCTCCCGCACTGGCGGCGTTCGCCGTGCCGCACGCCGCACCGTAGCGGGAGGAGTTGCCGGGCGAGCATCGGTGCGCCCGAGCAACCACGGATCGCGCGCAGTGGTTGGCTAACGTGCAGCTTCATGGCTGTCGTCGCACTTGTGAACCAAAAAGGCGGCGTCGGCAAGACAACGGTCACCTTGGGACTCGCTGGTGCGGCCGCGGCCACCGGCATCCGCACCCTGGTGATCGACATCGACCCGCAGGCCAATGCCACATCGGGCCTCGGGGTCTGGGACCCGCCGATTACGGTCGATCACGCCCTGGCCGAGGAACGTCCCGGCTCGCTGCGCGAATGCGTGTTGGCTTCCGGGTGGCCCGGCGCGGCGGGGCGGCTCCCCATGGTGGTCGCCTCAAGTCCGGCGCTCGCCTCGCGCGAGCCACAGCTCGCGCTCGATCCGCTCGGTGCCCAGGACCGGTTGCGCGTCGCGCTCGAAGGCCTCGACTTCGACATGGTGTTCATTGACTGCCCCCCATCGCTCGGGCTGCTCACCATCAACGGGTTGTTCGCCGCCGACCGGGCGCTCGTGGTGACCGAACCCGGCGCGTGGGCCACCGACGGTGTCGCGCAGATCATCCGCACCGTCGACCGCATCAGCCAGCGCCGGCGCGACCCGCTAGCCCTGGCGGGCATCGCTGTCAACCGGCTGGGTCGCACGCGCGATGCCCAGTACTGGTACCAGCAGTTGTGCGAGGCCTACTCGGAGCTGGTGCTGCCGCCTGTGCACATGCGCGCCGCCGTCGTCGAGGCCACCGCCCAATCGTTGCCGGTGCACATGCTCGGCACCCGCCCCGGTGCCGCCGAGGCTGCGGCCGAGTTCGACGCACTGCTCCGCCGGGTCGTGCAGGCCACACGAACCCGCCCAGGAGGCCCCGATGGCGTATGACCCTCAGCGCAATCGGGCCCGGGCCCGACCGGCCGCGGACGAAGCCGCACCCGTCGACCTAGTGCTCGGCGGAACGATCGAGCCAGAGCGTGCAGTGCTCGGCGGAACGATCGAGCCAGAGCGTGCAGTGCTCGGCGGAACGATCGAGCCAGAGCGTGCGGTGCTCGGCGGAACGATGGAGCCAGAGCGTGCGGTGCACGATTGCGTCCACGAGCGCGGACCCGATCTGCGATTGATCGCTGCGGCGGGTGTCGCGGCGGTGGCCGCAGTCGCGTTCGCGCTGCGTCGTCGCGCGGCTCGGCGCTGAGCAAACCCTCGCGGCGACGAGGTGGCGGCGTCAGCTCGACGCGGCGAGCTGGGCCACGGCCGGCGCGTGGTCGCCGAGCACGCCGAGCTCGACCCGGCGCTGGATCTCGGCTTGGCCTTCGGGGCACTGGGCGGTGTACGGGCACCATCCGCAAAGCGGTCCGGGTCGCGGTTCGAACACCTCGGTGGTGCACGCGTCGTGCATGTGCGACCACGTGACGCCGAGTGCGTCAACCACCGGCTCGACGGCTGAGGGGGTCACCGCGACGTCGATGGTGCGCTGGCCGAGGTACAGCAATCGGGCCCGGCTCGGCTGCTCTCCGGTGTGGGCGGCCAC
>CAFBMH010000102.1_pt1 | contig 11698 bp, 8 predicted proteins | sample 7268361 | NCBI WGS metagenome assembly CAFBMH01 (sample SAMEA6814057, study PRJEB35770) | freshwater metagenome | biome: Freshwater; feature: Freshwater reservoir; material: water | place: Czech Republic | collected 2017-05-23 | depth 30m m
CGAGCGAGTGCGGCCGAAGTTCACTCGACGAGTCGCAAGCCGCTCGGGGCCATGGACGCTTCGACACTGGGGAGCTCGACGGAGAACTCGGTGAGGTGGCCGGGAAAGACATGCTCGCTCATCAGCACCGGGCGACCGGCGACCGACCGGGTGATGCGTTCGCACACCAACACGGGTGACCCGACGGGGATGCCGAGCAACGCCGCGTCGGCCGCGTCGGCCGCGGCCGCACCGATGGTCTGCGTTGCGCCGCCGAGGGGCTCGTCGATCAGCTCGTACAGCGGGGATGCCTCGACCTCGGAGCGAGACAAGTTGGCCCCGACGGACTCGGGACACCACACCGTGACGCGGGCGAACGGTGCGCCGTCGGCGAGGTTGATCCGGCGCACCTCGAGCACCGACGAGCACTCGAGCACGCTCCGCACGCGGGCCGGCGCCGCCACGAACGCGAACCCGAGGATGCGCCGCTCGGATGCGACTCCCAACTCGGCGAGCTGCGACTCGATCGTGCCCAACCGGCCGAGGGATTGCCGCAGTGGGTCGGCGGCGACGAACCAACCGAAGCCCTGGCGTGAGGCCACCAGGCCATCGGCGCGCAGTGCCTCGAGCGCACGACGGATCGTGACCCGACTCGCCTCGTATCGCACCGAGAGCTCGGCCTCGGACGGCAGCAGGCGACCAGCCACAAACTCGCCTCGCTCGACCCGTTCGCGCAGCTGATCAGCGATCTCGCGATAACGAATCGTACGACTGGTCAGGCCGCCCCGCCGACCGGAGGCCGGGGTGCGGCGCAGCGGGGACCGGGGCCCGGGGCGAGGTCCGTTGCGGCCGTCTCCACCAGGGGTTCCACCCGTATCCGGACTTGTCATATACTTGTATAGTACTTGATCGATCGACCGGCGGTCCCGGCGCCTCCCGCGAGGCGCCCACCACGGTCTCTCGGCATCATCTCCGCCGCAAGGCGACACTCGGAGGAACGCACATGGCCGTCGGACCGAACACCCCGATCGAGTTGGTCGCAGCCGTCTACGCCCAACTCGGCGAGCGCGTGGCGATCGGGCGCCGCCGCCTCGGCCGCGGGCTTACCCTGGCCGAGAAGATCCTGGTGAACCACCTCGAAGATCCCGAGGGCCAGAGCCTCGAACGCGCCAAGGCCTACGCCGACCTGCGCCCCGATCGTGTCGCCATGCAGGACGCCACCGCGCAGATGGCCCTTCTGCAATTCATGACCGCCGGGCTCGCACAGGTGCGAGTGCCCTCCACGGTGCACTGCGATCACCTCATCTCCGCCCGTGTCGACGCCAAGACCGACCTCGCCGTCGCCAACGACGGCAACCGTGAGGTCTACGACTTCCTCCGCAGCGTGTCGGCCAAGTACGGCATCGGCTTCTGGAAGCCGGGTTCGGGCATCATCCACCAGGTCGTGCTCGAAAACTACGCGTTCCCCGGCGGCATGATGATCGGCACGGACAGCCACACCCCGAACGCCGGCGGTCTCGGCATGATCGCTATCGGCGTCGGCGGCGCCGACGCGGTCGACGTCATGACCGGCTTCCCGTTCAACGTGCGGTGGCCGAAGCTCATCGGCGTCAAGCTCACCGGCGAGCTGTCGGGCTGGTCCGCACCGAAGGACATCATCCTCAAGGTCGCCGAGATCCTCACCGTGAAAGGCGGCACCGGGGCCATCGTCGAGTACTTCGGCAGCGGCGCCACGTCGATCAGCTGCACCGGCAAGGCCACCATATGCAACATGGGGGCCGAGATCGGCGCCACCACGTCGGTGTTCGCCTACGACGCCGCCATGAGCCGCTACCTCAAGTCCACCGGCCGCGGAGCCATCGCCGATGCCGCCGACCAGGTCGCCCACGACCTGCGCGCCGACGACGAGGTCTTCGCCAACCCCGAGGCGTACTTCGATCAGGTCATCGAGATCGACCTGTCCACGCTTGCGCCGCTCATCAACGGGCCGCACACGCCCGACCTCGCGCGTCCGGTCTCGAAGATGGGCGCCGACGCAGCGCTCAACGGCTGGCCGCTCGAGGTTTCGTCCGCACTCATCGGCAGCTGCACCAACTCCTCCTACGAAGACATCACACGCGCTGCGTCGATAGCCCGCCAGGCATCCGCCCACGGGATGATCGCGAAGACCCCGTTGCTCATCACGCCCGGCTCCGAGCAGGTGCGGGCCACAATCGAACGCGACGGGCTCCTGGCCGACTTCGAGCGCATCGGGGCCACCGTGCTCGCGAACGCCTGCGGGCCGTGCATCGGTCAGTGGCAGCGCGACGACATGGCCGAGGGAACACCCAACTCCATCGTCACGAGTTACAACCGCAACTTCCCCCAGCGCAACGACGGCTACAAGTCCACGTTCGCGTTCGTCACCTCGCCGGACACCGTAGTGGCCATGGCGCTCGCCGGCCGCCTCGACTTCGACCCAGCCACCGATTCGCTCACTGCGCCCGACGGCACGCAGGTGCGCTTCGCACCGCCCGTCGGCGAAGAGCTGCCGGCGCTCGGCTTCGACCCGGGTGAGGCCACGTTCGTGCAGCCGCCCGTCGACGGCTCGGGTGTGTCGGTGGCGGTGTCGCCCACCAGCGATCGCCTGCAGCTCCTCGAGCCCTTCGATGCCTGGGACGGCAACGACTACCGCGAGCTCCCCATCCTGCTCAAGGCCAAGGGCAAGTGCACCACCGACCACATCTCCATGGCAGGTCCTTGGCTCAAGTACCGCGGCCACCTCGAGAACATCTCGGGCAACCTGTACATCGGTGCGGTCAATGCCTTCACGGGGGCGATCGGCGAAGGCAAGGACCAGCTCGACGGTTCCACTCGCTCCTTCCCCGACATCGCAAAGCATTATCACGAGGCCGGGCAGGGCTGGGTGGTCTTCGCCGACGAGAACATGGGCGAAGGCTCCTCGCGCGAACACGCCGCGATGGAACCCCGCTTCCGCGGTGCGAAGGCCATCGTCACCCGGAGCTTCGCCCGCATCCACGAAGCAAACCTGAAGAAGCAGGGCGTACTCCCGCTCACCTTCGCCGACCCGGCCGACTACGACAAGATCGACGAGGACGATCGCATCTCCGTCACCGGTCTGGCCTCGCTGGCGCCCGGCTCACAGGTCACGATCCTGGTCACCAAGCGCAGCGGTGAGACCTGGTCGTTCCTCACGAACCACACGTTCAGCCCCGAGCAGATCGCGTGGTTCAAGGCCGGGAGCGCGCTCAACATCATCCGCCAACAGATGGCTGGCTGAGCAACACCGCGGTCGGTCATCTCGAGGTACCGGGGTGTCACCATGATCAACCCGCATCGCGGCGACCTTGCCCTGGAGCTCTTCCGGTTCGTCAGCCTGCGACCCGTTGGCAGGCCGTTCCGGCCCACATCTGCCTGACCCGCGACTTGTCGCTCACGCCGTTCGTGATGCCGTCGATGAACGTGCCGCTCTCCGAGGTCGTGAACAGACCCGACGGATCGCCGGCGATCGGCTGCACCACCTTGAGCGCCGCACCGTAGACATTGCGCAGATCGGACACGGTCGAGCCGATGCCGATGCGGTCGAGCGTGACCAGCCCGTCGGGGCGCTTGCCGGGATCGTCCACGAACCATTGTTGGAACGTGCGCGACCCGTTCGGCGCGCCGGCCGCGTTCTTCGTGAAGACGAGCTCGAGGTCGTTGACCTTCACGCGACGCGTCTCGTCGCCGGTGCACAGTTCGACCTGCTTCCAACCGGTATCGGCAGTGGGTTGACCGATGAGCGCCACGAGTCGCGACAACGTGCCATCGGCATCGTCGCCGAAGCGAAGCGTGAAACTCGACGACGAACCGAACTGCAGGATCAACCCGTTGGGCGCGAGGGCGACCGGCCCGATACGCGCCGGCGCGACGATCGTGGTGGAGGTGGTCGTCGACGTCGTAGATGTGGGCTTGGGCACCGAGGTCGATGTGGTCGTCGTCGTGGTGCTGGTGCTGGTGGTGCTGGTAGACGTCGACGTCGACGTGGTCGTGCTCGATCCGGTCGCCCCCGTTGCGCTGGCAGTCGAGGAGCCGTCGTCCCTCGTGAACAACAACACGATGAGTAATAGGAGGAGCGCGACCAGCACGCCCCCCGCCACCAGGAACGGCATCCGGTTCGGGCCGCCAGCCGGCGTCGGCGGAGGTGCACCGCCACCCGCGCCACCCGTGCCGCCCGCGGCGCCCGCGGCGGCGAGCGGGCTCACGGTGTTCGGTCGGGTCGCGTCGGGGTTCGTCGGGTCGAAGACGCTCGTCGGGCCGGACGTGGCGAGTGGTGCGGCCGGACGATTCGGGCGCGCGCCAGGTCGGACGGCCACCGCGGCGACGTCGGTGCCGCGGGCACGCTGCGCCGCGAGCACTGCTGCGCCGAGCGCAGTCGACTGCTCGGGGAGGTGGCGGGCGTTCTCGGGAGCACAATCCACGGCGCGGTTCGAGGGAACGGCGTCCACATCGGACAGACCTGCCTGACCGGCCGCGGCGAGCAACCCCGCGCGCAGCGGCGCAGTCCAGTGCGGCGGATAGGCGATGACGATGCTGTTGATCGACGCTCCCGGCACCTGCGCCGCGACTCGATCGACAACCTCGGCGAGCAGGTGCGCGACGAGCGTCTCGCCGTTGATCGCGTAGCCGTTCACCACCACGCTGCGTGGATCACCGAGTGGCGCCGAGAACTCGGTGACCAGCCCCGTGGGATCCGCAACACCGGCGTCGGTGGCCGCGGATCCGGTACGGATCGTTCCGTCGCGGCCGATGTGCACCGCGAGCGGCGCGTGCCGGATACCGCCGAAGGACACCATGCGCATCGTGCCGTCTCGTTCGTACGCCGCGCTTACGCGCTGGTCGCCGAGGTCGATGCCCAAGTTGATGCTCATATACCGCCCGCTTCATGAAACGACGAGAAATCGCTTCATGCCGGCAGAGAGGCTACCTGCTTGCCCGAGGGGTACATTCCCGCCGAGCGCTCAGTCGTCGGGACGATCGAGCGCTCGCCGAGCGGCGGGAGCAACGCACTGATCGAGCCGAGGACCTGCTCGACCTCGCGTACCACCAAGCCGCTGCGGATCTCGACCGGGGGCCCCGCAGGCCGATGGTGCAGGCTTCGCCGACGTAACCAGCCAACCACGGTACCGGGATGGGCTCAGGTCAAAAATGGGAGAAGAAGCCGAGGGGGGTCGGCTCCTTCTCACGGCCTCGAGAGCGTCGACGGGGTAGTCGGATCTCGGGCTATGCGCCAGGTCTTCGCGGTGGGGGGGTGCGATTCGTTGACCTGGCGTTTCAAACATTGTGCACGCTTTCACGTGATCTGTCCAGTAGTTTGCAGCGATAGGTGGCATCATGTTTCGTGATGGACCTCCGCCAGATCCGAGCCCTCGTGGCCGTCGCCGATCATCAAAGCTTCTCGGCCGCCGCCCGCTCGTTGCACACCGTGCAATCCAATGTCTCCACCCACATCGCCCGGCTCGAACGCGAACTCCGGGCCAGGCTCGTCGACCGATCCACGGGCAAGCTCACCCACGAGGGGGAGGCCGTCGTCGCCCGGGCCCGCCGCATCGAGGACGAACTCGACGCGATCACCGCCGACATCTCGTCGATGGTCGGTGAGATCGCCGGCACCGTGCGAGTCGGCGTCATCGGCACTACTGCGCGATGGTTCGTGCCGCCGCTGCTCGAGCGGGCTGAGCGCGACTACCCGAAGCTCCGACTCATCATCGTCGATGCCACGACCACATCGCTGGTCCCCCAGGTGATCGACGGCCGGCTCGACGCCGCGCTCGTGAACCTGCCCGTGTCGAATCCCGACCTCAGCACCGAGTTGATGTTCGAGGAGGATCGGGTCATCGTCGCGCCCGTGACTCACCCGATCGCCGCGCTCGAGTCGATCACGCTCGCCCAGCTCGTCGAGCATCCCTTGCTTCTGCCGCCCCGCGGCACCAACTTTCGCGACGTCGCCGACACCGAGGCTGCGGCGCGCGGGTTCGAGCTCCAGATCCGGGCCGAGGTCGACGGCGTCCGGCTGCTCGCCAGCCTGGCGTTTCAGGGCTTCGGCGCCGCGTTGCTCCCTGCGTCGGCCGCCCCCATGCACCTGCAGTCGAGCACCTGGAAGCGCATCCCGGTCACCGATCTCCCGCGGCGCTCGGTGGGTCTCGTCACGAACCGGCGGTCCTCCCCCGCCGCGCCGGCGCGCGAGGTGCGGCGCATGATCCGAGAGATCGTGGACAGCGTCGGCGCGACACAGCCTGGCATCTACCCCCATGACGACATCGGTCGGACCGCTCCGTTGTGAGAGAGTGAACGCGACCATGACGCAGCTGCCTCTCGTTCTCCGCGCCGGCACCCCCGGGTCGGTGCGCACCCGAGCTGATCGCATCGGCGATCAGCTCGTCATGACGTTCGCGATCGACGGATCGATGAACCAAGGGGCATTGTCGCCCCAAGATGGCGAGAGCATCGCGTTCGCCGCCTTCACCGCGCTCGAGAAGCGCATTCCACTCATCGGTTTCGTCGAGTCGAGCGGCGCCGACATCTTGGCCGGCATCGGCGCGGCACACGGCTGGGGCACCGCCGCACGAGCGCTCGTTCGCTGCTCCGGAGTCGTCCCGGTGATCATCGTGGTCACCGGCCCGGCGGTGTCGGGACCGGCCCTGTTCCTCGGGCTCGCCGACGCGGTCATCATGGTCGAACACAGCTATGCCTTCGTGAGCGGGCCACAAATGGTGCGTCAGTTCACCGGCGAGGAGCTCACCAACAACGAGCTCGGCGGCCCGGCAATGCATGCGCGGACGTCCGGCGTCGCGAGCCTCATCGCGGCCGACGCCGCCGAGGCCAACATGCTCGTAGCCGAGCTGCTGCGCTACCTGCCACCGCACGCTGACGTCGAGCCCACCACCGTCGCATCGAACGATCCGATCAGCCGGCTCACCCCCGAGCTTCTCGACATCATTCCCGAGTCGGCCACCGGCAGCTACGACGTGCGCGACATCGTTCGCAGCATCGTCGACGACGGCGAGATGCTCGAACTGAAAGCGTCCTGGGCCACCAACCTCGTCACCGCGTTCGCCTCCATCGACGGCCGACCGGTGGGCATCGTCGCGAACCAGCCCCAGTCGCTCGCCGGAACGCTCGACATCTCGGCATCGCAGAAGGGCGGACGTTTCGTCGCTCTGTGTGATGCGTTCAACCTGCCGCTGCTCACACTCGTCGACACGTCGGGCTTCTATCCGGGCAAGGACCTCGAGTGGCGCGGCATGATCCGCTACGGCGCACAGATGGCCTTCGCCTACGCCCGGGCCACCGTGCCCCGCGTCATGGTCACCCTGCGCAAGTCCTACGGTGGCGCCTACATCGTCATGGACTCGAAGAACATGGGTAACGACCTGGCCCTCGCGTGGCCCACCGCCGAGATCGCGGTCATGGGCGCCAAGGGCGCGGTCGAGATCCTCTACCGGCGCGCCACCGCCGAGGAGCGCCTCGCGCTCGAACGCTCCTACGAGGAGCGCCTGCTCAACCCCTACATCGCCAGCGAGCGGGGCTCGATCGACGCGATTATCGATCCCACTGACACCCGTCGCCTGGTCGGCGCGTGCTTCGAGATCCTCTCCTCCAAACGGGAACGGCTGCCGAAACGACGCCACGACAACAGCCCGCTGTAGACCGCGAGCGCACGAGGAGTGAGGTTCATTCACGGTTCACACGAGAGAACTGTGAGCGTGAGCACCCGCAGCGGTACGATGCCCATCGGTTTCGGCCTGGCGGTCGGGCAATCAGCTGCCGGACGCGAGTAAACGAGTAGACCTGATACCACCGCACGACACAGCGCGCCCCATGCAATCGGCCGGGCGTCGCGAAAGGCACGAGGGAATTCCATTGGGCGAGAGCGTGACGATCACCGACAACCGCACCGGGAAGTCCATCGAGGTGCCCATTGTCAACGGGGGGGTCGATTCGTCTGAGTGGGCCAAGCTGCTCCCGGGCGTGTGGTTCTACGACCCGAGCTTCGGCAACACGGCGTCCACTTCCTCAGCCATCACCTACCTCGACGGCGAGGAGGGGGTGTTGCGCTATCGCGGTTACCCGATCGAGCAGCTGGCCGAGAAGTCGACCTACCTCGAGGTCGCGTATCTGCTCATCCACGGCGAACTGCCCACGCCGGTGCAGTACGAGGAGTGGAAGCACCAGATCACCACGCACACGTACATCCACGAGCACGTACGCAAGCGCTTCCTCGAAGGGTTCCACTACGACGCGCACCCGATGGGCATGCTCACGTCATCCATCGCCGCCCTTTCCACTTTCTATCCCGAGGCAAAGGACATCGAGGATCCGGCCAACCGGATGCGCCAGATCATCCGCCTCATCGCGAAGCTCCCCACGCTCGCCGCGGGAGCGCACCGCTACAGCGTGGGGATGCCGTTCGTGTACCCCGATAACAACATCGACTTCCAGACGAACTTCCTGTCGATGATGTTCCGCGTCGCCGAGCCCACGTTCGAGTGCGACCCCCGCCTGTCGCGTGCCCTCGACATCTTGTTCATCCTCCACGCCGACCACGAGCAGAACTGCTCGACCACCGCAGCCCGCGTCGTCGGCTCGTCACAAGCCGACCCCTACTCGGCCATGGCCGCGGCGTGCGCCGCGCTCTACGGCCCGCTGCACGGCGGCGCCAACGAAGCCGTGCTGCGCATGCTCACCGAGATCGGCAGCTACGACAACATCGATGCCTTCATCGAGAGCGTCAAGGCCGGCAAGGGTCGCCTCATGGGCTTCGGTCACCGGGTGTACAAGAGCTATGACCCCCGGGCGAAGATCATCAAGCAGGCGGCGTACGACGTCTTCGAGGTCACCGGCAAGAACCCGCTCCTCGATATCGCGCTCAAGCTCGAAGAGACTGCGCTGAACGACCCGTACTTCATCGAACGCAAGCTGTATCCCAACGTCGACTTCTACTCAGGCCTCATCTACCAGGCCATGGGCTTCCCGGTCGAGATGTTCACCGTGCTGTTCGCCATCCCGCGTGTCTCGGGCTGGCTGTCGCACTGGCAGGAGATGCTCGAACAGAAATCCCGCATCGCCCGCCCGCGTCAGCTCTACACCGGCGTCGACGAGCGCGACTACGTCGCGATCAACGCCCGCCAGTAGTACCGGCGTCACACGGCGAGGGCGACCTTGCCGAAGGTCGCATTGGTCTCGAGGAGGCGGTGCGCGTCAGCTGCATCTCGCAGCGCGAACCTGGTGTCGATCACCGGGTGCAGCGCACCGCTGGCGAAGCCGGGAAGGACCTCGTGGGCGAAGCGCTGGGTGACCGCGATCTTCTCGTCTACCGGACGCGCTCGCAGCACGGTGCCCACGATCGTGAGCCGCTTCATCATCACCTTGCCGAGGTTGATGTTGGTCTTCGCGGCGCCCATCGTGCCAACCTGGACGATGCGTCCACGGGGGGCCGCGACCTCGATGTTGCGCTCGAGGTAGTCGCCGCCGATCACGTCGAGCACCACATCGACGCCGCGACCACCCGTGTGCGCCTGGCACGCCTCGACGAAGTCGTCGTTCGTGTAGTCGATCGCGATCGCACCCAGCGCTCGGCACCGATCGACCTTGCCGGCCGACGTGGTCACCAGCACCGTCGCCCCGATCGCCCTGGCGATCTGGATGGCCGCGGTGCCCACGCCTGACGCGCCGGCGTGCACGAGCGCGACATCGCCGGAGCGAAGACCGCATTGCACGACCAGCGCGTCGAAGGCCGTGATCCACACCTCCGGGATGGCGCCCGCGTCGACGAGATCGATGGCGTCCGGCACCGCCATGGCCTGGCGCTCGTGCACCGCGATGCGCGACGCGTATCCCCCACCGGTGACGATGCCCATGACTGCGTCCCCGGGCCGCCACGCCGTGACCCGCTCGCCGATCGACGCGACCCGGCCCGCGAACTCGAGGCCGGGGATGTCATAGGCCGGCTTGCGTCCGGGGTATGGGTAGTGGCCCAGCCGTTGCAGGACATCGGCGCGGTTCACGGCGCTGCTCGTCACATCGACGAGGATCTCCTCGGGGCCGGGCACCGGATCGGGCACCTCGCGCATCTGGAGAACTTCGGGGCCGCCGTGAGCTTCGAGCACGATCGCCTGCATGAGCGCGACGCTACCGGGTACTGGCTCACGGTCACCTCCCCGCCCGATCGAGGCGAGCCCGAACGGCGCATCGAACTACGCGACGTGCGAGCATGCGGGCGATGGATTTTGACCTCCCTGCTTCCGTTGCCAAGTTGGCCGAACATGCACGCGACGTTGCGATCAGGATGGCCGCCAAGGCCGACCTCACCGAGGACAGTTGGCTCATCGGCAACGACGCCGATGTGGCCCGCGAGCTCGGCGAACGCGGTTGGCTCGGCATGACCTGGCCCGTCGCCGAGGGCGGCCACGGACGCAGCGCGCTCGAGCGGTTCGTGGTCTTCGAACAGTTGATCTCCCAGGGGGCGCCGATCGCCGCCTCATGGTTCGCGGATCGCCAGATCGGCCCGACCCTTTTGCAGTTCGGCACCGACGAGCAACGCCGACGCTTCTTGCCCGACATCATCGCCGGCACCAGTGCGTGGTGCATCGGCATGAGCGAGCCCGACGCGGGCAGCGACGTCGCGTCGCTCCGCACGCGAGCCATCCGCGACGGTGCCAACTGGATCATCACGGGCCGCAAGATCTGGACCAGTGGCGCCGCGCACGCCGACTGGTGCTATCTGGTGGCCCGCACCGACCCGGACGCACCGCAGCACGCCGGACTCTCGGAGTTCCTCGTCGACATGCGCAGCCCCGGCATCGAGGTGTCGCCGGTGATCGACATGACCGGCAACCAGCACTTTTGTGAAGTCACCTTCGAAGACGTCGTCGTGCCGGGTGAGAACCTGGTCGGCTCGCTCAACGGCAGCTTCAAGCAGATCATGCGGCAGATGGAGCACGAGCGCGGCGGCATCGATCGCTTGGTGTCGAACCGCGCGTTATACCTCGAAGCACGGGCCCATGCGGAGGTCGACAATCTCGTCCTCCGCCAGGAGATCGCGGCGATCGAAACGACGTACCGCATCGGGCGCCTCCTCGTGCTGCGCGAGATGCTCGGTCAGGCGCCCACGGGGTTCAGCGCAGCCACCAAGACGATCTGTACCGAGCACGAGCAACGCGTCGCCCAGTTCTGTGGCCGCGTCGCCGGACCACAGGCCATGTTGTGGAATCGCGTGTCGCGAAACATCTGCTACGCACCCGCGTACACGATCATGGGCGGGACCACGCAAATCCTCCGCAACATCCTCGGTGAACGCGTGCTCGGCCTCCCCCGCGAGCCTCGCTGAGCCATCACATGGCGATCCACGACGGACGCTTCGCACCGAGCCCCACCGGTGACCTGCACCTCGGCAACCTTCGCACGGCACTGCTCGCGTGGTTGTTCGCCCGATCGGCCGCGGGACGGTTTGTCGTGCGCATGGAAGACCTCGATCGCCATACCGCGTCGCGCGTCCACGAGGTGGCACAGCTGCGCGGGCTCTCGGCGCTCGGCCTCGATTGGGACGGCCCGGTGCTGCGGCAATCGGAGCGCTTCCCGCTCTATCGGTCGGCGATCGACGCGCTGGCCCGCCGCGACCTCGTGTATCCCTGCTACTGCACACGCCGGGAGATCCGGGAAGCCGCGGCGGCACCGCACG
>CAFBMH010000109.1_pt1 | contig 11127 bp, 6 predicted proteins | sample 7268361 | NCBI WGS metagenome assembly CAFBMH01 (sample SAMEA6814057, study PRJEB35770) | freshwater metagenome | biome: Freshwater; feature: Freshwater reservoir; material: water | place: Czech Republic | collected 2017-05-23 | depth 30m m
ATGATCCCCATGCCGCCGGCGTTCGACACCGCGGACGCGAGCTGAGCGCGAGCGATGAACCCCATCGGGGCCTGCACGATGGGGATGTCGATCCCGAGCATCTCGGTGACCGTGGTTCTCATGAGTGCTCCCCAATCGTCTTGCGGCGCCCTCGTCGTCCGCGCCGTGTGGGCGTCGGCGGCGGTCGGAAGGGCGCCGTGCGGTCCGACACCCACGGTTGATACGGCGCCATCGTGAAGTCGGCGAGGAAGGTGAGCGGGCCGTCGTAGTTCACCCGCCAGCCGCGATACGCCTGCCACGACGCCTCCCGATCGGCCCGCACTGGGACGCCGGCGAGTGCGAGCCGTTCGTGCACTTCGACGTACTCGTCGCGGCTCACCGAGATCGGATCGCCGGGCGACGGGTCGTCGTCATAGGGGATCGTGTAGAAGGCACAGAGGCTGCGCAGCGACAGGTACCCCGAGCGCACCATGAGCGCGGCGCGGGGATCCGTTTCGACATCCAGCGCCGACAGATAGATCGACGCGAGGTCGAGCGCGATCCCCGCGCCGGTGATCCACGAACGATCGGGCTCGGGCGAGCGGAAGAAGGTGAGCGCGGGGAACGACCGGTGCGACTCGGCCATCTCGACGAACCAGTCGTCCCAGTCCTGCCAGATCTCGTCGAGACGTCCGAGGCCGCCGATCGAATGCGAACGGATGATGAGCGTGGCCGGATCGGCAGAGCCCCGGTCGTTCTCGGCGCGGATGAAGAGCTTCGCGACAGTGATCTCGCGGCGCGAGAAGAGCGAGTAGATGGTGGGGAGGAACGAGATCAGCAGCGCCACGAGGCCCAACCCGAACAACGCCTCGACGATGACTGCGAACGTCTCCCAGGTGCCATCCGCCGCCCGGAAACCGAGGGTGGTCAGCGAAGACCCGGAGAGCAGCAGGGAGTCACGCCACGAGTCCCGGCCGAAGCCCCAGTAGACGGGCGCGAAGCCGAGGATCAACCCGAAGGCCCACACCACCGGCAACAGCATCAGCGCGGTGGGCGCGAAGCGTGACATGACGCGGTCGCGTCGTTCGTAGGTGTGGGCCTCCTTCGCGAAGACGCCGAAGCAGGCCCGGGTCATCCCGAACACTGCGGTCGTGAGCATCACGTGCTCGCCCCGCGGCACCACCACCGTGCGTATTGCGGCCGACAACACCGCCGCGACGACGAAGACCCCACCCAGCACGGCGAACAGGCGAAGAACGATCACCTACGGAAGCTTGTCACATCGATCAGCGGAAATCGCGAGACCGCAACGCCCCACCGAGCGGCAACGGTTCGAGTCGTTCGGCGATGATGTTGACCACGTTCTCCGCGTTCTCGACGCGGCCACGGACGAGCAGCGCAGGCGCACTGCGAGCGATGGTGAGGTGACGCTGCCAGCACCCCTTCGACACCACGATGTTGATGAGCCCGGTTTCGTCCTCGAGGTTGATGAACGTGGTGCCGCCGGCCGTAGCCGGACGTTGGCGATGCGTGACCACACCGGCCACGAGCACGCGGGTTTTCGACGGCAGGGTCTTGAGTCGCGACGCGGGCACGACCCCCAATGCGTCGAGATCGTCGCGGAGGAACCTCGTGGGGTGACCATCGGGTGAGACACCGCTGGCCCACAGATCGGCAAGCGCCACCTCGCGCGTCGTCATACCCGGCAGCTGTGGGGCGTCGACCCCGGTGACGATGCCGTCGAGTCGGTGCGACGACGTCTGCGCGACCGCCCCGGCCGCCCAGAGCGCGCGGCGCCGGACCCCACCATCGACCAGCGTCCCGTCATCGAGCAACGAGTTGAATGCGCCCGCGGTGGCCAGCGTCTCGAGCACATCGAGCGACGTGCCCACATGCCGCGCCACTTCCTCCATGGCCCGGTACGGCTGTCCGGCCACGAGACGCGCCGCAAGGTCGGTGCCCACCTTGCGCACCGAACCGAGACCGATGCGCACCGCGACGCCCTTGTGCGACTCGGCACACGGTTCGAGCACCGCCGCCGCACCCGAGCGGTTGATGTGCGGCGTGTGCACCACGACGCCATGACGACGAGCGTCTTGTACGAGCGAATGTGGTGAGTAGAAGCCCATGGGTTGAGCGTTGAGCAGCGCAGCGCAGAACGCGGCCGGATAATGGAGCTTGATCCACGAGCTCGAGTAGACGAGATAGGCAAACGACACGGAATGACTCTCGGGGAAGCCGTAGTTCGCGAACGCCGCGAGCTTCAGGTAGATCTGATCGGCGATGTCACCGGTGATGCCACGCTCGGCCATGCCGTCATAGAGCTTGACCCGCAAGCGCTCCATGCGCTCCTGGCTGCGCTTGGACCCCATGGCCTGCCGCAGTTGATCGGCATCGCCCGGACTGAACCCGGCAACGTCGATGGCCATCTGCATGAGCTGCTCTTGGAAGAGCGGCACGCCGAGTGTCTTCGCGAGCGACTTCTCGAGCAAGGGGTGGAGGTAGGTGACCGGCTCTGTGCCGTTGCGCCGACGGATGTACGGATGCACTGAACCGCCCTGGATGGGCCCAGGACGGATGAGCGCGACCTCGACGACGAGGTCGTAGAACGTGCGCGGCCGCAGGCGCGGCAGCGTGGCCATCTGGGCGCGTGACTCGATCTGGAACACCCCGATCGTGTCGGCTTCGCACAACATGTCGTAGACCGCGTCCTCTTGCGGGATGGTCGCGAGATCGACGTCGCGCCCATGGTGCTGCCGGATGAAGTCGACGGCGTAGTGCAATGCACTCAGCATGCCGAGCCCCAACAGATCGAACTTGACGAGACCCACTGCTGCGCAGTCGTCCTTGTCCCATTGCAGGACGCTGCGCCCTTCCATGCGACCCCACTCGACCGGACACACTTCGATGACCGGTCGGTCGCAGATCACCATGCCACCCGAGTGGATGCCGAGGTGCCGGGGGAAGTTCTCGATCTCGCGTGCGAGCTCGAGAACATCGGCCGGGATATCGCTCGTGGTCGGCACCGACGACCACCGATCGGCCGCCTTCGCGTACGCGTCCTGCTGACCGCTCGCATAGCCGAGGGCTTTGGCCATGTCGCGTATCGAGGACTTCGCCCGGTAGGTGATGACGTTCGCGACCTGCGCCGCGTGCCGGCGCCCGTGTTTGTCGTACACGTACTGGATGACCTCTTCGCGACGGCCGCTCTCGATGTCGATGTCGATGTCGGGCGGCCCGTCGCGTTCGGGCGACAGGAACCGTTCGAACAACAAGCCGAGCGTGACCGCGTCGGCGTTGGTGATGCCGAGCGCGTAGCAAACCGCGGAGTTCGCGGCCGAGCCGCGACCCTGGCAGAAGATGTCGGCGCGTCGACAGAACTGCACGAGGTCCCACACCACGAGGAAGTAGCCGGAGAAGCCGAGCTGTTCGATGAGCGCGAGCTCGTGATCGATCTGGGCGTACGCGCCACGTGCCCGTTCTCGGTGTCGCGGACCGTATCGGTGATGTGCTCCCTCCTCGGTGACCTGGCGCAGGTAGCCCATCTCGTCGAGCCCCGGTGGACACGAGAACGGGGGCAGGTTCGGTGCGACGAGCGTGAGATCGAACGCGCACTCGCGAGCGAGCACCGCCGCGTGCTCGACCACCCCCGGGTAGCGAGCGAAACGGGCCAGCTGCTCGTCGCCCGAACGCAGATGCGCACCCGACGCTGCGGGCAGCCAGCCGTCGATGTCACTGAGGCTGCGCCGCGCCCGCACCGCAGCGATCGCCGTGGCGAGCCTGCGCCGCATCGGGCGGTGGTAGTGGACGTTGTTGGTCGCGACGAGGTCGAGGTGGGCGCCGATCGCGAGTTCGACCAGCGCGTCGTTGCGCGCCGAATCGAGCGGGTACCCGTGGTCCCAGAGCTCGACCACCACGTTGTCGCGCCCGAAACGCTCGACGAGATCATCGAGCGTGCGACGAGCGGCGCGTGGGCCGTCGCGCTCGAGCGCCGCCGGCACCGGTGCCTTGCGACAGCCGGTGAGGACGACCCAGTGATCGGCCCCGGACCGACCGGCCGACCCGATCGCGGTGAGCTGATCGAGGGTGGCCCGCGGAGCACCCTTCTCCCCCGCGAGCTGCGCTTCGCTCAGAGCCCGGGCCAGTCGCGCGTAGCCCACCGGGTCGCGGGCGAGGATCACCGCATGCTGCCCATGGGGGTCGGCCTGACCCGGTTCGTAATGACCGGTCACCCCGAGGGTGATCTCGGCCCCGAACACCGTGGGGAGCCCCTGCACCCGAGCTGCCTCAGCGAAGCGGACCACCCCGTAGAACCCGTTGTGATCGGTGAGCGCAAGCCCTTCGAGCCCAAGCCGCACCGCTTCTTCGACCAGCTCTTCGGGGTGCGACGCCCCATCGAGGAAGCTGAAGTTCGAGTGACAGTGCAGCTCGGCATAGGGCATGCGGGCGGTACGGGCAACGGGCAGGTCCGCCGGCACATAGGGTGCGCGCTTGCGCGACCAGGCCGGGCTGTCCCCCCCGTCACCGACCAGGGGGCCATCATCGCCCACCGACCGGGCGCTCCACTGCGGCCCACTGGGCTGGGCGCGATCGGACAGCGTACGTTCGATCGTTCGCCACGGAACATCAGGATTGTTGAAGCCCACCGCGCGACCATAACGAACGTATGTTCGTAGCACAACCCCGCCCGGCGGTCACCGAATCGGCGGGGAGATCCGGTTCCGAGAAGCGGGAGATCACCACGTGTTCGCGCGACTCGCCGTTGTCACCAATGTCGGCCACGAACCGCGACGGTCACGGCGCGGATGTGGTCGGACCGTGCTCGTGCTCGTGCTCGCCGACATGGCCGCAGTCGACGCGGTGCCCGCCGGCGGCGCGGTCGACCGATCAACAAGCGTCACATCGTAGTTCCGCTACCGTGCGCCAACGCTGCGGCGCACCACGCGCCGAGCGAGCAGCAGGGGGAACCATGGGCGTCGCGGTCATCACCGGGGCAGGACGCGGGCTCGGCAAGGCCACCGCGGCGCGACTCGCCCGGGACGGGCATGCGGTCGTCGCCCTCGACCTCGATGCAGCAGCCGCCGAGGCCACGGCAGCAGCAGTCGGTGGCAGCTGGCACCAGTGCGACGTCGCCGACTGGGGATCCGTCGAGGCTGTCGCGGCACGCATCGAACGGTGCGACATCCTCGTGAACAACGCGGGGATCTGGCGCTTCCATTCGCTTCTCGACACCACGCCCGACGACCTGCAGTCGGTGATCGCCGTGAACATCATCGGCGTCGTGCAGTGCAGCCGCGCGTTCGCCCCCAAGATGATCGCGGCGGGTGGCGGATCGATCGTGAACCTGTCCTCGGGCGCCGCGTGGACGAACTCGCCCGGGGTCGGTGTCTACCCGGCGACCAAGGCGGCGGTGATCTCCCTCACCAAGCAGATGGCGCTCGAATGGGGCGCCCACGGCATCCGAGCCAACGCCGTGGGCCCCGGGCTCATCGTCACGGAAGGGACATCGGGCAACTACAGCGAGGAGCGCAAGATCGAGCGGGGCAAGTCGGTGCCAATGCTCCGCGTCGGCGAGCCACGCGACATCGCCGACGTCATCTCGTTCCTCTGCAGCGATGATGCCCGCTATGTGAGCGGCCAGGTGATCTACGTCGACGGCGGGGTCACCGCAGGGCGAGCGGCGATCTGAGGTCGTCGAGCTTGGCGATCACAAAGGCGCACACGCGGTCGTAGGCCCCGCTTCGATCGATGGGCAGGCCCAACACCGTTCGTTCCGCCTCGGCGAAGCCCACGGTGAGCCACCCGTAATAGGCGGGGCGTTCCCGGAGCAGCTTGATCTCGAGCTCGGGCAGCGGGATCACCACGGTGACGGTGGTTGCCGACGCGGCGCGACGGTTATCGCCGAGGATCTCGAGGGGAAAACCGAAGCGATCTCGCCACAGCGCGGCGAGATCGGAGGCGAGGGTCCACACGACTTCGGTCGCGCCGCCGCGACGCGCATGGTCGTAGATACCGCGCCACAACAGGTTCAACGCGTACTCATCGGCGACGAGGGGGTCAAGTGCGAGCGTGGCCACCTCGCAGGTGAGCCGAGCTGGATCGCGGCGCACCGGTACGCGCGTGGCGGCCGGAAGGCGGCCGTAGGGCGCCACGACCGAACGAGAGATGCCATCGCCCAGCCCCTCTGGGGTGTCGAGCAGGTGAAGGACGCTGACGCTGTCCCACATGACGAGCTCGCCGACGACCTCGCGCTCGTTCTCGGCACAGCACGCGGCGGCACGAAGGAGCGCGTATTCGACTCGCAGAGCTTCGGTCCACCCCTCACGGTCGGCCCGGGTGATCGTGCGCACGCCGGTGTGCATGCTGTATTCCACCAGGGCGGCGACGAAGTGGTCGCTCGTCGAACGCCGCGGGGCCGGGCGAGCAGGTCGCTCGGTGGTGGCCGGATCGCCGGAACCCTCGGGCGCAGCGAGCTCGTCGTCCGCACGCCCCGCGATGTTGGGTCCCGCGAGGTTGGGCGCCGCGGTGGCCAACTCGAGGGCGTTGGCCAGGGCATCGTCGGCCGCCTGGCCGACGATGGCGCGGCGGGTCGCCGTCTGCTGTTCGGTCTTCTCCCGGCGGCGCTGGTCATACGCGACAAGGGCCACGATCACCGCGCCGACCGCGACGACCAGCACGTAGTACATCGGGTTTGTCTCGCCGAGCACCACGAGCGCGCCGACACCGAACACGAATTCGGCCACCGCCAGCCACTTGACCACTGGCAAGACCTTCGCCGAAGAGGAGGGGTCGCCTGGTGAGCTGTCGCCTGTCGATTCCGAGAGATCCACCGTGTACTCCGAGAGATCCACCGTGTACCGAGCCGCCTTGCGATGCCCCACTGGGCGTGCGCCGAACGTAACACAACCGCGCGTCGCGACGACGTCGACGCCGGCGCCGGTGACCGCGAACGGCGCGTCCGCCGGTCGACCGTAGGATCGGACCATGACCGATGACGTCACTGCGTGCGCTGACCCCGCCATCGACGAGTCCGCCGACCTGCTCGCCACGGGTGTCGACTGGGACATCGAACCACTCCTCGACGGGGGCACGATCGACGACCTCGTGGATCGGGCCGAGAAGCTGGCCATCAACCTCGCGGCGCTGCGGGGCCAGGTCTCGTCCTTCAGCGGCGACGAACTCCGCGAGTGCATGCGCTCGTTCGAAGCACTGTCCGACCTGCTCGGTCGCGCCGGGAACTACGCCGCCCTTCGCTTCGCAGTCGACACCGCCGACCCGAAGAACGGTGCGCGCATGGCGCGCTACGAGGAACGTTCGACCGCCATCTGGACCCAGTTGCTGTTCTTCGACCTCGAATGGGCCGCGCTCGACGATGGCCAGGTCGACACGCTCCTCGCCAACCCGTCGCTCGAGTTCGCGGCGCATCATCTGCGCGCCAAGCGTCGCTATCGAGACCACTTGCTGAGCGAGCCCGAGGAGCGCATCCTCACCGAGAAGAATGTCACCGGAGCGTCGGCGTGGAGCCGCCTCTTCGCCGAGCTCTCCTCCGCGATCACGATCGAGCTTCCCGGCAGCTCCGGTGGGGCTCGAACCGCCCCGCTCGAACAAGGTCTCGCGCAGCTGCAGCACCCAGATCGTTCGGTGCGCCAGGGCGCGGCAGCTGCGGTCACCGCCGGGCTCGCACCGGGCCTGCGCACGCGCGGTTTTGTGCTCAACACCTTGCTGAACGACAAGGCCATCGACGACCGCCTCCGTCGCTACCCCACGTGGATCTCAAGCCTAAACCTGGGCAACGAGACCACCGACGAGTCGGTCGAGGCGCTGGTCGCCGCGGTCAAGGGTCGTTACGACATCCCCCAGCGCTGGTACCGCCTGAAGGCCCAGATCCTGGGCCTCGATCGGCTTGCCGACTACGACCGCATGGCCTCGATCGCGGCCACCGACACCGAGATCGGTTGGCACGAAGCACGCGAAATCGTTCTCGACGCCTATCAGTCGTTCTCCCCCGACCTCGCGTCGGTTGCGCAACGCTTCTTCGACGAAAGCTGGATCGATGCCCCCACCCGCGCGGGCAAACGCCCGGGCGCGTTCTGCGCGTACACCGTCCCCAGCCACCACCCGTACCTGCTTCTCAACTGGACCGGCCGGACACGCGACGTGCTCACGCTCGCCCACGAGCTCGGTCACGGCCTGCACGCCTACCTGGCGCGCGAGCAGGGCATCTTTCATCAGGTCACGCCGCTCACCGTCGCCGAGACCGCGTCGGTGTTCGGCGAGACCGTCACCAACGGCCGGTTGCTCGCCGCGCTCGACGATCCCAACGACCGACTCGCGTTGCTCGCATCCGTGGTCGAGGATTCGATCGCCACGGTGTTCCGTCAGGTCGCGATGAACCGATTCGAACAGGCGGCCCACACCGCTCGCCGAACCGAAGGCGAGCTTTCGCTCGACCACATCAACACGTTGTGGGCCGAGACGCAGACCGAGATGCTCGGCGACGCGGTCGAGGTCACCGAGGGCTACCGCACCTGGTGGTCGTACATTCCGCACTTCATCAACACGCCGGGCTACGTGTATGCGTACGCGTACGGCCAGCTCCTCGCCTTGTCGGTGTATCGACGTTACGAGGAGCAGGGCGACGCGTTCGTGCCGCGCTATCTCGAACTGCTGCGAGCCGGTGGTTCCATGGCACCCGCCGAGCTGGGCCGAATCGTCGGCTGCAACCTCGACGACCCCGAGTTCTGGGACGGTGGCCTCGCCATCATCGATGCGAAGGTCACCGCGGCCGAACAGACCGCTCGCGCCGCCGGTCGGCTACCGGCCTGACGGCCGAGCGAGATACGCCGCGCGCACGGCGAGAACCTGACGCGTCTCGGCGGCCATGCCCCGGGCGAACTGCTCGCGATAGGTCGCATCGGTCACGAGTTGCACCACGAACTGGAGCGCCGCGAAGCCGGTGATGAAACCGGACACGACCAAGAGTTGTCGGCTGAGCACAAGCTCGTGGCCGAACACGGTGAGGTCGCCATATCGATCGCGGGCAGGCAGCGCTCCGTCGGAGACCCACTGGGCGATGGTGTCCTCGCGCACCGTCAACAACCCGAAGGTGACGTAGAACGCGAAGGTCACCGCGGCGATGAGCAAGACCTGGATCGACTGGTTCACGAACACCACCAGCGCGAGGTTGAAACGGGCGCGGGTCGGCAGCTGGCGCGAGGCTGGCTCGCCGCTGAACAGGTCAGGTGAGACGCCCTCCAGCGGCGACCCCTCGCAGTACGCGCAGACGTCGCTCCACGAATCGAACGTCGATAACGCGACCACGTTGGTTTGCGTGGCGAGCGCGAGGAACAGCGAACCGATCAGGACGAGGCCAAGCAACACCGCGATGAACATCGGCCAGGCAAAATCGTTCGCTACTTGCCACACCTCGGCGTTGAGGAACAAGAACATGCTGAATAACAAGAGCAGCGGCAAGGTCTTGATCATGAGGTTGGCCATGCCGCGCAACTGGCTGCTGAGCTGTCCGGCGGCCCAGCTGGTCATGGGCAATACGCCATAGCTGGTGATCGGATATGCGAGCAGCAGGAGCGCGACGTTGCCCACGAGTAGCGCCGGCACCGCCGCCGCACGGTTGCTGCCGAACGCTGCTGCGACTGCAGCCGGAACGATGACGAACGCACCGATCTCGACCGGGCCCACTCGTTTGGGCGCCTGGAGTGCCCGCCGGCCACGAGCGCTATTTGTCGCAGCGATCGCGAGCATGACCATCGCGAGAACCCCGACGACGACCATCGCCTGGGTCCAGCCGGCGAAACGCTCGCCGAAGACCGCGAGCACCACCTCGGCCGCGAAGACGACGCCGACGAACGGCGTCATGCGGGTGAGGATGTCGTCGCGTGCGCTGTAGTTGTCGATGAACTGCGGCAGGCCGCGGCCGATGAACCATCGTTCGACTTCGGGACGGGTTTCGTGAGTCATGTCGTCGGACAGTCTTGTCCCTCGTGCCCTCGGTCGCGGGTATCGACCCTGGCGATGGCACTGTCACAGGGGCCTACGACACGAAACACGCGACCGATGGGCTGATCGACCTCCGGCATCTCACGCCGGCGCAGTCACGGCAACGTTCAGTCGTAGGTGGCTTCGAGCCACCAGTGTCCGCCCTCGCGCACCATGAGCCATGCCACGCCCGATGCCCCTTGTACCTGCAGCCGAGCAGCGCGTCGATGCGCGGCCGGATCCCACCATCGTTCGTCGACCATCCATGGCCCGGCCCACCCGACGATTGGGATGGCCTCGCGGCCCATGCCTTCGATCACGAACTCGGACGGCGGCGCGCTGAGCAGCCCGCGGCCACTGACCACCACGTCGGACGCGGTGGCGTCGCGCAGCTGCACCACCGGCCGAGGGTGGTGGACGATCGACGGCGCGGGGGCAGGCACGCGACCGGGCCACGGCGCACCCCGCGCCGCGGAGACCGGCGTGAGCTCGCGCTCGCGCAGATCGACGCCGGCCGCGGGGACCAACCGCACCGCGTCGCCCGGGCCACGCCCTCCGGCGCGTTCAGGGACGAGCACCGCATCGGGACCGAGCATCGAGGCCAGGCGGGCCAGGGCGCGCGCGGCTCGGGAATCGGCCTCGGTCTCCTCGCCCCAAAACCCGAGCTGGCGCCCCTTGGCGGCGATCACGTCGTCCGGAGCCAGACCGAGGTGGGTGATCCCGCTCGTGGGACGCGCCGCGACCGAGGCATGCAACCAGCCGTCGATCTGCCACCGCACACGATCGGCGATGGCCCCCGCGGACAACGCCCCTTCATGGCGCCAGAGCCGCGAAAGGTGTTCACCGTGCTCGGTCTCGGCCTCGATGGCCACCCGGGTGCAGGCAAGGCCACGCGCATCGAGTGCCGCGTGCAGCTCCTCTGCGAGCTCACGAGCCACGAACGCCACCTGTTCGACGCGCTCGGCCGGCGGATCGAGCACTGCGGTGAACCGCAGATCGGGTGAGGGGTCACGGGCATCGGGTGGTCGTTCGTCGAGTCCCGCGGCGAGCCGGTGCGCGCGGAGACCATCGGTGCCGAAGCGACCAACGACCGACGCCGTGTCGAGCGCGGCGAAGGCGCCGAGCGTGCGCAACCCCAGCCGGCCGAGCACG
>CAFBMH010000114.1_pt1 | contig 10838 bp, 10 predicted proteins | sample 7268361 | NCBI WGS metagenome assembly CAFBMH01 (sample SAMEA6814057, study PRJEB35770) | freshwater metagenome | biome: Freshwater; feature: Freshwater reservoir; material: water | place: Czech Republic | collected 2017-05-23 | depth 30m m
ACTGGCATTACCTGAGTGGCGGGGGTGGGATTTGAACCCACGACCTTCGGGTTATGAGCCCGACGAGCTACCGAACTGCTCCACCCCGCGGTGTAAAACTAAATCTAGCGGCGACATCGTCGGCTGCCAACCTCCGCATGGAGGCGACTGAAACACCGCTCGGGCACGGGGCTCAGGCGGCGAAGGGGCTCGCGGTGACGATCGTGGTCGAGGGTTCGGCGGTGAGTCAGCCGCGACTGATCGCGTGCGCTCCCCATGCCTCGCGGGTGCGCTATCGCATCGCCTCGGCGGAGATCACCGGGTTGTAGAACTCGCGGACACGGGCGATTCGACCATCGCGGAACCAGTAGACGCCGATATATCGGTTCGCATACTGCTTGCCACTCGCGAGCACCGTGCCCTCGCTGGTGTACTCGAGGATCAGCAAATCCGGATCGACGCACTCGTGCACATCGGTGATCTCAAGGCTGAACCGCAACATGGTGAACGCGCCGGCGAGGTACTCCAGCGCGGTCACCTTGGTCGCAATGACCGAAGGCGGCGCGGCGTACGGCAGTTCCAAAACCATGTCGTCGGTGTAATTGTCGACAAGCATCTGTTCAGCACTGCCCGCGGCGATGCCGGCGAACGCGCGACGAACGATGTCGAGATTGCGTTGACGTGCGATGTCGGCCACGCCGGCATCGTAGGCGCGTCACTCGCGACACGCCGCACGAGCGCGGCACGTCGTGCTCGATCAGATCGAGGCGGTTTCCTCACGTTCGATCACCGCGACGAACCGCAAGCTTTCGAGCGCTTCGCGCCACCAGGACGTGACCACCATGGTGCGGCCCGGCACGTTGCGGAGCAGATCGTCGACTGCGTCCACCAGGGCGGGCGTTTCGGCCTCGTTGCGGAGATCGAGGAGACGATCGGCCACGCGGGACTTGTCTATGACCTCGCCGTTGATGGCGGTGATCAGCTCTTCGATGAGTGTCTCGAACTGCGTGCTCATAGTGCGTACAACCTTACGACACCCGCTGATGTTCCTGACAGCGAGATACCGAACAGAAACTCGGCGTTCACCAACTCGGGCCGTAGGGCCTGATCCGGATGACACAGATCAGCACAACAAATGCTCATCCGTTGCCGCCACGGACCGCGCGTGCCACCTCGGCCCACCGCCCGAAGGTCGACGCGTCCTCACGCCACCCCGAACCCGAGAAGTACATGACGATGCGATCGGCCGCACCGGCGTAGCGCTCGAGGAGCTTGGCCGCGAGGTCATCCCATGTGGCGGTGATCGCCAAGACATCGAGCATGTCGTCGGTGACCGCCGCGGCCATGCCGGCCGCGTCACCCGCTCGTTGCAACGCGTGCAGGTTCTCGGACACGCCGTGCCAACCATGCGTCTCGAACACACCCGCGTAGGTGCGCGTCGACCCGTAGAACGCGATCTGCGAGCGCGCTCGCTTTCGCCAGTGCTCGCGTTCTTCGTCGGTGTCACCCACGATGGTCAGCACTGGGCACACCAGCTTCACGTTGCTCGGGTCGCGCCCCGCGGCGACGGCACCGGCCGCGACGTTCGGGCGGATCACCTCGTCGAGATAGCGGCGCGAGTGGAACGGGTGGACGTGCAGGCCATCGGCCACCTCGCCGGTCATGCGAAGCATCCACGGGCGAACGGCCGCGAGGTAGATCGGCACGTCGGGGGTGGCGATGGCACCGCCGGTCCACACACCCAGGTTGCCGATGGTGAAGTTGTAGAACTCGCCTTCGAAGTTGAGTGGCGTGCCGTTCTGGAACGAGTCGAAGATGGCGCGCAACGCAAGCACGTACTCACGCAGGCGCGGACCCGGCTGCGCGTACGCCGACGAGTAGCGGCGTTCGACGTGGGCCTTGACCTGCGTGCCGAGGCCCAGTACGAAGTTGCCGGCCGTGGCATCGGCCAGCTCCCATGCGGTCTTGGCCGTGATCATCGGACTGCGCGGGAACGCCACCGCAACGGCGGTACCAAGGGTGATGGTGGATGTCGCGAGCGCGACCGCACCGCATCCGAGGTACGCGGTTCGTCCCCCTTCGGTGAACCACAGCCCGCTGAAACCGTTGGCTTCGACATCGACGCCAAAGCGGTAGGCATCGCGCAGCGCGACGCCGCTGATCATCGCGTCGAAATCGAGGCCGGTCTGTTGCGTCATAGAGGAGCAGGATATTCGCGAGACTGGAGCCATGGGTACGAACGGATTCCGCGGATGGCCCCCGAACGCGCTCGCGTTCTTCGACGAGATACGCGACGAGTTCGGTCCGCTGCACATCTTCCGCCCGTTTCGCGACACCCGGTTCGCCAAGGACAAGACGCCGTACAAGACCCACCTCGATGCGGTCACCGAGGGCGAAGGCGGCTCGTCACGGCGACCGAACAGGCGGGTCTGGCCATAGGCGGTGAGGCGCGAAAGACGGCGCCGCGCGGCTATCCGCGCGACCATGTGCGGATCGATCTGCTGCGCCGCAAAGGACTCATCGCGGGCCGGCAGTTCGCACCCGCGAAATGGCTCACAACGCGCACCGCACTCGATCGCATCACCGATTCGTGGCGCACCTGTGCACCGCTGCTCGACTGGCTCGACCGACACGTGGGACCGAGCGAGCTGCCGCCCGAGGACGCATGGTGAACGCGGTCCGCCGCGGCCCGACCGAGGCGACGGACCATCCACCGGACGAACAAGCCGCGTAAGTACGCTCCGCGGCCGTGGCCCTCAGAAAACGCACGGAACGTCAACGCGCCGAGGGCTCATCGCTCGCGGCGCGCGCGGCGGCCGGGAGCGCTCTCGCGCAACGCGACGAGAAGATCCTCGTGATGCTGGCCATGCAAAGTCAGCAGATCAACGATCGATTGACCCGGCTCGAGGATCGCTTCGAAGCAAGCCTTCGCGATTCGATGGCGCAACCCGACCAACAAGATCTGCTCGAGGTGCGCCTGAATTCGGCGCGGCTCGCCGCCGAGCTCTCGCGCGTCACCATCGAGTTACGCGCCGAGATCAACGAGCTCGCGAGCAGTTGGGGCGACGACGTGATCGACCTCACCGTCATCAACGAGCACGGGACCGAGGCCGACCCCCAGATGTCGGTGGCGGTCCCCCATCGACGCGTCGACGATCTGGTCGCCGAGGCCCACGACGCGGCCGCACGGGTGCGCCCGCGTCGCACTGGTGGCTGGAAGCCGGTGCGCAGTAACACGCCGCCCTCGCACCACACCGACGGCTGAGTCGCTCGGTCGAACCGCCTGCGTTCAGGCGGCGATGGGCCGGCGCGTGGTGGTCGTGACCACCGCGCTCGCCGCCGGACCGCTCGACCCCAGGCCGCTCGGTGCGGTGCCGGGCGCAGTGCTCGTCAGGATCGATTTCATCTCGGTGAGCAGTGCATCGATCTCGGACTGCAGCTGTGCGTACTCGGCAAACTTGCCGGCACCAAAGGCCTTGTTCGCCGCATCGCGTTTCTGCGTGATCTGATCGAGGATGGTCGCGAGGCGCTGGCCACCCGAGGACGACACGCTGCCGCCGGTGGACGTACCCGTGGAATCAGACGCACCCGCGCCGCCACCGGTGCTGCCTGAGCCACTGCCCGCGCCAGTGCCGCTGCCCGTGCCGGACGGCGAGGTGCCGGACGGCGCGGTGCCACCAGTTACGACGTCTCCGACCCCGGTGCCCGGGAAGGCGAGGTTGAGGGCCGCGCCGAACGTGTCGGCCATGACCACCCGATCGGCCACCGAGACGATCACCTTTTGGATGACCGCGGCGGTGCGATCGTCCTCGGGTTGCACGTAGAGCGATCGGACGTACACGAGCGAGTTCCCGGCCGGAATGGCGACGAGATCGCCGTAATAGACCTTGGATCCTTGGCCGCGCGCGTTGAGTAGCGTGATGGCTTGCGAGACCTGGTCGGAGCTGGCGATGAGGTTCATCACGCCCGATGGGGCCCGCGGACTGCCGCCGGTGACGTTATAGACGACCAGCTTGCCGTAGTCGGCGAGGTCGCTCTTGCCCACCATGAATCCGGTCAGCAACGGCGTTCGGTTGTCGGCCGAGGCCGGGCTGAAGCTGCGGGTGATGACGAACGACTGCTTGTCCTCTCCCGGCAACTTGGTCTGCGTGTAGTAGGGCGCCATGCGCTGATTGCTCGACGTAGCCGCCGCCCCCGACGCGCCCGATGCTGCAGCGCCACCGCTGGTGCTCTGCGGCTCGGCGCCCGGGTCGCTCGCGACGTCCCACCGCTGGCTGTTCTCGAGCAACACCGTGGGATCGTCGACGTGGTAGCGACCCCACATAGCCGTCTGCACGTCGAACAGGTCGGTCGGATACCGCAGATGCTCCTGCAAGGTCTGCGGCATGGCGGCGAACGGCGTGAACAGCTTGGGGAACGCCTTCGTGTAGGACTCGAGCAAGGGATCCTTGCCGGGCATCGCATACAAGGTCACCTGGCCGTTGTAGGCGTCGACGACTGCCTTCACCGAGTTGCGAACGTAGTTGATCCCTCCGAGGTCATTCTTCGACATCACGCCGCCGACCCGTTGCGAGTAGGGGTACTTGTCGGTGGTGGTGTAACCGTCGATGACGTACACGATGCGGCCGTCGACGATGACGGGATACGGGTCGGAGTCGAACGTGAGGAACGGCGCAATTGCCTTGACTCGCTCGCGCACATCGCGCTTGAAGATGACCCGCGAGTCGCTCTTGATGAAGGAGGAGATGAGCGGATCGATGCTGCCGAAGCGCAACGCGAACGCGCCACGCCGGACGAGCGAGCCCATCGCGACGCCCGCCGACTCGCCGTTGCTTGTCTCGCCGAAGTTGGACGTGGTCGTCTCACCAGATCGCGAGTCGATACCGATCTCGTCGCGATTGGTGTTGATGATCGCGTAGCCGCCGAGGTTCTCGCCGAAGTAAACCTGCGAACGATTGATCGTGAGGTCGAGCTTGGGATTGACCTGCGGCGGAAGCCCGCTGACCAAGAAGTCGGGGAGGCCGCGCTCGACCTCGTCGGCGGGCGCGAGGACCACGCCGTCGCCGTGCGTATAGGCGAGGTGCGCGTTCTCCCAGCTCTGGATGTTGTTCTCGTTGAGCTCGCGCACGCCGATGACCACTTGCGTCTGTTTGCCGTCGATCGAGTAACGATCGAGATCGGGCACGCCGAACTTGTAGAAGTCCTTTACGCCCTGCAGCGCGGTCAGCGTGGACGCGACGCGAATCGGCGTGACGAGCCGGGTGTTCGCGAAGTTTTCGGCGGCGGCCTTCACCTCGGCGGCGGTGGGCTCGGCGTTGTACGAGAACTGCTTCTCCTCGATGTTGTCGATGCCATAGGCCGCGCGCGTCGCGGCGATGTTGCGCTCGACGTAGACGCGTTCTTTGGTCGACTGCGCCGGCTCGACGCGGAACCGTTGCACGAATGCCGGGTAGACGTTGCCCGCGGCAATCGCGCAGAACGCCCACAAGCCGACCGTGACCGCCGGTAGCTGCCAACCACGCCGGAAGATGTTCGTGATCAACAACCCGAACGACAACACGGAGATCAACAACAACAAATAGATCGCGGGTCGTTGAACGTTCACGTCGGTGTAGGTCGCGCCGTCGACCACCCCGCGATCGGAGAACACGAGCTCGTAGCGCTGGAGCCAGTAGTCGGCCGCCTTGACCAAGGCCAGCACGCCGAGCAAAAGCGACAGGTGCGCTTTGACCTGAGGGGTGACGTAGTCGCGCTCTACCTGCAGGCGGATGCCGCCGTTGAGGTAGTGCTGCACCGCGGTGATCAACAGGATCATGACGAACGAGAAGAACAACCAGTTCGTGAGGAACGTAAGGAACGGCAGCCTGAAGACGTAGAAACCGATGTCCTTGTGGAACAGCGGATCGACCTGATCGAAGTTCACCGGATGTGTGAAGAGCAACCATTCGTTCCACTGACTCGACACGCCGGCGCCCGAGATCAGCGCCAGTACCCCGGCCACGGCGACGCGGACGATGCGCGCCCGCCGATCGACGAAGAGATGCCACGCCTCGAGCAGATCCTCTTCGGGCCCTGCAGGCCGACGGGTCGGCGCGATGCGGTCGGCCACCAGGAGGTTTACCCAGCACAACACGAAGAAGACGGCGATGAAGATCAGGGCGAGCACGACGCGCGCACCGAGCACCTTGCGCCAGACCTCAGTGAGACCAAGCGATCGGAACCAGAGGAAGTCGGTGTAGAAGCCAGCGATCCCCTTCAAGGACATCGCTAACACCACGAGCGCGATCACGGCGACCAAACCGACGGTTCGCCCTCGACTACCGAACCTGCCGCGACGGCGCGCGTCTATGGGAATGGCCATACGGCCGATCCTACTGCTGCACGGGAACGAGCAGGCAGCGGCATCCGGCGTGCCCCGGCGGCCGGGTGGCGCCCGTCGGGAACGCGGTGCCCACCTCGATCGGACCCTCGAGTGCGTTGTCGTCGCAATCGGGGCTGCACCCGCGCACGGGGTCGACGGCCCAACGCACGAGGTGACCGGCGTGCGCCGCCTCGACCCCGGTGTTGAAGGACGCGAGCGCAATAGTGAACGCTGCGTCATCAACGTGCTGGCTCTTGATCTCGCGGTACGCCGTGCGCATGCGGTCGAGCACCTCGTCCTCAACCGCCTCGCCGGCGAGCGCCCGTTCGAGCAGCGCCCGCAACGGCGACACCAGTTCGTCGGCCACGCAGGCGTCGAGCGAGGCGAGGTCGGCACCATCGGCACCGGCCCCATCCGCAAAGAACGAAGCGCCCGCGCCGACGGCTGACAGGAGCTCGCCGCCGACGGCTGCGACATATCGACCGGCATGGGCATCGGCCGGCGGCATGACGTCTTCGTGATCGACGCGCCCGTGCGATCGGCGCACGAGGTCGAGCACGTCGTTCTGCTCATCGGCCAGGAGGCGCTTGATCTTGCGGGCTATCTGGAGCTGTAACGGTGCCAGTACGCGCTCGCGCTCCGCGAAACGCTCGGCGTCGTCCGCAAGAGCTGCGCCGAGCCTGTCACCCGAGATCGTGAACGGCTCGGGGGTAAACGGCTCGATGACCACCGGCTCGGGCTCGGCGGCGGGCGCAGCCTCGCGTTCGCCGTCGATGGCCGTTGGGAAGAGCGCAGACCGCAAGACCTCCTCGGCCCGCGCCACCTTCTCCTCGCGTGTACGCCGGATGCGGGCGAACAGATCGTCGACCGCGACGACCGGGGTGTCCAACGATTCGGGCTCCTCCGGCGCCGGCTCGGTCACCGGAGAGAACTCCGCCACGCGAGGCGAGCGAACCGTAGGCGGCGCGATCGCCTCGACCGCAGGTTCGACGGGTGGGGGGTCGCTGACCTCGGGCTCGGCGCGATGCGACCCCGGCTCCGGGGCTGCGTCCTCGCGGAACACTCGCACAACCTCGATCGCGTCGGGCGGCTCGAGGATGGGCACCGCCACTCGGGGTAACCCGGCATCGCGTCGGCTACGGGTGACCTCGGCGAGCATGATCCCGCGTGGTTCCGGCTCGGGCTCGACGGGCTCGGGCTCGACGGGCTCGACGGGCTCGGCCGGCTCGGCCGGATCGGTCGGATCGGCAGCAGCAGCGGCGACCTTTTCGGCGACGTCGGCGTCGATGTTGACCACCACCCGCTCGATCGCACCCAGGTCCGGATCGGCGCCGAGGAAGAACTCGGCTTCGGCTTCGTCCCACTCGCCGAAGAGCTCCACAGTCGGTTCGTTCTGCGTCGGCGGAGCACCGGCGTTGACCCAGTCAGCCGGTTCGTCATCGGTATCGGCCACGACGTCCGTGCCGGCCTCGGCCTCGACCTCGCCACGGGTCACGAGGGGCATGCCGGCGCGCGCCGCATCGTCGATCTCGCGCTCGATGCTCGCCGCGCTCGGGACCGGCTGCGAAGCGGCACGCTCGGCAGCGCGCCGCGCCGCCATCTGCGCGTGCGGCAATGCCTCGTCGAGGGTGCCCGACACGTCGTCGAGCAAACGACGGATCTGGGAGTACGACTCGGCCAACCGGTCGCGGCCGGCCCGCAGCTGTTCGAGCTGAGCTCGCATCGCGTGACGCTTCGCCGCAAGGTCCTCGAGCATGCGCTCTCGCACCAACTTGGCCTCGGCGATGATCGCGCGCCCCTCGGCGCGGGCGGCCGCGAGCTCGTTGTCGACCGCCGCATGGGCACCCGACCGGATCTCTGCCGCCTCGGCCTGTGCGGCTTCGATGATCTCGCGAGCTTGTTCGCCCGTGCGGGTCAGCTTGTCGGCGGCTGCGCCGCGAGCCGCCGCGAGGACGCGCGTGGTCTCCTCGCCCAGCAGCACGGTGGCCCGTTCCTCGTCGAACTCGGCCACCGGCGGCGCGTGTCCGCGGGCATCGACGATCACCGTCTGCAGTTCGGCCTCGCGCTCGCGGAGTCGCGCCAGCTCGCGCGCCAGGACCTTGAGGTACGCGCGCACCTGCATGGGATCGAACCCGCGACGCCGGGTGTCGAAATCGGCAGCGCCGATCGACTCGGGGTTGGATGGATCAGGGAGCCGAGGGATCGCCATTGGCGTCGATGTTACGGGTCGACCAGTGGCTCGCGGGTGCATGCTCCGCGGGCATCGGCCTCACTTCTTCGCAGCTGGGAGCGTGAGCGCGAGCGAGTTGGCGTTCCCGCCGATCGATGCGAGCGCGTCGAGTGCTTCTTTGAGGTTCGATATCGGGATGATGATGAGCTCGCCCGGGTTCTTCTTGGCCTCGGCCTCTAGCGATCGCGGAACGAGGAAGTACTTCGCGCCAGCACGTCGGGCCGCGACGACCTTCTGCGAGATCCCGCCGACCTCGCCCACCGAACCGTCAAGCTCAATGCTTCCGGTGACGGCGACGCGGTTGTTGCCGGTGAGGCTGCCGTCGGTCAACTCATCGATGATCGCCAAGGTGAACGCCAGGCCGGCCGAGTTGCCACCGACGTTGCCGGAGTCGATGTCGATCATGACCGGCAGGTTCTTCGCCTCACTCACGCGCTGCGAGGTGGTGATGCCCAAGAAGCCACCGGTCTTGCCGTCAGGTCGAGCACCGAGCGTGACCGTGACGTCATGCTTCTCCGACTCGTCGGCGCGTTGCACGCTGATCGTGACCGAGACCCCGACCGCCCGACCGGCGAGATTGGTGATGAGCTCTTGGGGCGTGTTGGTGGCGGTGCCGTCGACGGAGGTGATCACTTCGAGCTGCTCGAGCGAGCCGTCGGCCGCCGAGCCGCCCTCGATCGATTCGATTCGCACGCCGCTGTTCACGAAAGCCTGATAGCCGAGAGCGCTGAGCGCGACGAGCTCCGCGTTCGACTTCGCCCGCACCATGAGGTCTTTTGACTGCTGACGGGACTGCTGCGGCGTGCTGGTTCCGAAGTAGTCGCGCTCGCTCACGAGATCGATCGCGGTGTCGCGTGACTTGGTGAGCAACTCGAGCAGGCTCAGCCGGTTGACGCGCACGGTGAGGAACAAGATGTCGCCGTCGGGGGCGAAGGTCGGCGCACCGGTGACGGAGACGCGATCCTCGGCCGGCGACGCCGAGCCGGGTTCGATGGCGACCCACGGCACGGAGATCTGGGTGGCCACCGCGGCAAGCACGAGCACGGTGAAGATCAGCGTGAACCCGACCATGCCCATGGTGCGGGGCCAGCGACGCCCCGATCCAGCAGGACCGACGGGGGGCGGCGGGGGTTCGATCGTCGGATCTGACGGCGTGGAAGCCGGGGACGACCAAAGAGGATCAGGAGGTGGCGGTAGCATGTCGTCTCTCGTGTTCACTTTTGCTTCGATACCCGTCGTTCTCGCTACTGTCCTCGCAGCGATCTACTTCTCGTCGCGCGGTCGTTTCGGTGCTCAGCCTGCCATGCAACCGATACCCGTCGGCAGCGGTAAGGCCCGACCGGGTACGAAGTACCGGGTTTCCTCCCAGTTCTTCACGGCCACAATGAACTCCTCGTCGAGCAGCCCCGATCGCATACGCCGCCTTGTTCACGAAGCGCTCGGCATGCGTGCCCCGCAATCCGCCGAGTTCGGACGGGCCGCGCGCATCAGCCCGATTCGCCGCCTTCGCTCGGCACTGCTGCTCCCCGTGCTGCTCGTCGCGCTCGGTGTGGCCACCGCGGTGGCCATCGGCGTCGGCGTGTTCCTCGCCGGCTTCCTGCTCGAACAGGCCATCAAGTAGCTGTTCGGCGGCCCGGCACCCGCGCCGCTATGGTCGGGGGCGTGCCGGCCGCGCCTGAACATCACGCCACCGTCCGCCATCGGGCCGCGGTGCTCGCCGGTTACCAAGGTGACCCGATGTCGGCCCGCGAGGCCCTGCGCGATCCACACCCCCGCGTACGCGCTGCCGCTCTGGGTGCGCTGGCACGTTGTGATCAGCTCGACACGGCAACGATCCGCACCGCGCTCGCCGACGTCGACCCGGGCGTTCGCCGGCGAGCGATCACGTTGGCGATCGACCGCCCCGAGATCGACCTCGTCACGTGGTTGTCCGACCCTGACAACACCGTCATCGAGCAGGTCGCCTGGGCGTGTGGCGAACGACCGGCCGGCGCTGCTGCCGTAGATGCACTTACCCATCTGGTGTTCGAACACACCGAACCGCTCGTGCGCGAAGCCGCCGTGGCCGCGCTCGGCTCGCTGGGCGATGACCGCGGCCTCGACGCGATCCTGCACGCGTGCACCGATCGTGCGCCGGTGCGCCGCCGCGCGGTGCTGGCGTTGGCACCGTTCGACACGCCGGCGGTGCGCGAGATGCTGCGCACCGCGCGCAACGACCGCGACTGGCAGGTGCGCCAGAGCGCCGAGGACCTGGCGACGATCATGGCG
>CAFBMH010000116.1_pt1 | contig 10677 bp, 7 predicted proteins | sample 7268361 | NCBI WGS metagenome assembly CAFBMH01 (sample SAMEA6814057, study PRJEB35770) | freshwater metagenome | biome: Freshwater; feature: Freshwater reservoir; material: water | place: Czech Republic | collected 2017-05-23 | depth 30m m
GAGTCGTCGAGCGCGTCACGACGACGGTTGAGCGAGGCAATCTCGTCCTGGATGGACTGCAGCTCCTTGGGTGCGCTGATCGTGCCCGAGTAGAGCTTCTTGTCCTCGGCCTTTGCCTTGTCGACCACCATTGCGACCGCATCCTCGAGCCGCTTCTGCTCGCGGGCCACGACGTCATGGTCGGCAGAAGTGGCCGCGATTTCGGCCGCGAGGACTGAGTTGGCCTTGGTCTGCGTGACGAGCTCGGCGCGGTCGGGCAGCGCGGCGCGGCGATGGCGTAGCTGATCGAGCTTGACGTCGTGCTCTTGGAGCTCGAGTAATGTGGCGAATGCGCTCATGGTCCGGTCGTGGTCGTTGGCGTCGTAATGGTCACCGTAGTGGTCGAATCCGTCATCGGTGGTGTCGATGCCGCGCTGCTCCTCGACGGCACGCTCGCCGCATGATGGAAAGGCTTCACCAACTATTGGGTGGTCGTGGAACCGCCCTGTGCGATGCCGGCGGCGTTGACATTGGAGATGAGGGCCCCGGCGCGCCGCACCCAAAACAACAAAGAGCCCGCCGGGGGGGGGGCGGGCCCTTCGTGACTTCATCACCCTGGGGGAGGGCTTCAGTCGTACGCTCAGCCAGCGGGGGAACCGGCGAGCTGTATAGGTGATCAGGATATCGGGCGGCGTGAGCCATCCTCGACGGATTTCGGTGACACCCGCCACGGAATAATGCCTTCCGACCTGCGAGTATGCGACAAGGGCCACACGTGCAAGACCACCTCGATCCGACCGATCTCGTACGCCTCTCCGCATGGCTCGGTGCCGACGTCGAACTGGTGCAGCAACTGTCCGGCGGGTCGAGCAACGTCACCTGGTTGGTGCGGCTCGGGGGCCTTCGGGCGGTGCTCCGTCACCCACCGCGAGCCCGGCTGTTGCTGCCGACCGCGCACGACGTGCTGCGCGAAGCGACCGTGCTGCGCGCGCTTGGCTCGTCGACCATCCCGGTCCCCGCCGTGCTCGCGACGTGTGATGACCTTTCGATCCTCGGCGTGCCGTTCGTGCTGACCGAGCAGCGGCCGGGCGTCTGTCTGCTCACCACCGCGCTCGAAGGGCTCGATGCTCGGGGGCTCGCCCATCATGCGATCGACACGCTCGCCGACATCCACGCGATCGACGTCGCCACCGTCGGCATCATCGAACGCGACGGCAGCTACCTGGCGCGCCAGATCGATCGGTGGCAACGGCAGTTGGCTCGCACGTCGACAGCCACCCGCCTGGGCGACCTCGAGCCGATCGTGCACTGGCTCCACGCGCACCGACCCGTCGACGAAGCGCGCACCCTCATCCACGGCGACTACGGATTCCACAACCTGCTCGTGTCGACCCATCGCATCGAGGCGGTGCTCGACTGGGAGCTGTGCACCTTCGGCGACCCCGTCGCCGACGTGTACTCGTTCCTCAAGTCATGGGGCCCCGGCGCAGTTGCGCCGAACGACGCGAACGACATCGTGGCCAATGCCGAAGGTGCGCCTCGCCGCACCGAACTGCTGGCCCGCTACGCATCCAGGAGCGGCCGCGACATCGGCCGACACGAGCGCTTCTACGAAATGTTCGGGCTGTGGCGCAGCATCGGTATGTTCGAGGGCATCCATGCCCGATCCGGGGCGGTCCGGTTCGCCAACGAGACGCCACAGCTCGTCGCTCGCGCGCAGGGCATGATGGCGGGAGCTCCCGACCCGAGGTGACGATGTTCCAGATCCCCGATCACGTGCGTCCCGTTCGCGATCGCGTCCTGCGCTTCGTCGACGAGCACGTCATCCCCCACGAACGAGGCCTCGACCGGCCCTGGGCCGAATCGGTCACGTTACTCACCGAGCTGCGCGAGCGGGCAAAGGCCCAAGGGCTCTGGGCTCTCGGCCATCCGGCCGAGATCGGTGGCGGTGGGATGGCCATGCGCGACTACCTCTTCGTGAACGAAGCCGTCGGGCGCACCGAGCCGGGTCAGGCCGTGTTCGGCACCAACACGCTCCAGACCGCGCTGCTGCTCCACAAGCACGCCTCGCCTGCGACACGCGCCGAGCTGTTGCTCCCCCTCGTCGAACGCGGGCACGGCGTGAGCTTCGCCGTCACCGAGCCGGGCGTCGCGTCGAGCGACCCGACACAGCTGCAAACCCGTGCCGATCTCGTCGACGGCGAATGGGTCGTCACCGGTCGAAAGTGGTTCACCTCGTGGGTCGACCGATCGAGCCACGTGCTCGTGATGTGTCGCACCGAGCCCGAGCACGTTCCGGTGCACCAGGCGTTCTCCATGATCGTCGTACCGACGTCGTCCCCCGGGTTCACGGTGGTGCGCGACCTTCCGGTCCTCGGGCTTCACGACGTGCTCTCGGGCCACTTCGAACTGGCCTTCGATCAGGTGCGCGTGCCGGCCGACGCGCTACTCGGTCCACGCGGCGCCGGGTTCACGCTGTCCCAGGAACGGCTCGGACCGGGACGCATCTATCACTGCATGCGCTGGCTCGGGCAGGCCCAGCGCGCGTTCGACCTCTTGTGCCGCCGAGCCAACGATCGACACACGGGTGGGCGGCCTCTTGCCGATCGCCAGCTCGTGCAGAAGATGGTCTTCGACAGCTACCTGCAAATACAGAGCGCGCGACTCATGGTGTTGCACACCGCCGAGCTGGTCGACCGTGGCGACCAGGCCCGGGTCGAAATCAGCGCGATCAAGGTGCAGTGCGCACAGATGGTGCACGACGTCGTGGATCGCGCCATGCAGATCTACGGGGGCGAAGGGATGACCAACGACCTACCCCTCGAGTCGATGTATCGGCACGCACGGTATGGCCGCATCGTCGACGGCCCCGACGAGGTCCACGTGCAACGCGTGGCGCGCTCCATCAGCCGCTCCTACGCAGGCGACACCCCGACAGGCTGGGACTTCGCCACCCGCTGACCCGCCGGGCGTTCACCGTTCTTCGGACAGTTGACTACCCCATCGGTAGTCAACTGTCCGAAGAACCGAGATCAGGCCAGTTGGCCGCCGTCGACCAGGAGCACGCTGCCGGTGACGTAGCTCGACGCCGCGCTCGCCAGATAGATCGCCGCGCCGATGATCTCGTCGGGCTCGCCTACCCGACCTAGCAACGTGTCGGCCGCGGCGGTGTCGGAGAGTGTGGCGTCACCCGACGTGAGCATCTTTGTCGCGAATGGTCCGGGCGCAATCGCGTTGACGCGGATATTGCGCGGCGCAAGCTCTGCGGCGAGCACCTCGGTGGCGTGCCGCAACGCGGCCTTGGCGGACCCGTACCCGAGCAGGCTCATCGAACCGCGCAGGCCACCGACCGACAACACGTTTATGACCGTGGCGGTATCGGACGCGTCGAGGTGCGGCAACGCGGCGCGCACCAGTAGCAATGGTCCGGTCAGATTGACATCCAGGCTCTTGCGCCACAGCGCCATGTCGAAGTCCGTGAGGGTGGTTCGCAACGGCGTGGCCGCGTTGTTGACGACGCAATCGATGCCGCCGAAGTGGGCAACCGTTGCATCGACGAGGGCCTCGATCTGCGCCGGCTCACCGAGATGGCACGGCACCCCTAGCACGTCGCCGCCTTCGGCCCGGATCGTGTCGGCCGCGGCCGCGCACGCATCAACGGATCGACTCGCGACCACCACCTTGGCGCCCGAAGCCGCGAACCCCCGGGCGATCGCCAGTCCGAGGCCGCGGCTGCCGCCGGTGACGATGGCCACCCGACCGCGGAGCGAGAACAACGATTTGACATCTGGGGCAGTCATCGAGCCGAGCGTACGACACCACACGATCGCCGGCGGGTCTGCGAAGATGGCACCGGCCAGGGGCCGAACGGGAGACGCCATGACGGTGTACGACATCATCGATTGCGACACGCACATCACCGAGCCACGCGACGTGTGGACGGCCCGCGTGCCCGCGAAGTATCTCGAGCACGTGCCCCACGTGGTGCGCAACGACGAGGGCAAGGACGTCTGGATGCTCGACGGCGTGCAGATCTACACCGCGGGCCTCACGGCGACCGCCGGGTGGAGTGCGCCGTTCCCGAGCGGCCCTCCGACCTACGAGGAGATGCATCCTGCGGCGCACGATCCGCACGCGCGACTGAAGCTCATGGATGCCAATGGCATCTGGGCCCAGGTGCTCTATCCGAATGTGGCTGGCTTCGGCAGCCAGCGTTTCCTACAGATCCGCGACGACGAGCTCAAGTTGATCTGTGTGCGCGCCTACAACGACTTCCTGCGCGATTGGGCCTCGGCCGACAGCCGCCGCCTGATCACCGTCATGTCGATGCCCTACTGGGACGTCGACGCGTGTGTGCGCGAGGTTCGACGCGGCGTGGCGCTCGGCCATCGCGGCATCCTCTTCACCGGTGAACCCCAACGGTTCGGTCTCCCGTTCCTCGGCGACGCACATTGGGATCCCCTGTGGTCGATCGCGCAAGAAGCCGGTCTGCCCATCCACTTCCACATCGGCAGTGGCGACGTCGGGGGCATCTACACCCCGCAGCGCGTCGCCGCGCACGGCACCGCGGCTACCTACGCGCTCAGCTCGGTCGAGCTTTTCCTGAAGAACGGCGTGCAGGTCGCGGATCTGCTCACGAGCGGAGTGCTCCCCCGCTTTCCCGACCTCAAGTTCGTGTCGGTCGAAAGTGGCATCGGATGGATCCCCTTCGTCCTCGAGGCGGTCGACCACAGCTACCTCGAGGCACGTCCCCATCGCACCAGCGAATGGGACATGCTCCCCAGCGAATACTTCACGCGACAGGTCTACGCATGCCACTGGTTCGAGACGGTGCCGACGCGCAGCCTGCTCGCCGACCTGCCGATCCATAACCTCTTGTTCGAGACGGACTTCCCGCACCCGACATGCCTCTACGACAACATCGCCGAACGCATCGAGGCCAGCATGGGTGGCCTGAGCGCCGAACTGCGACGCACGTTGCTCTGGGACAACGCGGCCAAGCTCTATTCCATCGAGAGCCCCGCACCGGTGGTCGCCCCTACCGTGTAGCACGAACGACGTAGGGCACACCGGCCAGGCAAATCGCCGTATGTCGTTGACTCAAGGACGCTCGAGGCGCGGTCGTAGCCGTCACGATGACTCCAGAGACCCTTGACCTCGACATCTTGGTGCGCGAGTCAGGCGTCTCTGGCCGCGTGGCGATCACGCGCCGCGGTGACCACGCACGAGTTGCCCCGGACGAGCACCCGTGTCCTCGCCATCACGCTGGATGCACGTCCCGGCGACGAACGTGGCTCGGTAGCCCTGGGCGCGTTGAAGCAGCCGAGGCGCCCCGGTGGGGAGATCGTTCGCGACGTACGGCGCGGTGAGCGTGACGCGATCAGCGTCGATGATGTTCAGGTCGGCGCGACGCCCCAGGGCCAGCACCCCACGATCACCAAGACCGTAGACCCGTGCCGGTTCGCTGGTGAGCTTGCGCACCACGAGCTCGAGCGGGAGACGCGGGCCGCGCGACCGATCACGGGCCCAATGCGACAGCATGAACGTGGGATAGCCCGCGTCGCAGATGAAGGTCACGTGGGCCCCACCGTCGCCGAGCCCGACCACGGTGTCGTTTCGTCGCATGAGCTCATACGAGTGATCGAGGTTGGCGAACCGGTAGTTGCCGAGCGCGAACATCACCATGGCCTGGCCGTCGTCGGCGAGCAGTTGGTCGTAGAGGAGGCCGATCGGATCGATCCGGCGTGCTGCGGCCTGCGCAGCGATGCTGCGCGATGCCGGCGGCTCGTAGTCGAGCTCGGGGCCCATCGGGTAGACGAGGTCGAGCAGCGTCGTGACGTCGTAGGGCAGCGCGACGTCATGACGGGTGGAGCGCTCCGCGAGGATGGCCGTTCGGCGTTCGGTTTCGCGCATCGCGGCGACGCGCGCCGCCAGTGGGAGGTGCGCGATCTCCTCGTAGGACGCACGGCCCTGGAACGGATGCTTCGCTTGCAAGCCGAGCAACGACCCGACAGGCCGGCACGAGATCTGAGGCACCAAACGGGCACCCGTGGCGTTCGCCTCGTCGATGGTGCCGATGAGCTCAGCCCACGTGTCCGGGCCGCCGAAACCGAAGAGCACCGGGGTGCCGGTGTCGCGCGAGAGTCGTGCCATCCAGGCCAGCTCGGCACGCCAGTGCTCGAGCGTCGACGACGCAGCGGCGGTGCCAGTGACCATCTCGAACACGGCTCGTCCGCCGGAGCGCCGAGCCATGGCTTGCGCGATCGCCGTGAGCTCGTCCTCGTGCGCATAGGTGCCGGGGACGACGCGACCGTCGATCGCGCGGTGACCTGGCAAGCGACTCGTCGAGAACCCGAGCGCGCCGGCCGCGACGCCGTCGCCGACGATGCGCGCCATCTGTGCGATGTCGTTGGCGGTGGGGTCCTCGTTGGCTGCACCGCGCTCGCCCATGACGTAGCCGCGCACGGCCCCGTGCGCGACTTGCGCCACCACATCGATCGCGCGAGATGTCCCGCTCAAGGCGTCGAGGTACTCAGGAAAGGTCTCCCAGTTCCAGCGGAGACCATCGGCGAGCGCCGCACCAGGGATGTCCTCGACACCCTCCATGAGTCCGATGAGCCACTCGTGCCGGTCGCGCGCCGCCGGAGCGAAGCCCACACCACAGTTGCCCATGACCACCGTGGTCACGCCATGCCACACCGATGGTGCCAGGTGCGGATCCCACATGGCCTGACCGTCGTAATGCGTGTGCGGGTCGACGAACCCAGGCGTGACGATGCAACCCGCCGCATCGAACTCGTCACGGCCGCGTGCCCCGCTCGCGTCGAGTGAGGTGATGATCCCGTCGTCGATTCCCAATGCGCCTTCGAACCGCTCGGCACCCGTGCCGTCGAAGATGGTTGCGTTCCGGATGACGATGTCGTGCATGCGGCCCCCTCTCGCAGTGTCTGTGTGCTCACGCGGTGTCTGCCGCGACCGTACCGGCCCGCCGGGTGACGCGTGACACTACGGTGACGCCAGGACCGGGAGGGGATTGATGGAGCCGCTGTCGTACGTGCGCGTGGTCGACCTCACCGATCTCCGTGGGGCGTTGTGCGGGCGGATGCTCGCCGACCTCGGCGCAGACGTCGTAAAGGTCGAGAGCCCCGCCGTACCCGATGACGCGCGGGCGTCCAACGCCTACCGATACCGAAACGCCAACAAGCGCGGTTGCGTCGTCGATCCGCACACCGCAGCGGGCTCGGCGGACTTCGATGCCCTCCTGTCGGCAGCCGACATCCTGATCGACAACACCGAGAACCCGTTCACCTCCGCGGTCGCTGCCGGCTCGGCGGGCTCTCGGTATTCACACCTCGTGCACGTCAAGCTTCGCGACTTTGGCACCTCAGGCCCTCGCGCGGCGTGGCGACTTGAACCGCTCACCGCGCTCGCTGCGTCGGGCACGATGCACGCCACCGGCTTTCCCTCGATGGCACCCTGTGGCGTGCCCGGGTACCTCGCGCACGATTGCGCATCGACCTACGGCGCCATCGGCGCACTCGCCGCGTTGGCCGATCGCGAGCGCAACGGCCAAGGACAGGTGGTCGAGGTCAGCGTGCAAGAGGCCGCGCTGGCCGGAACGACGCCGTGGTCGATCGCGATCCGCGACTACTTGCGCGTGAACCCTCGCCTCAACGCGGCCGGCACTCGCAATGCCGACGGCGCCTATTGGGTGATCCCCGCATCCGACGGCTGGGTCCGCTCGGTGATCGGCAGTCAGCGCCAATGGGACGGGTTCGTGACCTTGCTCGGCTCACCGGACGCCCTCATCGGACCGGAATGGTCAGGCGCAGGGTTCCGGCTCATGAACGCCGACGTCGTGCGCATCGTCGCCGAGGAATGCCTCACCGACCGCACGCGCGCCGAGGTGTTCGCCCAGGCGATGGGGGGCGGCGCGACCGTCGGCGTCGTGCACACGCCCCTCGAGTTCGTGACACACGAGCAAACCCGATGCCGCAGCTTCTTCGCCACGCTCGACATCGGCGCAACGGGCGACGCACCGTTCGCCTCCGCCCCATACAAGCTCTCGCGAACTCCTGCGTCGATTCGTCGGCCGGCGCCCGATGGCGCAAGCTCGGCCACGTTCGATCATCCACGCCCGGTCGACACCGTGGCGAGCGTGGATGCGCCGCTGCGTCGGGCTCGACTCGGCGGGGACGACCGCTCGTTGCTGCTCGACGGGCTCCGCGTGATCGAGTTCGGCATGGCGGCCGTGGTGCCCGAGATGTGCGGTGTGCTGTCCGAACTCGGCGCCGAGGTCATCAAGGTCGAGTCGATCACTCACCCCGACGTATTGCGCAGCTCCACCGGCGGCGAGATCAACAAGGCCTTCACCTTCAACGCCGAGAGTCGGGGACGCGCAAGTGTGGCGATCGATCTCACGACCGACGAAGGCCGTGACCTCGCTCATGCGCTCTGCGCGTCCGCTGACATCGTGGCCGAGAACTACCGCGGCGCGGTTCTCGATCGCGCGGGTCTCGGTTACGACGACATACGCGCGGTGAACCCGTCGGTGATCTATGTCGCGTCGCAGGGCTACGGCCGGGGAGGTCCGTACGCGGAGATGCCCGCGTACGGACCACTCAACGCAGGCTTCGCCGGGCTCGTGCACTTGTGGAGCGATCGCGACGGTCCGTTCCCCTGCGGCACCTCGCTGAACCACCCCGACCACATCGCCGGCAAGATGCTCGCGGTGGCACTGCTGGCCGCGCTGGCCCACCGCGACCGCACCGGCGAGGGCCAGCTGATCGACATGGCCCAGACCGAAGCTGCGGCGTACCTCATCGGCGAGGTGTACCTCGACGCTCACGACGACGCCCGTGCCGCCTACCCGGGCGCCGTCGTCGACCCGCATCCGGTGCGGGGGAACGAATCGGCCACGTGCGCTCCGCACGGCGTCTACCCCGCGGCCGGTGACGATCGCTGGATCGCCATCGCCGTCGCCGATGACACCGCCTGGCTCGGGCTCGAGACGGCACTCGGCTGGGAACACGACGCGTCGCTCAACGGCGTCGCAGCACGCCTCGACATCGCCGAGTCGCTCGGCGCGCGGCTGCGCGCCTGGACCATCGGGCGCGACGCCGAGACTGCCGCGACGCTTCTGCAGGCCCATGGTGTTTCGGCGATGCCGGTGATGGGCCCCGATGACCATCACGCCGATCCGCACCTGCTCGAGCGCGGGTTCATCGTCACGCTCCAGCATCCGGAGATAGGCGTCGAACACCACGTCGGGAATCCGGTGCGGATGTCGCGCACCGTCCAACGCATCGCGGCAGCCGCACCGTGCCTAGGCGCGGACACCCATCGGGTGCTCGACGAGGTACTGGGCATCGACGCCGACGCGGTCGACGATCTGATCGCTCGAGGGGTTTGTCGCTGAACCGCTCGTGTCGAACCCGACCCCTCTGCTGCGAAACAAGCGATAGCGGTCAGTAGCCCTAGGGGCCGGTCGCGCCGGTCGTTCCCGTCGCCCCCGACGCGGTGACCGCACCGGTCCCGCCACTCGCCCCGCTCGGGCCGCTCGCACTCGCGGTGGTCGGCGCCGCGGGGAGCTTGACGAGTGCCTTGAAGTCGTCAGCGCCAACCGGCTCGTGCGTGAGCGATGCGTCGCCTTTGGGTACGTCGATCGTGAGGTTCACTTGCGTGAACTGCACGCGCAGCACGTCGGGCCGGTCGGTCAGCGTCAGCGTGATCTGGCCGATCGCGAGCGCCTGGTCGGAGCGAGGAATGTCACTAAACGAACGTGCGAGGTCGACCTGCGCCAGGGCGCCGTTCGCACGCACGGATGACACAACGGTGGAGGAGCCGAGCGCGCTCCGGAACTGGGCTGCGATCTCGACGGAGGTTGGCCCGAGCGAGAGGGTCTCTACCACAGCCGACAACGTAGGCACGCCGACCGATGTGCGTACGACCTCGTACAACTTGCCACTTTGCACGAAGAAGAGCCGATACGACGTCATCGGGGCGAGCGTCGTCGAGGTGCCACCGACCGTGGTGGTCGGCTGGAACGAGCGATCAAGGATCCCCGCGGGCACCTCGCCCGAGCTGAACACGTGAGCTTTCGACTCCGCACCGACGCCGCACGCCGCGACCGTTAGGGCGCAGACGACCGCCAGACCGAGCACCGGCTGCCATGACCTCACGCTCATGCGTCATCTCGAGCTGGCAGACGAAGGATGAACACGCTCCCATTGGGCAAGTTCGGTTCCACGCGCACGGTTCCTCCGTGGAGGCGGGCATGTTCGGCGACGAGCGCCAACCCGAGGCCGGTGCCGCGCGAGCCGCTGTGGCGCGTGCCCGAACCTCGCCAAAAACGTTCGAAGATCACCAAACGTTCCGTCTCGCGGATGCCCGCGCCTTCGTCGATGAGTGCGATCTCGACGTAGTCAGATCCACTGTCGATGGTGACGCTTCGCAATCCACCCGCGTGCACTCGCGCGTTCTCGATCAGGTTCACCAACATGCGTTCGACGCGGCGCTTGTCGATGAGCAACGGGCCTCGGGGTACGCAGGCCACGCGCACCGGTGCGCAATCGACCGCTCCAACGGTATCGCGCACGAACGACTCGAGGTCGACGGGCTCGAGGGACAGCGTGTTCGCCCCGGCGTCGTAGCGCGAGATCTCGAGCAGATCGAGTACGAGCCGCTCGAAGTAGGAGA
>CAFBMH010000126.1_pt1 | contig 10430 bp, 7 predicted proteins | sample 7268361 | NCBI WGS metagenome assembly CAFBMH01 (sample SAMEA6814057, study PRJEB35770) | freshwater metagenome | biome: Freshwater; feature: Freshwater reservoir; material: water | place: Czech Republic | collected 2017-05-23 | depth 30m m
CGCAATCGCCGCAGGCACGAGCAGCGACGTCGTGAGGAGTGCGGCGATCGACCGGGTGGACCGGCCGAATCGTCGAGCGCACGTGAGCTGGTCCGGGTTTCGTAGTCTCAACATATTCCTGTCGTGGTTGGCGGCTGTTCTTGACTTCGGCGCTCGCGTACTCGCAGTAGTCGAACCAGATTAGTCGCGGCCGGCGCACCCGCCGAGAGCCTTTTGGCTCATATCGCGTGCGTTCTTCCGTGCGATCACCGAGCGGATCCAATCGGTCCACGCACCGCGAACTCCGATGAAGCCCGCTCGGACACCGCCCTGGGCCCTGCGCCCGTCACTGCCTTACGTCACAGGCGCGACTACAATTAACAATCGCAATCCACATGGAGGGGAAACATGCGAGCGAAAATCAACGGAAGAAATAGACGACGCGTACAGCTGGTCGCCATGGCGCTCTTGCTGTCGCTTGGAGCTGCAGCCTGCGGCGACGATGGCGGCGGTAGCAAAGGCGCCAGCACAACTGGGGCGAGCTCCACGGGCGGCACCGGCAAGACCGGCGCCGTGAGCACCACCACCGTTGCCCCGGTCAAGGGTGGCACCATCACGGTCGGTACGTACTCGAACGCGGTCGGTCTCGACCCGGCCAAGATCGCCGGCGGTGGCACCGTGGGCGGCATGGAACACGCAGCGCTCTACGACACGATCGTGCGCTACAACAACGTCACCGGCGCCTACGAGCCCCGCACCGGTGCCTTCACCGCCAACGCCGACAAGACGTTGTGGACGTTGAAGATCAAGCCGGGCATCAAGTTCGCCGACGGCACCGACTACAACGCCGAAGCCGTCAGGTTCGTCGTCGCACGCGAGATCAAGGAAGGCAACAGCTCGCCCAAGGGTCAGCTCCTCACCTTCCTCGACGCCGATACGACCAAGTCGATCAAGGTCGTCGATCCGCTCACCGTCGAGTTCACGCTCAAGCTCGCCTGGGCAGACTTCCCGTACATGTTCGCCAACGTGCAGGGCTGGATCTACTCGCCCACGCAGTTCGCGAAGGTCGGCGATCCGGTCAAGTTCAACGCCGACCCGGGCCCCGCAGGCGCCGGCCCGTTCCAGGTCAAGTCGTACAAGCCGGGCGAAGCGCTCGAACTCGTGAAGAACCCCACGTACTGGGGCGGCGACGTCTACCTCGACGGCATCATCTTCAAGCAGCTCGCCACCCCGCAAGCCGCTTTCGACGCGATCAAGGCCGGCACGCTACAGGCCGCGTACTTCCGTGACCCCACGGTGCAGAAGAACGCGATCGCTGAGAAGTTCGGCCACATCGACATGCCAACCCCCGCGGCGAACATCATCAACATCAACTCGGCGACCATCCCGTTGGCCGTGCGCCAAGCGGTCGCGGCAGCCATCGATGGCAAGGTCGTCAACGATCGCGCCTACCAGGGCAACGCACTCCCTGACTCGGCGCCGTTCGCGAACGTCCAGTACGACCCGAAGGTAGCCGGCGTGAAGTACGACTTGGCTCAGGCCAAGACACTGCTCGCTCAGGCCAAGGCCGCCGGCTTCAGCGGCAAGATCCGCCTCTTCGCCGACTCGTCGGTAACTGACTGGGGCATTGCCGTCAACACCATGCTCACCGCAGCGGGCTTCGAGGTCAGTCTGCAAAGCAAGCCGATCTCGGAGATCGTCACCGCAGTCCTCACCAACAAGGACTACGACCTGACCACCTGGGCCTACGGCATGAGCGATGAGCTGCCGGCCAACTACGTCCAGCTCGCCGGCACGTTCGCCGCCCCGGCTGGGCGCTACGGCTACAGCAGCCCCGACATGGTCAAGGCCGTCGACCTGATGCGCACCGCAGGCACCGAAGCTGAGCGCATCGCCGCCTACGCGGCCGTCAGCCAGATCTGGACCCGCGACATGCCCGCAGTCGTGACGTCATCAGCCCCGTCGGCTCTGGTGTCCACCTCGAAGCTCCAGGGCGCAGTTCGTACCGCTGGTGCGAACATCTTGTTCGACAAGGCGTTCCTGCTGAAGTAGTCGCCTCGGCGATAAGACTGTCCTGACCGGCGGCGTTGCTTTCGAGCGGCGCCGCCGGTCGGCATTTTTGGTTCAGCATTCTTGATCGAGCCTTTTGATCCTGCGCTACGGTTCGCCTCGGGCCTCAGGGGGATCATGATGTTGGCAGCCGTTTTGAACCGCATTCCGGGCACGCTCGAAATCGAGGAGGTCTCGATCGACAAGCCCGGCCCGCGCGAAGTGCTCGTACGCACCGCGCACGCCGGGTTGTGCCACAGCGACCTGCATTTCATTGACGGCATCTGGCAGCTCGCGCCACCCGCGGTCATGGGCCACGAAGGTGCTGGCATCGTCGAGGCCGTCGGCCGCGATGTCACGTATGTGAAGCCGGGTGATCACGTCATCACCTGCTTGTCGATCTTCTGCGGTCAGTGCAAGTACTGCTTGTCCGGGCGACCGAACCTGTGCACCGACCGTTCGATGATGGCCCGTCCGCGACCGGCCATCACGAACAAGGCCGGCGCGGCGGTTTCCGCGTTCGCGTCCCTGGGCGCGTTCGCCGAACAGATGCTGGTGCACGAGCACGGCGTCGTGAAGATCCGCGACGAGATGCCGCTCGACAAGGCATCGCTCATCGGCTGTGGCGTCACCACCGGGCTCGGTGCGGTGTTCCGCACCGCAGCAGTGAAGCCTGCCTCTTCGGTGGCCATCGTCGGTTGCGGCGGCATCGGCCTCGCCGCGTTGCAGGGGGCCAAGTTATGCGGCGCGGCGCCGATCATCGCGGTCGACGTCACCGCCGAGAAGCTCGCCATCGCGCAGATGCTCGGTGCGACGCACGTGGTGAACGCCCGCGAGGTCGATGCAGTCGCGGCGGTGAAGGATCTCACCGGTGGTGGCGTCGACTACTCGTTCGAGGCCATCGGCACGAAGGCCACCGCCGAGCAGTGCTTCGCCATGCTCGGTCGAGGCGGCACCGCCACGATCATCGGCATGGTTCCCATGGGGATCGACCTCGCGATCTCGGGTGCCGAGCTGTTCATGAACGAGAAGAAGATCCAGGGTTCGATGATGGGCTCGAACCAGTTCCGCACCGACATGCCGTGGTTCGTCGAGCTCTACCTCGACGGGCGTTTGAAGCTCGACGAGATGGTGTCGGCCCACCGGCCGCTGTCCGACATAAACGAGGGGTACGACGCGATGCGCAAGGGCACCGTCACCCGCACCGTCATCGACTTCGACCTCTAGGCAATCGACCGCATCAAAGAAAGCAGTGGGACAACCGCATGGCACAGTACGTACCGGGCTTCGAGTGGACCGAAGAGTCGCTCGTGGTCCGCAAGTTCATCTTCGACTTCTGGGCCGAGACTGGGCGCGCCCCGAATCTCCGCCACATGCACGAAGGGACCGGGCTTGCGCGACGACGCATCGTTCAAGCGCTGAAGCTGCTGCAGACCGGCATCGTGGTGGTCGTCGACCAGGACTCGCCGAACTGCGACATCTTGAAGGCCCCACCGTTCTCGGCCTTCCCGAGCCAGGTCGAGATGTACATCGACGACACGTTCCACAGCTTCATCGGCTGCGCGCACGAAGCGGTTGCCGTGTCGAACATGCCGCAGTTCCAAGGCACCGAGTGCCGGCTCGAGTCGTATTGCGCGTGCTGCCTCGAACCGATCACGTTGTGGTCGACATCGTTCTCGCTGTCACGCAGCGTTCCGGCCGATCCGCTGGTGCACATCGCGATGCCCCTGTGGGATTGGGTGCACGACGACATGAAGGCGATGTGCGACAACACCAACCTCGTGAAGGACCTCGACCACGCGCTCGAATACGAGAAGATGATCGGCCGGCGCGGCATCGTGATGACGCTCGACCAGGTGCGTCAGTACGTCGAACCCGCAGTGGGCATTCGCGGCTGGGATTATCACTGGCCGCCGCAGTCACAGAACCCCGAGCGCCTCATCGCGCGCATCAAGGAGCTCGGTGTCGACATGAGCCCATGGGGCCTCTGACCTGACCTGAGCCGACGCGGCAAGGTTCTGGTAGTGCAGATGCGCGGTCGGCCGCGCATCTGCACTACCAGTTCGCAATCGGTTGGTCAGCGCAGCTCAGACGGCCTTCACGCCGTGGTCGCGGCTGCGGGTTCGCCAACGGTGGGCAGGTAGCCCTCGGGGAAGCGGTAGAAGTCGAGTGCGTTGTCCCACATGATCTTGCGCTTCGAGTCGTCGGTGATCATGTCGGGGGCCAGATCGAGGAAGTGCTGCACCGTGGTCGGATACTTCGAGTCGGGGTGCGGGAAGTCGCTCTCCCAGAGGATGTGGCCGTCGCCGAACCAACGGATGACGTCGGCCACGAATGGGTCTTCGCACTCGGTGGAGATCCAGCAGTTGCGCTTGAAGTAGTCGGTGGCCGACATCGTGAGCTCGGGGAACTCCTTGTAGGCCATCTCGAGTTGCTCGTCGATGCGGTGCAGCCACGACGGCAACCAACCGCAGCCGGCCTCGAGGTAGGCCACGCGCAGCTTGGGGAAGCGCTCGAACACGCCGTGGCAGATCATGGCCATCATCGCGCCCATAGCCTCGAACTGGTGCACGACGGCGTGCCACTCGACGAAGCCGGTGTAGCGGTCGTGTCCGTACGAGGTTCCGTTGAGACCCATGAACTCGTGCGTGGCAAAGCCGACGTTGAGGTCCTGGATGAGCTCCCAAAGCGGGTCGTAATAGCGGTCGCCCAGGGTGCGCTTGTTGAACTGGTCGGGGCGGGTCCAGAAGCACTTGGTGCCGAGGTGGTCGAACGCGTACTGGACCTCTTCGATGGCCCGTCCGACGTCGTTGAGCGGCACGGGACCGGAGACGTTGATGCGCCCACCCGAGATCTCGCGCATGTCGGCGCCCCAGCGGTTGTACGCCCGGGCCATGGCGGCCTGCATCTCGGGGTCGATGCCCTCGAACCACATGTCGTACTCGGGACCATAGATGACGCACAGGTCGATGCCGTCGACTGCCAGCGCTTCGGCCACGGAGTCGCCCCGGAAGCCCGTGGTGACGCACGCGCCGTACTTGGCCATCATGTCGTCGGCGGTCCAGTCCATGAGCTCCTGGAAGCGCCCGTAGAGGACCGTGGGGTGCTGGGTCCACTTGCCGTCGACGGTGACCGGGTTGTACGTCTCGAAGCCGGGCATGGGCTGCTTGGTGCCGACGCGGTGCTTGTGCTTGTCGTCGAGGTACCTCGACCACAGGTCGCGTGGATAGACGACGTGTGCGTCCGCATCGAACACCTTGAAGCCGTTGCGCATGGCAGCCCCCGAGTTGACCTTGGGCCGCGCTTACCGCGGCTCGTTGTGAGGCGAGGTTAGCAGGAATTCAAACAGTTGTTCGAGCTGGCGAGACGCCAAGTTTCACTCGGAGCGACGCAGCCGTACGCGCGTGGGCCACGGCCGGCGTCGCGCGCTGCGAGCGCGGTCCGCAACACGAGGTTGCCGCCTGCAGAATCGCCACCGGTGACCACGCGGTCGCTACCGAACTCCGTTGTCGCGTTGTTGATGACCCCGGGCGCCGCAGCCTCGCAATCGTCGGTGCGTGTTCGGACATGTTCGGGGTCTCGCACGCGGCCCGCGGCGCCCGCACTAACTTGGCGACGGCGCGGCCGCCCATCGCCCGCGCGGTTGCGACCTGGGGGTCAACGATGTCCACACTCACCGGCAAACGTATCCTCGTGACGGGGCCCGCCGGCCAGATCGCGTTCCCGCTCGTCCAGGATCTCGTCCGCGACAACGAGGTGTGGGGCATTGCCCGGTTCGGTGATCCCGAGTCGCGCGCCAAGGTTGACGAGACCGGTTGCATCACCCGCGTCGTCGACCTCGCAAACCCCGATTGGCAAGATCTACCCGATCGGTTCGACCACGTGTTGCACCTCGCGATCTTCCAGGCGACGTCCGCTGACTACGACTACGCGTTGAAGGTGAATGCAGAGGGAACCGCGCTGTTGATGCACCGGTTCGCCAACAGCACCTCGGTGCTCATCGTCTCCACGGTTGCGGTGTACGACTCCAATCCCGATGGCGCGTACCTCTACCGCGAGAACGACCTTCTCGGCGACAACCGAGCCCCCTACTCCCCCACCTACGGCATCTCGAAGATCGCGCAAGAAGGTGTGGCACGGAGCATGGCCCGAGTACTGAACCTGCCCACGACGATCGCGCGCATGAACGTGTCCTACAGCCCGCTCGGTGGGCTCCCCGTGATGCAGCTCGACATGCTGGTGGCCGACATGGACGTGCCGGTGATAGCCGGCGGCTCGTCGTTCAATCCGATCGACGAGATCGATATCAATCTGCAGGTACCCCAACTGCTCGACGTCGCGTCGGTGCCCGCGACCATCTGCAACTGGGGTGGCGACGACGCGGTCAGCACCGAGGAGTACGTGACCTACCTCGGATCGCTCGTCGGCAAGACCCCGCGGTTCGTCTACGTGCCCGATGGGATCGCGGGTCGCGCCATCGACAACACACGCCGCGAGGAGCTCATTGGTGGCTGCAGCGTTCACTGGAAGGACGGCTTCCAACGGACAGCGAAGACTCGCTATCCCGATCTCTACGTGGGGCCCTGAGCAACGGGGTCGTTACTCGAAGCGCGTGCGGAGCTGCGGCTTTTGCACCTTGCCCATGGCATTGCGCGGCAGCACCTCGACGTGTTCGATCTGCTCGGGGATCTTGTGGCGGGCCAGCCCGAGTGCGTCGCAATGGGCGCGCAGCGCGTCGAGGCCCAAGTGCGCGCCCGCTCGGTTGACCACCACCGCGCACACCCGTTCACCGGTGCGCACGTCGGGTAACCCGATGACGGTGGCCTCGAGCACATCAGGGTGTCGCGACAAGACGTTCTCGATCTCGAGCACCGAAATGTTCTCCGCGTTGCGGATGATGATGTCCTTCAGCCGGCCGGTGATCCACACGTTTCCACCGTCATCGATGCGGCCGAGGTCGCCGGTGCGGAACCACCGTTCGGCGAAGAAGCCCGCTGCGTCGAGCTCGGGGTTTACGTAGCCGACAAGCTGCTGGGGCCCACGGAGCACGAGTTCGCCTTCGGCCCCTGCCGCGACGTCGTCACCAGATTCGTCGACGACGCGCACCTCGACGCCAGTGCCGGCACGTCCCACCGAGCCCGTCATCACATCGGAAAGGTCATCACATCGGGCGCAGGTGGCGTTGGGGAACTCGGTGAGGCCCCATGATCCGACGACGCCCGCAACGCCGAAGGTACGTTCGAGCGCGAGATGTATCTCGGTCGGGACCGGTGCGCCGCCGCCGATGCAGGCCCGCAGCCTCGGGAACATGGGTGTGTCGCCGGCCTCCGCCTGCGCGGCGAGGTAGGCGTTGAAGAACGGCACCGCAGTACCGAGCAACGTCGCGCCGTGGGCCGCGAACCGCGCCGGCGACGTCGCGGGATCGAACGTGTCGAACAACGCAAGGTGCGCGCCGGTCACAAGAAACGTCGTCAGGATGACCACGCCGCCGACGTGGGTGACCGGGAACGCCACCGGGTAGACATCCCGGTCATCGATGTCGAGCCGCTCGATCAGCGCAGACGCACCGTGCATCACGGTGGAGTCAGTGTGGCGTGCGCCTTTGGGATCGGAGGTCGTGCCCGACGTGTGGTAGATCCAGCGCACCGGCAACGAGACCGCCGCGAGTTCTTCGGGCGGCGGCGGCAGGCGAGCCGGGTCGCCCACAGGCAGGTGCAGCTCACCCACCGCCGGTGTCTTCGACCAATCGACGACGAGCAGGTCGAACCCGCGCTCGGTCGCGATCTCGCGGGCCAGGGTCTCGTGATCGAAGCCGCGCCAGTTCGTGGGCACGATGAGGAAGTCGGTGTCGACCTCGCCGGTGATGTAGCGCACCTCGCGCTCGCGCATCACGGGGATGATCGGATTCTGCACTGCATCGAGTCGGGCGAGGGCCGCCAGCAAGATGAGCGACTCGACCCGCGACGGAAGCTGCCACGAGACCACAGTGTCGGCCCCTATGCCGAACCCGGCGAGTCCAGCGGCCACCTCGAGCGCCGCGTCGCGGAACTGCGACGTGGTGAACGAGCGGCCGTAGTCGTCGCTCACGAGCGCCCGCTCGGGGTGCTCCGCCGCCGTGTCCTCGACGAGTTGCCAAAAGCGCGACGGGAAGGGGATGCGCCGTCCTTCGCGGTTCATGCCAGCTCGAGGATATTGACGCCTTCGCCGCGACGTACGTCGCCGTTGCGTCCCACTCCTTCGTATTGTTCGAGCTCCACAAGTGCCTCCGGTTCGATGACGTGAGCGACGAAGCGGTGACCGTTCGCGAGGTGCCCCACCACGAGCCCGCGCGCAGGCTCGCCCGCGCGATCGTGCAGCACGGTATAGCCATCGATGGTTCCGCGGCCGGTCGGCGCCTCGTCGACCGTGAGTGGCATCTGCGCGAGCGTGGTTCTGGGCGCCGATGCTGACCCGACTGGCGCCAAAGGACGCGGCCGGCCGCCCCACACCGATGACGCATGCTTGCTCAGGAACATCCCGTTACCGGTGACGAGCGCCGTCTCGTGTGGCTGCTCACGAACACGGTCGACCATGGCCGCGATCGAGTGCAACGTATACGCAGAACCGGGGCCACCCGCGTACGGCAGACCACCGGTGAGCGTGAAGCGGCGCGGGTCGCGATCGTCGAGGCCGAGCATCTCGCAGGCCATCTCGACCGCCACCGGGAAACACGAGTAGAAGTCGAACATCGCGATGTCGTCGACACCGATACCGGCCTCGTGCAGTGCACCCCGATGCGAATCCTGCATGGCCGGACATGCCGCGAGATCGGGACGCGTGCTCGGGTGATACGCCTGCTCATCGGCGGATGCCCCACCCCACCAGTGAACCCATCGATCGGACCGGATCCCGAGCGCCGATGCCCGGGCGGCCGACATCATCACGTAGGCCGCGTTGAGATCGACATCGAGAATCGCGTTGAGCCGCTTGGTGTACGGAAAGCCGATCATGCGGTTGTCAGCGGTGGGTGCGGTGAGGTCATCGGCCGTTCTGAATTCGGGGAACCACGCGTAGGGGTTCGTCGCGGCAACCGCGGTGAACGAGCTCATGAGGGCGCCCATGCGGTCCCGGTGCTCGTCGATCCCGAGCCCTCGCGCGGCCCGTAACGCATTCTCGAAGATGGGGTACACGTGAATGGGGATCGCCATGTCGTGCGCGAGCTCGATCTCGCTCGACGCAGGCTTGCCCTTCACCAGCACGTCGAACGCGCCTTCACCCCCCGACGGTGGCGAGTATGCGATACCGAGCCGCTCGGCGCGCGCACGGGTCCGGAAGTCGGTGCCGCCGGTGACCACGACGCTGTCGAGCTCGCCCGCAAGGATGGCGCGAGCGGCCCAGTTCGCGGCCGCGACGCCCACCTCCCCGCCGCTGCCCGACGACCAGCAATGACGTACCTTCGCGCCCGCGGCTCGGGCGATGAGGTCAACCGGGTTGGCCGCCGCCCAACCCACGGTGTGCACCCACGCATCGACGCTGGCGATCGCGCGATGCCCGATACCGGTGTCGGCCGCCGCGGCGCGTGCGACCGCGGCCGCGCGCACCGCGACATCCGGTCCGGTCGCAGGGTCGATGGCTCGCCAGCGATGCTGCGCGACACCGACGATGACGGGTTGGCGATCGGCGCTCATCGGATAACGGCTGCCGATGACGTTCGCTGATGCAGCCGCACCGGCATGCGATCGAGCGAGAGCGCGACTGTGGCATCGGGACCGGCCGCAATCCAGGTGGGCTCTGCAGTCAATTCGATCTTGTCGAAGCGCGCGAGCAGCTGCTCGAACATGGCCTTCACCTCGCGGCGGGCGAGGTGAGCACCGAGGCAATAGTGAACTCCCCCGCCGCCGAACGAAACGTGACGGTTCGGCGAGCGCATCGGGTCGAACCGGAAGGGATCGTCGAACACCCGGTCGTCGAAGTTCGCGCTGGGGAACCACATCGTCACCCGGTCGCCGGCTTCGAGGTGTTGGCCCCCAAGCTCGGCATCGTGGGTCATGGTCCGGCCGAAGCTCGTGACCGGACTCGTCCATCGAATGAGCTCATCGACTGCGGTGTCGGGGAAGGTGCCCGCGACGCGAAGCTGCTCGCGCTCATCGTCATGATCGAGCAAGAGCCGCAGCCCTGACGAAATGACGTTGCGCGTCGTCTCACTGCCCGCGAGCGAGAGGATGAGGAAGAACATGTCGAGCTCGAGGTTGGTGAGCCGACCACGCGAACCGAGCTCGTCATCGATCTCCGCAACCGCCAGAAGGCTCCACACGTCATCGGCCGGGTGGCGACGCTTCTCGTCGCCCAACTGCTGCGCGTAGGCGAACAGCTCGCGTTCGACGGCGCCACGTTCTTCGGGCGAGATACCGGCACGCGGGTCA
>CAFBMH010000131.1_pt1 | contig 9827 bp, 9 predicted proteins | sample 7268361 | NCBI WGS metagenome assembly CAFBMH01 (sample SAMEA6814057, study PRJEB35770) | freshwater metagenome | biome: Freshwater; feature: Freshwater reservoir; material: water | place: Czech Republic | collected 2017-05-23 | depth 30m m
GCCATGCGGTTCTCCTCGGGAGTCGGTCAGCTGTGGAGGCCGAGTCGCAGCAGCCGCGGTGCAGCTGCCGCCTTCTCGCCGACCAGCGCGACCGCATCCGCGATCTGGGGTAGCTCGAGTTCGAAACGTTAGACCAACGAGCGTTCCCCCCACACCGGATCCCACGCGGAATTGAACTCGAAGAGGCCCGTGAAGTTGAACGCTGCGCTCGCGCTCTCGTAGAGGCTGCGGAGCGCTCGCATCAACAGACCGGCGACCTGCGCACCGCGGCGATGGTCGAGCCGCGTACCTGGGCAGCCCGGCCAAGCAGCGCCACGAGCGCACGGTACCCCCGTGGGCGGCGGGCGGTGCATCAGGGGCCTTATGGTGGCCCCGGGCGCGTGAACGGGGGACCGATGGCCGAGGATGTGGTGTTGATCACCGGGTGTTCCAGCGGGATCGGACGCGCGACGGCCGAGCAGTTCCTCGCCGCCGGCGCCACGGTGTATGCGACGGCGCGACGCATCGAATCACTTGCCCCTCTCGCCGAGCTCGGTTGTCGCACGCGTGCGCTCGATGTCACCGACGAAGTGTCGATGATGGCAGGGGTGCGGGCCATCGAGGACGAACACGGCGCGATCGACGTGCTCGTGAACAACGCGGGCTATGGCCAGCAGGGCGCGCTCGAGGTCACCTCACTCGACCGCTTTCGTGCGCAGTTCGAGACCAACGTCTTCGGCGTCATCCGCCTGTGCCAGTTGGCGCTTCCGGCCATGCGGGCCAAGGGTTCGGGTCGCATCGTGCTGGTGTCAAGCATGGGTGGGCGCATCACGTTCCCCGGCGGAAGCGCGTATCACGCTTCGAAGTACGCGCTCGAGGCCATTGGCGACGTGCTGCGGTTCGAAGTGGCCCGATTCGGCGTTTCGGTGGTGCTGGTGGAACCGGGCCTGGTGGCCACGGACTACGGCAGAGCGGCATTGGCTGATCTCGCGGGCTCCGAGGTCGAGGGTCCGTACGCAACCTTCACCACAGGCGTACGCAGCGCACTCGAAGCCAGCTTCCGGGGCGAGGTCGAGGGAACGTCGACCGCCGACGAGGTGGCCCGAGCAATCATGGCCGCGGCGACCGATACCCCACCGCACGCTCGCTATGTGGTGGGTGCCATGGCTGAGCAACTGATCGCGCTGCGCGGGCAGATGAGCGACGGGCAGTGGGACGAGATGATGACCACGATGTACCCGCAGCCGCAGCCGCAGCCGCAGCCGCAGCCGTGAGCTCAGCGCGCCGGCAACGGCGCGCGCCCCGTGGCGAGCCAGTCGGGCTTTGACCAGATGTCGTGGTTCTCGCCCCAGGCCGAGGTCGCGTCACCACGGTCCCACTCGACGAGGTGAAGCACCGCGTAGAGATCACTTCCTGCGTCGACTGCTTGGCGATTCGCGCATCGGCCGCGCACGTGCAGGTGCCGTCCGAGGGCATCGTGCGCGTCGATCTCGACCGTGTGGGCGAAGTCGCCATCTCGGACGGTGGTTCGCTCGCCGCGAACGAGACGCGCTGCGCGGCCGTCGTGTTGCCAATAGCCGCTGGTGATCTGCTCGTGCCCGGCGGCGTCCGGGTTGACGTAGGCGAAGAAGGCCCAACCGTCGGTCGACGTACCGTGTGCATTACCGATGCGAATTCCGGGGCGCATCGTCCGTGGCCCCCACGAACGATCGCGCACCGAACCACAGTCGATGTCGTGGGTCGTGTGGCCGATGCGGACCTGGCCGGTGAACCGGCCGGGTTGCTCGACGTGCCCGGCGAACATGCCGGGCGATTCGTGCGGCGGGACCGGGTTCGGTTCCATCAGCGCCCGAAACGTGACGTCGACGTCGATCTTCTCCGAGCGGTGCCGGATGCGATACGCCGTGAGCGGTTCGAGGCACTCGAGGTGGAAGCCGTTGGCCAGCCGCAGATCGCGTAGGTCGCCGAACCCGGTGAACGGTTCTGTCCAACCGTCGTACGCGACCATCCGGCCCGCGCCGGCCCAGGCGTTGACTGCGCCGCCTTGTTGTCGATCGTTGGGCCGGAACCACACGCGCGCATAGACCGATGTATCGATCTCCGGTAGCCAGAACGGGAACCAGACGGTCTCGATCCATGTCGGGTCGTCGGACGTCGGGAGATGGAAGTCGTCGTCGGCCGCCGAGACGACGAGATCCGGGTCGTTGCCGACTATGGCCATCAGGCCTCCAGCCGTTGCGGAAGTCGTTCGGCGAGCGGACCGAGCAGCGGTGCGGCGATCATGCCGCGGCGAAGGAGATGGCGCCCGAAGAACGCAGCGTGTGCGCGTTCGAGCGACGCATCGCCGCACCGGTCGCGCAATGTGCGCCAGCCGGCCAACTCGTCGAGGGGCTGGTGGCCGATCACGCCCGCAAGGTCGTCCATCTCGCGGGCGTGGTAGTCGGCGCCGAAGCGCAACTTGTGTTCGAGGTAACCGAGCACCATTTCCCCGCCGTACGCGCGTTGCGCGGCAAACGAGTCGGCGATCGCTGGGGCCACGACATCGTGTTGATCGCGCCGTGCGTGCGTGGCGAGGCGGATGTCGTCGGTGGTCGGGCACTCGGCCAACGGTGCTTCGACGGGTCGAGGCACCCCTATCGCGTCGCACAACGAGAGCGCTCCGGCGCGCATCAGCAGAATGCGGAACATCGTGAGCTGTGCTCGGTCGACCGCGGGATCGTCGCGGCTGAGCCCGAGGCCGATCAACATGGCGTTGCGGGTGAGCACGAGAACGCGGTACCACGCCACGCGCCCGAGGTCGACGACGGTGCCGCTCGCGGCTGCGTAGTCGGCGAACCGTGCGGGCAGGTGCCCGACGGGGGTGGCCATGTCGCGTACCGCGATCGCGGCAAGGTCCTCCATGGCGTCACCCCAGTGCGCGACCTCCCAGTCGAGCACTGCGGTCACCCGTCCGGCGCGTGCGAGGAAGTTCCCCGGACCCATGTCGCTGTGCACCAACGAGCTGCGTTCGACCCCTTGAGGCAACGAACGGCGAAGCCACCCCAGCGCGAACGTGAACAGCGGTGCGATCGTGTCGCCGAGCATCGCGGCGACTGCGTCGACCTTGTCGAGTTGTTGCCGCGCGTGGTCGGACGGGTCGCCGGGAGCGCCGAGGTGTTCGATGGCGAGGGTGCGCGGGTCGAGCGCATGCAGCGCCGCGGTGACCACCATGAGGTCGCGGGCTGTGGGCTCGCGCTCGTCCTCGCGGTCGACCTCGGGGAAGTCGCTGCGTCCGTCGACCCGTTCGAGCAGCACCGAGCGCAGATCGGGGTCGTCGGCGTGAACCTTCGGTACCGGCACCGCCGTCGGGCTCAGCGCCCGAAGGACGGCAGCATCGCGACTCGACCCGCCGGTGCCGCTCAGGTTGTCGCGCAACACGAACAGCGCGAGGGGCGCATCGTCGAGCGTGACGTCGACCGACCACGCCTGGCGGCTCGCTCCCGCGAGGTGGCGGTGTGCGGCGACCACCGAGCCGCCGGTGGTCGCCTCGATCCAGTCGTGGAGATCGGCCGGAAGCGGACCGGCGCTCATCCGGCGAGGCTGGTGATGAGCGTGCGGGTCGCGCTGATGTCGGCCTCCTTGGTCACGATGACTGTGGGGCTGTTGTCGATGTCCATGAACGTGAGCAGGTCGGCCCAATGCGCCTTGCCCGCGTCGGTGTTCTCGTAGAACGCTGCAGTGAGGGTCAGGCTCTCCATGTCGGGCCAATGGTTCTCCGCGATGCCCACGTAGGGGGTGTCGCCCATGATCATCATCAGACGATTGAGGGTGATGTACGGGTGATCCTTGAGGTCGAAGGCCTCGGTGTGCGAGGTCCATCGCGCAAAGAAATCCTCGTCCGAGAAACCCTCACGCTTCTTGACGAGTGTGAACGACACGACCACTGCTGACCCCCCGGCTCGAACCTTCGGGGCACGTTAGTCTTCGATCGATCGAGCGGCAGGGGGATCGGCATGGCCGACCGGGTGTACACCGACATCGAGATTCGGGACCGTTTCTCGATCATGGATCTCTACGATCGCCAGCTTGCCGCGGCCGAAGCGTGGGACTTCGACGCGTACGACACCACCTTCGTCGAAGCGGCCGAGATTGATCTCCGGGACTTCGGTCAACCGGTGCGGTCCTACGCCGCCTACCGAGATTGGCTGGCGTCGCTTCGCACGGTGATGGTGGCCGCGCAGCGCATCACGGGCGGACTCCGAGTGCAGCTCGACGGCGACCGCGCAACGACTCGCGTACCAGTTGTCTGTTACGTCACGATGGAGCTCGACGGCGTCCGATCGCTCACGTACACCGGCCTGTTCTACAATGACGTGCTCGCACGAACGCCCGACGGCTGGCGCATCGTGAAGCGCTACGAGGAGCTTGCGTGGTCGGGGGCACCCGGACCCGTCAGCTGAGGCGACGCCTCGCGACCGACACGCCGACCGACACGCCGACCGACACCTGCCGCGACTGCAGGCGCCCCGGTCGGGGAGGGGTCGGCCGGGGCACCTTGCAGCGCCGACGCCGCTGGGTGTCAACCATCGACGTGGAACGAGCGTCGCCGTTCGATGTCCCGGTTTTGTTGTGATCGCGCGCTGATCTCGACCCGTTGCCGACGCAGCGTCTGTCGGGCCGCGTCCGCAGCTTCTGAGGTGCCCGCCGCACTCGGGTAGTTTCGCATCGGCCTTCCGCCCGAGGAGCGGTTCGCCGAACGAGCACCGCAAGATTTTATGCGAAGGAGCAGATATGGGAACCGTGAGAGTTGCCGACGACCATGACCTCAGGTGGCGGGGGTCCGACCAGGCCAGAACCGAAGCGCTCCTGGCGCGAGGCATCGCTTTCACGGCGGAAGAACTCGCGGGTAAGACGCGAGAGCACCACGCAGGCTCTGCGACCGAACCGGAGTTGTTCGAGGTGAAGTTCGGGCCCGACACGGTGGTCCACTCGCACGCGCACCTTTGCGACGAGATCATCTACGTCATCGCCGGACAACTGATTCTCGGGAGTCGGGTGCTCGATCCCGGTTCGTCGGTCCTCATCGCGGGTCACACGCTCTACAGCTTCCGCACCGGGCCCGACGGGGTGCATTTCGTGAACTTCCGGCCACGTAACGGTGCGGGCTATCTCTCGAAGGACGAGTTCATGGCGCAGCGCGGCTCGGAATCCGTCGACGCACCGACGCGGGCCGACTGAGCGCGCGGGCAGGTCGCTGACTCGAGCTACTGCGTGAGCGCGCGGAGCGCCGACTCGAACCGTGCGTCGTCGATGGCGCCCAGGCGTGTCGTGACCACCCCGGTACGACTGATCAGCACGAGCGCCGGCTGGCTGAGAACGCCGAAACGGGCGAACACCTTGCCGGCCTCGTCGTCGATCTGGGGAAACGTCAGCCCGTGCTTCGCGACGAACCCTGCGAACGAACGCGGAGTGCCGGACCACGCGACGCCGATGAAGTTGACCTTGCCAGCCCATTGTCTGCTTGCCGCTTCGACCGAAGGGGCTTCCTGGTTGCAGGTGGTTCAAGTGGGTGCCCAGAACCAGAGCGCCACAGGTCGCCCGGCGAGGGTTGCCGCACGAAGTTCTCCGCCGCCGACGAGGGGCGCAGTGAACTGCAGCACCTTCGGGACGCTGGTCTCGCCGGGCACCGCCGACGCCGAGGGGACGCTGGTCTCGCCGGGCACCGCCGACGCCGAGGGGACGCTGGTCTCGCCGGGCGCCGCCGGCGCCGGGCTCGCCGTGGTGCGGTCCGACCCACACCCCGCAGCCAGCGCAATCGCCGACACGACGCACAGCACGATCAGGATTCGTGGCGTCCGGCTCGATTCCCGGTCAGGTCGTCGTCGCACGAAAAGATCATGCCATCTCTCCCGTCCCATCCAACCGCGGCCGGTCTTCGGGGATGTCCGGACAGTCGTTTCGTGGTGGCCCAGGTGTGTGACGAGGGGTGTCGGGTCGAGAGTCGATGCGGTCGAGCACCTTGGCGATTGATGTGAGCGGGCCGCGACACGCAAGATCTCATGAACACGGTCCTACGCGCGACCCAATCACGCGGATAGCGACGCTCCGGGCACCCACTTACCGCGCCATGTCGGTGATGACGGCGCGGCCGAGGTACCGGCCCGCTTCGAGGTCGTCGAAGACCGCCGGAAGCTCCGACAGCGGTGCGGTTCGCGAGACGTGGCTCTTGACGCGTCCGGCGGCCGCCAACTCGACGAGCTCCCGCATGTCCTGCACGGTGCCGACGGCGGAATAGATGAGCGTCGGGTCCTTGAAGAAGAACTCGAAGGGATTCAGCTGCAGGTTGCCCTCGCTCGTCGCGGGCAGACCTACGGCGACGAAAAGCCCGCCACGCCGCAGCATCTTCAAGCCGAGGTCGAACCCTGCGATCTTGGCGGAGAACACGAGAGCCGCGTCGCACCCGCCGAGCTGCATTGCGGCCTCAACCGCATCGGCCGGCTCGACCGCGACCTCGGCGCCCATGGTGCGCACGAAATCAAGTCGGTCGGCGCCGATGTCGACACCGACCACGCGATAGCCGAACGCCGAAGCCAGCTGAACGGCATAGTGCCCGAGCCCACCGGCCGCGCCGATGACCGCAACGGCGCGGCCGGGAAGAACGTGGTGCTTTGAAAGCTTCTTCACCGCGCCGTAGGCGGTCAGGCCGCCACAGGCGAGTGGCGCCTCGTGATCACCGAGGTGCTCGGGGATCACGACCAGCGAGCGGGCCCACACGCAGAACTGCTCGGCGAAGGTTCCGATGATCCCCTTCGATTCCTTGCAGTGGCGCGGCTGACCCTGGAGGCAGTACTCGCAGGCACCGCACCAGTATCCGCCGCCGGTTCCGCCGAGGCCGAGGATGACGCGATCGCCGATGCGCGCGAAGCGGTCGGCCCCTGGGCCGAGTGCCTCGACCACGCCGATGGCTTCGTGGCCGATGTTGCCGCTGAGCGGTACGCCCGCCCAGTCGCCGCGGACGATATGGAGATCGGAGTGGCATACCCCCGAAGCCGAGATGCGAATGCGCGCCTCCTCGAAGGCGGGCTCGGGAGTCGGCACCTCGCGGATGTGCAACTGTCCATCTTCGAGTCGTGCGGCTTTCATCGTGTTGCCCTCCTCGTCGGCCGGGTCGCCGGTCCGCCACGTTTGCACAGATCCGCGGGGCGGCGTTCGCCGACTGCCTCAGGACCTTGGCCCCCGAGGACTGGCAGAGAGAATTGTTGTGCGCCGGCCCGGCCCCGAAAGGAGCGCGGAACGCCACCGTCAACGCAGTTCGTAGGCGTCGGGATCGAGCACCTTGGTGAGCTCCCAGTACTGGTCGATGGGCCAAGGAGAGAGCGTGAAGACCTTGCCGGCCGGGTTCTTGTAGTGGCTGTGCGTGATCGAGGGGTGGGCCCAGACGAGTTGGCTGATCTCGCTCTGGTGCCAGGCGGCGTACTCATCGTGCGCGCCACGTCGCACCTCGGCCGCGTGGGCTCCGCGGGTGAGCACGAGGTGGATCACCTCCATCGCATGGCTCATCTGGAACTCGGAGTGGAAGAACAGGCTCGAGCTGTGCGCGAGGTTCGTGCCCGGGCCGTACAGGCAAAAGAGGTTCGGGAAGTTTGGCACCGTCACGCCGAGGTACGCAGTGGGCTCGTCGCCCCACTGCTCGCGCAGGGATACCCGGTTTCGGCCGATGACGGTCATCGGCGCGAGAAAGTCGTTGTGGTGGAAGCCGGTCGCGTAGCAGATGATGTCGGCTGGGCGGTGCACGCCATCGTCGGTGACGACGCCGTCGGGGACGACACGGTCGATACCGATGCGCACGAGCTCCACGTTGGGTTTGCGGAGCCCCTGCAACCAGAAGCCGTCATCTTGGAGGATGCGCTTGCCCATTGCGGGGTAGTCGGGGATCGACTTGTCGATGAGGTCCGGGCGCCCCTCGAGCTGCGAGCGGATCCATGCCTCGAGTTGGTCGCGTCGCGCGGCGTTGCCTTCGTTGACCGCCGCGCCGTCAGCGTCGTCGTAATCCGGATCGCACCGGTAGGAAGCGGTGCCGGCAGCGATGCCCGGGTAGGTCATCATGAACCGGAACCAACGGGCGTAGTAGGGGAGATGACGCAACGCCCAGCGGTCTCCGGCCGGCACCGTGGTGCGGTACACGGGGTTCGGGAACATCCACTGGGCGGTGCGCTGATAGATGGAGAGCTGGGCCACCTGATCGGCGATCGACGGGGCGAGTTGGAAGCCGCTCGCACCTGCGCCGATGAGCGCGAAGCGCGTACCGCTGACGTCGAGATCGGCGGGCCATCGTGCCGAGTGGAAGGAGGGGCCGGCGAAGGACTCCATGCCGGGGATCTCAGGAAGGTGCGGCAGGTTGAGCGACCCGACAGCGCTGATGACGAACCGTGCGTCGATCGTCTCGGCTGCGCCGTCGGGTCGTAGCACCGAGACGTGCCACAGCGAGGCAGGTTCGTCCCACTCGAGGCTCGTGACGCTGGTGCCGAAGCGGCAGTGCGCACCCAAGGCGTACTTGTCGAGGACCGTCGCAAAATAGTCACGTAGTTCGGGCTGCTCGCAGTAGTACCGGCTCCAGTGATCCGAAGGCTCGAACGAGTAGCAGTACTGATGACTACCGACGTCGACTCGGGCACCGGGATAGCGGTTCTCCCACCAGGTACCACCCGGGCCGTCGTTCTTCTCGACGATCGTGAACGACAGCCCGGCCTGGGCTAGGCGGATGCCCGCGAGGATGCCCGACTCGCCACAGCCGATGACCACCACCGGCGTGGCCGCCTTGACGTCTGCGGGGATCTCGTCGGCCCAGGTGACCGCTCGGTTGTCGCCACCCGCGAACTGCATGTCCTCGAACATGACCGCGGCCAGGCGGCCGACGAGCGGCGTGCCGGCCAGGAACGACATCATTTCGTGCAGCAACTCGTCCGCTAGGGCGACGGGCTCGCAGGCGCGCGCGCGGTACGCAGCGATCACCGGCTGCGCGCGCCGGCGGATGTCGGCCTGTTCGTCGGGGGTGAGCCCGCACTGGTAGTCGGAGGACGAGGGCAGCTGGCGAAGCGGCCGCTCGCGCACCCACGACGGGTCGCCGGTCATGTGCACGAGCGAGCAGAGCAACGCAGGTATCGCGACGTCCTCGAGGAACGTCGCGATGGCTGCGTCGTCGTCGGAAAATGCATGTGCTGCGTGTGGGTTCCTCATTTGCCCACTCGCATTGTTCGAGCCGACCATTCGGTCAAGGTGTGCTCCGTGCATCGGACACGGCGAGTATGCGTCGGGCGATTTCGACGTGGAGGTTCTCGATCATGCGGCCGTCGACGGTGGCCACGCCGCGACCCTCGGCCGACGCCGCGTCGAATGCCTCGATGACCTTGCGAGCATGTTCCATTTCGGCCGGGCCTGGTGTCCAGGCGTCGTTGCACGGCTCGACCTGGGATGGATGTATCAGCGTCTTGCCGTCGAAACCGAGCTCGACTCCTTGGCGACACTCGGTCGCGAAACCTTCGAGGTCGACGATGTTGTTGAACACACCGTCGACGATGCGAACCGCGCCTGCTCGTGCGCTGAGAATCGCGTGTGCGAGGTGAGGCACGATCGGTGCCCGACCGGGAACCGTGGCTGCGCGAAGCTCGAGCGTGAGGTCGTTGGTGCCCATCACGAGGACATCGACATCGGGGTCCGTTGCAAGGTCGCGCGCGGCAAGGATCGCATCCGGTGTCTCGATCATCGGCCACAGCCGCGCCATGACGTCACCATGCGCGGCGAGCACCGTCTTGTAGCGCGCGAGGTCATCGGTGCCGGTGATCTTCGGCAACACGATCGCGTCGGGCGCA
>CAFBMH010000133.1_pt1 | contig 9560 bp, 11 predicted proteins | sample 7268361 | NCBI WGS metagenome assembly CAFBMH01 (sample SAMEA6814057, study PRJEB35770) | freshwater metagenome | biome: Freshwater; feature: Freshwater reservoir; material: water | place: Czech Republic | collected 2017-05-23 | depth 30m m
CCGGCCGGAAGATCACAGTCGCCGCCGAGCTCGTCGAGGAAAGCCCGCTCGGCATCGACCACCGCTCGGGTGGCTGCGTGCTCGATGGAGCGGAGCGCGGCCTGGCGTTCATGGTCGCCGGTACGGCATTCGACGGCCAGCGCGCCCTGGCCGACCTGGGGCAGCATCGTTTCGATGTCGAGGATGTCGACGACGTCGGGTTCGAGACCGAGGCGATCGAGACCGGCCTTCGCCATCAGGATCGCATCGAATTCCGCGAGGCGCGAGAGCCTCGTGATGATGTTGCCCCGCAGGCCCGAAAAACGAAGATCGGGACGGAGCGCGGCCAGTTGGACGCGCCGTCGGATGGACCCCGTGGCCACGTGGGAACCGGGAGCGAGGTCGGCCAGCCGGACGCCGATCAACACATCGCGCGGATCCGCTCGTTCGGGCACGGCCGCGATCACAAGACCCGGCGGCGTGATCGCCGGTAGGTCCTTCGCCGAGTGCACGGCGATGTCCGCGCGACCATCGAGCACCGCAGCTTGGATCTCCTTGACGAAGACTCCCTTGCCGCCCATCGCGTCGATCGGGATGTCCAGGCGGCGGTCGGCGGCGGTCTCGACGATGACAAGCTCGGTGTGACGATGCCCGTGCGCTCGCAACAGCGCAGCGACATGTTCGGCCTGCCACCGGGCGAGGGCGCTACCTCGGGTGGCGATGCGGAACTCCACGTCAGAGGTCGAACAGGTCGCGGAGCGCGTCAGCGAGACGCTCACCGCGTGCGTTGCCCGAGGCATCCTTCAACCGGATGGTTGGGGCGTGCAGCAACTTGGCGACGATGCCGCGCGTGACCGCTTCGACCGCGGCGCGCTCGGACGCGGTGAGATCGGCGAGACGGGCGCGCTGACGTTCGAGCTCGCTGAGCCGCACTGCTTCGCCTCGGTCGTGCAGCGCACCGATGAGCGGGGCAACTTCGCGGGCCGAGCTCTGCGAGACGTACCGGGCCACCTCGGCGTCGACGATCTGCACGACCGCCGCCACTTCGCGGCGTCGTTCGAGCATGCCGGCCTCGGCGAACTCGGTGAGATCGTTCATATCGAGCAGGGTGACGCCGTCGAGCGCCGCGGCGGCGGGGTCGACGTCGCGCGGGACAGCGATGTCGACGATGAGCAGCGGCCGCGGGCCGCGGGCCGCCATGACCGCGGCGACGTCGGCGGTCTCGACGATCATCGACGACGCTCCCGTGGAGGTGAGCAGCACATCGGCTGCGGCGAGCTCCGACGGCAGGTCGGCGAGACGCGCCGCCCGACCCTGCACCCGGTTGGCCAGCTCGACGCCGTTCTCGAAGGTCCGATTGACGACGACGATCTCGCGCACCCCGGCGGCGGCCAGCGACACGGCCATGCCTTCGCCCATCTCACCGGCGCCGAGCACGAGCACGTTGCGGCCATCGAGGGTGCCGAGGTGCTGGGCGGCCATGGCCACCGCAGCCTGCGACACCGACGTGATGTGGTGGCTGATGGTGGTCTCGGTGCGGGCCCGCTTCCCCACTTCGATGGCGTGGCGGAAAAGACGGTTGATGGAAGCGCCCGCGGTGTCCTCGGCCTGAGCAACCTCCCAGGCGCGGCGCACCTGGCCGAGTACCTCGCTCTCGCCAATGACCGCGGAATCGAGCCCGCTCGCCACCGTGAACAGATGCTGGGCCGCGTCGGCGTCGTAGTGCGCGTAGAGGTGCTCGGAGAACTCCTCGGGGAGCAAGTGGCACAGCTCGGCGAGCGAGTCGCGCACGTCCTGGTAGGCGCCGTGGAAGCGTTCGGCGAAGGCGTACACCTCGGTGCGGTTACAGGTGGACAGCACCACTGCCTCGCTGAGGTGCGGGCGGGCGACGAGCGCGTGCAGGGCTTTCGGCAGATCGGACTCACCGAGCGTCATGCGCTCAAGCAGGTCGAGCGGCACGGACTTGTGGTTGAGTCCGATGGCTACAAGGGACACGCTGTCTCCTTCGACGCGCGACGGCCACTTGACGAACAGTGAAGCACACGCGCGAGCGCAAGCATTCCCGACCGGACCCCCGGATGACAACTCACCCCGTGGTTCACGACGCCCTCGGCTGGACGTCGACGCGTTCGCGCTGCTGGTAGAAGCTGAGGATCTGGAGCTCGGTCGCGAGGTCGACCTTGCGCAGCGGCACATCGTCGGGCACCGAGATGACGGTAGGCGCGAAGTTCAAAATGGAGCGGACGCCTGCGGCGACGAGCCGATCGGCCACTTCTTGGGCGGCCTGGGCCGGCGTGGCGATGATGCCGACGGCGATGGCCCGTTCAGCGACCGCGGTCGCGAGGTCGTCGATCGACTCGACGAACAGATCACCGATGGGCTGACCGAGCTTGGCCGGGTCGGCGTCGACGAGCGCGACGATGGGGAACCCGCGCTCTTGGAATCCGCCGTAGTTGGCGAGGGCTTGGCCGAGGTTGCCGAGCCCGACGATGACGACAGGGGACTCGGTGGTGAGACCAAGCTTGCGTTCGATCTCGAAGACGAGGAACTGGACGTCGTAGCCCACCCCGCGGGTGCCGTAGCTCCCGAGGTAGCTGAGGTCCTTGCGCACCTTGGCCGCATTGACGCCGGCCATCTCGGCCAGCTGCTCGGACGACACAGTGGCCACCCGCCGGCCTGCGAGGTCGAGAAGGCTGCGCCGGTAGAGCGGCAGACGAGCAACGGTGGCATCGGGTATGCGGCTTCGAGCACCTGCCATGAGGCGAACCTACGCACTTCGTGCACAAATGCACAATCAGGGGTGTGTGCCGCACGACATGAGTCCAATGAACGCTGGACGGCGAGTGAACTCGCAGGAACAGGCGGGGCTCGTATCCTGCAGGCGATGGAGCAGCAGAGCGCGATGGCTGCGGCGGCAACGCTCGTTGCGCTGGCCTTTGCCGCGGCGACCGCAGAACGGTGGCTCGACCGCCGTCGGGCCCAGGAACTGGCCTGGTCGGTCGCGCTGGTGCTGTTTGCGATCGCGGCGGGTGCGGCGTGGTGGGGCGCGTCGTTCGGGTGGACCAGCGGTTCCTTCCGGGTGTTCTACGCGTTCGGTGCGGTGATCAACGTGCCGGTGCTCGCCCTCGGCACGTGGTATCTGCTGGCCCGACCGCCGGCGGCCCGCGCCGCGGCGTTCGTGACCACTGTGGTGGTCGCCTTCGGGGGCGGCGTGGTGTTCGCGGCGCCGTTCCGCTCACCGGTGCCGAGCGAATCGCTTCCGCAGGGTTCCGACGTGTTCGGTGCGCTCCCCCGCGTGTTCGCCGCCACGGCGTCGGCGATCGGCGCGACGGCGCTGCTGGGCGGCGCCCTGTGGAGCGCGGCGCGGCTGCTGCGGGTGCGCGATGCCACGGCCCGGCGCCTCGCCACGGCGAACGGCCTGATCGCCGCGGGCACGCTCGTGCTGTCGGCGGGCGGGTTGTTGAACTCGGTGCTCGCCGAGATGGAAGGGTTCGCGGTGACCCTGGTGGTCGGAATCTTGTTGCTGTTCGCCGGGTTCTTGATCACCGCACCGCGCCCGACCGGGACCCGCCCGTTCAGTCCGGTAGTCGAAACTCCCGGCGGATCACCTTTCCCGTGAGCTCGTGCAGCGGCGCATCGACCATGCGGACATGGGCCGCGCACAGATAACGATCGGTGGTCAAAAAGATCACTCAAGGCGTACGTTGCGAGCGTCGATGACCGCATGTGCCTCTTCTTCCGCTCCGCCCGGCGTCCAGCGCCCGATCACCCCTGATCCTCGCCGCGACGGTCGTCGTCGCCCTGCTCGCACTGTTCGCCATGGTGGCGACACCGGTGCAGGCCACCCCAGAGAACCCCGCCGACGACGAGACCGCCTTCGTGGCCTCGTTGAACGCGACACGAGCGAAGGGCGGCCTGGCGCCGCTCACCGTCGATGGCGAATTGCGGTCGCTCGCTCGAGACTGGGCCGCGCAGATGGCCGCCGCAGGCCGCATCTCGCACGCCAACCCCATCAGTGCCGGTGTCACCTCGGACTGGTTGAAGCTGGGCGAGAACGTGGGCACCGGCGGCAACGTCGCCTTGATCATGAACGCGTTCATCGCGAGCCCAGGCCACTACGCCAACATCATGGATCCGGGGTTCACCCGGGTCGGCGTGGGCGCGGTGTGGGTGGGCAACGCCCTCTACACCGTGCACCGCTTCATGAAGGTGGCTGGCGGGCAGGCGTCGCCCCCACCGGCGCAGGACCCGCCACCTGCGGTCACCCAGCCTCCCGCGGCCGAGCCGCCGACACCGGGAACGCCCGAACCGACCGCGCCCAAAGCCGGCGGTGGCGGCAGTACTGGTGGGGTCGGCGCGGCCCGCCAGGGCGGTCCACCGACCACCACGAGCACACCCCCACCGTTGCCGCCATCGGCGTCGGCGACGCGCGTGGCGTCCGTGCTGGCCGCGTTGCGCGCCACGTCCGCCTGAGGATCGCCCACATCGACGCGATGCTCGCGCCGCTCTTCCTCATCGTGCGGGACACGACCCGGTTCACCCGCGACCGCCTCACGGCCTCGGTGCAGCTACTTCGCCAGGAAGAACAACTGCAACGCGCCGGCGAACAAGATGGCCAGCAGCAATATGCCGACCGCGACGGTGGTCCCCATCCTCATCGCGCACCTCGTGACCGCGGGAGCAGTTGGATCGGCGTGCCTTCGCGTGATTCGTCGCCCGGCTCGAACTTCTCGATGATCACCTGTGCGCCAGCATGCACGCCGAGTTCGAGGGCGGCCGAGCCGCGGTCGACGCACAACGAGATCAGCCCGTACGAGTCGACGACAAGGCCGACCTCGCCGACGCGCACACCGGTGTAGCTCGCGGCGCGCACGGCGACACGCGGTCGGCCGTTCACGATGATGCGGACGCGTTCGCCGAACGAATCGAGGTCGTCGGCCGCGATGTTGAGCTGCACGTTGCCGTAGCGGTCGATCCACAGAGACTCGCAGACGAGGGCGTCGTTCTCGTACCGGCTGAGCGGGAAAATGCCCGGCGTCAACGTGTGCGGGTCGATGGCCCTGCCGAGCTCGTCGAGCGACACGCCATCGCAGAGGTGCGCGGCGATCGGTGCGAACACGTCGCGTCCGGCGAACGTCGCGCCGGGCGCTGGCAGGTGATACTCGGTGTTGGTCAACTCGTAGGCCGCAGTGGCCCCGCCGACCATGGCCACCGCCGACGCGAAGAGCCCATTGTCGGGACCGACGAGCACCGACGCGCCGTCGCCCACTTCGATGGCCACCGCACGCCGGGCCGTTCCCACGCCCGGGTCGACGATGCCGAGCACGACGCCCGGGCAGAGGTAGGCCGCGCTCCGCGCGAGCGCCAGCCCACCGGCACGCACATCGTGCGGCGCCACGGCGTGGGTGATGTCGATGACGGCGACGTCCGGGGCGATCGAACGGATCACCGACTTGACGATTCCGACGAACTCGTCGTCGTTCCCGTAGTCGGACAGGAACGAAATGGTGTCGTAGCGCAGCGTCACGTGGACAACCCTTCTCCGCCGATCGACACCCTACCCAGTTCGCGCGAACGCGCCGTAGCGGCCAACACGACGTCGGTCACGATGGCGCCGAAGCCGGCTGCGTCGAACACCGCGAGCCCTGCGGCGGTGGTGCCACCGGGCGACGTGACGTTGCGCCGGAGCACCTCGGGCGGGTCGGCGGACGCGGCGAGCAGGGTCGACGCGCCGAGGAGCGTCTGCTCGGTGAGGCGCACGCTCACGTCAGCGGGAAGGCCTGCGGCGACACCGGCCGCGATGAGGGCCTCGGCAAGGAGGAACACGTACGCCGGACCGGATCCGGACAGGCCGGTCACCGCGTCGAGCAACGCCTCGTCGAGCACCTCGACCGTGCCCACCGACGACAGGATCGCTTCGGCCCACGCTCGGTCGTCGGGGCCGGCGTGGGTACCTCCAGCTATCGCGGCCGCGCCGAGGCCCACGAGCGCCGGCGTGTTCGGCATGGCGCGCACCACCGCGGCGGTGCTGCTCAGCGCACGTTCGAGGCGGTCGATGGTGACCCCCGCGGCGATCGAGAGCACGCGTCTCACGCCGGCGGCACCGAGCGCCTGGCACACGCCGACCACCGCATCGGGTTTCACGGCCACGATGGCGTCGATACCGGGGAGTATCGTCTCGGGAAGGCCGACGCCCGGAAACGCGACCGCCAGTTCGGCGCGCCTCGCCGGAACCGCTTCGATCACTGCGAGCTCGGTCGCCGCCGCCCAGTTCTTCTGGAGCAGGCCTCCAAGGAGAGCCTCGCCCATCTTGCCGCCACCGATTATCTGCAAGCGCATGGCGCGGCACGGTAGCCGAGAGGGACCGTCGCCCGAGGAGAGGCCGACCCCGGGGATCTCGCGGACCCCGAAAAGTGCCAACGCCGTCTCCCGGCGGAACAGCTCGGCGGGGGACGGCGCTGGCAGGCCCGGGGAGTGTCTGGTTCCGACCGCACTTCCCCGATCGATCGGCACCACGCTCCCCGAGCCCCCGCAAACCGTAGCAGCGACCGGAATTGAAACACAACGAGAAGCCGTTAAATCATTCACGAAACCGCGACGCGTACCCGATACGCATCGCAGGGCGGAAGAACCGCTCGACCGTCACGTAAAGCGAGCCGAGGATGCGGTCGAGGTCGGTGCGTTCGACCACCCCGACAGCCAGTTGGCCGCGCAAGTAGATCGCGTCCTCGTCGCCGATGGAAAAAGCCAGGCCGTAGAGCTTTTCGTTGCGACGAAGGAGGTACTCGAAGAGCGCTGCGTGACCTTCTTCGGGGGCCGGCATCACGTAGGTCTCGTACTGCAACGTTCGCTGACCGAGGGTGAGCCAGACCGCGATGGTGTCGCGCTCCTCGCCGCGAAGGCGCACGAACCAACGGCGCCCCACCGCGTCGCGGTCGATGGCGAGGACGACCGGGTTCTCGCGCTGCTCGTCGGCGAGCCAGGCCTCGATCAAGGCCTCGCACGTCGCCAACTCGGCCTCGGTGGCCGGCGCCGGATGGAGATCGTCAGCCATCAGGTCACGCTCACCGGCGGGCGGCGCACTTCACGGGCTCGCGGCTCGCGAGATCGCCGTAGAGCCGGCGCAGACGCGCTGCGGTGATGGACCACGTGTAGCCCGACGCAAGCGTGGTCGCGTTGCGGGACAACGTGTGGGCATACGACGGCGACGCCAGCACGGCTTCGATGTGCTTCGCGTAGACCTGCGGGTCGCGACTGTCGATGAGGAAACCGGTCTCGCCGTGCTCGACGAGGGTGCGCAGGCCACCGACCGCGGCCGCGACCACCGGCACGCCACACGCCGCCGCTTCGAGCGCGACGAGGCCGAACGACTCGGCGCGACTCGGCACCAGGCACACGTCGGCCGCGCGGTAGTAGGTGGACAGGGCGTGATGCGGCTGGGCCTCGATGAAGCGCACCTGGTCGCGCACACCGAGGTCGTCGACGAGGGCGTGAAGGCGTTGCACCTCGGCGTCGCCCTCGGCCCCGCTGGCCCCACCGATGACGATGAGCACGGCGTCGGGTCGTTGCAGGGCTGCGAGCGCCCCCACCGCGACGTCGACGCCCTTGAGCAGTTGGATTCGCCCGACGAACACCAGGACCGGGTGGTCGCCGAGGCCGAGCGCTAGACGAGCGCCACGCTTGTCACCGGGCGAGAAGAACGCATGGTCGACGCCGGGCGGCACGATCTCGATGCGGCTTGGGTCGGCGTGATAGAAGTCGACGAGCTGTTCGGCCTCGGCGCGGGCGTTGGCGAGGATGGCGTCGGAGCATCCGATGACGTCGAACTCGGCATCGATGCGGCGCTGCGGTTCCGCCTCGCCGATGTCGGCCTTGACCCGCGCCAACGTGTGGAACACCGACACGAGCGGTAGGTCGAGCTCGTGCTTGAGGCGGTGCCCGGCCACCCCCGACAGCCAATAGTTCGCATGCAGCGCATCGACCCGTTCGCGGCGCTCGAGGTCGAGCGCCACCCAATCGGTGAACTCGTCGATGACCCCAGGCAATGCTTCCTTCGGGAGCGCGGAAGGCCCGGCCGGCACGTGCACCACGCGGAAGCCCGGTTCGACCTCGACCACCGGCGGCAGCTCGTCGTGCCAGCGACGCACGTAGACCGTGGAGTCGACACCGGCCTGGGCCAGCGACGACACCAGCTCGCGCACGTACACGTTCATGCCGCCCGCGTCACCCTGGCCGGGTTGCAGGAGCGGTGAGGTGTGCAGGGAGAGCACGGCGAGACGTTGCATTGCCTGCTTCAACCCCCGCCAGGCAGCGGCGATTCCGAGACCGCGTTCGCGGTGCCAGCGGCCGCGTTCGCGGTGCCAGCGGCCGCGTTCGCGATGGCCTGGAGGATCTCGGCCGCCGGCTTGCGCACCGACGGCCGCGCGCTCTTTCGCGGCCCGCTGATGAATCGGCCTAGATCGTTGCGTCTCTCGTCGGTCATCGTCATGCGCTGTTCAAGACCAGCCGGGCATCAGCGCAACAGCGAGTCGACGGTGGCTTCGCCTGTGCGATAGCGCCGCGTGATCTCGGCCTGGAGCTGGTCGATGAGAGCGTGCAGCGTGTGACGGCGAGCCGACGTGAGCTGCTCGTACTCGGCGAGTCGTTCGCGAACCTCGTCGAGGTGCTCGTCGTCGAGGGCGGTGAGCGAGCCGGTATCGGTCGGGCTGAAGATGGCGTCGATCTCGGCGCTGTACTCCTCGCCCGAGGCATCGCCCGCGAAATCGAGCGGTGGTCGGGCCTTGACGCCCGATCTTGCCTGGGTGCGATCGGCGAGGATGTCGGGCAGGCGGCCGATCAACTCGGACAGATCGGCCGGGTCGCCCCCGGCGCGCCGACGGGCGAGCTCGGCCCCCACGATGTCGAGCCGGCCCTGTGCCACCCGCCGCACGTACGACAGGGCGTTCTCGAGACCCTGACATTCGGCGCGCATCGCCCGGACCTGCTCCATTGGGAGCGCGGTCAGGCCCGTGAGGTAGCCGGGCGAGGTGACGCGTGCCATCGAATCCTTCATCTCTGCCGAGGCTAGCTCCCCGGTATCGTGACCCAGCACGCCAACGCCGGAGGCCTTCTATGCGTCGCTCAGTACGGGCAGGTTTGGTTGCGGTATCGATGAGCACCGTGGTGATCGCCGGGTGCGGTGGCAGCAGCGGCAGCGACAGCGGTTCCACCGACGGCGCAACGCCGCCCGATGTGGTGGCCAAGGGCGACGATGCGCTCAAGTTCGATCAGGCGCGGTACGCCGCGACCGCAGGGTCGGTCGAGATCGAGCTCGTGAACTCCGGTTCGCAGCCGCACTCGTTGCTCATCGAGAAGGTCAGCGGCTTCAAGAAGCTGTCGGTCAGCGGCAAGGGCGACATCGACCGGGGCACCGCCACGCTCGAGCCCGGCACTTACACGATCTACTGCGACGTCGTCGGCCACCGCGGCGCTGGTATGGAAGCCAAGCTCATCATCAGCTGACGCTCCGCCGCCGAACCACCGGCCCCCAAAACGACGAACGGCCCGCCTCGCGGCGGGCCGTTTCGCGTTCTGCGTCGAGC
>CAFBMH010000134.1_pt1 | contig 9549 bp, 10 predicted proteins | sample 7268361 | NCBI WGS metagenome assembly CAFBMH01 (sample SAMEA6814057, study PRJEB35770) | freshwater metagenome | biome: Freshwater; feature: Freshwater reservoir; material: water | place: Czech Republic | collected 2017-05-23 | depth 30m m
CTCGCCGAGACCGGTTTCAAGTTCGGCCGATGGCTCGACCTCGTGTTCATGCAGATCGTGCTCGACGAGCAGAGCCGCTAGAACACCCAGTTGTGGGCGCCGGCCTCGGGGATCGCGTCGGCGTACCAGAAGTCGAAGCCGGCCTGATGCGCCGAGATCTCGTCCATGATCGCGTCGCCGATGTGGATGCCACGCGAGATGGGGAACCGCGCCCGAACTTCGTTTAGCCGGTGCTTGTTGCTCACGAAGTCGACGGTGATCTCGTTGCTGTCCCACAGGCGTTGCTGGTCGAGCAACGTGCGATCGGACGCGCTGCCGATGACGTAACCCCGCTCCTTCGCGAGCCGGACCAGGGCAAGGGGGATGGGTCCCGGTGGATCCCCCATCTCGAGGGTGCCATCGATGTCGAAGCTGATCAGGATCACTCGCGAATTGGTACCAGTGATCGACCTCCGGCACCACTTCCGCCGCCCGGACACGGCCCGAACGGGCCACCGAGTGGCGCCCCTCACCTCTTACTACGTTCTTACTCGCACCTTGACGCGCGGCTACGAGAAAGGTCAATAATCCCCTCCATGAATGGGGAGCACACCTTTCGCGTCCCGCGGCGCACGACCTTGGTGGTGCTCGCTGTGGTTTTCGTGCTGGCAGTCGCCGCGTGCGGCAGTGCCAAGGCCGCGCCGCCCCCTACCGCATCATCGATGAGCGTCGCAAGCACCGGCGCGAGCGGATCGGGCTCGGTGCAGCAAGGGCTCGACGCCTATCGCGCCTGTCTGCAGGAGCGCGGCGTCGAGAACGGCGGCGGGTTCGGCGGGCGCGGCGAGCGGCCATCCGGTGCGGTCGGCGGCGGCCAGGTCGCGCGCGCACCGGGTGCCTCTGGTCCGCCGGTCGACGCGGTACCGCGCTCGACGGTCGATCAGGCCAGCCTCGCTTCGGCACAGTCGGCGTGTGCAGCCCTGCGTCCTGCGGGTGGCACGGGCGCCAACGGCGGTTTCGGAGGATCTGGCGCATCGGGTGCGAGCGGTGGCGGCGCACCGCAGTTCGGCGCGTACCTATCGTGTCTGTCGGACAACGGCGTCGCCTCTGCTGCGGGCGGGCGCGCCGCCGTCGGGATCGATCGCTCGACACCGACATTCGCGGCCGCGCACGACAAGTGCAAGGTGCTCCTGCCCGACGGTGTCGATCCGTTCGCCGGCGGTGCGCGCGGCGGCCCGCCGGGCGCGCTACCGACGACAACTGCAGCGAACTGAATCGGAACGGGGACGGGCGATGGCACGAGGATCGACGAAGACCAAGGTGCTCAACGGGGCACTGTTGGTGGTCGTGGCAGGAGCGGGGTTTGGTGGCTACCGCGCGCTCGATAGTTCGAGCACCAGTTCCACCGTCACGCGGACGACCGCCACCGTGACGAAGGGAACCGTCACCCAAACGGTGTCGGCGACGGGCAATGTCTCTGCGCTCACGTCGGTCGACGTCAACTTCGACTCGGGAGTGTCGAGCAACCTCGTGACCGAGATCGCCGTGAAGGTCGGTGACCGGGTGACGAAGGGCCAGGTGTTGGCGAAGGTTGACGACAAGACGCTGCAGAACAGCCTTGCGTCGGTCCAGGCGTCGCTGGTATCGGCGCAGGCCAACTACGACAAGGTGAAGGCCGGACTGACCCCCGAGGATCGCGTGCAGGTCGATGCTTCCGACGCCCAGGCGGAGGTGTCATTGGCCAACGCGCAGACCGCCGTCGACAACGCGATAGCGAACCAGGCCCAGAACGCGGTGACGTCCGCGGAGTCGATCCGGCAAGCCGAGAACAGCTTGGCGAACGTTCAGGCGCAGGCCGAACGCGACCTCGCTGCTCCGCAAGCGGCGTACGACACGGCAAAGACGAACTACGACAATGCAACCGATGCGACGCGCGCGGCGGCTGCGAACGCGCTGGCCACCGCCACTACCGCACTTGACAATCAGAAGCTGAAGTCGAAGCAATCGGTCGACAGCTCGACGAACTCGTTGACCAACGCCCGCAACAACCAGGCCTCGGCGGTGTTGAAGGATCAACAGTCGCTGCTGTCCGTGCAACGCGGGCTCGAGTCGCAGACTGCGTCGTACAGCTCGACAATTGCGGCGAACGCACTGAAGCGCAAGGCGCCCACGGTCGCGGACATGGCGTCACAAGAGGTGTCGCTGACGAACGCGAAGAACTCGTTGTTCACTGCGCAGAAAAACGCGGCGAACACGATTCTGCTCGCACCCACATCGGGCACGGTGTCCGCATCGAACGGTCGTGTCGGATATGCCGGGTCGAACACCAGCGGTGGTGCGACAACGACCGCCGGGGGTGCGTCCTCGAACGCGTTCGTTTCGATCGCCGACCTGAGTGCATACGAAGTGAAGGTGGGCTTCAGCGAGAGCGACGCGTCGAAGGTCAAGGTGGGCCAAGCAGCAACGGTCTCGCTCGACGCGCTGAACAACGCCCGACTCGGCGCGACAGTGCGCAGCATCGATTCGGTCTCGACGCTCGTGAGTAACGTTGTCACCTACTACGCCTATCTCACGATCACTCAGACCAACGGGGTCGCCGTGCAGCCAGGCATGACGGCATCGGTCGCGGTCACCGTCGACAGCAGGGTGAACGTCCTCCTCCTTCCCGCGTCGTCGGTGACCTCGCGTGGAACGACCGCCACGGTGAACGTCGAGCTCGACAAGGATCCGAAGAAGACAGAGGAGCGCGCCGTGACCATCGGGCTGCGTGGGAACACCACCCTCGAGATCACGAGCGGCCTCGACGAAGGCGCCGTGGTGGTGACGGTGCGGGCGAAGGTCAGCACGGCGCAGACCACGCCGATCAATGCCGGTGGAACGCTCACGGGCAACGGCACCGCGGTTGGCGGCGCAGCGGCTGGCGGCGGAGCGGTGGCGCGCGGTGGCGCCACGGTCGGTCGATGATGCTCGCGGAAGCGCCGCCTCTGGCTCGGAACGTCATCGACATCCGCGCTGCGACGAAGGTCTACGGCATGGGCGACATCCAGGTGCACGCGCTGCGCGGCGTGTCACTCGCCGTCGAGCGCGGCGACTATGTCGCGATCATGGGTGCGTCAGGCAGTGGCAAAAGCACGCTGATGAACATCATCGGCTGTCTCGATGCACCCACCGAGGGGGAGTACTACCTCGACGGCGCCGATGTGAACGCACTCGGAGATTCCGAGCTGGCCGATATCCGCAATCGGGGAATCGGCTTCGTCTTCCAGAGCTTCAACCTCATCCCGCGCACCAGCGCGCTCGCGAACGTCGAGCTACCGCTGATGTACGCCGGCATGAAGAAGGCGCAGCGACGCGAGCGCGCCTTGGCCGCTCTCGAGGCGCTCGGGCTGGCTGACCGTGTCGACCATCATCCGAACGAACTGTCCGGTGGTCAACAACAGCGTGTCGCCATCGCGCGCGCCATCGTGACGAGCCCGGCGATCGTTCTCGCCGACGAACCCACGGGTGCGCTCGACAGCGTTTCGAGCACCGAGGTCCTTCGCATCTTCGACCAGCTGAACCAGTTCGGTCGCACGGTTATCGTCATCACGCACGAACAGGAGGTGGCCGACCATGCGAAGCGCGTGGTCCGGCTGCATGACGGATCGATCTACGACGACGTGCGCCGCGCTGCCGTGATCGGCCCGCCGCCCATGGCCCCGGGGCGTGTCGCGTGAACCTCGAGGGACTGCGCATCGCGCTCGGGGGCATCGTCGCCAACAAGTTGCGATCCGGGCTCACGATGCTCGGCATCATGATCGGCGTCGCGTCGGTGATCGTGCTCGTCGCCGTGGGCGCAGGCTCGGCTGCGGCGAGCCGGCAGAGGCTCGAGGCCCTCGGGTCGAACACGCTCACCATCTCGACCGGTGGGTTCGGCTTCGGCAATCGCGGTGGCACCCAGAGCCGCGTGATCCGCATTGAGGACTCGGACGTCGTGGCGCTCTCCGACAAGGTCGAGGCACCCAGCGTGAAGCTGGTGGCGCCAATCGTTGCGGCGAACTCGATCGCTGCGGTCTACGACGGCGCGAGCACCACACCGCAGCAGTTCCAGGGTACGAACGAAGCGCTGTTCTCGATCCGGAACTACAAGGTCGAGTCGGGAGTGGCGTTCAGCGACGCCGATGTCGTCGCGCACGCGAAGGTCGCGGTGATCGGCCTCACGGTGGCCAAGAACCTGCTGGGCGACAACGCGGACGCCAACACGCTCATCGGCTCCGAGGTGAGGTTCGGCAATGCCAACCTCACGGTGATCGGCATCTTGAAGCCGAAGGGCACCAACGGCACACAGGACCAGGACAACATCGTGCTCGCGCCGCTCACCACGGTGCGTGACCTCATCTCCGGTAGTGGCACGAGCGTGAGTCAGGTCATCGTGCAGGCCACGAACCGCAAGGCCACCGACTCGGCGCAGACCGAGGTGCTCAACATTCTCTTGAGCCGCAAGGCCGGCTCGACGTCGACCTCGTTTCTGGTGCTGAATCAGGCGAGCCTCTTGCAGACGCAGGACGCGAACAACCGTACGTTCACCGTGCTTCTCGGAGCGGTCGCCGCGATCAGCCTGCTCGTCGGTGGCATCGGGGTCATGAACATCATGCTCGTGACGGTCACCGAGCGGACGCGTGAGATCGGCATCCGCAAGGCCATCGGCGCGCGACGCAGCGACGTGCTTGGCCAGTTCCTGACTGAGGCAGTGCTGTTGACCATGCTCGGCGGCCTCCTCGGAGTCGCCGCGGGCTTGATCGGCAGCCGGTACACGATCGTCGACGTCAAGCCGGTCGTCGAGCCGTACTCGGTGTTCCTCGCCTTCGGCGTGGCCGTCGCCGTCGGCTTGTTCTTCGGGATCTACCCGGCCAACCGGGCCGCGCAGCTGCGTCCGATCGACGCACTGCGCTACGAGTAGGAGTTGTCGATGGCGCAGGATCAAGAAGGATCGGCCGGGCTCACGGCCGAGCTGATGGAGAAGCTGGAAGGCGGGAAGCGTCTCGAGTCGCGTGGCCGGATCACCAACACGCTCACGTACGTGTTGGCGGGCCTTGCGGTGCTGGTGGGTACGTTCAGCGCCGGCGCGTGGGTAGGTCGCGAAAACGCGCCGGCGGCGGTGGCCGCTGGTACCAGCGCCGCGGGGTTCAACGGACTTGCCGCAGCGGCGAGTGGCGCGACTGGCGGGTTCGGTGGTCGCAACGCGGCCAGCGGCGCCGGGTTCTCCGGCGCGAGCGGGTTCACCGGTGTGCCCGGCGCCGGCGCCGGTGGCGCCACGACGGGAACCGTGAAGCTGGTCGACGGAGCCAACGTCTACATGACCACCGTGCAGGGCACCACGATCAAGGTCACGACGAACGCGCAGTCGCAGGTGAGCGTTTCGAAGCAGGGCACGGTTGCCGATCTCGCGCCGGGTGAGACGATCATCGTCCAGGGTGAGGCCGGTGCCGACGGCACCATCGCCGCGACCACCATCCGCTCGGGTGCTGCCGGACTCGGCGGTGGGTTGCGCGCCGGTGGTACCGGAGCAACAGGCGGTCGCTGAGCTACTGCACGCCGCGGGGTCGCGCGGCGTTCACCTCGGGGTCCTCGAAGTACTGCACCAGCAGCGGCGAGTTCGTCCACTTCACGGGCGTCCGATACCAACCGCCGGCCGCGAGCGTGCCGCCGTCTGCGGGGATGGTCTGGCCGACGACCCACGAGCACATCTCACTCGACAGGAACAGCACGACGGCTGCGACATCGTCACCTTCGCCGTAGCGCCCTGCCGGGATCCACACCGGCACGTGGCGGTCGTACTCCTCGCCGAGGTCGTAGAAGTTGACCTGGTGGGCGCGGGTCTTGTCGACGGCGATGCAGTTCACCCGGATGTTCCAACGAGCGACCTCGACCCCGAGGCTCTTTGTAAACGAGTCGAGCGCACCCTTGTACGCGGTGTACGGCGCGGCGTACGGCATGGACCTGATGCCTTCAACCGACGAGAAGTTCACGATGCGTCCCCAGCCCCGTTCCTTCATGCCGGGTAGCACGGCGTGGCATGCCTGCATGACCTGCAGGAGGTTCACGCGGTACAGGCGATCCCAGCCGTCCTCGGTCGATTCCTCGAACGGCGCGGCGAGCCCGAAGTGATGCCCAAGCGCGTTCACCAAGATGTCGACGCGACCGAAGGTCTTGAGTGCCTCGGCGACTGCCTTGCGTACCGCGCCGTCCGCGGTGAGGTCGGCCACGATGCCGAGCGCTCGGCGACCGCGTGCCTCGATCGCGGCGACGGTCGCGGCGGTGCGCGCCTCGTCGATGTCGACCACGATGATGTCGGCACCGTGGTCGGCAAGCGCGAAGCAGCTTTGCGCGCCGACTGCGCCGGCACCGCCCGTGACGAGGGCGACGCGCCCCGGCACGAGTGGGCCTTGCCAGCGAGCAGGCTCGGTGTTGTTGGCGGTGTCGGTCATGAGTGGGATCTCCTTACTGGTGGCGCGTGACGTGGGTTCAGGTCAGCGTGCGAAGAACGGTGTCGACGAGCGGCCGGGTGAGCAGGCCCCGCTCGTCGACTGGGCTGGTGACGATCTCGACGCAGGCGCGGAACGAAGCATCCGCCGGCGCTCGGTGGCACTCGGTGGCATCTCGGCGAGGATCGCGTACTCGGTGAGGATCCGTGTGACGTGTCCCGTTTCGTCGGCGTGGCAGTTCATGCGCGCTCCGTCAGCTTGTCAGCATGGCGAAGCGCCCTAGCGGGCCGGGCATCGCGGGCGGCGAGAGTGGGGCGTTCATCGGTTCGGGCGGAACCCTAGCGGTGCGGCGGTCAGTGGGCCTTCGCCCTGGGCGGTACGGTGAGACCCGGAGTACCTGTGGACCTGGCCGAGCTCGAGCGGATCTTCACAACACCTTCGATCGAACGAAGGCGCGCCGATGTGGCGTTCGCGGATCACACCTTGCTCGGCCCCTCAGCCGAGATCTTGATTCCGGGCCGTTCCTACCCGCTGGCCCCTGGCGCGACTCGAAGCGCGGGCCTTCTTCGAGGAGTTGCTGGCGACATTCGAGAATATCGACTTCATTGGTCAGGCCAGGCGTACCCGCAGCAATCTGAACAACGCACGGAAGTCGATGGCTCTTCGGCTCGGCTGAACCGTTGAGGGCGAGGGGGAACATGCAACAGTTCGAAGGCCGCACCGCAGTGGTGATCGGCGCGGGGAGCGGTGGTATCGGCACCGGCATCGCGGAGGCATGCGCGCGTGCCGCGATGAACGTGGTCGTCGCCGACATCGATACCGACGGCGCGGCGCGCGTCGCTGAGGCGCTCAACGCCGCGGGCGGCTCGGCCATCGCGGTCAAGGTCGACGCGACCGATCGCGAATCGCTGGCCGCGCTCTGCGGTCGTTCGCTCGACGCGTTCGGATCGGTCGATCTGGTCTCGAACAACGTGGGCGTGGTTCTGTCGGCGCCCCTCACCGAGGCGACCGAGGCGCAGTGGCAGTGGGTGCTCGAGCTCAACGTCATGAGCGTGGTGCGCTCCGTCGACACGTTCCTCCCTGCGCTCCGCGCCGCGGGTGGTGACACGCACATCGCGTTCACCTCGTCGATGGCTGGGCTGATGCGCCCCGATCTGCCGGGCATGCCACTCGGCCTTTACGCCGCGACCAAGCACGCGCTCATCGGCTACGGCGAGTCGCTGCGCTACGAACTCGAGGCCGAGGGTATCGGCGTCACGGTGCTCTGTCCGGGGCCGGTGGCCACGAACCTGATCGTCACTTCGGCCCGTCATCGACCCGACCGCTTCGGCGGGGGCTACGACGTCGATGACGAGATGCCTCCTGGTCAGGACCCTCACGACGTAGGTGACGTGCTGCTACGAGCGATCAAGGGTGAGCGGTTCCTCGCGCTGACCCATCCGGAGCTGGGCCGGTTCGTCGAGCGGCGCTATCGTTCGTTCGCCGCGGACTTCGCGTTCGCGTCCGAAGGGGGTCCCGATGGATCGTGAAGAGTCGCCGTACCGACGGGGCAATCGGTACGACGTGATGCCCATCCCGATGATCGTCGAGCACTGTCACCCGGTCGAAGCGGGTGCCGTCCGCCTCATCGTCGAGTCGCGTGCGCTGACCAACGCCATCCTCGACGAGACCTACGCCGGCCTCGACATGCCGCACTCCGCCGTCTCGTTCGACGATCACGGAGCGTCGCTACACGTAGTCGGGGCCGACGACGGCCTCGAGCACATCCGCTTCGATTGCTTCGAGCACGAACCGCATTACCACTACATCGAGCACAACACGGGCAGCAACGTCGTCGTGCGCATCGACGAGGTCGCAGTGGGTGACCCGGTCGAGTTCACGCTTCGTTGCGTCAGCGAGCGCCTCCCGGAGATGCTCGAGAACGCGGGCCAGCCGGACCTTGCCGCGAAGGTGCGCATCGACATACCCAAGGTCCACGACGCGCTCGCGGTCGTGACCGATCTCATGGCTCGCGCTCGATGACCGCGCCGGAGCCGATGCGCTTCGACGCGAGCACACCACCCACGTTGTTCGTGGTGCACGCCGACCCGGCGCCCGAGGACGAGGCCGAATTCCAACACTGGTACGACGAGGTCCACGGCCCCGACGCGTTGGCGAACGGCTCGTTCGTCGCCTTGAACCGGTTTCGCGCCGTCGGTCCCGGTCATCTCGCGGCGCCGTACCTCGCGTTCTGGGAAGGCACGTTCCGCGATGAGCCCACGGCATGGGAGTACATCCGCCCGCGCGCCCATGAGTTGCGCGCCGCTGGTCGCGCCGGCGACATCGCGTCCGTCGCCTTCGCCATCATGTTGGTTCGCGCCAGGGCATCCGAGGCGAGCGTCCGGTCCGAACCGGTGCGATCGCTCGTCACCGTGCAGAGCGACTGGCGCTATCCCGAGTCGAACAAGCCGGTCGACGAGTGGTGGCAGAGCGCCGGTCTCGACGATGCACCGGCGTCGCACACGCAGTGGTTGGTCACGAGCGATCCGAACGGGCGCGGCAACGGGTATCACCTCGCGGCGTTCGCTTCCACGGAGCCGGTCGAGACCGCGATGAAGGCCTGGGAAGGTTTCGGAACGGCCGGCACCTCGCCGGTGCCGCCCTATACCAATATCTTCGGTATCACCGCCGCCGCCAAGCTGCCCGAACCCGAGCGCGCCGAGGCTTGGGTGATGCACTGGGCGCCGGTTGCCTGGCAGCGCCTCGCGGAGCCGGACGTTTCAGGTTCGACCCCGATGACCTAGGGGCGGTCCACGACACGGCGTTCGCGCTCTGCGTCCCATCATCTGAGTCGGCGACGTCGATGTGCTGGGCCGGAGTTGACCCGCCTACTTGGTGCACCCCCTGGGACTTGAACCCAGAACCTGCGGATTAAGAGTCCGTTGCTCTGCCAATTGAGCTAGAGGTGCATACAGCGGCAGCATGTTACCGGCCGCAGGGGCAGATGCCCATGCGACCCATGTTGCCCGTGGGGTGACCGACGGGATTTGAACCCGCGACATCCGCGACCACAACGCGGCGCTCTGCCAGCTGAGCTACGGCCACCAAGTAGGTGTGCAGCATAGAGGGC
>CAFBMH010000151.1_pt1 | contig 8283 bp, 7 predicted proteins | sample 7268361 | NCBI WGS metagenome assembly CAFBMH01 (sample SAMEA6814057, study PRJEB35770) | freshwater metagenome | biome: Freshwater; feature: Freshwater reservoir; material: water | place: Czech Republic | collected 2017-05-23 | depth 30m m
CAGGGCATGAGCCCGGCGTTGCCCGAAAGCTGGTCACAGACCAACGGCCGGCACGGCGTGTCGATGGTGACCGCGGAGTAGCGCGACTTCGTGCCGAGGGCCTGGAACAACCGGAACGCCATACGCCCCCCGGCGGCGTCGAACGAGGTGGCCGTAGCCATGTACATGCCGACCGCGTCGGGGCCGTACTCGTTCGCTGTGGCCTGGAGCCGCCCGGCCAGATCACCGAGCGCGGCGTCCCAGTCGGTGGCGCGCTGTGCGGTCCCACGCCCGACGCTCGGCACGTCGAGCCGCTCGGGGTGATGATGCCATGCGCCGAGCGCTCGTCCTTTGGGGCAGGTGTAGCCCCGCGACAGCGGGTGATCGGCATCGCCACGAACCTCGACGACCTGGTCTCCGTCGACGGTGACGACGATGCCGCATAGCGCGGAACAGAATCGGCAGAAGGATCGGACCTGGCGAAGTGAGGTGGCGCTGTCGCTCGTCATTCGTCGGAGTCTCGCGTCCCAGCGGCGATCGTGCCGTTGTCGGGCTACACCCTCGCCTAGGTTCGCCGGGTGCCCGGGCCATCGACCGTGGTGAGGTCCCGCGATGATGCACTCGAGCGCGCTGATGCGCTGGCCGATCGCTTTGTCGAACAACGCCGCGTCGTATTACTGACGTACTGGCCGAGCTCTACGCAGCGTTGATGGACGAAGCGCCGTTCACGGACGATTGAGCGTCGCGAACCACGCAGCGACGTCGAATGCGTCGGGGTCGTCGTCGACCATGTCGAGCGCCGCGTCGCGGCGATTCGGTTCGACCAGCAACGCGGTGCCGACGATCTCGAACTGTCCCCCCACCAGACCAATGTGGCACAGCAGCAGTTGCCCAACGGAGCGATCGTCGTCGTCGGAGTGGTCGTGCACGACGAGGGCCTCGCCGGTGCGCACGTCGCTCACCCTGAGCGAACTGCCCGAGCTCTGTTCGGTCACCTCCAGCAGCTGCAGCGGACGCGTGACCCAATCGGCGAGCATGTCGCGTTCGATCGCCGGCAAGATCTCGACTCGCGTTTCAAGGTAGTGCGCGCCGATGCCGCCGTCGAAGACGGCCCAACTCGCCACGAGGCCGCTCTCGTAAAGCGCTTCGGCGATGGTCTGCTGGCGGTCGTCGGCGGTTGTCTGCAGCGCTTCCTCGACGATCCCGATCACCAGGTCGCGGTGGTCGCGGGCGAAGACCCACTTTGTCAGCTTGTGCAGCAGCCACCGGGCGTGCGCGGAGGCGCTCAGCTCGGCCGGCTTGTCCAGGCAGCAGTTCTTGTACTTCTTACCCGAGCCGCACGGGCACGGCTCATTGCGGCCGATGCCGCTGCGGTGCACCGGCCGAAGCGTGAGCAGGAACGTGAGCTCGTCGTCGTCCTCGAGGTCGAGGCGCTGACGCACCTTGATCGCTCGGTCGAGCTCGCCGCGTTCAGCGAGTGCGTCGGCGTGGTCGTCGACAGCGGCACCGAACGACGAATCGGCGGTCACCGCCTGCTCGAGCGCTATTGCCGCCGATTCGGCATCGCCCACGGCGTCGAGCACGAGCGCAGTCATGTACGCGCCGGCGGCTCGGCTCGGACCCGGCTCGCCGGCGAGTTGCTGGGCGAAGATCGCGATGCGCATGTCGTCGAGACCGTAGAGATCGTGGGCGAACGCGACGAGTGCCTGCGCGACGTCGCCGTGCACGAGTGCGGTACCGACTCGGCGACAGTCGAGCGTCGGCTCGAGCGCTGGGTCGTCGAACGCGCGAAAGGCAGCCAGCGCCTCGCTGAACGCGACGTGGCAGCAGGCCGCGAAGCGGAATTCGTCGCTGAGCTCGGCGGCGAGCCGCTCGGCGGCGGCGTCGCGGCGCGACCACTCCCGGTCGGCCGGGCCGACATGGATTCCGTCGAGCACGAGGCCGCATTCGGCGAGCAGCTCGGCGATCGGACGGGTCGGTGCCTTCCAGGTGGCCGGGTCGAGCGCGAGGGCGTCGAGTACCAGGAGTGATGGCTCGAGTCCGACGGGCTCGCCGTCGGACAGACGCTCGTAGCGTTCGCGTAGCCAACGCAACTCGGGGGCGCCGTCGGCGAGATCGTCGCCGGCGCGGGCGACCTCGACGGTCGTTCCCCGACGCGTGAGCATGACGAGGTCGCCGGTGGTGAACTCGTCGAGCCAGCCGGCCGGGCCGACGAGCGCACCCCGATCTCCCTGGTCGTACGCCACGTCGAAGTCGATGACGAGATCGCCACGGCCGTTCGCCAGCTGCAATGCGGCCCCGCCGCCGAGTGCGTGGTCGAGCACGACGAGGTCGGGAGTGATCCGTAGGGCCGCGCGCTCGAGATCGTCGGTGGTGATGCGATGGGTGAAGACCGTGGCGTCGAGGCGCTGGTCGATGCGCACGATGCACTCGTCGTCGAAGGTGATCCACAGCTCGTCGGCGTGCGACAGCAGCTCGCCGGCGAAGTCGACGATCTCGTCCGGGTCATCGGACTCGAGCGACTCCAGCAGCCCTTGACCTGCGAGCTGGTCGAGGAGCACGCCGAAGGCGAGCGGCTCGGGGCCGGTGAGTCGCAGGGTCGCGTCGATGATGGCGAGCTCGCCGGGGGTCATCTGCATCCGGCGAACCTATCGGCGCGCCCCTGTTGCCACACCGCTGAAGGCGTGCCGCTCGCAGGGTGCTGAGGATCGGGTGTCCCACACGCGACCGCCAGTGGTTTCCATCGCGCCGCAGAACGCGAGCACTTCAGCCAAGTTTCAGCACCTTGCTAGAGCATGTGCTGGCTGAGGTTCCCCACCTGGTCGCACACGATGTGACGCGTCGCGAAGCGCCACTGGCCGGCGACGTGTTGGTAGGTGTCGTGATACGCACCGCATGCCACGATCTGCAACGCCAGATCAGCGGTCTGCTGGCTGACTGCGAAATACGAACGTCCGACGGCCGAGCTCTCGTCGAAGGTGACGAAGATGTTTGTGATGAAGTGACGCGTGTTCGCCCGGCCGGTGTCGTCGAGCGCCACGATCGACGAATAGAGCGCAGCGACCGCGGTTTCGCCTCTGGCGAGCGAGCCGTCTTGTGGGCCGCCTTCGATCGACACGACACCTTGCGCGAACAGCACCCCGAGGTCGGCGAAGCGGGCGTCGTCGAGCGCCTCGGCGTACAGGGCCATCAGGTTCTCGATGTCTCCGCGATCGTGCATCACCACAGCTCCTCGAGGTGAGCGTCGGTACCGGCTGTCGATGGGATGAACGGCGCGACGAGCAGCGGCACCACCGCGCCGGAGGAGTCATCGGGGAAGGCGTTGCGCAGCACGGTCGACAGATCGCGCCAGGTGCGGCCATATTGACCATCGACGAAACAGCAGTGCGCGAGCAGGTCGCGCGTGGAGTCGCCACCGATGATCACGCCCGGCATCTTCGGCAGCGGGTCGGGGAGATCGATCGGTCGAAACGTGATGACCTGGCCGACGGCGGAGTCAGGGGTGGTCAGGGCGGTGCGGAAACCGGCGGCCCAGGCTTGGTGCGCGTCGGGTGCCGCATCGGCCGGCGCTTCCGTCCAGACCATGACGAGGCCCTCGTAGGGGTAGTGCAACGCCAGTTCGGCCGGGACTGGGCGTTCGCCCCGAGCGGTCACCCCTACGAGGTCGTAGTAGGACGTGGATATGTGGCGGCGATCGCTGCGCATCCGGCCGAGCGCGGCCAGTCGAGCCGCCTCGGGAAAGCCCCACTCGCAGTGCGCGCCGAGTTGACCTTGCTCGATCCAGTAGACCGCGATGAACGAGCCGGTGTCGAGCGGCTGGGCGATCGGCGACTCGCGAGGGAAGCGGATGGCCTTGAGGCTCCTGGGCGCGAGCCATCTGCGTCCGGCGAACGCCCCCGGACCGGTGAGCACACCCGAGAGGAAGTGATCGGTCTCATACCAGCGGTTGTAGTCCGCGACGGTGGCCGGCTCGGGTTCGACCATGGTGATCAGCGCATGACCGAGAACGAGGTGGTCGGCCATTAGCGCACCGACCCGACGTCAACGTGCGCGTGGTGTTCCTCGGCCGGCATCGCGAACCTCCCCTGGGCTCAGATCGTGGGGGAGCCTAGGAGGATCAGACGATGACCGTGCGTATGACCTCGCCGGCCTCCATGGCCCGCATTGCGTCGTTGATGTCATCGAGCGTGATACGGCGGGTGATCATCGACGCAACGTCGAGCCGGCCCGTCTCGGCGAGGGCTACATAGCGCGGGAAGTCGGCGCGAATCTGCGACGAACCCATGATCGAGAGCCGGACCTCCTTCGCATCGAGGAACATCTCGAGGCCTTTGAACGCAAGTGTCGCGTCGGCCGCGGGCATGCCCACGATGGTCACGATCCCGCCACGACGGGCACACGCATATGCGGTTGCAACCGTGTCGGGTCGGCCCACCACCTCGAACGAGAAGTCGGTGCCGCGCCCCGCGGTGCGATCGCGGATCTGCGCGACGACGTCGCCGTCGGCCGGATCGATCAGATCGGTCGCGCCTTGAGCGCGCGCGGCATCGCGCTTGAGGGACAAGGGGTCGACTGCGAAGATTCGTGATGCGCCGGCGATCCGGGCGCCCTGAACGACCGACTGTCCAACGCCGCCGCACCCGACGATGGCCACGGTGGAGCCGGGAACGATGCGCGCCGTGTTGAGCGCCGCACCCACGCCGGTCGTGATGGCACATCCGATGAGTGCGAGCTGCTCGGCCGGCAGATCGGTGTGCACGGTCACGAGCGACATCTCGGGCACGGTCATCATGTCGGCGAAGCCGCCGAGCGCCGCGAACGCGGTTATCTGCTCACCGTTTCTGCGCACCGCTCGGGGCGTGGCCGAGTGGGTGAACGTCTCCTCGCAAAGATGTGTCTGCCCACGTACGCAGCAATAGCAGTTCGAGCAGGCTGGCGTGCCCGAGCTGATCACGCGGTCGCCCATGCGCACTCGGGTGACCTGCGAGCCCAACTCGATCACCGTGCCCGTGACCTCGTGGCCGAGAATGGACGGTGCGGCCCAGGGCAGGTGCCCGGCAAGCACCGCTGCCTCGGTGTGGCACACCCCGCTCGCGTCGATTCGCACCACCACATCGTGCGGACCAGGCGGGAGAGGCGTGAGGTCCTCCACCGATAGCGGCTGATCGATACCGACGAAAACGCCTGCGCGCATTGATTCCTCCTGAAATGACTGCTGATGCAGTAGCTAGAAGTCGGATCCACCGTCGACGTTGACGTCGGCACCGGTCATGTAGGTGTTGCACTTCGAGATCAAGAACGCGATGACTGGGCCGATCTCGACCGGGTCGCCGGCTCGACGCAGGTGGGCTGGATGACCGAAGTCCTCGTCGATGATGCGCATCACGTCGTACAGGTCATCGGGGTCGGCGTTGCGGTCGGCGGGCAACGCGAGGACGTAGTCGCGCATACCCGGCGAGTTGAACGAACCCGGCGACACTGTGTTCACCAGGATTCCCTCGGCGGCGAGTGACAGCGAGAGGTTCTTCGAGACGCTCGTCAGCGCGGCTTTGGACGCGGTGTACGCGACGATGGCCGGCGACTGGCGCCGCACCGAGTGCGCCGAAACGTTCACGATGCGAGCCCACGGGGCGAGGCGCAGCAGCGGCAGCGCGTGGCGTACGCAACGCACCGCGCTCAAGGTGCCGATGTCGAAGGTGGCGAACCACTCGGCATCGTCGATGGCCGCGAAACCGCCGATGCCCACATCGACCGGGCCGGCGGCGTTCACCAACGCGTGCAACATGCCCCATCGTTCTCGCAGCTGCGCGAAGGCTGCGGCGACGCCGACATCGTTGGTGAGGTCGGTGGCGATGCCCACCGGGTCAGGGCTACCGAGGTCGCGCAGCACGGCCACGGTGTCATCGAGCGCGCCTTGCGTGCGCGCGAGCACGGCCACGTTTGCTCCGTCGCGTGCGATGCACTCCGCTGCGGCGCGGCCCATGCCCTTCGAGCCGCCGTTGATCGCGACGAATGCGCCGGCCAGGCCGAGATCCATTGCTCAGACCACCTTGAGGGGGCGGTCTTCGTCCCATAGGAGCTCAAGCTTGCGGTCGCTAATGCGCCAGCCGCGTGGCTCGCGGACGTACACGTCGTGATACACGATCTGCATCACGTAGACCCAGTCGACGCCGTCGACATCGCGCACGTGCGAGGCCTGGCAGTAGGCATCGCCGTGCGCGTGGTCGGCGTCGTCGAACGTGACGTAGTGGTTGGCGACGAGGTGCATCGTGACGCGATAGCGCGCAAGGCGGGGTGCCACGGTGAGAAGATCGGCGCGACCGCGGATCTCGCCGCGCCCGGTGTGCAGCGTCGCGTTGTCGGTGAACACGTCGGCATAGAGCTCAGCGTCGCGTAGGTCGGCGCCTCGTGCGTATTGCTCCACGAGCACACGGAGTGCAAGGCGGTCAGCTGAATCGTCGGTAGTCGTCATGGGGTCATGCTCGCACGCGAACGCGGTGCTCGCGTCGCTGCACTACATTCCGCCACGACGGTGAAGCACCGACCGCCAACCGCTGAAAGGGAGTCCCATGGCCACCGAGAGCGGAGGATCCATCGGCCGGTCCGATGTCGATGCGGCACGCAACCGAAGCTTCGGCGCGGGCCTGGTCGACGACCCGTACCCGACCTACCACCGCTTGCTCGAGCAGTGTCCCGTGCTCGCCGGCGGGATCAGCGAGCACTTCGGCATCCCCGTCATCGATGCCTTCGCAGCGAGCCCGCAATCATTCACTGCGTTGGGGTATCGCAGCGTGGTCGATGTGCTGCGCGACGATCGCACGTACTCGAACGAATGGTACGCGCCATCGTTGAACATGATGATCGGGCCGAACATGCTGGGCATGGATGCGCCCGCGCACAAGCGCCAGCGGTTGTTGTTGCAGAGTGCCTTCTCCAAGCGCGAGATGCGCTGGTGGCGAACCGACATCGTGCAGCCCATCGTCAACCGCGCCGTCGACGCGATCGTCCAGCGTGGCCAAGCCGATCTCTACGCCGACCTCGCGGCCTTCATCCCGGCCCGGGTCATCGTCGACGCACTGGGCCTACCCGAGAAGGATCTCGCGCAGTTCTTCGAGTGGGCCATCGTCATGACGTCCTCGGTCGAGCCGCCCGAGCGCCGCCTCGCCGCAGCCGATGGCATGGCCGAATACATCAGTCCGCTGTGCGAGGCCCGACGGGCGAAACCCACACGAGACCTGATCTCGATCCTCGTCAACGCAGTGGTCGACGACGCCGATCTCGACGAAGGCGACGAGGTCGATCGGCACCCGTTGTCCGTCGACGAGATCAACGGGTTCGTGCGTCTGCTGCTCGTGGGCGGAACTTCCACCACGCACCGCGCGTTCGGCATGTTGTTGTACCTGTTGCTCACGAACCCCGATCAGCTGGCGATGCTGCGGGCCGACCGCTCGTTGGCTGCGAACGCAATCGAGGAATCGTTGCGGCTGGAGCAACCGCTGGTGTCGTGGGGTCGGCTCACCACGCGCGACACCGACCTCGCCGGTGTGCAAATACCCGCCGGATGCCCGGTGAACGTGAACGTCGGTGCGGCCAACCACGACCCGGCCGAGTGGCCCGAACCCGACCGGTTCGACATCATGCGCGCCCACCCGGATCGCCATCTCACGTTCGGCTTCGGCAAGCACCACTGCCTGGGTGTGCACCTCGCGCGTATGGAACTCGACGTGATGCTCGCGGCCGTGCTTGACCGATTCCCTGACCTGCGCCTCGACACCACTACCGATGTGGGTCTGACCGGACTGGGCTTCCGTATGGTCAACCAGTTGCCCTGCACGTGGACCGTGGGCTGACGCGATCTCGGCGGGCGTTTGGCGGCTCAGATCGGGCAGGACTCCTCTTCGAGACCGACGAGCATGGTGAACCGGCCGACCATGCAGAGCACGGTGAAGAGTGCCAGCTCCACGACCTGCTCGGCGTCGAAGTGCTCGCGCAGAGCGGCCTTGTCGGCGTCGGTGATCGCAAGGTGGTCGGTGGCGAACTTCGACGCGAACATCACTGCGGCATGCTCGGCGGGCGTCATCTGACGGGGTGTGTCGGCGCCGATCTCGGCGATGAGCTCCTCGGTCATGCCCGCTTCGATCGCGGCCGGTGAGCGGCCGGCGAGGCACACCTTGCAACGCGTGGTCTGCGCGACCGCGAGCCGGACGAGCTCGGTGGTTCGCGGGCCGAGGTGGTTGTTGGCGCGGATCTTGCCGTTGAGGTCGCTGAACCCGCGGAAGAAGTCGGGCGCATTGGCCATGAGCC
>CAFBMH010000159.1_pt1 | contig 7580 bp, 8 predicted proteins | sample 7268361 | NCBI WGS metagenome assembly CAFBMH01 (sample SAMEA6814057, study PRJEB35770) | freshwater metagenome | biome: Freshwater; feature: Freshwater reservoir; material: water | place: Czech Republic | collected 2017-05-23 | depth 30m m
ATCGGAGGCGCGTAGCCGGTCCATCTCTGCGTGAAACGCCTCCCCGGGGAGGAAGGGCACGCCCCCCATCAAGTCGAGTGCGAAGTCGATCGACGACGGATCCGTCACTGGGCGTGCTCCCCCTACGACGCGGCGCGCGCCGCCGCACGGCTGCCAACCTAGTCGGACCAGTCCTCTCCTTCAGAGGCGTCGACGCCTGGCAGATCGGCGAGCACGGCGCTACGCGCCATCGGGAGGCTGCGGAAACGATCAACGATGCCCGAGCCGAGGTCGGACGCCAGCCCAACGGCGGTGTTGACGCCCCCGAACACGTGATCACACCGGCGATCTCGTTGCTGTCCGCAGTCGAGGGGACGTAGGTGATGAGTTCGTCGATGAGCGAGTTCGTCGTACCAACCTCGGTCGCGATTCTGCTCGCGCTGTTCGCGGTGCACCGCTTCGGCACGACCCGTATCGGTCGGGTGCTCGCGCCGGTCATGCTCAGCTGGTTCATCGTGAACGTCGTCACCCAGCCCATCCCCCACGTCGCACGCGACGAGATCATCAGCTTCGCGTCTTTCCCAGCCGGGGCGTCGCACGTGCTGGTGCGCAGCGGGTTCATGGACCATCCGCAGCTCGGCACGCGCGTCGAGTTCTGATCGACCGCTGTACCGCACGAGGAAGCCGGGCCCAAGGACCCTGTTTGGCCTACGTGTCCCCTGCGATGATCCAATTCAACTTATAATGCGGGGAATTAGTACCGCACGAGGCCCGGGACGGTGTACGTGAAGCTTTCCATCGACGACCTGCGAGAGAAGTACCAGCGCGAGCGCGAGAAGCGCCTCCGTACCGACGGGGTCGGCCAGTACAAGGAGCTCACGGGCGAGTACGCGGCGTTCAACCGCGACCCCTACGTCGAGCCGGGCTTCACCCGCGATGCGCTCACCAAAGAGACCGAGGTCGTCATCGTCGGTGGCGGCTTCGCGGGGATGCTCGTCGCCATCAACCTGTCCAAGCGCGGTATACGCGACTTCACGATGGTTGAGAAGGCCGGCGATTTCGGCGGTACCTGGTACTGGAACCGCTACCCGGGTTGCATGTGCGACGTCGAGTCGTACACCTATCTGCCGTTGCTCGAGGAGACGGGCTACATGCCCACCGAGCGCTATGCAAGCGCGTCCGAGATCTTCGAGTACTGCCAGCTGCTCGGTCGCCACTTCGACCTCTACCCCAACGCGCTGTTTCAGACCGAGATCAAAGACACCGCATGGGACGAATCAACCCAGCGGTGGAACGTCACCACCAGCCGCGGCGACAAGCTCGCCTCCCGCTTCCTCGTCACTGCGGGCGGCATCCTGCACAAGGCGAAGCTGCCCGGCATCCCGGGTATCGAAACCTTCAAAGGCAAGGCGTTCCACACCAGCCGCTGGGACTACGACTACACCGGTGGCAGCCCGCGCGAGCCGATGGTCAACCTGCGCGACAAGCGGGTCGGCATCATCGGCACCGGCGCCACCGCAGTGCAAGCCGTGCCGCAGCTCGCGAAGACCGCGAAGGAGCTGTTGGTGTTCCAACGCACGCCGTCTGCCGTGGGCGTCCGCAACAACGCCCCCACCGACGTCGAGTGGTTCACGTCCCAACCCCCAGGTTGGCAGGCCGAGCGAATCGTCAACTTCACCCACGCGGTCACCGGGGTCCAGCCCGAGCAGGACCTCGTGAAGGACGGGTGGACCGAGGTCATGTGGGTCAACACCCAAGGCACCACCGACGATCCGGCCGAGCTCGAAGCGCTCGAGCGTTCGGACTTCGAGACGATGGAGACCCTGCGTCGCCGAGTCGAGGAGGTCATCGACGACCCTGCCACTGCGGACAAGCTCAAGGCCTGGTACGGCAAGAACTGCAAGCGAGTCTGCTTCCACGACGAGTACCTGCCGGCGTTCAATCTGCCGAATGTGCAACTGGTCGACACCGACGGCCATGGCGTCGAGCGCATAACCGAGACCGGAGTGGTGGTCAACGGCGTGGAGCACCCCGTCGATCTCTTGATCTTCGCGTCAGGTTTCGAAGTCACCACCGATCTCGACCATCGCCTCGGTTTCGACCCGCAGGGTCGCAACGGCATGCACCTGAGCGGGCGGTGGGCCGACGGAGCGCACACGTTGCACGGCATCCTCTCGGGCGAGTTCCCGAACCTGATGATGATCAGCCTCGTGCAAGGCGGCTTCGGCACCAACTTCCTTCACTTCTTGTCGGAGTCCGCGAAGCACGTGGCATGGCTCATCGACACGTGCGAGCAAGAGTCGATCGCGTCGATCGAGGCAACACCAGCCGCAGAAGAGGAATGGCTCGGCGTGCTCTACGGTGCGGCCGCGGGTGCCGCCGGCTACTCCACAACCTGCACGCCCGGCTACTACAACAGCGAGCAGAACTTCGACGCGAAGGCAGCACGGAACCTCGTCTACGCGGGCAGTCTCCTCGACTACTCGCAATACCTCGTGACCTGGCGCGAACAGGGCGACTTCACCGGTGCAAAGGTCGTCAAGCAGACACCGCCTGCGTGATACCCACCTCTCGCGCGTCGCTGAGGATCGCTCAGGGCACGACGTAGCCGACATCAACTGCCGATACGTACCCGAGCACGAACGACGCCGCGTTCGAGCACAAGAGCGACCCGTTGGCCGTGTAGGACAACGCCAGGATCATGTCGCGGCGAATGGCTCGACCAGCTCGATGAGGTGCCCCTCGGGATCAGTGATGAAGCCGACGCGCATGCCGTGCTCGACCATGTCGGTCGGGGCTTGGGCGATCGCGCCGCCCGCGGCCACCGCCCGCTCGACGAGCGCATCGATTCCCGCCACGATGAAGCCCAAGATGACCTCGTCGTGCGCGGGCGTCGGCTGGTCGGCGAACCGGAGCAGCACGAAGGTCGCGCCGCCGGCTCCCGTGGCGCCATACATGATCTCGTCGATCGGACGTCCGGCGATCTCGGCGGATACACGCGCCGTCTCCGCCAACCCGAACACCGTTGCGTAGAACGCGGCCGCGGTGTCGAGGTCGGCGACCACCAGCTTGGTGAACCCGAAGTGTGCCGTCGGGCCCGACGGCGTCGCTGTCGTCACCGGGTCGCGAGGAAGTCGGAGAGCTGCTCGAGCACGAAGTCGAGCGTCTCGTCGTCGATCGCGTGGCTCAGCGGCAGCAACACGCCGCGCTCCATCACCGCGTCGGCGTTCGGGAGGCCGTCCTCGGGCAGCACGATGCGGCGGCCGCGCAGCATCGGCTGACGAGCGACGTTGCCGGTCCAGATGGTGCGAGTGTCGATGCCGCGCTCGTCGAGGTACTGCTGCAAATCCGGGCGTTCGAACCCCGCGCCCGGCTGGATCAGCAGCGGATAGCCCAACCACGCCGTCTCGAGTTCTTCGGTCTGGCGGGGAAGGGTGAAGCGGTCACGGTGCTGCGCGAAGAACTCGGTGTAGCGATCGAAGGTCTTGCGGCGGCGGGCGAGGTTCCCGTCGAGCTTCTTCAGCTGTTCGAGGCCGAATGCCGCGCCCATCTCGGACGGCTCGAAGTTCCATGCCAGCTCGTCGAAGATGAACTGGTTGTCGTAGCGGATGCCGTCGAGGTCTTCCCAGAAGTTGCGATCCGCGCGGCGCGAGCCGAAGAAGTTGAGCTCGGACCGCCGACCCCACCGACGAAGCATCAACGCACGATCACGCAACGCGTCGTCGTTCAACAACAGCATCCCGCCGTTGCCGCCACAGGTGAGAATGTGCGAGTTCGCGAAGCTCGTGACGGTCATCGTCGAGCGTTCCCCAGTCGGCCTGCCACGCAACAGCGGGCCAAGCGTGTCGCACGAATCCTCGATGGTGACCAGTCCATGGGCATCCGCGATGGCACGGATGGCGTCCCAATCGGGGGTATTGCCGATGAGGTTGGGCATGAGAAGTGCCTTTGTGCGCGGCGTGATCATCTCCTCGATGCGGGACACGTCGACACAGAACGTGTCGAGCTCGGCATCGACCAGCACCGGCGTGAGCCCGGCGCGCACGATGGGCGCGATGTCCGTCGAGAACGTGAGCCCACAGGTGACGATCTCGTCCTCGGGCGCGAAGTCGAGCAGCTCGATCGCGAGGTACAGCGCGGACGAGCCGGAATTGACCATGACGCCGCGCGACTTGCCGAACAGCGCGGCAACCTGGCGCTCCATGGCGGTGACTCGCCGACCCGGCCACAGGCCCTGGGGACCGGACCGCAACACCTCGACCACCGCTTCGATCTCTCGCTCGTCATGGACGCTGCTCGAATAGAAGACCCGTTCCACAGTTTCTCTTTCGGTTGAATCGTCGTCGCGCTCAGCGACGACCGTCGGTTTCACGCAGGATGGTTGGGTCGCCGGTGACGCCGGAGCGCGACGCGACGGGCAGTGCCGCCCAGCCGTTGAAGGTGCTCGATACGAAGTGCTGGGGCATTTCGGTGAGCTCGTAGTCGGGCAGAACGCGTAGCCATTCCTCCCATGCAATGCGCGCCTCGAGCTTCGCGAGCGATGCTCCCATGCAGAAGTGGACCCCATGGCCGAGCGCCAGGTGCCGGGGCGCACGGCGCTCGATCGCGAAATGCTCCGGGTCGGGGAACTCGCGTTCGTCGAGGTTCGCTGCGGCCCAGAGGAGCAAGACGCGACTGCCCTTGGGTATGACGCCATACGGTGTGGCCGCGTCGATCGCGGTCACCCGCGGCAACGAGTGGGTCGGGGATGCAATGCGCAGCACCTCGTCAACCGCGTCGGGCAACAGCGCCGGTTGGTCGATGAGCAGCCGACGCTGCTCAGGATGACGGAAGAACAGTTCAAGCCCGTTGCCGATCAGATTGGTGGTGGTGTCGTTCCCGCCGACGAGCAACAACCACCCGAACCCCAGCAGTTCGTCCTCGGTGAGCCGCTCGCCATTGATGTCGGCGGCGAGTAGCGCCGACATCAGGTCGTTCTCGGGCGCGGCGCGTCGTCGTTCGAGCACCGACGCGAACACTTCGTAGCTCCGCGCCGCCGGACCATGCTGGGCGTGTACCTGCGTCTGGTGCATGAACTCGTCGGTGAGCTCTCGACAGAACGAGATCTCGTCGTCGGACAACCCGATGAGTCGACCCATCACGACGGACGGAAGGATCGCCGCGTAGTCCGCGATTGCGTCGCCTCGACCTTCGTCGACGAACCGGACGAGAAGGTCGCGTGCGATTTGGCGAATGCCATCCTCGAGGTCGTTGACGCGCCGCGGCGTGAACCCACGGGCGATGAGCGCCCGCATCGCCGTGTGGCGCGGTGGGTCAAGGGAGTTCATCGTGACCTTGATGTACTGCGACTCCTGCTTGCCGACTGAGCTGAACGTGTCCCAGTCGGTGCACGCGTTGCGCACGTCCTCGAACCGTGACAACGCGTAGAAGCGCCCGGCCGGGTCGGTGTACAACGGATGCTCGTCGCGCATCGTGCGATAGATGTCGTGGCTGCGATCGGCGTAGGTCGGATCCGCCGGGTCGTAGATCGGTGTAGTCATCGCGGTGCCCGGTCTGTCACAGCGAGCTCAGCCACTCGTTGGTGGAATCGAGGATGTGGCCCACGTCGTCGCTCGTGAGGCCATGGTGCAGCGGCAACGACAGGGCGCGGTTCATGACTTGGTCGGCACCTGGCAGGCCGCCTTCGGGTGCGCGATGCGCGATGGACGCGAAGCCGGGCTGGCGGAGGATGTTGCCGGTCCACATCATGCGGGTGGCCACGTTGCGCTCGACGAAGAACTCCTGCGCCGCGGTGCGGTCGATGCCTTCGGCAAGGAGGAACGGGTAGCGCATCCACGTGGTGTCTGCGCCCTCGGTGGTACGCGGAAGCACGACCTTGTCGGCGTGAGGCGCGAGTACCGCGTCGAGCTTGGCCTTGGTCTGGTTGCGGCGGGCGTTGAACTCGGGCAGCTTGTCCATTTGCACCAGGCCGTAGGCCGCCATGATCTCCGACGGCTCGAAGTTGTAGCCCATGTCGTCGAACACGAAGATCAAGTCGTATGGCGTGCCGTCGGCCAGCGGTCCGAAGCGGTCCTCGCTCCCCTTTCGGCTGCCGAACAGGTAGGTCTCACTGCGCCGACCCCAGCGTCGACGCACCAGGTTGTGGTCGTGCCACTCGGCGTCGTTCACCGCGATCATGCCCCCGTTGCCGGCCGCGGTCATCGAATGCGAGCGGGCGAAACTGGTAACGACGATGTCGGCCCGCTCACCCGTTCGCGTGCCGCGCAGCCGGGAGTCCAACACATCGCAGGAGTCCTCGACGACGAGCAGGCCGTGCTGGTCGGCAATGGCCCGGATGGCATCCCAGTCGGGACAGTTGCCGGCGAGGTTCGGCGTGAGGATGGCTTTGGTGCGCGGACCGATCATCTCCTCGATCTTCGAGGCATCGAGCTGATACGTGTCGGGTTCGACATCGACGAACGCCGGGATGATGCCGCTGCGCACCATCGGTGCGATGTCGGACGAGAACGTGAGCGGCGACGTGATGATCTCGTCGCCGGGCTCGCAGCAGAGCAAGTCGATCGCGAGCCACAGCGCAGAGGTCCCGGAGTTGACCATCGTGGCGTACTTCTTGGCCAACAGTTCGGCACCGCGCCGTTCGAACTCGGCCACGTTGACGCCGAGGTCCATGATGCCGGATTCGAGCACGGCGACGACCGCGTCGATCTCACGTCGGTCGTGCACCGGCCCCGCCTCGGTGATCTTGTGTATACGCGGTGTGGCCATGACGTTCCCCCTCGATGACGCCGTCGCCCCATGGCGACTGCTACGGTCAATTAGTTGACTAAGACAACAATCGGATTGTATGGCACACAACAACTGCTCCGCCAAACCCCTCGACGCGGGCACAGAAAACGTCGCGCTCGAGCGAGCTCTCGAGGGCCTCTTTCGCCTCACCGCGAACCGACGCTTCGGCACCCGTCAGACCAAAGCGGTGGGCACCGCGGTCACTCGCGCCGGTTACGCGCTCCTCCGCACGCTCGCCGATGGCGAGGTCCTCAGCCTGCGCGAGGTGGCCGACGCCAGCCACATGGACACCGCGGCCGCCAGCCGTCAGATCAACCAGCTCGTCGACGACGGACTCGTCAGCCGGCGCACCGCAGTCGATGCCCGCGCCATCGAGCTCGCCCTCACCCCGCTCGGCCACGACGTGTACGCACGCATCGTCGCGTACCGCCTCGCTCACCTCGGCAACGCCCTCACCCACTGGACTCCCGACGAGCGCGCCGCCCTAGAAGTACTCGTCGTACGCCTGGCCACAGATCTCAGCGGGACGGAGCCACCGTCACCGATAAGCGTCGGGCGAACCCCGAACAGCGCCGTACGACGTTGAAGCTCAAGGGCCGGTTTCGATGCGCAAGCTCGCCGACACCATTCCTGAACGCCGGTAAGTACAGCAAACCCTCCCCAACTTCCATGTGATCGGAGCATCCCATGACCGAAAGCTTCACCGACAAGGTGGTGATCGTCACCGGCGGCAGCCAAGGCGTCGGCCTCGGCATCAGCCGAGCGTTCCTCCATCGCGACGCCGCGGTCGTGAGCTGTGCGCGCACGCCATTCGA
>CAFBMH010000163.1_pt1 | contig 7165 bp, 8 predicted proteins | sample 7268361 | NCBI WGS metagenome assembly CAFBMH01 (sample SAMEA6814057, study PRJEB35770) | freshwater metagenome | biome: Freshwater; feature: Freshwater reservoir; material: water | place: Czech Republic | collected 2017-05-23 | depth 30m m
TCGGTGATCACCGCGCACGCAGGTACGTGGTGGCGGGCGATGTCGACGGTGTCACGCACGGTGCCCACGGTGCAGCTGCCTCAATGGCCGTAGGCGGCAACGACGCCAACGCAGTCCTGGGTGAGCATGCGGTGCTGTTCGGCGGTGAGCGGTGTGGGTGGGCTCGCCTTTTCCACTCGCGCGAAGGTCACGTCGGGCACGCGAGCGGCGATCTGGGCCGACAACGCGTCGAGGAAGGTCATCGAGTCGGGAAAGCCGTTCGCGAGGAGCCCGATGACCAACGCTCGGTCGCCGTGTGCGTCCACGCGGTATGCATCGACGGGCGCCTCCGTGGGCGGTCTCGGGTCAAAGAAGCGGATCCCCATGCCCCCAGTATCGCCGCTCACGCCCTGTCAGTCGGTTCGATCGAGGAGTTGGCCGGTCACTTCCGGTCACTCATGCGGGTCTGAGCACGGCCAAGCCTTCACTCGGTGAGCGGAAACCTCGAGAACGTGCTCGTGCGGGGCACCTCGGTGATCGACGACGTCGACTGCCATCACCATTTCATCGGACCCGAGCGTTGTCACGGGCGCGACATGTGGATAACCCGCAAGACAGCCATTCGAGCCCGCGACTGAGGTCGCGGCATCATCCCCGGGTCGATGGGCACCCGTTCCTCTGTGGTGCCGGGGTCGGTAGTGCGGCGTCCTACTGCTCGTGTTCGCATGGGGCAGGTCGTCGCGTATCGCACAGAGTCGCGCGCGAGGCTCAGGTGAACGGTTGAGTGGGCAGCGACAACGCGGGGGACACGCCAAGATGGCGATACCCCCGGCTGTCACGTGGCGCCGGTCGAAACAACTCGCGGTTCGATGCATCCAAACGGGGCATGCCGCACGAAGGACTTGGTGTGCGGATCGCGGTCGTTGGCAGTGGCATCTCCGGGGTGACGGCGGCATGGCTGCTCGCACCTGCGCACGAGGTGACCCTCCTCGAAGCCGCGGACCGGCTTGGCGGCCACACCAACACCGTGCGGCTCGACCTGGCCGACGAGACGCATCAGGTCGACACCGGATTCATCGTCCACAACCGCCGCAACTATCCGGTATTCACCAGTCTCTTGGATCGGTGGGGTGTCGAAACTCAGGCCAGCGAGATGACCTTCAGCGTCTCGTGCGCACCGAGTGGCCTCGAGTACGCGGGCACCACCCTGTCGGGCATCTTTGCCCAGCGTCGCAACCTGGCGTCGCCCGAGTTCTGGTTGCTCCTGCGCGAGATCGCGCGATTCGGTCGTCTGGGCCGCCGGGTGCTCACGGCACAGTCCGCCACCGACCTTGAACGAGCGGCGGCCACCGGCAAGACGATCGGCGAGTTCCTCGACGAGCATCGCTTCGCGCCGGTGTTCGTCGAGCGGTACCTGGTTCCCCTTGGCTCGGCAGTGTGGTCGGCCGGCCCCGCGACCTTCGTCCGGTTCCCGTTGGTCTCCTTGCTCCGCTTCCTCGACAACCATGGGTTGCTCACGCTGACCAATCGGGTGCCTTGGCGGACCATCACCGGCGGAGCGAAGCGGTACCTCGCCGCCGCCACCTCCTCGATGCACGCTGATATCCGCCTCTCGTCGCCGGTTCGGACGATTCGACGCGACGACGATGGAGTCGAGGTGCTCACCGACCGCGGTTCGGAGCGTTTCGATGCGGTGGTGTGCGCGGTGCACACCGACCAGGCGCTGCGCATGCTCAGCGATCCGTCACCCGCGGAGCGCGAGGTGCTCGGTGCGATCGCGTACACGCGCAACGTTGCGGTGCTGCACACCGACGAGCAAATGCTCCCTCGGTCACGGCGGGCCTGGGCGGCCTGGAACTACCACCGGCCCGAGGGCGACGTTGCATTGCCCACCGTCACGTACCTCATGAACCGACTGCAGCGACTCGAATCGCGCTCGACGATCTGCGTGACGTTGAACCGCGAGGACGAGATCCGACCCGAGCACGTGCACGCTCGATTCGAGTACGACCACCCGGTGTTCGATCACGGGGCACTCGCTGCGCAACGTCGGTGGAGCGAGATCAACGGGGTGCGGAACACCTGGTATTGCGGCGCGTGGTGGGGCTACGGCTTTCACGAGGATGGCGCCGCGAGCGGCAAGCGTGTGGCCGACGCGCTCACTCCTCAACATCTCCGCCTCGTTACGCGATGATCTCGCGATGAGCGCGTTGGTTGCACCGATGTCGGGACATGCGATCTACTCCGGAACGGTGTGGCATGACCGTCGCTCGCCCGCGTACCGCTTCCGCCAGCACGTCGAGATGGCGTGGCTCGATCTCGATCAGCTCGGCGAGCTCTACGGGCGCTCGTGCCTGTTGCGCGATCGCCGTTGGTCGCCGGCGCGGTTCAACCGCAGCGACTATCACGGCGACCCCCGCGTGCCGCTGGCCGACGCGGTCCGCGACACCGTGGAGGCGTCCACGGGCGTTCGTCCCGAGGGCGTCTACCTGCTCGCGCATCTTCGCACCTGGGGCCATTGCTTCAACCCGATCACCGTGTACTGGTGCTTCGATGCGACAGGTTTGCCGATGGCGGAGATGCTCGAGGTTACGAACACCCCTTGGCACGAGCGGCATGCGTACGTGTTCGACCGGCGAGGGTCGGATGCGGCCGACGATGAGCCCGTCGAGTTCGCCAAAGCGATGCACGTCTCGCCGTTTATGCCGATGGACCTTGACTACACGTTGCACGACTCGCCGCCCGCCGCGCGGCTAGATCTTCGGCTGTCACTCGCCCGCCAAGGCAATCTCGTGTTCGAAGCCGGACTCGCGGCCGAGCGTCGTCCCCTCGACGCGGCGGCGGTACGCCACATCGTGTTTCGCCATCCGACACAGCGTGTATCGCTCGGCATCTATTGGCATGCGTTGCGGCTCTGGGGCCGCGGCGCCCGTTTCCTTCCCCATCCCCGCCGGGCCACGCGCCCGACCGCATCCGAATCTTCCGTCGAACACGAGGTACCTGCGTGACCACCGTGATGCCCCAACGAACGGTGACGACCGACCCACTCGTCGGTCCGCTGCCCTCCGAACTTCGGTCCGGCAATGGAGCGCGCCGCCGCGCGGAGCGTGCCGTGGTCCGGCGTGCCCTCGGCTACGTCGATGGCGTCGAACTGATCGAAGACGAGCGAGCGCCGCTTGCCCGGCCGGGCGTCGAACGACGCGAAGGGTCCCACGTGTTGACCGTGCGTGATGATCGGGCGTGGTCGGCTGTTGCTCGCGACGGCAGCGCCGGCCTCGGTGAGGGCTACTTCCGGGGGTGGTGGTTCACCGACGATCTCGTTGGTTTGCTGCAGGTGTTCATCCGGAACGTGAGCCGACTCGACGATTGGCGCAAGCGGGCCCACTACTTCACCGGGCCCATCGTCGACCCCATCCGCAAGGTTCGCCGACCCGACCCGGAGCGAGATCGGCGCAACGTCCGCGCCCACTACGACCTCAGCAACGAGTTCTTCGCGGCGTTCCTCGACGAGACGATGACCTATTCGTCCGCCGTGTTCGCGTCACCCGGAGCGCCGCTCGCCGACGCGTCGCGCACGAAACTCGAACGGCTCTGCCGAAAAATCGACTTGCGCGCCGAGCACCGCACACTCGAGATCGGAACCGGGTGGGGGAGCTTCGCGTTGCACGCGGCCTCGAATCACGGCGTGGACATCACCACGACCACCGTGTCGGCCGCGCAGGCTGCGTTCGCTCGTCGTCGCTTCGCGCAATCGGGTGTCGCCGAGCGTATCGAGCTCCTTGAAGCGGACTACCGCGAACTGCGCGGCACGTTCGATCGGCTGGTCTCTATCGAGATGATCGAAGCCGTCGACTGGCGCGACGTGCCGGGCTACTTCGCGACCTGCGAGCGACTGCTCGCGCCCGACGGGGTCATGGGGATGCAAGCGATCGTGATCGCCGATCAGCGCTACGAGCGCGCTCGCGCCACCAACGACTTCATCAAGCGTTGGGTGTTCCCCGGTGGAAGCCTGCCCTCTATTACGTCGATCGCGAACGCCGTCACCGGGTCCAGCGACTTGCGCATCATCGATCTCGAGGATCTCAGCGCGCACTACGCGGAGACGCTCCACCGTTGGCGCATGCAACTCCACGAGCGTTGGGCCGACCTGCCCGAGCTCGGGGTGACCGAGGAACTCGGGCGGCTCTGGGACTTTTACCTCGCGTATTGCGAAGCGGCGTTCCTCGAGCGTCACGTGAGTGTGGTTCAGCTCGTGCTGGCCCGACCCGATTGGCGCCCTGACGGCCTGTCGCTCCGTCCCTGCTGAATGCCCCGAGGGAGCGACGACGTGTTCCCCCTCGGTGTCGCGACCGCAGTTGTGCCCTCGGCCAGATTTGAACTGGCGGCCTACCGCTTAGGAGGCGGTTGCTCTATCCCCTGAGCTACGAGGGCGGGGTCGGCGCGAAACGTGGGAGAAAGCCTGCTCCGTCGGGTTCGCGTCGGATGGCGGTGAAGTGTAGGGCCCACGTTTGTGGGTGCGAACGAACGTCCGAGTGGCCGGAGCTCCGGTGCTGCGGCGCCGCTGGCGGGCACGGGACCCCGTGCGGGGTTCCTCTCGACCGTAGGCGGATGAGCTCAGCCGTCGGCTGTGTCGAGGCGCTCGTTGAGCGGCACGACGGGCTCACCTCAATCGGCGGGGTTAGGCCGGAGTGAGTTCGACCATGAGCGCACTCGGGCCGTGCGCCCAACCGACCGGCACCTCGTCGTAAACGTTCGGCGCAAGCGCGCGGACTCTCACCACACGGTCGAGCAGTGCTTCGACGGCTACGCGCGCCTCGAGGCGCGCCAGGCTCGCTCCGGGGCAGATGTGCGGCCCACCTCCGAATGCCAGGTGGCTTCGCGCATCAGCGCGATCCAGTACGAACGCGTCGGGGTCCTCGTAGCGGCTCTCGTCGCGATTGGCCGAGGCAAGACCGAACGCCACCTTGTCGCGTGGGCACAGTTGCGCCCCGTGCAACTGTGCCTCGGAGGAGCAATTTCGTAGCAAGAACTGGATGGGCGGGTCGTGGCGCAACGACTCCTCGACCGCGTTGACGATGAGCGTACGATCCGCCCGCAGTCGCGCGAAGAGCTCCGGGTCGTTCGCGATGGTCCACAGCAGGTTGCTGATGAGATGGCGGGTGGTCTCGTTGCCGGAGATGAACAAGAAGACGAGTTGCGAGCGCAACTCGATATCGGTGAGGCGTCGCCCGTCCACCTCGGTGCTGAGCAGTCGCGTGATGAAGTCGTCCTGCGGCTCGGCGCGTCGGGCGGCAATGAGCGCGTCGACGTAGGCCACGAACTCCGGGTGGGCGCCGGCGATGCCTTCGCCTCGCTCGTTGCGGTTCTGCGTGGGGTAGGTGCCCTGCACGACCTCGTCGGACCATGCGGCCCACAGCCGGAAGTCCTCGGGTGGCGCGCCCAGCAAGTGCGCGATCACGTTGTTCGGTACCGGCATCACGTACTCGCCGACGAGGTCGACCGGCCGGTCGGCGGCCAGCAGCGAGTCGAGCAGTTCGTGGCACAGCGAGGCACAGAACGGCTCAACTCGGCCGATGCGGTGCGCGGCGATGGCGGAGTTGATGATTCGGCGAATCTGGCCGTGCCGGGGCTCGGGGATCTCGCTGACTAACTGCTCCTCGTCGGGCACGACCACGCCGGAGTCGCGGAAGCTTGCGATGAACGTGTCGACATCTTTCGTCGCGGCGAGCACGTCGTCGTAGCGGGCCAGATACCAGGCGCCCGACGGCGTGCGGGTAATAGGCGCCTCGGCGCGGAGGCGGGCGAACTCGGGTTCGTCGAAGGCGGCATGAAGAGGATCGAACATCAGGGTCCTTTTCGTCGATCAGGTTCGGGGAGCGCGATGTCGCCGAACCCGGGCCGGTTGCCGTTGCTCGTGCCCTAGGGGCACGTCCGATCCCCGGAATCTAGACTGGCGAGATGCGATGCCGTCCGTCCAGGCCGGGGCGTCGTCCCCTCGGCCGCTACGACTACCCCACGAAGTTCCGAGTCTTCGAGGTCGTCAGCCTTGCGTTCTTCGCGGTGTGCTTCGTCGTGTTCGGGCTGCGAATCCTGAATGAGGTCAGTGACCGGTTCGCGGTTGAGGTAATCGGCGGCGTCCTCGTGGTGGGCTTTCTCGCTTTCGTCACCGCGGACTTCTTGTCCGGTCTCGTCCACTTCCTGTGTGACAACCTCGGCACGTCCGACACCCCCGTGCTCGGTCAGAAGTTCATCAAGGCGTTCCGCGAGCACCACGACGATCCGGTCGGCATGACCGATGGCGACTTCATCGAGGTCAACGCCGACAACTTCTTCATGTGCCTGCCCGTGCTCGTGCCGAGCATTGTTTGGCTCGATGTGCACCGCCACGTCTACCTCGCTGCGTACCTTGCCGTCCTCATGGTGTTCGTCGCCATTACGAACGAGGTGCACAAGTGGGCGCACATGGTTGAAGTCCCGTCGGCGTTGCAAAGATTGCAGCGCACCCCGCTCTTCCTCGCGTCCGAGATGCATCAACGCCACCACACGGCCCCCTACGACTCCTACTACTGCATCACGTCGGGTGTGTTGAACCCGGTGCTGACTCGGACGCACTTCTGGCAGGGTTTGCTCCGCGTGTGCCGGCGTTCCCGACAGTGAGCCATTGCGCGCCTGGCCGGCGGATGACGTTCAGCGGTTGGTGAGATCGGCGTACTCGACGTGGGATTCGATGAACTCGGCGACGTACCAACAACGAGCGTCGACGGTGAGGCCGCGAGCGCGGATGTCGTCGAGTGCACCGCGCACCAGTTGCGCCGCGAGGCCCTGGCCGCGATGGGCCGGGTCAATCACCGTGTGCGGTAACACGATCGTGTCACCCTGTACCGAGTAGTCGGCGATCCCGACGACGTTGTCATCGATGATGATCTCGTACCGGTGTAGATCGACGTTGTCCCGAACTGTCGTGGTCATCATGGCTCCCAGCGCCGACGTAGCTCAGGTTGCCACGCGTAGTTGCAGATCGGCGGCAGAGGTCATGAGGGCCGCCATGCGGCCGGCTCCGGGCATCATGCTGCGGATCGGTTCGCCATCGAGCATGACTTTCTTCTGTGCTCCGCCTGGCCGCCCGGCGCGAGCCTCGGACATTCGTCGCGGAGGATGTTCCGATATTCGGCTCGACTTGTGAAAA
>CAFBMH010000182.1_pt1 | contig 6533 bp, 5 predicted proteins | sample 7268361 | NCBI WGS metagenome assembly CAFBMH01 (sample SAMEA6814057, study PRJEB35770) | freshwater metagenome | biome: Freshwater; feature: Freshwater reservoir; material: water | place: Czech Republic | collected 2017-05-23 | depth 30m m
GGCGCTCGGATGAGCACCGTGCTCCCTCCCGGGCTGGCCCGACCGATCCCACTCGCCGATGGTCTCGACGCACCCTTCTGGCTCGGCACGCAGGCCCATGAGCTGCGCGTACAACAGTGCGCGAGCTGTGGCACATACCGCTGGAGCCCGGAGTGGCTCTGCTACGCGTGCCACTCGTTCGATACCCGATGGGTCGTCGTCGAACCTACGGGCGTCCTGTTCTCGTTCCAGCGCATCTGGCACCCCGTGAGCCCGGTGCTCGCGTCGGCCGTTCCTTACGTAACCGTGCTCGTCGAGCTGCCACAGGCCGGCCACATCCGGATGCTCGGCAACTACGCCGGCGATCCCGCCGACGAGCTGCACATCGGCACGCACATGAGCGCGCGGTTCGAGGACCACGCACCCGGCGAACGCGACACCGAGCTGGCGTACACCCTCGTCCACTGGGCCCACACCACCGAGGCGACATGAACGTCGACGAGTACCAGTCCTTCGATGCCGTCGGCCTCGCCGCGCTCGTGGCTCGCAACGAGGTCACGCCCACGGAGCTGCTCGACGTGGCGATGCAGATCGCCGATGCCCGCAACCCGTCGATCAACGCGCTCACTCAGGATCTCCGCGCGTTCGCCCGCGCCGAAATCGACCGAGGCCTGCCGGGTGGTTCGTTCCGCGGCGTGCCGTTCTTGTTGAAGGACCAGTTCCAGCAGCTCACCGGCACAGTCACCACCGCCGGGTGCAAGGTGTTCGCCGATGGCGGTGCCATCGCCGATCACGATTCCACGCTGACTGCGCGCTATCGCGCCGCGGGTTTTGTGATCTTCGCGAAGACCAACTCGCCCGAGCTCGCGATGTCGTCCACGACCGAACCGGCGTTGTTCGGGCCCACCCGCAATCCGTGGAACCTCGAGCACTCGGCGGGCGGTTCGAGCGGTGGAGCGGCGTCGGCGGTGGCCGCGGGCATCGTGCCGGTCGCCCACGCCAGCGACGGTGGTGGGTCCATCCGCATCCCCGCGTCGGCCTGTGGGCTCGTCGGGCTCAAGCCCACGCGGGGCCGCGTGCCGCTCGGGCCCGCCGTGTTCGAGAACTGGGCCGGTGCAACGTGTGCCCACGTGGTCAGCCGCACGTTGCGCGACACCGCAGCGGTGCTCGATGCCACGGCCGGCCCCGAGCTAGGTGACAGCTATGTCTGCTATCCGCACGACGGCACCTTCCTCGCCGAGCTCCAACGCGCCCCCGCACCGCTTCGAATCGCCCTCATGATCGAACCATGGCGTCCGACGCCGGTCGACGCCGAGGTGGTCGCGGCAGTCGAATCCACCGCCCGTCAACTCGAGGCCCTCGGGCATCACGTTGAGCTCGCGCGTCCGCAACTCGACGTCGAGGCCGTGCTCGGCGCGTTCGGTGTCATCACCTCGACCGGAACTGCCGTGATCCTCGACGCCGCGGCCGAGCGTCGCGGCCGGACCATCGACGAGGACGACATCGAGCCGACCACCTGGTGGAGCTATCAGCGCGGACGCGGGCTCGGTGCGACGGAGTACGCCAACGCGGTGAACGCCGTGCAGCTGGCCACTCGCCAGGCCGCGCGGTTTCACACCAAGTTCGACATCTTGCTGTCGCCCACGGTGGCCACCCCGCCGCCGCGCATCGGCGCGTTCGCGAACCCCGATCCATTGCAGACGCTCATAGCGACCGGATGCTTCGCGCCCTTCACCGCGATCATGAACCTCACCGGGCAGCCGTCGATCAGCTTGCCGCTCGCCCGAAGCGCGAACGGGCTGCCCATCGGCGTCATGCTCACGAGTGCACTCGGCACCGAGGGCCTCTTGCTGCGGCTCTCAGCTCAGCTCGAAGCTGCCGCACCGTGGCCAACGAGCGTGGCCCCCGCCTGACGCCGAGGCCGCATGATCACGGCGCCGCAAACCAACGCCGATGCGGCACCCACGAAGAACGGCACGCGTGTCGACGTCGCTTCGATCAGGGCTCCCATGAGCAGCGCACCGATCGGGGTCGAACCGAACCAGGCGATCTGGTGCAGGCTCATCACACGTCCCTGCATCGCCGGGTCGGTCGCCTGCTGCAGCACTGTGGCATTGACCGTGAGGAACGATGACGACACGAAGCCGAGCGGCAGACAGACCACCACGAAACAGGCGTAGTTGGGCGCGGCACCGAAGAGCGCGAGGCCGATCGCCAGACCGATGAGTGACACCGCGAGCGATCGACGTGGATCCAGCCGAAGCCCGGCGATCACCAGCCCACCGGCGATGGAGCCGATCGCGCTGATACTCATCACGGCGGCCACGCTCCCGGCGCCGCGACCAAACCCGAACTTCACCATCGAAGGGATGGTGGTCTGGAAGTTGTACGCCAAGGTTCCGACGAGGGCCATGACCACGAGTGGTCGCGACACGTCGGGATTCGAGCGCACGTAACGAAGACCTTCACGGAGCCCACCTGCGCCCTTCGCTCGGAGCGGGCGCGCGACGAGATCGCGCTTTCGGAGGAACAGCAACGCACCGATCACCACGAGGTATGAGGCCGCGTTTACAAAGAAGCACGCCGCGATGCCGGCGGTCGCGATCAAGAGACCCGCGATGGACGGCCCCACCAAGCGTGCCGCGGTGTTGATGATGCCATTGATGCCAACCGCGCTCGCGAGCCGCTCGGCGCCGACGAGTTGGAACACGATCGCTTGCATCGCCGGGCGCTCGAGCGCGGTGACGCAACCAAACGCCAAGGCAAACGCGTCGATCACCCAGGTCGACGCGTTCCCGGTGTGGGTGATCACCCCCAGACCGAGCGCGAGCAGTCCGCCGACGAAGGAGGTCGCGATGAGCAGCCGGCGGTTGTCGATGCGATCCGCGAGCACCCCGGCGTGCGCGCCGAACAACAACAGCGGGATGTACTGCAAGGCCACGGTCACACCGAGATGACCGGAGCTGTCGGTGATCTGGAGGACCAGCCATACCTGCGCGAACGTCTGCATCCAGGTGCCGCTGCTCGACACGATTTGGCCGACGAAGTACGAGCGAAAGTTCCAGGACTCGAACGCTGCAAATCGGTTCTGACGCTCAGGCATGCGGTGCGAGCCCACGATGTTTGGCCCGCACCCAACGAACTACCTCGATGATTACCGTCACCGATATTGCGCTGGCGAACGCCACGAGACACGCCTTGGTGTGATCGTCCTCGAAGGCCTTTCCGCCGAAGAAGCCGAGGAGCGCGGCATACGACGCCCAGATGACAGCAGCGAGCGCGGCCCACCCCATGAACCACGGCCGTGGCCGATGCGTGATGCCTGATGACACGGTGACAACGGTGCGCCCACCGGGGATAAACCGCGCAGTGATCAGCAACAAACCCCCGCGAAGACGCAACTGTTCCTCGGCCCAAAGGATGCGTCGCTCGCCTTTTTCGCCGCGAAACAACGTGCGGCGCAGGAAGCCCGAGGCACGCCGACCGAGCAGGTAGGCGAGGTTGTCACCGATGAAGGCGCCGAGGGCGCCGGCCAGGATGACGACCGCGAGGTTCTGCTCGCCTGTCCCGGCTGCGACGCCGCCGATGATGACCATGGTCTCACCTGGGACGATGGGCACGACCGAATCGAGCAGGGCCAGGGCGAGGATGACCAGTGGCAGCCAGGACGTGTCGGAGAAGTCCTTGAGCCACGTGTCGAGATTGTCGAACCAGCCCGAGAGGAACGCGGCGTACAACATGGATTGTCACCGTAGCGCCGACATTCAGTCGATCGAGGACAGTACCGCCCGTGCCCGCGTGGCCATCGGTTCGTCGATCAGCTGACCCTCGAAGGCGATCGCGCCGACTCCGCGTGCGTTCGCCTCGGCCCATGCCGCGAGTACACGACGGGCGCGGTCGACCTGCTGCTCGGTGGGGGTGAAGGCGTCGCGTGCCAACGCGACCTGGCGTGGGTGGATGCACAACTTCCCTGCGTAGCCGAGAGCGCGGGCCTCGGTGGCCTCGCGTGCGAATCGTTCGGCGTCGGCGATGTCGGCGGTGACGATGTCGAGCGCGGCTACACCGCACACGCGCGCGGCGAGCGCGACGTAGCCCCGGGCGAATCGCACCTCGTCGTTCGACGACGTGCGCTCTCCGCCCATGTCGGCGACGTAGTCTTCGGCACCGAAGTAGCACGCGGCGAACCCATCGGCGAGATAGGTACGGGCGTCGGCCACCCCCCGAGCAGTCTCGATGCCTGCCACGAGCAAGGGCGTGGCGCCCGGGGCACGCGTAGTCGTGGCACCTGCGGCGGTGACCGCGGCGTGCAGCCGGCGCACATCGTCGATCGATTCGAGCTTGGGCACCACGATGGCCCCGACGCCTGCTGCGACGACCGCCGAGACGTCGTCGTCGAACCATGAGGTGCGTACCGAGTTGACCCGCACCGCGACGAGCGGGGCGCCCTCGGGCGCGCCAAGCGTGACGATCGCGTCGATCGCTGCGGCCCTTGCCTCGCCCTTGTTCGGCGCCGGAACGGCGTCCTCGAGATCGAGCACCACGACATCGGGCGCCGACCTCGACAGCTTTGCGACGAGTGCCGGTTGGTTGGCCGGCGCGAAGAGGACGCTCCGCCACCGGATCGCGGTCACAGGCGATACCCGCCGTCGACGTTGATGACCTGGCCGGTGATGCCAGCACCCGCATCGGACGCGAGGAGCAAGGCCATGGGCGCGAGCTCCTCCGGTTCGAGGACCCGGTGCTGTGCGTTGTCGGCCTCGGCCTGGGAGCGAGCCTCGGCGGCGGAGGCCCCCGAACGGGCACCGATGCGGTCGAAGTCGACGAGCGAGGTGTTGGTCCAGCCCGGGCACAGGCAGTTCACCGTGATGCCGTGGCGCGCCGTGCTGAGCGCCAGCTGCTTGGTGAGCCCGATGAGACCGTGCTTGGCGGTGGTGTAGGCAATCGAACCGCTCGCGTGGCGCGCCGCACCCGAGCCGATGTTGATGACCCGGCCGAAGCCCTGCGTGCGCATGTGGGGGAGCGCCTCGCTGGTTGTCCAGTAGGCCGTGGTGAGGTTGAGGACGAGCGTCGACTCGAATGACTCGTCGTCGGCGGTGAACGGCGACGGGCCCGAGCCGATCGTTCCGCCGACGTTGTTGACCACGATGTCACAGCGTCCGAAGGTGGCCATTGCCACACGCACCGGTTCGCGGGCGCTGTGGCGGTCGAGGGCGTCGGCAGTGACGGCGTGAGCGCGTCCACCAGCAGCGGTGATGGCCGCGGCGACCGCGTCGACCTCGGCGGTGGTGCGGGCGCTCACGACCACTGCGGCGCCTGCGGCCCCGAACGCCTCGGCCAGGGCGCGGCCGATGCCCCGACCGCCGCCCGTGATGACCGCGATCCGATTGTCGAGGATTCCCACGTCAGCTGATCCGTTCCCACGTGATCGGCAGGTGTGCGAACCCGTCGATGAGGTTGGAGTGTACGCGCGGGAAGGTTGCGGGATCGCCGTCCACCGCCAGGCCGTGAAAGCGGGTCAGCAAGGCCTCGAACATCACCTTGGCCTCGAGTCGGGCGAGGCTCGCGCCGAGACAGAAGTGCGGTCCACCGGCGCCGAACGCCACGTGATCGTTGGGGGCGCGATCAATGTCGATGGTGTCGGGGGCGTCGAACGCCCGCTCGTCGCGGTTGGCCGACGTATACACCATCAGGAGACGGTCGCCGGCGGCGATCGGCTGACCAGCGACCTCCGTTTCGTGAGTGGCCGTGCGCATGAACTGCATGACCGGCGTGGTGAAACGGAGCAGTTCCTCGATGGCGGCAGGCAACAGGCTCAGGTCGCCCTGCAGCTTGTACATCTGTGCCGGGTTGTTGATGAGGGCGAGCAGGCCGCTGGTGATGAGGTTGCGCGTGGTCTCGCTGCCCGCGTTCTGCAACAGCATGAAGAACACGTCGATCTGCATCTGGGTGAGCTTCTCGCCGTCGACCTCGGCGTGCAGCAGCACGCTCATGAGATCGTCGCGTGGGTTGTCTTGCCGCTCGACGCACATCTGATCGGCGTACATGTACATCTGCATGGCCGCCTCGCCCCGCTGCTCGGCGGTGACCGACGGATCGAACCCGAACGTCTTCTCGGTCCAGTCGAAGACTTGCGCTCGGTCGTCCTCGGGAACGCCGACGAGGTCGGCGATGACGTGCAGCGGCAGCCACAGCGCGAGGTCGTGCACGAGGTCGCATCCGTTGCGGTCGGCCAGGCCGTCGATGATCGAGTCGACGCGCTCGATGAGCCGATCGGTGAGGTCGGCAACGCGCTTCGGGGTAAACCCTCGGTTGATGAGCTTGCGTAGCTTGATGTGCTCCGGTGCGTCCTTCGAGATGAGCAGCTCGGAGGTGCCGGCATTGTCGCCACCGTCATCGGTGTCGATGAAGGGATGAGGCGCGTTGATGAAGCCTTCGCTGTCGCGAGACACCCGCTGCACGTCGGCATGGCGCGTGATCGCCCAGAACGACTTGCCGTTCGGGAGCGGGTGCCGCGACACCGGGTTGTTGTCCCGCAAGTCGCGGAACGCCTCGTA
>CAFBMH010000191.1_pt1 | contig 6118 bp, 5 predicted proteins | sample 7268361 | NCBI WGS metagenome assembly CAFBMH01 (sample SAMEA6814057, study PRJEB35770) | freshwater metagenome | biome: Freshwater; feature: Freshwater reservoir; material: water | place: Czech Republic | collected 2017-05-23 | depth 30m m
CGACCGAGCCTTGCCGACAAGTCACGAATGATCGACCATCCCGAGATCAACCTCGTCGCCAACCGCAACATCGGCTCGGTGCAGGGCAGCGGCGGCCGCGACGCGCTCCACTACCACAGCGATCTGCATCATGAGCCGCCGCTCATCGAGTTCATCTTCCTCGATGCGCTGCAGGTGCCCGCCCACGGTGGCGCCACCGTGTGGGTCGACCTGTGCGCCGCCTACGACGCGCTGAGTGCCGAAGCGCAGGCGCGCATAGACCACCTTGTCGTCCGATACGGCTTGCGCAAGGACCTCGACTTCGACACGTACTTCAAGGCTTCGGCGACGGTGCTCGCGACCCGCCGCCAGAGCACGCAGGTGCGCCTCGTGCAGACCAATGGGCGCACCGGACGCAAGAGCGTGTGGCCCAACGCCGGGCCCCAGTCCAATCACCATGCGCAGATCGTGGGCATGGATCCCGACGAGAGCCGGGCCCTCCTGACCGAGCTCTTCGAGCATTGCACCGACGAACGGTTCCGCTACAAGCACGAGTGGCAATCGGGCGACGCGTGTCTCTGGCACAACATCCAGACGCTCCACGGCCGAGAATCATTCCCCGAGGACGAGGCCCGAATGATGCGCCACCTCAACATCCTCGGAATCACCGACCCCAATCAGCTCTCCGAGAACTGACGCCACCCGCAAGACGCGCCGTCGCCTCGTCGCCGTCCAACCCGATGCGCATAATTGCCCGCCCGAACCCAACAACTAGGGTCACGACCATGTGTGCGATTGCTCTCTCATCGCTCGAGGTCCGAGGACGGCTGGACACTCGACCATGAGCGACTTCGCCATCCAGACCGAATCGCTGGTTCGACGATTCGGCGACTTCGATGCCGTCAACGGGGTCAACCTCCAAGTCGAGAAGGGCGAGATCTACGGCTTTCTCGGCCCCAACGGCGCCGGCAAGTCCACCACGGTTCGTGTGCTCTGCACGCTCCTTGCACCGAGCGGCGGTCGAGCCACCGTCGCCGGGTTCGACGTCGCCAAACGCCCGGGTGATGTTCGCTTGCGCATCGGGGCGGCACTACAAGAAGCGGCCCTCGACCCGAAGCAGACAGGTCGCGAACTGCTGCGCCTCCAGGGTCGGCTGTACGGCCTGCCCAAACAGGCGATGCCGGCGCGGATCACCGAGCTCGGCGAGCTGATCGATCTGACCGACGCGCTCGATCGACCGATCGGCACCTACTCCGGTGGCATGAAGCGCCGGCTCGATCTGGCTGCGGCGCTCGTGCACAACCCCGAGATCCTGTTCCTCGACGAGCCGACCACTGGCCTCGACCCCGTCAGTCGCGCCGCGGTGTGGTCCGAGGTACGCCGGCTCAACGAGCAGCTCGGCATGACGATCTTCCTCACGACGCAGTACCTCGAAGAAGCCGACGAGCTGTGCGGCCGCGTCGGCATCATCGATCGTGGCCGCATCGTCGCCGAGGGCACCCCCGACGCTTTGAAGCGCTCGGTCGGCGCCGATGTCATCATCGCTCGCGTCGCGGGTGATGCCGCCCACCTCGGTCCGGTCATCATGGCCTTGCCCGGCATCCAGAGCGTCGAAGCACACGGCACTGAGCTGATCATCGCCGCCGACAACGGATCGGCCGCTATCAGCCCGGTGGCCGTCGCCCTCAACGAGAGCGGCGCCGCGGTTCGTGAGCTCACGCTACGCACGCCCACGCTCGACGACGTGTTCCTCGAACTCACCCGCACGCACATCGAACGCGCCGACACCACGGAGACCGACCGATGAGCACCGCCGACGCGGGTGCGTCGCCCACGGACCGCGCCAAAGCCAGTTCCGACTCGCTGCGCGCCCGCCCCGCCGGGTTCGCCCGCGACGTCGCATCCATCGCCGGTCGCGCACTCCGAGGCGTGCCCCGCGACCTCGAGGCGGTGACCCCACCAATCTTCATCGCATTGTTCTTCTTCATCGTGAACATCGCGACGCTCGAGCGGGTCACCCAGTCGGGTGCTTCGGGGTTCGACTACACGGCGTTCCAGATGCCCACGGCGATCCTTCTCGGGGTCACCGGTGTTTCACGGGCCCCGGCGCTGGTGCTCGACGTGCAGAACGGCTATCTCGACCGACTGCTCATGACACCCATCCGACGCCTGGCCATCCTGCTCGGCCACATGGTCGCCGACGTCACCGTGGCCATGGCGTTGACCCTGCCCATCCTGGGTCTCGGCTTCGCACTCGGCGTGCGATTCGAGACCGGAGTGCTCGGCGTCGTGGCGTTCATCCTGCTCGCCGCCCTCTGGAGCCTGACCTTCGCCGGGTTCGGCTACGCCATCGCCCTCAAGACCGGGAACCCGGCGGCGGTGAACTCCACGTTCCTCCTGTTCTTCCCGTTCCTCTTCCTCACCACCTCGTACGTGCCGCGCTCACAGCTCTCGGGCTGGCTCGACACCGTGGCGTCGTTCAACCCGGCCACCTACCTCCTCGAAGGTTTTCGCTCGTTGGTGTCGAGCGGCTGGGCGTGGGATGACCTGGGTAAGGCGATGCTCGCCATCGCAGTGCTGGGCTCGATCAGTATGACCATGTGCTTCGGCGCCCTGCGCGGTCGCACCAAGCGCAGATGACCGACGCTGCGGTGCACGTCACCCGGTGTTGCCACCCTGCGGTGTCGCACTCATGACCTGCGCGAGCCGAACCATCGCATCGGCCGCCGGGGACAGACGCGTCGAACGGTGCAGCAGACCGATTCGCCGGGTCAGCGCCGGGCGAAGCCGCTGCACCACGGCACCGCGTGCGATCGCGTCCTCGGCCATGCGTTGTGGCAGCAGCGACGTGCCGGCACCCGCGAGCACGAGTGGGATGATGGCCTCCCGATAGTTGATCTCGACCGCGATGTTGGGCTTGAGGTGATCGCGAGCGAGCGATCGATCGAGCAGCCTTCGGAGCGACGTGCCGACCGGGGTCACGATCAACGGCATTGCCGCCAGCTGGCGCGGGGTCAACGCCTCGTCGGCGAGCACCGTGCCGGGTGGTGATACCGCAACGATCTCCTGGCGGAACAGCAGGATCTGCGTGAGCCCTTCGCTGCGCGATGCGAGGTCGGTCAGGCCCAACTCGGCGCGGCCCGACCGGACACTTTGTTCCACTCCGGCTGCTTCCTCGGGTTCGTGCACGTGGATCACGATGCCCGGGTGCTCGACGCGGAAGCGTCCGATCAGCGAAGCAACGGGATCGACCGCGAGGGTGGGCAGCACCACGAGGTCGAGGGTGCCCGAATCGAGCAGTGCGGCCGAGGCGGCCACGGCGCTGAGGTCCGCCATCTCGCGCAGCACGCGCCGGGCCGCGTCGATGACCTGGAGCCCCGCCGAGGTGGGCGCCACCGTGCGGCCCACGCGGGCAAACAGTTCGACGCCGAGCTCGCCTTCAAGGGTGCGTATGCCGTGCGACAGCGACGGCTGGGACACGTGCACCGACCGAGCCGCACGCGTGAACGTGCGCTGATCGGCCACCGCCACCACGTACTCGAGCTGGCGCAGATCCATAGATTTACTCTATTGATATGATCGAACATACGCGCTGGTGGCGCACTGACCGGGGGTCCATCCTGGAGGTATGACCCCTGCTTCGGCGCAGTAACCGTGACCCTGCTCGGCGTGGCTCTGATCGGCCTGCTCGTCGGCTTCCTCAGCGGCCTGCTCGGCAAGGGTGGCTCCTCCATCGCGACACCGATGCTCCATGCGATCGGGATTCCGGCGATCATCGCCGTGGCATCACCGCTGCCCGCAACGGTCCCGTCGACCTTGGCCGCAGGGTACGTCTACGCCAAGGAACGCGTTGTCGACTGGCGCATCGTGCGCTGGAGCATCGGCTTCGGTGCGCCGGCGACCGTCGTCGGCGCACTGGCAACACGCTGGACCAGCGGCGATGCACTCGTGAAGATCACGGACGTGATTCTCGTGGTGATCGGTATCCGCCTCCTCGTGGCGACAAGGCGCACGGCCGCTCACGATCAGCCGACGAAGCCCTCCGTCGTCGCCGAACATGCTTCGGCCATGCTCCCGACCCCAACCCTCACGAGCACCGCCACCGCTCCGGCAACTGCGGCAGCTGCGGCCGACGTGATTGTCGAACCCAACGCGCTCGCGCTCGTGGCAGTGGCCTGCACGGTGGGCCTCATGTCGGGGTTGCTCGCCAACAGCGGCGGGTTCCTCCTCGCGCCGCTCTTCATTACCGTGCTGCGGCAGCCGATCAAACCCGCACTCGCCAGCTCGCTCGCGGTCGCATCGGTGCTCGCGCTCCCCGGCACCGTGGTCCACGCCACGCTCGGCCACATCGACTGGACCGTCGTCGGGGTGCTTGCCTCGACGTCGGTACCGTTCTCGTTCCTCGGTGCTCGGGTCGCGCTGCGCACCGACCCGTTCCGACTCGAGCGCCTTTACGGCATCGCGCTCGTCGTGCTGGGCACAGGCTTCCTCGTCCTGCGCTGACCCTTCCCCGCGAACGGCCGAACTGGTAGTTCCCCGCGAACGGCCGAACTGGTAGTTCCCCGCGAACGGCCGAACTGGTAGTTCCAATGCGCGGCAGGGCGCGCCTTGGAACTACCAGTTGTGGCGTCAGTTCAAGGCTTGGCGCGACGCGGGCACCGGGCATCTGCGCCGGTTGCAGCGAGCGTGCGTAGATCACGCGTGGACTCGATGGGTGAAGCCATGGTCGTCAGCTTCGACGGCGTTCCCATCGCGACCGACTCCGTTGGGAGGACGAAGTCGACCACGTCGACGGCGCCTCCGGTGGCTTCGACCTACCGACCGCGGTGTCCGAACCACCGAAGTGACCTGGTGCCGGGCCGGGGCGAGTACGCCGGCCCGCGCAGCCTCTAAGGTCCCGGCGTGACCGATCAACCGACGCCCGTCCTCGAAGGCATCCGAGTCGTAGAGCTGGCTATGTACGCCTTCGGCCCCGCATGCGCCGCCGTTCTGGGTGACTGGGGCGCCGACGTCATCAAGATCGTCCATCCGAGTTTCGCCGACCCGATGCGCGGCAACCCCGTGGCCGGGCTGCCAGAGCGCGACGACGACCTCGCGTTCATGTGGGAGCAGCTCAACCGCAACAAGCGCTCGGTCACTCTCGATGTCGCGACCGAAGCGGGCCGAGCCGTGCTCGACGAGCTCCTCGCCCGCGCCGATGTCTTCGTCACCAATCTGCTCCCCGATAGCCGCGCCCGACTGCGGCTCGATGTCGAGGACGTGCAGGACGTGAACCCGTCGATCATCTATGCACGAGGCACGGGTCAAGGTGCCCGCGGCCCGGAGCGGGCGCGCGGCGCGTTCGACCACACGGCTTTTTGGTGTCGGTCGGGCATCGGCCACGCCGCCTCGCTCACCGCCGACGAGTTCCAGGTTCTCATCGGGCCCGCGATGGGTGACCTCACGAGCGGCTTCGCGCTGGCGGCCGGGGTGGCCGGCGCACTCGTACGCCGAGGGCGAACCGGCCAAGGCGCAGTGGTCGACGCGTCGCTGCTCAGCACGGGAATGTGGTTGTTGTCGCCGGCCATCGTTGCGTCGAAGCTCTACGGCATCGAGTCGTTGCCCCGACAACGCCACCACGAAGCCGGCATTCCGCTGGTGGCGGCCTACCGCACCGCGGACGCTCGCGAGGTGTACTTCGCCGGCGTGCGCACCGACCTCGACTTTCGCAACCTCTGCGAATGCCTGGGGAACGAAGCGCTTGCGGACCACGAGCTGTTCCAGACGCCGGCGTTGCGTTCGCTCAACAACGTTGCACTGGTTGCCGTGCTCGATGCACTCGTCGGCTCACAACCGCTCGGCCATTGGGTCGCGCGCTTCCAGAACCTGCGAACCCCCTGGTCGATCGCACAGACCGCTCGCGAGGTGCACGACGATCCTCAGGTGATCGCCAACGATTACCTCACGACGGTGCAGGCACAGGGGCGCACCCCGCTCGACCTCGTGGCGTCGCCGGTGCAGTTCGACGAGCGAGCGCCCGAACTGCGTCCGGCACCCGAGCACGGAGCGCACACCGAGGAGGTACTCCTCGAACTTGGCCACACGTGGGAGTCGATCAGCAGCCTCCGCCAGACCGGTGCACTGGGCTGAACTCCAGCGC
>CAFBMH010000215.1_pt1 | contig 4849 bp, 2 predicted proteins | sample 7268361 | NCBI WGS metagenome assembly CAFBMH01 (sample SAMEA6814057, study PRJEB35770) | freshwater metagenome | biome: Freshwater; feature: Freshwater reservoir; material: water | place: Czech Republic | collected 2017-05-23 | depth 30m m
GGACCGTCGGCCTCGAACTGCTCACCGATGTATCGAAAGTCGACGTCGTGCTCGTCCCGGTGGGCGGTGGCGGTCTCATCGCCGGCATCGCCGTCGCGGTGAAGGCGATCACCCCGGACGTACAGGTCATCGGCGTGCAGGTCGCCGGGCACGACTGGGCGGCACGGCGGAAGGGTCACGCACCGACCGAGTCGAACGGCCCGACCGTCGCCGAAGGCATCGCCGTCAAACACGCCGGTGTGCTGACGGGCCAGATCGTCGATGTGCTGGTGGACGACGTGCTGGTCGTGTCCGACGATGCGGTCGAGGAAGCAGTAGCGATGTACCTGGAGTACGAGAAGGTGGTCACCGAGGGCGCCGGCGCCGCGTCGTTGGCCTGCCTGCTCGAGCACCGCGGTCGCTTCGCAGGGCAGACATGCGCGCTGGTGCTCAGCGGCGGCAACATCGACCTCCGCCTGCTGTCAGGGATCGCGCTCCGCGATCTCGCTCGCACCGGCAGGACGGCACGCGTGTCGGTGATGGTCGACGACCGACCCGGTGCGCTGGCCTCCGTGGTGCGCGCCATCTCCGACGCGGGCGGCAACATCATCGAACTCGATCACGTGCGACACCGCTCCGACGTGCCATCACGCCGAGCGATGCTGGAGGTGGAGATCGAGTTAGCGGGTGCCACCGAGCTCGACCGCCTCGTACAGGTCTTGCGAGCCGACGGGTTCGAACCGAAGCTCAGCGGCTGACCTTCTGTCCGCCGCGACCAGCGGTCGGCCATCGATCCGTACCACTGGCCGATACACGGCCCGCTTCCGCAGACCTACGTTCGCGGCATCCTCGATGAACAGGAGTGTGCACATGGGATCGAAGGTCGTGCTCTTCCTTCCGGGCGATCAGCGCCCGGTGCCGAATCAACTCGCTCAACCCAACGTCGATGTGTTCGTCGGTGCGCTCACCGCCGCGCTGACTCACCTCGGCCACCAACCGGTCGTGCTCGACCGCTTCCTCACCGGCCCACGCCAGTCGATCGACACGCTCGGCAGCATCGCCGACCCGATGATCGGCGTGTACGCGCACTGGGTGTACGGCCCGCACACCACGGACGGAGTGGTCGGCAGCGATACCCCACTGCTGCTCGCATCGAACTTCGACGGCACGTGGCCCGGTCTGGTCGGGCTGCTCAACACCGGCGCCTGTCTCACCAGTCTCGGCCGTGCCCACAGCCGGCTGTGGTCCGACTCCGCCGATCTCACCGCTGATGAGGCGTTCATGGCCGGCCTGGACGAATGGGTCCGCAACGGCGCCGTCAGCCATGACGCGTCCGCGGCGCACGCGCCCGGACCTGTCGGCGCACAGGCGGCAGCAACAGCGCAGCGGGTGCACGCCCAACTCCGCGCCTCACGCCCGTTGCTGATGATGCTCGGCGACACCTCGATGGGGATGATCAACGGCTACTTCGGCCCACAGCGACTCGCCCGCCACGGCTTCAGCGAGCACAAGGTGGATCAGGCTTGGCTCATCGAACAGACCAAGACGGTCGACGCCCAGCGGGTGGACGACGCGTTCGAGTTCGTTCGACAAGCCGGGGTCACCTTCCATTGGGGCGGCGACTTCACCGCCGATGCCACGCGTGCCCAACTGCGCGACTACTGCGCCGTGCTCGATCTGCTCGCCGACTGCGGGGCGGACTGCATGGGTTGGCAGTACCAACTCGGCCTGATCCGTTCCCTGCCGCCGTCCGACTTCGCCGAGGGGCTACTGAACTCGGCGTGTCGACCGGAGAGCAACGGCACCACGGTGGTCTGCGCCACCGAGGCGGACCAGGGGAACCTGGTGCCGATGGAACTGATGAAGCGCCTGCTGCTGGCCCGTGGGCTGCATGAGTCGGTGGCGTTCCACGACGTTCGCTGGGGTGGCCTGCACGACGGCAGGTTCCTGTGGCTCCTGCTCAACTCGGGTTCGGCAGGGGCCTACGCGTTCAACCACGACCCCGACACCCTGGCCGGCGTGCACTCGTACCGTCAGCCCGCCGCCTACTTCCCGATCCCCGGCGGCACATTCGCCGGCGAGAGCCTTCCGGGCGCAATCACCTGGGCGCGCACCTGGCTGGACGGTGACGGGACGCTGGTGATGGACGTCGGCCGCGGCGAGGTGGTGCAACTTCCACCGGACGTCCGCGATGCGTGGTGGAACGGAACGACCAGGGAGTGGCCGTTCATGGCAGCCGATCTCGGCATCGGTCGCGATGACCTGATGGCCCACTACCAGAGCAACCATGTCGCCGTCGCGTACGGCGACATCCTGGACGAGATGATCGAACTGTCCCGCCTGTGCGGCTTCCGCGTGCGAGTGCTCTCCAGGCAGCAACCATGACCCGACCAGCCGCCGATGTGGACGGCGGATACGTGGTCGGGGTCGACGTGGGGACCGGAAGCGCTCGCGCCGCGGTCTTCTCCGCCTCCGGTGTGCTGATGGCTCGAGGCGAACACCCCATCGACGTCTGGCACCCTCGTCCCGACCACATCGAACAGTCCTCGGATGACATCTGGCTCGCCGCGACCGCCGCTGTCCGCGACGCGCTGAGAGGCAGTGGCGCGACGCCCTCCGAGGTACGCGGCATCGGCTTCGACGCGACCTGCTCGCTCGTTGCCATCGACGCGGCGGGCGCTCCGGTCGCTGTCAACAGCGACGGCGACGACCACCGAAACGTCGTGGTCTGGATGGACCACCGGGCGGTGGACGACGCCGAGCAGATCAACCGGCTCGGCCACCCGGTCCTCGCGTCCGTCGGCGGGAGGATCTCACCCGAGATGCAGACCCCGAAGCTGCGCTGGCTGCAACGCGAGCTGCCCGCACCATGGGCGCGGGTGGCGCACTGGTTCGATCTTCCCGACTTCCTCACCTGGAGAGCGACAGGCGCCCTGTCGAGGTCGCTGTGCTCCACGGTGTGCAAGTGGACCTACGTCGGCCACGAGGGCCGCTGGGACCGCTCGTTCTTCGAGCAGATCGGGCTCGGTGGTCTGGCCGACGGCAACTTCTCCCGCATCGGCAACCAGATCCATGCGCCGGGCACCGCCGTCGGCAGCGGGCTGTCGGCCGATGCCGCAGCGGACCTCGGCCTGCTGCCGGGCACACCGGTCGGCACCTCGATCATCGACGCCCATGCGGGAGCTCTCGGCGCTCCGGCCACCTCTCACCTTGACCGGCGACTGGCGATCATCGCCGGCACATCCGCGTGCCACCTCGCCGTCTCGTCGGCACCTCTCCCCGTCCCTGGCGTGTGGGGCCCGTATTGGTCCGCGCTCCTGCCCGGCTGGTGGCTTGCCGAGGGAGGGATCTCGGCATCAGGAGCTGCGATCGATCACATCGTCGCGAACCACCCCGCGTCCCGCCTGCTCGGGCCGCAGCCCTTGGCGGCGCTCGAGCAGCGGCTCGATGAACTTGCCGATGGCTCGCCGGAACGACTCACTCGGTTGGCTCATGCAGTGCATGTCGATCCGAGCTTGCTCGGCAACAGGTCGCCTCTCGCCGATCCCACACGAACCGGAGCGTTGGTCGGCTGGTCGTTGCGCGACGATCTCGACGACCTCGCAGTCCGCTACCTCGCTGCCGTCCAGGGTCTGGCGTACGCGACTCGGCACATCGTCGAGGCGATGACCGAGGCCGGCTGGCGGTTCGAGGTATCGGCAGTCACCGGTGGCAGCACGCACAGCCCACTCTGGCTGCGCACCCATGCCGATGTACTCGACATGCCCGTGGTCGTACCGGCCGAACCCGACGCCGTGCTCCTCGGCGCGGCGATGCTCGGCGCCGTGGCGGGCGGGCTGCACTCCGGCGTCAAGGACGCCATGGCTTCGATGACTCGCCCGGGCACCATCATCGAACCGAACCGCGCTTCGGCGGAGTTCCACCGTGCGAAGTACGGCGTGTACCGGCGGATGCTTCGCGACCACGACAACTACCGCGCCGCGATGGAAGCTGCCCGCGGCGAGGACTGGGCCTGATCGCGGACGGCGGGCGTTGGCGGATCACCCGTTCGGCCGCCGTTGCGACAGGGCGACGGCGGTCGGCGTGCCGGCGCACCCACCCCTGGCGGTGCAGCGCAGGTCGGCCGACAACCCGGTGCCGACGCGCACGGTCATCTCCGCCATCTCGTCGAACGGCAGGACGGCGCTGAAGCCACCCAGCACGGCAGATGCAGCGGCGAAGGCGTGGGCGACCCCGGCGATGTTGCGGGCATGACAGGGGATCTCGACCTCCCCCGCGACTGGGTCGCACACGAGGCCGAGTGTGTTCACCAGCACGAGACTCGCTGCATCGAAGGCCATCGACGGCGAGCCGCCGTGCGCCGACACCAGCCCGGCGGCGGCCATCGCCGCGGCGGCGCCCGTCTCTACCGCGCACCCACCGCACTCGGCAGCGAACGTGCCGCTCCATGCGAATGCTCCGCCGACCAGCGCCATCGCGCTCAACGCGTCGACCAGGCGGCCTTCGTCGAGCCCGGTCTCGGAGAGCGCGTACAGCACGCCGGGCAGGATGCCGGCGCTGCCGGCGGTGGGTGCCGCGACGACGATGCCGCGCGCCACGTCGAGCTCCATCACCGCGACCGACGCGGCAGCCGCAAGCTGTTGGGCGGGGCTGATGAGGGCCGACGGCGCGTCTGCCTCGCGGAGCAGCCGGGCACTGGGACGAAGGAAGCGCATACGGGTGGTCGCCGGGTCGGCCGCCAACCCTGCCCGTACCGACTGGAACATGACACCCAGCCGCTCGGCGAACCTGCCGCGGACCACAGAGGGAGGCAGGCCGATCACCACGCTCTCGTAGGCGATCCCCATCTCCGCCAGTGACCGTGTCGACC
>CAFBMH010000245.1_pt1 | contig 4118 bp, 4 predicted proteins | sample 7268361 | NCBI WGS metagenome assembly CAFBMH01 (sample SAMEA6814057, study PRJEB35770) | freshwater metagenome | biome: Freshwater; feature: Freshwater reservoir; material: water | place: Czech Republic | collected 2017-05-23 | depth 30m m
GAGGATGCCGCCGCCTTCGACGAGCTTGGCTTCCACCGCAGTGGCGACCTCGGCCGACTCGACGAGCGCGGCACGCTCACCGTCACCGGGCGCGTCAAGGACATCATCATCCGCAAGGGCGAGAACATCTCGGCGAAGGAGATCGAGGACCTCCTCTTCCTCCACCCCGCGGTGGCCGACGTCGCGGTAATCGCGCTGCCCGACCGCGAGCGCGGCGAGCTTGCCTGCGCAGTCGTGGTCGTGGCCGCTGGTCAGTCGGCACCATCGCTCGACGAGCTGGGCGCGCACTGCGTCGCGGCGGGGCTCACGCGGCGCAAGCTCCCCGAACAGCTCGAGCTCGTCGACGTGCTCCCCCGCAATCCCACCGGCAAGGTCGTCAAGTACGAGCTACAGGCCCGCTACACCGCCGATTGACCGACGAGAGGGAACGTCAGCTCTACTGCGAGGCCCCCGACCGGGCCGCGGTGGAGTCGCAGCTCGCCTCCTGACCCTTCGGCGGTCCGGCGTGCGATGTCGAGTCCGAGCCCGGTGGAACCGGAACTGGCACCGCGCTCGACCATTGCGACTGCGAGCCCCGGGCCGTGGTCGGTGATGGTCACCGACGCCCACGCCGCGGCGCGATGCACGTCGACCGCATAGCCCGAGCCGTCGGGTGTGTGGGCGAACACGTTCTCGAGCAGAACGTCGAGTGCCGCAGCGAGCTCGTCATCGGCGACTCCTACGAACAGTGGACCCGGCGCGAGCACCACCGTGGTCGGCCGCCCCTGCTCGTCGGCGAGTACCTGCCAGAAGGCCGCGCGGCCGGCGACCACGACCACCAGATCGGCGGTGCGAGGGAGCGCGTCGCGCGTACGACGCCGCGCCTGCGTGATGACGCCGTCGAGGGACCGGCCAAGTTCGGCCGCGCTGTCGGCGAGCAGCGCGCGCACCTGATGATCGTCGACTTGCTCGATCTGCAGGCACAGCGCGGTCAGTGGCGTGCGAAGGCGGTGTGCAAGATCGGCCACGTCCTCACGCTCGGCATGGAGCAACTGGTCGACGCGTTCGGCAAGCGTGTTGAACGCCGCGCCGACATCGGCCACCTCAGGCGGTCCGCTCGGATCGACACGAACCGCGAGGTCCCCGAGGCCGAGCCGGTGCGATGCCGACGCGAGCGCACTGACCGGCTCGGTGATCGAGCGCGCCAGTCGGTCGGCGAGTAGCACGGACCCGATGACCAGTGCCACGGCAACCGCGCCGAGCGTCAGCCACGCGGCATGCACCCCCTCGTGAAGTGCGGCCCCGTGAACGAAGACCTGGACCACCACGATCGATGCATCGGCGCGCACCACGGGAGCGACGACCGCAGCGCCGCCCGGCATCGTGCCGGTCCACGCGCGTCCTTCGCGCAGCGCCGTCCGGACGTGCTCATCCGGCGCGACCGGGTCGCCCGCGACCTGAGAATCACCGACATAGACGCGAAGCCGGCCCTCACTTCCCGCCGGCGTTCTCGAAACGGCGATGGCGAGCGCTCCAGGATCGTCGGTCAGGGCCAGCACCGGGAACAGCGCGCTCGCATCGCGATCGGCGCTTTCGAGTGCCCGTTCGCGCGCCACATCGCGCACGAGCACGCACAACGGCACGACGAATGCGATTGCGACCATAGACGTGACCGCCGCGAACACGAGCACGAGTCGGCGCCTCACAAATGCCTCGTCAGGCCGCAGGTTCGACGAGCCGCACGCCGACGCCACGGGTCGTGTGGAGGTAACGAGGCGCCGCAGCGGTCTCGCCCAACTTGCGCCGCAGCCACGACACGTGCACGTCGATCGTCTTGTCGCTGCCGCCGAACGGCTGGCGCCACACCTCGGCAAGGAGCTCGTCACGGGTGACCACGCGCCCCGAGTTGCGGGCGAGGTGGGTCAGGAGATCGTGCTCGAGGCGAGTCAACTCGAGCGGGCGTCCGTCGAGCAGCACGGTGCGCGCCGCAGTGTCGATCTCGAGCCCTCCGACCCGAATCGTGAGGTCGCCGGGCGTGACCATTGCTCGACGCATGACTGCGCGTATCCGAGCCTCGAGCTGGTCGGCCGAGAATGGCTTCACCACATAGTCGTCGGCGCCCGCGTCGAGCAGCCGGACGATCAGGCTCTCGTCATCGCGGGCGGTCGCGATCACCACGGGAACCGTGCTGACCCCTCGCAGCATCCGCAACAAGTCGGCGCCGTCGACGTCGGGGAGCCCGAGATCGAGCACCACGACATCAGGAGCGATCTCGAGGATGGGCCCGATTGCGCCCAGCCCGGTGTCACTGGTGTGCACGATGTGGCCTCGCGAGGAGAGCGCGGCCACGAGTGCGCTGCGGATTCGAGCGTCGTCCTCCACGATGTACACGTTGGCCACGCGCTCGATAGTAGGTGCCGGTCCACCTTCGTCGGCCGACTTCGCCAACCTTTAGGGGTCTATTACGACGCATCTTGGTCTCCGATGGTCACAATGAGATGTGACGCGTCGGCTAACCATCGTTGCATCCTGGCTCGGGGCCACCTGCGCGGCGACGCTCCTGGTCGCGAGCGGCGTCGGCACCATCCGCGACGCCACGCGGCGTGACGCGACGTTGGCCGCGCCGGCGGCGGCCGCGACAACCGGTGGCTCTCGCGCCACGAGCGGTAGCCGATTCGGCGCACCGGAGACGACCGAGGTCGTCGTGGCGTCGCCGTCGGCCGTTGTCGCGACGACCACGATCCCGCAGCCCACCGCGATCAACGCCTCGGCGACCCCGACGTCCACGACCTCGCCGATCGCAAATGCGGGCCCACCACCCGTGGCGGTACTACCGCCACCCACGCTCGGCCCGACCGCGGCGACGGCCACGATCACCATCTCGTCGACGGGCGGCACCGTCACCGTGCGCTCGTCGGCATCGAACGTAGTCGTCGTGGTGTCGACCCCGAGCCCCGGCTTCACCACGCTCGTCGAGCAGCGTGGGGCCACGGCGATCCGGGTCGAGTTCAAGTCGTCGTCGCATCGCTCGCGCATCGAGGCCTGGTGGGACGGCGGCTCGCGCCACGACGTCCGCGAGGATTCTTGAGGAGCTCTTAGGGAACAGCGGAGGACCCTCTAGGGAACGCTCGGAGATGATGACTGCATCCCGACCCGATCAGGAGCTTCACATGAAATCCCCCTTCCGCCGAGTAGCCGACGGCGCAGCCGGTGCCATCTTCGCCATTGTCCTGCTCGCCTGCGGCGCGGCCTACGCCGCGACCTCCAGCTTCGACGACCGCGACACGCCGGCCACCGACGACCGGCTGGTTGCCGGGGTCGATGACTCGTCGACGAGCACGACCTCCTCGACGAGCACGACCTCGTCGACGAGCACGACCTCGTCGACGAGCACGACCTCGTCGACCATCGCTCCGTCGACCACCGGTGGCACCACCTATGCCGTACTCGACGCCGGCGCCGTGACGGTCGCGAGGGACGGAGCGATCCTCCGCATCACGGCCGCGACGCCCGCCGCTTCGTGGATCGTTCGTGTGGAACGCGATAACGCTCGCGAGATCGAGGTCTCGTTCCTGTCGGGCAGTGCACGGGTCGACTTCAACGCCGAACTGGAGGACAACGAGGTCCGCATCCGCGTTCGCGACCGACGCACCGAGAGCCGGTCTTCCACGTCGACGCCCGGTAGCGACGACGGAGCAGCGGTTCGCACCGTTCAGGGCAACGGCGGTCGCGTCACGGTTCGCCACATCGGGAGCACGGTGATGCTCGTTGCGGCCGCGCCCACAGCCGGCTATGCAACCGACGTACGTTCCAGCGGGTCCGACAAGGTCGAAGTGCGGTTCACCTCCGGTGACCGCGAGACGCGCATCGAGATCGAGTCCAAGGATGGCCAGCTCCGCGAGCGTGTCGAGAACCGTTGAGGCCGGCGGAACCGCTTCCGAGGCACGCCCGTCCGCGACGTGAAACGATTGCACGACGGCATCCGCACGACTGACCTGATGCACATCGCGGCAACTGCCTACTAGCGTCGGCGATGCGAGTCACGCGACCCGAAGGAGCCGTCATGGCCTACGGAATCATCCACTTCTTTGCGAACGGCACGAAGGAGCAGTACGACGCTACGGTCGCCGCGGCGCATC
>CAFBMH010000256.1_pt1 | contig 3737 bp, 4 predicted proteins | sample 7268361 | NCBI WGS metagenome assembly CAFBMH01 (sample SAMEA6814057, study PRJEB35770) | freshwater metagenome | biome: Freshwater; feature: Freshwater reservoir; material: water | place: Czech Republic | collected 2017-05-23 | depth 30m m
CCACCGACTGACGAGCGGGCGGCGACCGAGTCGCTGTGTATGGTGTCTAGTTCTCGGGCGCATAGCTCAGTTGGTTAGAGCACCTCCCTTACAAGGAGGGGGTCGGGGGTTCGAGTCCCTCTGCGCCCACAGGTGTTGTCGATGCGACAACGGCTCCGTGTTCCCGTCATCTGGTGGCAGAATGATTCCATGTCTGGCGTCACGATGGCGGTAGCAGAGGAACTCGACGTCGATGCGGCGCGCCTCGCGGATGTTTGCGAGCGGTATGGAGTCGCTGAGCTTGCGGTGTTCGGGTCCGTGGCCAGAGGAGTCGCAACCCCGACGAGCGACGTCGATCTTCTTTACGTGATGGCACCTGGGCGCTCGCTCGGCTTTTCGATCAACCGGCTGGAGGACGAACTCGTCGCAGTGTTCGGTCGTCAAGTCGATCTGGTTGCCAAGCGCGCCGTTCATCGGATGCTGCGCGACCATGTGCTCGCAGAGGCTCGGACGATGTATGCGGCGTGATGCGGTGCTGTTGGCCGAGATCGAAGTTGCCCCTGATCGCCGCGATTCGCTCCTGTGGAACTTCACAGTGCTGGGCGAGGCGGTCAGCCAGCTCTCTGCAGGTCTCTAGGCCGATCACCCGGCGATTCCGTGGACGGACGCGAGTCGGCTGCGCAACCGCGTCGTGCACGGCTACTGGTCGGTTGACTTCGAGGTTCTCATCGCAACGGCACGGGACGATCTGCCGTCGTTCCTGGCCGGCGTTGAGTCTGTTCTGGCTTCCCTCATTGAGGACGCAGGGTAGGCGGAGTTGACCGTGCGGTAGTGAGGAGTAGCGCGAGCTACACATCTTGGATGGCTGATGGCCTGCCGGGTCGGCGAAGCTGGATGCCAGTCTTGGTGAGTTCCCGGCGCAGGGTGGTCGGGTTGATGCCAAGGTCGTCGCACAGCTTCGTCATCGGTTCGCCTGCGAGATACCGACCTGTGGCCGTTGCGAGCCGCTCGTCGGTGAGTCAGACGCCTGCGCACCGGCGATGCCACCTCACCCGAAGCCGCCGAGAACGCTTAGCCACCCCCACCGAAGCGAGGGCCGCTAGGCGTGACACGAGCATGTTCGGCTCGCGCATCGGGGCTCTAGTTCTGGGTCTTCACCGGGTTGCAGCCAAGGTTGCCTTCGATGCCAATCGGCACGATGGGGTATGGGCGGCCTGGGTTGCCCTCGCTGGAGAACGCGCCAGCTTGGGCGAACGTCGAAACGAAAGTCCCGACCGCAAATTCACTGCTGTTGGAACTGCAGACTGAATTGCCGTTGCCGCCTGCTGCGCTCGCTGCACTGGCTGAGCTGAGGCCGAGGGCCGCTGCAGCGATGGCGGGGGCGGCCGGCCACGGCCTCGGTTTCATACGTCTCCCACGAGACGCTGCTGAGGCTCGATGCGGCGGCGCAACACCCACTACCTCGCCCACTCGAGCGAGACGAGCACCGGCCGGACATCCCCGATCTCCAAACTGCGTGGGATAATTCTGACCAGAGCGAGGTCTCGGCACTTGCACCGAAGCCCGTGAAGGCAGGAATGAGACGGAACGAGATCATGGACAAGGGTTGGTGTTACGAGCTCCGCGGCCACCGGGTCTACGGACTCCGATTACTCAGGCTGCTCCCGCCCCAGCTGCGGGCCCGCATCGCTGAGCGTCACCTGCGCCGTCCGGATCAGCCTGGCCCCGCAGCTGAGCACGTCCTCCAGTACCTGGTGAGCGACATCCTGCGGAACCAGAAGACCGACCGGCTCGCGAAGCGGCCCGGGGCGGGCGAGGGTGCTCCCAACAAGCGCTGCGTCACCGTTGGCCAGGCCGACTTTTTCTACAAGAGCCAGTACCGCCAGTTCTGCAGCCCGGTGATGGGCGCGTTTGCCGCTACCGCGCCCCAGGTGCTCGCGGCGAGCTCGACTGCGTCGAGCGGGCATCTCTGGTGGAAGCGCCGCAAGTCGGTGTCGGCGATGATGCCCGCCGAGGCCGGGGAGGGCTTTCGGCCGATCCTGGTGATCGACGAAGAAACGCTGGCCCTTGCCGTGCTCGTGCCTTACTCGCACAGCGGCGATGACGAGCAGGCGATCGGCGACTGGATCGAACACGGTGGATCGATGCCCCGCCACCTGGCGACGCTCGCGGCCGGTGTTCCGGTCGAGAGCGAGGCCGGGGTCGGGGCCAGTCGCGAGCGCAGCAACGTGGGCGGCGCTTGCGAGCTCGTCGATGCTGCGCTGCGCTGTAGATCCCTTGCGCTGCTCGCGGTGCACCCTTACGACCCGGACGCGATGGGCCTACACCTCACGCTGTTCGGAGTCGAGGGCGTGGGGCCCGATCGGCTGGTTGAGGAGTACGGCCTCGATCCGGCCGACCTCGCAGACCACCGGGACGCTGCCGCAGCGAAGGGTGTCGCGCTCTACTACCTCGTCGGCAGAACCGCCGAGGTGTTCACGCAGTGCTCGCAGAACCTCTTCACGAAACGGCCGCACGATGATCCGAGCGGCAGTGCCGACGGCGCAGACGCCCCGCGACCCCCGCTCGACCGGCTCTTCGCCGAGCAGTTCGAGACGCTGCAGGCGACCGTCGCCGCCGACGGCGTCCCGGGTGCCTCCCCCCGCAACGGACAGATCGGGCATGCTGCCTACGTGGAGCGGCGCCGGGGACGGGTCTACATCCTCATCCCGTACTACCCCGGCAACGCGATCCACGGCCACGCCGCGAAGCTGTGGACGAACCGTCACGCCTCCCTCGTCGTTTCGGACGACCACTCGTCGCTCCGACGAGTCACCGTCAGCGGAGCCTCGGACTTCCTGAGTCACCGCACCGTGCGTCGGCGCTTCCCGGTGATCGCGCTCGCGGTCACCCACCCCGAGGGCGACGACGGGCAGACCGTGAACGCGCCGGTCTACTGGTTCGCGACCCGCGCCGACGAGGTGGTGTGGGAGACCGGGACGCTCGCCCGCAATGAACTCACCGCCGAACGACCGGCCTGCAGCGTCAACGCGGGTGGTGATGGCCGCCACACCAAGAAGCCGAAGTACTTCGATGCTGGCGCAGTCGCGGCGTACGACATGCACCTCCAGCATGAGCGGGAGGCGTCGCCCCGGGGGATCGACCCAGCCGGGTCCCGTCGGGCCTCATGGCTCGAGGCGGTCGCGCCAGCGCTCGTTGTTCGCGAACAGCGCCTCGTCGCATCGGCAACTCGCTCAGATGTACGTGACGCGACCTCCGACGGAGACCGGGTTCTCGGCGACTGAACGGATCGTCGTCATCGAGTAGATCCAGATCGGACAGCTCGCCAGCCACGGCCACCGCGCAACATCAACGAACCGATTCGACTCGCAGCCCGCTGGGCGCAAACCTCGTATAGGCGCGACCTCAGCGCAGCGCATCAGGTCGCTGACGCGGCAGCGGCGGCCCGGTTCGCCGCGAGGGTCGGGCTGACCATGTCGGCCTTCCACTCCTCGCTGCGGGCGGCGATCGTGTCGGCCCGGGCGGCCGATCGACCAGCATTCGTCTCGAGGAATTGGATGTCGAACTGCGTCACGCCATGGCGGATCTCGAGCAGCTCGACGCCCTCGGGTCCGGCGTTGTAACCGTACGGTGCGCCCGCCGGGATGAAGAACCCGTCGCCGGTGCGCAGCGTCTGGGACCCCATGATCGCGCTGCCCGATACGACGTAGTACATGCAGTCGGCGTCGTGGGTGTGGCGCGGCACGGGGTAGTCGGCC